>Ga0335074_10006724_pt1 | contig 15937 bp, 14 predicted proteins | sample Lox_Sample_23_FD_206715 | JGI IMG/M metagenome (GOLD analysis project Ga0335074, IMG submission 206715) | Soil microbial communities from Loxahatchee National Wildlife Refuge, Florida, United States - Lox_Sample_2.3 | ecosystem: Environmental > Terrestrial > Soil > Wetlands | place: USA... | reverse complement strand
GAATCGACGTGAGCAGCCCCCAGCTGGCCTGCGTCACCGGGGCGGTGAAGATCGCTCCCCTGGCAGTCAGCTCGGCCATCGTCTCGGTGATGTCGTCGCACATGAGGAAGAGCTGGAACGAGCCGCCCGGCTCCGGGGCCGGATGCACTGCCAGCTCGGACTGCGGCTGCTGGAAGATGAGCCAGCCGTGGCCGAGGTCCACGTTGGGCAGGCGCAGCACGTCCCGGAAGAACGCCCGCGAGGCGTCCGGGTCGCTGGCGTAGACGATGGAGTGCATGCCGGTGATCATGACGTCAGCCCCGCCTTCCGCAGGAACCCCTGACCGAGAATCCTTCCGGATACGGCATGCCCGGCCGCAGCCGGGTGCCGGCCCAGCCTAGGAATGCCATTGCCAGGTGTCCCTGTCGCGCTCGGAGTCGTCCTCCGAGTCGTCCGGCGGCTTCGGCGCGCGACAGCACCGTTCCAGGTAGAGGGCTGCAGCGATCAGAGCGACGGCAGCCGCGAGGTAGGCCCCGGAGATCCTCGCGTCCCGCGCCGGGATGGTCTTGTCCAGCGAGCCCAGCATGTAGACGAAGTAGCCGCCGGCCAGCCCGGCGAGGGCAGCGCCAACCGCTGAGCTTGCCTTGGCAAGCGCCACCATCCGGGCGACGGCAATCGGCGCGAGCGGCTTCGTCGCCGCACCGCGCCCGCTCAGCCGGTTGCGTACGTACCTGCCAACGGCGGCCTCCGCGATCGCCAGGGCCGCCAGCAGCGGAACGGGCGTGATGGGCAGCAGCGGCAGACTGGTGAACGTTGCCCGCACCGCCAGCCAGGCCGCGATCGCGCAGATCACGAAAATGCCCGCGATGGTTCCGGGCCGGGTCATGTGCATGACGAGTCAGCCTCCGGACCGGAGAGGACCAGGCGCAGCTCCGGCCGCCGCCGCACGCTGGCTGGGTCGGCAGCTGCTGCCAGCGCTGCCACCGCGCCGTAGCCGGGCAGCATTGCCTGCGGGTCTAGTTCGAGCCACGGGACGAGGACGAAGGCGCGTTCGTGCGCGCGCGGGTGCGGCAGCGTCAGCACGGGGTCGGCGCTGATCTCCGCATCACAGCTGACGATATCGACGTCCAGCGTGCGCGGGCCCCAGCGGACGGTCCTGACCCGGCCCGCGGCCGTCTCAGCGGCCGCACAGCGGGCCAGGATGTCGTGCGCGGGCAGGGAGCTTGCGGCCAGGACGACAACGTTGAGGTAGTCGGCCTGCTCCACGCCGCCGACCGGGTCGGTCTCGTAGACACTCGACACGGCCAGGCAGTCGAGTCCGTCGCCGCAGAGCTGGTCCACGCCACGCTGCAGGCTGGCCATCCGGTCGCCCAGATTGCTGCCGAGGGACAGCACGATCTGTCGGCTCGCCGGCGGATGCCGGGGGTGACGGCGGCTTCGGCGGATTGTCAGCGCGATGTCAGTGAACTGCTGCGTCACGGGCGCGGCCGGCTTGTGGACGGTGACCTCAGCTTCCTGCACGGACTCGTCGGCCAGGCAAGCCGCCGCTAGCCGGCCGGCCAGCGTCTCGATCAGCGCGACCGGCTCGCCGGCCACGACCGCGGCGAGACGGTCGGCGATGGCCCCGTAGTCCGCGGTCAGGCTCAGGTCGTCTGCCGCGGCTGCTGGCGCGGTGTCAAGCCAGAGCACGGCGTCCACGACGAAATCCTGGCCGTCGGTGCGCTCATGCTCAAACACGCCGTGATAGCCGCGCACCCGCAGTCCGGTGATCGAGATCCGGTCCAGCATCAGCCGGCGCCCGCCGCGGACTCTTGCCGCCATCGGGTCGCCACCCGCACCGCGTCGACGTTGCCAGGCACCGAATGCACGCGGACGCACCAGGCTCCGGCTGCCACGGCAAGAGCCGTGAGCGCGATCGTGGCGTCGTCGCTGCGGGCAAACGACCTCGGCCGGCCGTCCTCCCCGGCCAGCAGCCTGCCGAGGAACCCCTTGCGGGACGCGGCGACGAGCACCGGGAATGGCTCGGAGAAACCGGGCGGCCGCCCGATGCGGTCCAGACTGACCAGCAGCCTCCAGTTGTGTTCCGGGAGCTTGGCGAAGCCCAGACCAGGATCGAGGATCACCTGGTCGCGGCGCACGCCCGCGGCCAGCACGGCCTCCGCGCGCCGTCCAAGCTCGGCGCAGACCTCGGTCACGACGTCCGAGTAGACGGCCGGCCCGTACATATCGGCGCTGTGCCCGCGCCAGTGCATCACCACATAGGGGACGCCAGCTGCGGCGACCATAGGCGGCATTTCCGGGTCGGCGAGCCCGCCGCTGACGTCGTTGACCATCCGGGCTCCTGCTGCCAGTGCCCGGCTGGCCACCTCTGCGCGCATGGTGTCGATGCTGACGAGGCAGCCGGCGCTCGTCAGCGCCTCGACGACCGGCATGACCCGGCTGAGCTCTTCGTGCATCGGCACCCGCTCAGCGCCAGGCCGGGTCGATTCGCCGCCGATGTCGATGATGTCCGCCCCCTGGCTGACCAGTTCAAGGCCGTGCGCAATCGCCTTGTCCGGGGCCAGCCAGGTCCCGCCGTCCGAGAAGGAGTCGGGGGTCACGTTGACGACCCCCATGACCAGGCAGCGGTCCACCGCAGGCAATCCTGGCGGCGGGGCAAAGCCTGGAGCGGCTGCCGGGTCGTGCGCTGTCATAGCTGCCAATCTACGGCTACCTCCGGGTCACCGGCCTCGCGGAAGCCGCCAAGACCGGGGCGCATGTCGCTGGCGTCAGCACACCAGCGCGAGGTCTTGGTGCCTCGGGTGGGTTGCGCGGATTACTGCCCGGTCCGCACCGCCTTGCTGCGGGCACCGTCGCGTCAGTCACGCCGCTGCGAGCGGGGTCAGGATCGCTTGAGCGTCTCCTGGAGCCGCCGGCCGAGCCGGCCGAGGCCCGCTCTCCTCGCGATCCGCCGGATCTCACGCTTGATCTCGATGGTGGGCCAGACCAGGAAAGCCTCGGCCTCGAGGGCAGCGATGCCAATCCGCGGGGCGTCCTTCGTGCCGGGGAAGACCAGGAACCGCGGCGCCCATTCCGGGCAGAACTTCGCGTTGAACTTGTAGAGCGACTCGATCTGGAACCATCGGGACAGGAACAGCAGAACGCGCCGCCAGAGCCGCATCACCGGACCGGCGCCGATCCGCTCGCCGCGTTCGAGCGCCGCGCGGAAGACTGCGAAGTTCAGCGAGATCCGCTTCACGCCGAGGTCGGACGCGGCCTTCATAGCCTCGACGATCAGGAAGTCGTTCAAGCCGGGGGCAGCTGACCTGTCCCGCCGCATCAGGTCGAGCGACAGGCCATCGCTGCCCCAGGGCACGAAGTGCAGGATTGCCTTCAGGACGCCGTCCTGGGTCGCTGTCGCGATCACGCAGCACCCGTCGTCGCGGCCGCCCACCCGGCCGAGGGCCATCGAGAAGCCGCGCTCGGTCGGGCTGCCACGCCAGCTATCCGCCTGCCGCACCAGCCGGCTGATCTCACCCTCCGGGATGTCGCCGACCCGGCGCACCTCGGCGACGTAGCCCTGCCGGCACACGCGGCCGACCATCTGCCGGACGTTGCGCATCGCCCGGCCCTCGAGGGTGAAGTCCGCGACGGTGATGATCGCCTCGTCGCCGAGCTCCAGCGCGGTCAGGCCGCCCTCGCGGCACCACACCTCGGCCGCCAGCTCGCCGCAGCCGATGACGGCGGGCGCCCAGGCGTGTCGGGCCGCCTCGTCCAGGAACGTATGGATCGCGCCAGGCCAGGCTTCGGGATCGCCAATCGGGTCGCCGCTGGCCAGCATCACGCCGGACAGCACCCGGTAGCCGATGCACGCCTTCCCGCTTGGCGACCACATCGTGCTCTTGTCGTGCCTAAGTGCGAAATAACCAAGTGAGTCCTGCTCACCGTAACGCTCCAGGAGCTGCCGGATGCGCTGCGCGTCGGCCGGACGCAGCCGAGGCGGCGGCTCGGCTGGCCGCAGGAACAAGAACAACGCAACGAGCAGCGTGAAAAGGCCAAGACCGCCCATCACGAAGCCGAAATGATCAGACTGGGTTTCCGCGAGCCTGGCGGTGCCGGTAAAGACGACCGGACCGTTAAAGCCGGCCAGGTTCTGCAGCACGGACTGGACTCGCTGCTCGAAGTTGTAGGGGCCGGCCAGCTGCGGGATAACAGCCAGGTAAGCCATGCCGATCACGACGTCGGCGACCAGCAGCCCGCCTAGCACCCAGAGCGCACGCCATCGGGACCGCCGGTCCCCGACCGCGTAGAACTGGCGCCGGTAGCAGTACAGCGCTACCAGCAGCGCGGCCGAGATGATGGCCGGCCGCAGGTGCAGCTGCGGTAGCGGGACCTGCGGCCGGATGGTGTGGATGACGATGCCGAGTCCGGCGTGCAGGACGAACCCGACGGCAAGCAGCGCCATGACCGCCGCCCAGGCGCGGCGTTTGCGGCGCCGCAGGCCGTGCGACAGCATCAGCAGCGTCAGGCCGATGATCACATCGGCGACCCTGGTCACGCTGACGAGCGTGCCGGGTACCAGGTCGGAAAGTCCGCGCAAGCGCTCGTGGTACAGATGCGGCAGCAGGCCCTCGACGATGTAGCCGACGCCAATCACAAACGCTGTGACGCCTGCGGCAAGCGGCACCCAGCGGAGTTGCTGGCGGGCGTCTATGTCACGGCCGGGGGGCGGCGCAGGCGTCGGCCCGTCGTCGCCCGTAACCGACCCAGCCTGCATAAGCCCTGCCTGACCTGTCTCTGTCTGAACAGCTTCGGCCTGAACAGCTTCGGCCTGAACAGCTTCGGCCTGAACAGCTTCGGCCTGAACAGCTTCGGTCTGAATGGGTCCTGATTCAGCCGACGCTGGGTCAGCGGGCGCTGGTTTCGCGGGCGCCGGTTTTGTGGGCACTGCCTGCCCTGGCCTGCTTTGCTGTGTCATCTCGGACATGAACGTCAGGCCCCGGCTCACGGGGCATCAGCGTAGTCTTCGCCGTCCCTAGCCGCGGGCAAACCACGGCAACGGGTTATTAGGCCTTAGTGGCGGTCCCTGAGCAAGCTCATGGCCTCCGCCCTTGTGCTCTCCGAGTTAAGGAAACTTCCCCGGACAGCGGATGTCACCGTCTTCGCGCCTGGCTTTCGCACTCCGCGCATGGACATGCACAAATGCTCGGCCTCAATAATGACGATAACTCCCCTGGGTTCGAGATTGGTCATGAGAGCGTCAGCGATCTGACTTGTCATCCGTTCTTGCACCTGCGGACGCCGGGCGTACAAATCCACCAGCCTCGCCAGCTTCGACAGGCCGGTGATCTGGCCCTTCTCGTTGGGGATATACCCCACGTGGGCCGTGCCGAAGAACGGCACCAGGTGATGCTCGCAGGTGGAGTACAGCTCGATATCGCGCACGAGGACCATCTCCTCGTGATCGGCATCGAACACCGTCGTGAGGACATCGGCCGGCTCCATCCGAAGGCCAGAGAACTGCTCGCGCAGGGCACGCGCTACCCGGGCCGGAGTGTCACGCAGACCGTCGCGGGTCGGATCCTCACCGACCGCCAGCAGTATCTCGGTGACAGCGCGCTCGATCCTGGCGAGATCGAAGCCGTCGGTCAATGACCCTCGCCGTCTGGACGGTTCTCGTCCTGCTGGTTGGCCTCACCGTGGTCGGGCTGTCCGCCGCCGAGAGGCGTTCCGCCACCGAGGGGACTCGCACCGCCCAGCGGACTCCCTCCGCCCAGCGGACTCCCTCCGCCCAGCGGACTCCCTCCGCCCAGTGGGCTCGCGCCGCCCAGCGGCGAGCCGAATCCGGCCGAGGAGCCTCCGCCTGACGATGAGGGCAGCCCGGCCGGCAGGCCAGCGGCTGAGGCCTGGCCATTGCCCAGCGTGTTGCCGTTAGCCGCCGAGGTGTCCGAGGCCGCGGTGAGCGCCAGCTCCTTCGGCGTCAGAACCGGCGGGCGGTCCGAGGGCAGCCGCTTGCCGTATCCGGTGTACGAGCCACGGATTGGCCGCTTGTGCACCGGCGAGAAGATCTGCAGCACCTGGTCGCGCGACAGCGTCTCGTGCTCAAGCAGCTGGAGCACGAGGTTGTCCAGCACGTCGCGGTACTGGACGAGCACCTCCCAGGCCTCGTCATGCGCGGACTCGATGAGCCTGCGGACCTCGTCGTCGATCGCCGATGCGATCTCCTCCGAGTAGTCGCGGGCGTGCGACATCTCCCGGCCAAGGAACGGCTCGCCATCGCCGGTGCCGAACTTGCGCGCGCCCAGCCGCTCGCTCATGCCGTACTCGACGATCATGCCGCGAGCGATCGACGACGCCTTCTCGATGTCGTTCGCGGCGCCAGTCGTAGGCTCGTGGAAGACCAGCTCCTCCGCGGTCCGGCCGCCCAGCAGCATCGCCAGCTGGTCCATCATCTCGGCCCGGCTGACCAGGAACTTGTCCTCGGCCGGCGCGGCGGCGGTGTAGCCCAGCGCGCGTCCGCGCGGGATGATCGTGATCTTGTGCACCGGATCGGCGTTCGGCATCGCGTGGCCCACCAGGGCGTGGCCGCCCTCGTGGTAAGCGATGATCTTGCGCTCCTTCTCGGACAGCAGCACGCTCTTGCGCTTCGGCCCGGCGGTGACGCGGTCAATGGCCTCCTCAAGCGAGGCCATCTGGATCTGAGTCTGGTTGGCGCGTGCCGTGAGCAGCGCGCCCTCGTTGATCACGTTGGCGAGGTCGGCGCCGGTGAAGCCGGGGGTCCGCCGGGCGATGACGTCCAGATCAACGTCGGGCGCAAACGGCTTGCCGCGCGCGTGCACCCTCAGGATGCCCTTGCGTCCGGCTAGGTCGGGCTGCGCGACCACGATCTGACGGTCGAAGCGCCCTGGCCGCAGCAGAGCCGGGTCCAGAATGTCGGGCCGGTTCGTGGCGGCAATCACGATGACGCCGCCCTTGGTGTCGAACCCGTCAAGCTCCACGAGCAGCTGGTTCAGCGTCTGCTCGCGCTCGTCGTGACCGCCACCGAAACCGGCACCGCGGTGCCGTCCGACAGCATCAATCTCGTCGACGAACACAATGGCCGGCGCATTCGCCTTGGCCTGCTCGAACAGGTCGCGCACTCGCGACGCACCGACGCCGACAAACATTTCTACGAAATCGGAACCGGAGATGGAATAGAACGGCACCCCGGCCTCGCCAGCCACTGCCCGCGCGAGCAGCGTCTTACCGGTTCCAGGCGGGCCATACAGCAGCACGCCCTTGGGAATCTTGGCGCCAATGGCCTGGAACTTGCCCGGGCTCTGCAGGAATTCCTTGATCTCCTGCAGTTCCTCGATTGCCTCGTCGGCTCCTGCCACGTCCGCGAACGTCGTTTTCGGCGTGTCTTTAGTGATGAGCTTCGCCTTGGACTTGCCGAAGTTCATGACTCGGGATCCGCCGCCCTGCATCTGGTTCAGGAACACCATGAACAGCAGGAAGATGATCAGGAACGGCAGGTAGCTGAAGATCAGGGTCCAGAACGAGCTGCTCTTCGGGACCTTGACGTTGTAGACGTCCTTCGGGAGCTTGCCGCTCTGCACCTCCGACTGGAGCGTGTTGGCCAGCTGGGTGCCCTGGTTGCCGACCCACGACGCCTCCCAGTTGTGCCCGGAGGGAGTGGTCAGCTGGATCGTCTGGTCGACATCGGTCAGCGTGACCGACTTCACGTTGCCCGTCTGGATCGCCTGGATCGCTTGCGACGTGGGTACCAGCGTGTACTGCGGCCCGGTGTTGACCAGCTTGTACAGGATCACCAGGATGATGGCGACAAACAGGATGGCTAGCACCCAGCCGCGGAAAATGCGCTTCAGATCCATCGATGAACGGCCCACGGGTCCGGCCGGTCCCTCCTGACGAGCCTCGTGCCTCGCCGTCCCGGCGGGGCTACCTTGCGTTCCAGCGCGAATGCGTAGCTAATTCTTCCCGCCCGCTTGGCACGGGAATACTCGACGGTACACCGCGCTCGCCGTGGCCGGCACGCGGCAGGCCGCACAGGGGCAATGGCGGCCGTTTACGCCTTGTACCCAGGCTAACGAAATTCATCGACTACTCAGTTCCCGGCGCGAGGCCGGTCACCGAGCCGCCCGGAGAACCGAAAAGGTGGCGTCGGGTTCAGGTCCGGTACACGTGCTCGGCCAGGGTGCCGATGAACGGCAGGTTCCGGTACTTCTGCGCGTAATCCAGGCCGTACCCGACGACGAACGCATCCTCGATTTCGAAGCCAGTGTAGGCGACGTCGACGCTGATCCTGGCGGCCGTCGGCTTCCGCAGCAGTGCGCAGACCTGCACCGATGCGGGCCCGCGGGATTGCAGATTGCCGATCAGCCAGGACAGGGTGAGGCCCGAGTCGATGATGTCCTCGACGACCAGGACGTGGCGTCCGCTGATGTCGGCGTCGAGGTCCTTGAGAATGCGCACCACGCCCGAGGACTTCGTGCCGGAGCCGTAGGAGGAGATAGCCATCCAGTCCATCTGGATCGGCAGGTGCATCGCACGAGACAGGTCGGCCATGACCATGACAGCGCCCTTGAGCACGCCCACGAGCAGGAGTTCGCGCCCGGCGTAATCTGCGTCGATCTGCGCAGCCAGGTCGGTTACCCGCTGCTGCAACTGCTCCCGCGTGATCAGGATCTCCTTGAGGTCCTGCCCTACGTCATTCGCGTCCACCCCTGCTCCCTCCGCTGGCGGTGAAGAGCAGCCTGCCATACCGGCGCTGACATCTGACGCCACCTGGCAGGTCAGCCCAGCGCTGGCCGTGCCAGGTCGTGACCAGTTCATCCATGCTGGCGACGTGCCGCTGGGACAGGGCGCCGGCCGGGCTGCCCGCGGCGATCGCTGCGCTGCGCAGTACGCGGTGCCGGATGGCGGCTGGCAAGGCCGCCACGTCGTCCGCCGGCCATCCAGCCGTCTGGGTGATGGCCAGGCCGCCCAGCTGGTCAGCGGCCTGGTCCGCGGCCGCGTCCAGGACAGCCGAGTCATCGCGAAGCAGTGTCGCCGTCCTGGCCAGCGCCTCGGCTACTCCGGGCCCGAGCGCCTCGGTCAGGGCGGGCATGACCTGGTGCCTGATCCGCGTCCTGGTGAAGGCAGGGTCGCAGTTGTGCGGGTCCTGCCACGGCTCCAGGCCTTGCGCCGCGCAGGCATCCACCGTCTGGGAGCGCCGGATCGTCAGCAGTGGCCGCAGATAGCGGCCGGACGCCGGCGCCATGCCTGCCAGCGAGCGCGAACCCGACCCGCGGGCAAGTCCGAGCAGCACCGTCTCAGCCTGGTCGTCCAGGGTGTGACCGAGCGCGACCCAGGCCCCGCTGGCAGTCGCAGCCTGGTCGAGTGCGGCATACCGCGCCGTGCGCGCTGCGCCCTCCGGCCCCGGGTAGCCGCTGCCGGCCTGCCCCGGGCCAGCGTCCTGCGGTCGGGGCACGGTGACCGCGACCGACAGGACCGGGCTCAGGCCGAGACCTTCCAGCACGGTAACGACCCTGGCCGCCTGCTGCGCCGAGCCTGGCTGGAGGCCGTGATCGATGGTGATGCCGCCGGCCAGCAATCCCGCCCTGGGCGCCTCGAAGGCAACGGCAGCCGCGAGCGCCAGTGAGTCGGCCCCGCCGGAACAGGCGGCGAGTACCCGGTCGCCTGGATCGAGTCTGTCCAGGCTCGCCCGCACCGCATGGCGAATTGCCGCCACAGCCGGGTGCGGGCCCATGGCGGGCCTCAGCCTGCCGCGCTCGTGTCCCCCGCGGCCGAGTCGCCCGTGGCGTGGTCGCCCGCTGCGTGGTCGCCCGCTGCGTGGTCACCCGTGGCGTGATTGTCCGCGCCGTGGTCGCCGGGGCTGGCGTTGCCGGGATCGAGCGCGGAGGCACCGCCGAGCACGATCGCCGGCGGCCCGCTGCGTTCGGCACGCTCCAGCCATAGCCGCGGCAGCGCGAGCTCTTCCTTGGTCGGCAGCATGTCCGGCGAGGTCCAGACCTTGTTGAAGGTGGCCATGCCGGCCTGGTCGACGATCGCCCTGACGAACTGCGAGCCCTGCTCGTACTGCTTCATCTTGAGGTCGATGCCGAGGACGCGGCGGATTGCCTGCTCGATCCGGCCGGCCGAGCCGCGGCGGGCGTTGAACTTCGACCTGATCTCGGCGACCGATGGGACCACCGACGGACCGACCGCGTCCATGACGTAGTCGCCGTGGCCCTCCACCAGCGTCATCACGGCGGTCATCCGATCCAGGATCTCGCGCTGGCGCGGCGTCTGGATGGCCTCAATCAGGCTCTCGCCGTCTCCGCCGCGTACCGCTCCGGCGACAGCATCTGCTGCTGCGCGCACCCGGTCCAGGATGGACGCCGGATCGAGCTCGGAGGCGAGCAGGAAGTCCGACATCTGCTGCTGCACGTACGGCCGCAGCCACGCGACCGACGTGAACTGCGTCCGGTGCGTCTCCTCGTGCAGGCAGACCCAGCGCCGGAAGTCGTGCGGGTTGACGTCGAGCTCGCGCTCGACCATCACGATGTTCGGGGCGACCAGAGTCAGGCGCCCTGCAGGCGCGTCCTTGCCGGGGGCATCGGGATCAGGCGGCAGGAACAGCTCGTACTGACCGAGAACCCGGCCCGCGAGGTAGGCGAGGATGAGACCTGCTTGCATGCCGGTGACCCGTGAGCCGACGGCGCCGATCATCGATCCCGGCGGCGGCACGTTGCCGTTCTCCGCCATCCGCTGCACAAGCGGGTCGAGCACGACGCGGAAGCCGTCGACGTTCGCCCGGATCCAGCCAGGCCGGTCGACGACCGCAACGTTGCCGTCATCGGCCGCACCAGGAAGACCGGTCAGCTCGCGGACTGGCTCGGCCACCGTTGCTGCCAGCTGCCGGAGTTCGGCCACGACCTTCCTGGCCTCGGCCATACTCACCTGCGGGCCCGGCCGCACCCACCGAACCCCGGTGGATGTGGCGACCTGCCAATCGATCATCTGCGCGCTGCTCACCCCTCCACCGTACGTGGAACCTGCCGGTTTCGCCTGCGCGGGCTGCTCGCTACCGGCAGCCGCAGCCCGCGAGCGCGCCGGCCATGTCGACCATCTGCGTCGCGGCCCCGGTGAGCGCCCCCGGGGCGGTCGGGATCTTATCGGCCATGATCGCGAACGCGAACAGCTCGCCGTTCTTTGCGTAGGCAGTTCCGGCCAGCGCCGCGACAGTGCTGAGATTCCCGGTCTTGGCGCGGACAACGCCCAAGCCGGCCGACGGGCCGAGGCCGAACACGCTGCCACCCAGCCCCAGCGTGCCGGAGAAGCCCTCCACCGGCAGACCGGTGAGCACCGACCTGAGTTGCGGGCGGCTTGCCGCCAGCCGGATGAGCTGCACCAGCACCGACGGCGCGATCCGGTCGTCGGGCGACAGGCCGCTGCCGTCGTGCAGGCTCAGCTCACCGGTGACGCCGAGCCTGCGTAGGACTGAGGTCACCGCGGCGGCCGCGCCGCTGAACGAAGCCGGATGGCCAGTCGCGATCGCGACCTGCCTGGCCAGGTTCTCCGCGATCACGTTGTTGCTCTCCTCGAGCATCCACTGAATGATCGCGGCCAGCGGCGGCGACTGCACACTCGCGAGCGTGACCGCGCCCGCTGGAGCCGTGACGAGTGCCGGCGTCCCGCGGACGGTGATCCCGTCGGCAGTCAGGAACCGGGCAAACGACGCTGCCGCCACTGCCGCCGGATCAGCGGCCCTCAGCCCGCCGCCCGCTTCGTTGTCGACCGGCTGACCGCCCGTCGTCACCCGGCCCTGATCGACTTCGAGCGGAGTGATGACGCTGACGTTGCCGGTGTTGACATAGCCGGTCCAGCCAGGGAGCAGAGCGGGCCCGGTGTACAGCGAGGTGTCGTAGCCGAGGGTCACGCTGTGCCGGCCGCGGGCGTGCAGTGCCTGTGCCGTGCGCCGCGCCAGGTCCAGCAGAGTGGCCGGCAGCGGGTAGTCCGTGGCAGGCGGCCTGCCCGCAGCGAGAGTCGGGTCGCCACCACCGACCAGAACGATTGAGCTGGGTGTGTGGCCGGCCACCACCGTGGTGTGCAGCCGGTCGTTCGGGCCGAGCACTTGCAGTGCCGCGATCGATGTCGCGAGCTTGTTGGTCGACGCCGGGGCGAACCCGGTGCCTGCGTTGCTGGAGTACAGCACCTTCCCGGTCGGTACCGTGGTCACCAGGACGCCGACGTTGGGTCCGAAGACACTCGGCTTCAGGAGCGGGGCGAGGGCCGCCGCAACGCCCGCCGACGTTGCCGCCGTCGACGGCCGCGCACTTCCGCTTGCTGGTCCGAGAACCTGGCCGGGGCCAGCCGCGCGAACGGACTCGATGCCGGGCAGCCGCCAGAGCGACAGCCTGCCGGGCAGCAGCCGCGCGACCGTCAGCCCGGCCGCGAGCGTGACAGCACACAGCCCGGCGACAACTGCCACCAGCAGGCGAGCACGCCGGCGCAAACGATCGGTCCCTTCGGAAGATGCGGTATCCGCGGCTGCGGTTCCCTTACGCGTGATGTGCTACCCCCGAAGGAACCGTCCGCGCACCGCCCAGGTAGACATTCAGCCAGAGCGTTAGACATCCGGGCAGGTGCGCAGCCAAGCATCGAGGCGCCAGGGGAGCAACCGTGGAGTTCGAAGTCATCATCGAGATCCCCAAGGGGCAGCGTAACAAGTACGAGATGGACCACGAGACGGGTCGTATCAGGCTAGACCGGATGCTCTTCACTTCCACGCGCTATCCAGCGGATTACGGCTTCATTGAGGACACACTGGCCGACGACGGCGACCCTCTTGATGCGCTGGTGCTGCTGGAGGAGCCCACCTTCCCCGGCTGCCAGATTCGCTGCCGGGCGATCGGCATGTTCCGCATGCGGGACGAGAAAGGCGCGGACAACAAGGTGCTGTGCGTGCCGGCCACGGATCCGCGGATGGCACATCTGCACAACATCGCCGACGTGCCAGAATTTGACCAGCTTGAAATCCAGCACTTCTTCGAGGTGTATAAGGCACTCGAACCCGGCAAGGAGGTCGAGGCAGCGGCCTGGGTCGGAGTCGAGGCGGCCGAGCAGGAGATCCTGAATAGCCGCCAGCGGCTAGCCGGCACCGAGGGTCACTGAGACCGCGGCATCGACAGCTGGCGACCTCGGGTGACGTGACAGCGGAACGGGCATCAGGACGAGATCGACTGACTAAGGAGGCGTGATGGCGGACGTCGATGACGTGCTCCGCGAGACGCCGCTGTTCGAGGCGCTCACCGAGGAGGACGCCAGCGCCTTGCGGTCCGGAATCATCGATGTCCATCTGGATCGCGGTGAGCGGCTGTTCTCCGAGGGAGACGACGGCGAAAAGCTGTACATCATCCTGTCCGGCAAGATCAAGCTGACGAAGGCAGCGCCGGATGGCAGGGAGAACCTGCTGAGCGTGCACGGACCGGGTGAGATGTTCGGCGAGCTTTCTCTGTTCGACCCGATCCCGCGGACCTCCAGCGCCACCGCGGTAACCAGCGCGCGCCTGGCTGGCCTGGCGCACGATGACCTCCGCGACTGGCTGTCCTCTCGCCCCGAGGTCGCGATGCACCTGCTGCAGGCTCTCGCGCAGCGGCTGCGCCGGATCAACGAGGTCAAGGCCGACCTGGTCTTCACCGACGTGCCCGGCCGGGTAGCCAAGGCGCTGCTCGACCTGGCCGAGCGGTTTGGTGTGCAGACACCCGACGGCGTGCAGGTCAATCATGACCTCACCCAGGAAGAACTGGCCCAGCTGGTGGGCGCGTCGAGGGAGACAGTCAATAAGGCGCTGGCGGACTTCGCCACCCGCGGCTGGATCCAGCTGTCCGCCAAGTCCGTACTGATCACCGACACCGACCGGCTACGTAAGCGAGCCAGGTAGGCGGCACCTAAGCAGGCCAGGTAAGCTCTCCTACCAGGTCACACCGGGCGGCAGCTCGCTGCGATCGGCGAGGTAGCGCAGCTGCGCCCGGACTGAAGACTGGGCAAACGGCCACAGCGCCCGGTCGACATCCACGTACACGGTAGCGACAATCTCGGCCGGCGTCCGGTCTCCGCCTGCGAGCGCCGAACGGACCTCATCCAGCCGCTCCGCCCGGTGCGCCAGGTAGAAGTCGAGGACGGCGGCGGGGTCGCCGAGCAGCGGGCCGTGTCCTGGCAGCAGAGCCTGCAGGCCGGTCGCATCGGCGAGCGCGCGCAGCCGGGCCAGCGAGTCCAGGTAGTCGCCCAGGCTGCCGTCGTCCGCGATGACAGCGGTGCCGCGACCGAGGACGGTGTCTCCGGTGAGGACGACGGCATCGGCCGGGAGCGCCAGGCTGACCGAGTCACTGGTGTGCCCGGGCGTCGTGATCACCCGGAGCTCACAGCCCCCGCTGTCGATCACGTCGCCGGCCACCAGTCCCTCGCGGCCGAGCCGGTGGGCCGGATCGACCGCGCGGACGCCAGCGCCGGTCAGCTCCGCCAGGCGCGGCGCGCCGGCAGAGTGGTCGAGGTGCCGGTGCGTCAGGACGATGTCCGTCACGCGCTGGCCCAGCTCCGCGGCCACTGAGCAGATCCGCTCCAGGTGACCCTGGTCCTCGGGGCCAGGATCGATCACGACTGCGGTTGCCGAGCCGGGCTCAGCGACCAGCCAGGTGTTCGTGCCGTCGAGCGTCATGAGCGACGGGTTCGGCGCCAGCACGCAGCGGGCCCGGCTGGTACCCGACCCGTCGATGCCGCCGCTGTCCTGACCGGTCGCCACGGATGGTCCTCCGGCTGTCATGTAGCTGGTCCTCCGCCCGTCATGCCGTCCGTCCTCCGCCTGTCATGCCGATCCGCCGCGACTGGCCGGGCGGCCGGGAAGCGGCACCGCGCCCCGGCCGGGGATTGTCAGCCAGACCGCGCCCTCCCGTAGCTGAACCTCCGGGATGATCGGCGCGACCTGCCGCGGCCCGCTCAGCACGGTATCGAGGTCGCCACAGGCGGCCAGCTCGGACAGCGTCACAGCGGTAGGCGGGAACAGCACGATGTCGCCACGTTCCCCGGCATTAAGAGCCTCCTCTGGCGCCACCCAGGTGACTTCGGAAGCCTCCCCGCCGACGTCCCGAGTCCGCTGGCCGGCCGGCAGCGCCGCGGCGAAGAACCGGGTGTCGAAGCGGCGGGACTCGACGACCGGAGTGATCCAGCGAGCCCATGGCCGCAGCAGGTCAGCACGGAGCACGAGGCTGCGACGGGCCAGCAGCTCGGCGAGCGAGACCGAGCGGTCAAGCAGCGCCTGGCGGTCCGCCTCCCATTCGTCGCTGGTGGTGTCGGCGACGACCGACTCAGCCGACTCGCCCGCCAGCAGCACGCCGGATTCCTCGAAGGTCTCCCTGACCGCGGCACAGACCAGCGCCCTGGCCAGCGCGGGCGGCGCCTCGAAGATGCGGCCCCACTCCGCCGCGTCCGGTCCGGCCCAGGCCACCTGCTCATCAGCGTCCCTGGCATCGACCGAGCCGCCGGGAAACACGAACGCGCCCGGCGCGAAGGCCATCGTCGGCTTGCGCCGCAGCATGTACACCTCGAGCCCGGTCGCGATCCCTGCGTCAGCGGGATGGCCCGCGGGTGAACCCTGCGGGAGTCGCCCCGCGATTGAGCGCACAAGCATCACGGTGGACGCGTCGCGCGGTGTCACCGGAGCCTGCTCCCCGGCCAGGATCGCTCGGGCCCGCTCGGCGACCTCGCCGCCAAACCGAGCAGAGGCAGCCTCCGGCCCGCTGTCTGTCACGACTTCCTCCCGCCGCCAGGCCGGTAACGTCGGCCTAGTCCCTGGCCTCGACAATGAGCTCGATCTCGACCGGGGCGTTCAGCGGGAGCACGGCGGTGCCGACCGCGCTCCGCGCGTGCCGACCAGCCTCGCCGAAGACCTCGAGCAGCAACTCGCTGGCGCCGTTCACGACCTGTGGCTGCCCGGTGA
>Ga0335074_10006723_pt1 | contig 15939 bp, 12 predicted proteins | sample Lox_Sample_23_FD_206715 | JGI IMG/M metagenome (GOLD analysis project Ga0335074, IMG submission 206715) | Soil microbial communities from Loxahatchee National Wildlife Refuge, Florida, United States - Lox_Sample_2.3 | ecosystem: Environmental > Terrestrial > Soil > Wetlands | place: USA... | reverse complement strand
CCGAGCCCGGTGGTCACCGTCGCCGTGAAGCAGGTTGGCGGCAACCACATCTATGTGGTCGGCAAGGTGCAGCGGCCGGGGGAGTACCCGATCGTGCGCTCCGTGGACGTGATGCAGGCGCTGAGCCTCGCCGGCGGCGCGACCCCTTACGCCGCTCTCAACAGTATCGTCATCCTTCACCGTGAGAATGGCCGGCAGCAGGCGTTTCATTTCCGTTATTCGGAAGTCGCACGTGGACGAGACCTTTCACAGAACATCCTCCTCCAGTCCGGCGATACCGTCGTCGTGCCGTGAGTGAGCGCGGGGGGTGAATCGAATGACCCGCGCCACATGCCATGCGTTCCTCGGTATTGGCTGCATGGCGAGCACCGCATCGCCGGTGCGCGCCGCGGCGTGGTCCATCGCGCCGACGTTCACGGTGGGCGTGGCCGACGACAACAACCAGGCGCTCTCATCTCCGGCCACTCCTGCCGACAGCACGTGGCTTTTCTCGAACGTGCAGTTCCAGCGTGCCACCGAGACGACGCAGCTCACGATCACCCCACAGGTCAACTGGCAGCACTTCGACACCAAAGAGTTCGGCAACATCACCAGCCGCGACGTGAGCGGAACATTCTTCTGGGCGCAAGAGCGTGGCACTCTCAACCTCACCGCTTCCCGATTCGACGACAGCACGCTCACGACGGAACTCACCGAGACCGGGATCGCAAGCAGTGATGTCAGTCGTCTGACGGAGCAGGCGTCCCTCTCGTGGAATCATGGCCTTGCAGAGACGCGCGCGTTCGTGTTGCAAGCAGGTTACATCGATACGAGCTACTACGGACGAGAGACTGGGTTTCTTTCACTCCTCGAGGGTTATCGCTATCCGAGTGCTTCTGCGGGCGAGCAGTTCACTCTCTCAGAACGCACGACTCTCACCGCAAGCGCCTACGGGGACGAGCTGATTGCCCCTCTTTCCATCAATGACAGTCACGAGGAAGGCGGGGAGCTCCAGCTCATGCATAACTTCTCGGAGCGCACACGGCTGAGCGTCACCGCCGGAGGCAGTGCGCGATCCCTCGAGGGCAGTCGAAGTGCTGGCGAGGTCGCCCTCGTGGACTTCACCCACTCCTCCGAGCTGGGCAGCGTCGCGCTCGATTATTCGGATCAGCTGGTTCCCTACGGCACGGGGGTGCTGGCCCAACGGCAGCAGATCACGCTCTCCGGCACTTACAACCTCACCGAAAAAGTTGACGTCGGCGCCTCTTTGCTTCGCATCGACAACAGCCAGTCCGTGGTCTATCTGCACCTCGACAGGCGCAGCTACACGGGCGCGACCTTCGGTCTCGACTGGCGGCCTCTTGAGACGTGGAAGTGGCGCCTGGAGGGCGCCACCACGCGTACGCAAACGTTCGACACCGTGAGCATTCCGGTAACCGAGCGGCGGGTCGACATCACATTGACCTGGACCCCGTATGCCCTGATGAGATCCTTCTGAGCAGGCGCATGGACACACTGACCGAGTCCAAGGATTTCCGAGCCTATCTCGCCCTGGTGGTGCGACGACGGGGGTGGTTGGTCGCAGCGCTCAGTGCCGGCATCGTCGCCACTCTGCTAGTCGCCTTCACGTTGCCGCCTCGCTATCGCTCCGCGGGCACCGTTCTGATCGAGCAGCAGGAGATGCCACTGGATCTGGTGCGCTCAACCGTCACCTCGTATGCCGACGAGCGAGTGCAGGTGATCAGCCACCGCGTCATGACCACCGAGACCCTTCTCGACATCATTCAGCGCTACAACCTCTACCCGCGCCAACGCGTCCGCGAAACGCGCGAGGCCTTGCTCAAGCGTATGCGCGACGACATCGGACTGAAGATGATCAGCGCGGATGTGATCGATCCGCGGAGCGGCCACCCGACGTCGGCGACGATCGCGTTCGAAGTGTCTTACACGGGTAGCTCCCCGGACCTTGCGGCCAAAGTCGCCAACGAGCTGACGACGCTCTATCTGAACGAGAATCTGACCAACCGGACGCAGCTCGCGCGTGAGGCGACCGACTTTCTCCGCTCCGAGGGCGATCGGATCAACGCGCAAATCGCCGACCTCGAGGCGAAGCTCGAGCAGTTCAAGCAGAAGAACTACAACAGCCTTCCGGAGGTCACCCAGCTCAACATGCAACTGCTCGACCGCACGGAGCAACAGCTGCTCGAAGCAGAGGAGAGACAGACGTCGCTCGACCAGCAGCGCGTGTTTCTCGAGGCGCAGCTCGCGCAGCTGAAACCCAATTCCGCGCTGTTCTCCGATACCGGCGAGCGCATTCTGTCGTCCCGAGACCGCCTGAAGATGCTCCGCTCACAGCTGGCGGCTGCGCGCGCAAAGTACGCGCCGGACTACCCGGACGTCGTGAATCTGGAGCGCGAGGTGTCGGGGCTCGAACGGCAGGTCGGCGATGTGCCGAGCATCACCAACGACCTGCGGCGCGAGCTGGAGGAAGCGCAGGGTCAGCTGGCAGAAGCGCGCAAGCGTTATGCGCCCGATCATCCAGACCGCGTACGCCTGGAGCGCGAAGTCACATCCCTGCAGGCACAGCTGGCCGCGAGCGAGCGCGAGGCCCCAGCGGGTGCTGCGACTGGCGTGTCGAGCCAGAGCACGAGTGCGATGACGGCGGCGACCGCGGCCGGCGCAGCCGTCGCGCCCACGGACGCGGACAATCCGGCCTACATCGAGATCAAGGCGCAGCTCTCTGCAACGCTCAACGACATCAAGTCCCAAGCCGACGAGCTCGCAAAGCTGCGTGCCCAGGCGGAGCGCTATCAACGCGACGTGAGTCTCGCTCCGGCGGTCGAGAAGGAATACCGCGACCTGATGCGAGACTACGACAATGCCCACGCGAAATATGAGGAGATCCGGTCGAAGCAGGTGGAGGCGCGCACCGCGCAGGACCTCGAGGCGAACCGCGAGGGCGAGCGGTTCACCCTCATCGACCCACCCCTGGCACCGCAGGAGCCGGTGAGCCCCAACCGCAAGCTGATCGTCGCCGCCGGCATGATCCTGAGCGCTGGGTTCGCCGCGGGGCTTCTGTGGTTGCTCGAGAAGATCGATACGACGATTCGTACGCGGAGCGAGCTTTTGCAGCTCGTCGGGATCCCACCGCTTGCCCTCGTGCCGCACATCGGGACGGAGGGCGAGCGGCGATCCGCGCGGCGGCGGAGGCAGTTTGCCGCCGCAGGTGGCATGGCGTCGCTCTGCATTGCCATCGTGCTGGTCCACTTCTTCTATCAGCCGCTCGATGTGCTCTGGTTTACCTGGGCGCGACGCTTCGGATTCTGATGCCTATGGATCGCATCCAGCGCGCGCTCGACTTGGCCAGGAAGCAACGCAGCTTTCTCTCGGGTGACGAGACGGGGGCGACGAAGCAGCGCGGCTCTCCGTCGGTCGACGTTACGGTAACCACGAAGCAGCACAGCTCCGCGGTGGACGAGGGTGAGGTGGAGTCCGCGGAGAAGGTGGCAGTGCGGCGCGAATTCACGCCCGCACCGATCGAGCCTTTCAAACGGCTGCCGGTCGAATGGGGGCAGCTGCGCGAGCGGCGGATCGTAGCCTGGGACGATGAGCGTTCGGCCGTTCACGCCTATCGCATGCTGCGCACGCAGGTGCTGCAGCGGGCTCGGGCTCACAACCTGTCAACGCTGGGCGTCATCAGCGCGGCTCATGGAGAGGGAAAGACGCTCACGGCCATCAATCTAGCGCTGAGCCTCGCTGCGGAGCCCAACCAGACCGTGTTGCTGATGGACCTCGATCTGCGCCGCCCCTCGATCGGACGCACGCTCGGCCTTGCGGTCGATCGCGGGCTCGAAGCTTGGTTTGCCGGTACGGCGAAGATCGAAGACGTGTGGTACGGCATCGAAGGGGTCGATCGGCTGTTCGTGTTGCCGACGCTGACTCCCGTGCCTCAGAGCTCGGAGGTTCTCGCGCAGGCGACCACGCGGCGGATGCTTGCGGACCTCAAGGAGCGCGATCCCGGCCGTCTCCTGATCGTCGATCTGCCGCCGGCGCTGTTATGCGACGATGCCCTGACGGTCGCCCCGCAGCTCGATGCGGTCGTGCTGGTGGTCACGGAGGGGCGCACGCGACGCGAGGACGTGAGCCGCGTGCTCGAGCTCTTCGGCAAGACGCGGGTGATCGGCACGGTGCTCAACCGCTCCTCGGAATCGGAGCGGCGGGCGTACTGATGACGATCAGAAGGAACTTGGGGAAAGCGCAAACCGCCGCGCTATCGGTACGGAACTGATATATGTGGAAAGATAAGATCCGACGCGTTCTCGATGACTCCGAATTCGTCCGGCGGCAGCGGCAAAAAAGACAGGCGGCGGAACTCGCGTCCTGGCACTCGGGCGGACGCCAACTTCCCCCGCCGCACATATTCAAGGCCATGCGGATCCGGGAGGTCTCTCGGCGGTACCAGTGCCGAATTCTGATTGAAACGGGCACCTGCCTCGGAGAGATGATTCTCGCAACAATTGGTGATTTCGAGCAGATTCATTCCATAGAGCTATCGCCCCTCCTCGCAGCAAGGGCGCAGGACCGACTCACGCGGCATCGTCACGTCACGATTCATCAAGGCGACAGCGGCGAGCTTCTTCCGAAGGTGTTGGATGTGGTGGAAGAGCGAGCGCTCATTTGGCTCGACGCGCACTATTCGGGTCACATCACCGCCAAGGCCGAGCTCGATTCTCCGATATCTCGCGAGCTCACCGCCATTGCGAAGCATTTAGGCCACTGCGTTTTGATCGACGATGCCCATATGTTCGTCGGCAGCGGAGGATATCCCACCATCGAGGAGACGCGCGAGCTTGCTTTGCACTGTTTCCCGACCTACACCTTCTCGATGGTCCACGACATCATCGAGCTCCTCCCGGCCGAGGGCTCGCTCGCGCGAACGGACCTCTCTTCAGTTTGGGCCGCGACTGCAGAATAGGTCAATAAGAACCATGTACGAGCAGTTCTACGGTCTGCGGGAGAAGCCCTTCGCGCTGGCGCCAAATCCCGCATATCTATATCTAAGCCGGCATCACCGGCATGCACTCACGCTGCTCGAATACAGCATCCTGCAGCCAGCGGGGTTCGCGGTGATCACGGGCGAGGTGGGCTGCGGCAAGACGACGGTCGTGCAGCGCTTCCTGGACGGGAAACCCGAGGGACTCAGAGTGGGGCTGCTCTGCAATACTCACGCGGGCATCGGGCCCCTCTTGCCGTGGATCCTCGATGCGCTCGATGTGCCCGTACCGGCCGACCGCTCGGAGACGTCCCACGAGCTGCATCGCATGCTCGTCGCTTTTCTCAGGAAGAATTACGCCGAGGGCCGCCGAACACTCCTCGTGATCGACGAAGCCCAGAACCTGTCCCTGGGGACGCTCGAGGAGCTGCGTGTGCTATCGAACGTCAATACCGGCAAGGACCTCTTGCTGCAGACAATCCTCATCGGACAACCGGAGCTGCGCACTACTTTGAGAGGGCCGAGGATGAAGCAATTCGCTCAGCGGATCATGGTGGACTATCACCTGGGGCCGCTGAAGCGCGAGGAGACCCACGCTTACGTCGCCCACCGCCTGGAGGTTGCCGGAGGAAGTACCACGCTCGTTTCGGCAGACGCCATCGAGCTCGTGTACGAGAGCACGCAGGGTGTACCCCGCCTGGTCAACATCTTGTGTGATACGGCGCTCGTGTACGGATTCGCCGATCAGCGACCGTCGGTGGACGCCGCCCTTGTCGAGGAGGTGCTCTCAGACCGTGCGGGCGGAGTGCTGCCGCTCAAGTCCTCGAGGAGAGCCGCGGCCGAGACGGTTGTTCGGGGCTAGAGGTGAACTGCGCGCTGCAGCGGTCTCCGCGTGCAGATCTGCGGATCGCGCGGGGCGTGTTCTTGGGATTGCTCGTCGTCTCAACTCTCTTGGCCTTGCAGCCTCGGTACGCCTGCGCGGACGAGGCAGGGAGGCTACTGCGGCCGATGACGACGCCCGGGACCGATGCGCGTGAACTTGCGCTCATCATCAACGACTCCGATCCGCTCAGTGTTCGGGTCGGTGAGTATTACCGCCTGCGGCGACGAATACCGCGGACCAACGTCGTGCACGTGCGCGTGACGGCCGGGCCGGTGCTGTCAGCGGAGGAGTTTGCGCGGATGAAAAAGGTCGTGGACGCGCGCACCCCGGCCGGCGTGCAGTTCTACGCTCTCGCCTGGACAGAGCCGTATCAAGTAGCGTGCATGTCGGTAACGAGCGCGTTTGCTTTCGGATTCGATCAGGGGTTCTGCGCTGCGGGCTGCCATACTACGCCCAAGAGTCCGTACTTCGACTCCGACACCCGTCGCCCGTTCGACGCCCTTCATATGCGGCCGGCAATGATGCTCGCGGCGAGCGACTTTCCGCACGCGAAGGCCCTGATCGACAGGGGAGTCGCAGCCGATGAGAGCTCCCCCTTCGGAACAGCGTACCTCCTCGATACGGACGACAAGGCGCGCGATGTTCGCGCCGCGACGTTCAGGATCGCGAGCCTGTCGGCAGATGCGCAGGTGCAGGTGCAGATTGTAAAGTCGGACGTGTTGCGCGATCGCTCGGACGTGCTGTTCTATTTCACGGGTCTGGCGCAGGTGACCGGTCTCGACACGCTCCGATTCCTTCCCGGTGCGATTGCGGATCATCTGACTTCATTCGGCGGCGTGCTGGGCGGTTCTGCTCAAATGAGCAGCCTCGAGTGGCTCGATGCAGGGGCTACCGCCAGCTACGGAACTGTTGTCGAGCCTTGTGCCTTCCCGCAGAAATTTCCGGCAGTGCCCATCGTCATACGCCGCTATCTCGCGGGGGAAACGCTTATCGAAGCTTACTGGAAGAGCGTCGCCGAGCCATCGCAGGGCGTTTTCATCGGCGAGCCGCTCGCGCGACCGTTTCCGCGCCAAGATGACCCTCTGCGCCACGTCCGAGCGCCGGTGAGTGGCGCGTCGTGAGTTCGCTCTTGCACGCGGCGAACGAGCTCCCGCAGGCTGGCGCGGGCGTGCGTCGGCTACGGATTCTGCACGTCATCTCAGCCTATTACCCGGCGGTGCGCTACGGCGGACCCATCCGGTCGGTCCAGGGGCTTGCGGCTGCGCTCGTCCGTCGCGGGCACGATGTGCACGTCTACACGACCAGCATGGATGGGGATTCGGATCTGAATGTGCCGCACGAGCGGCCTGTCGACCTCGACGGTGTGGCGGTTCATTACTTTCGAGTGCCGGCATTGCGCCGCCTGTGGTGGGCGCCCGCGCTAGCACGAAAGCTACGGGAATCCGTGTCGAATTTCGACGTCGTGCACATCCATGCCGTGTTTCTGTGGCCCATGTGGGTCGCGGCACGTATCGCCGAGCGTGCATGCATTCCCTACGTCGTGTCCCCACGCGGAATGTTGGTTCGAGATGTGATCCGCGGCAAGAGTCGCTGGATCAAGACCGCCTGGATTCAGCTGATCGAGCGGCGAACATTGGCTCGCGCCGCCGCGGTACATGTCACCGCGGACATCGAGGGCGACGAGATCACCCGCCTGCAGCTGCCAACGCCACAGTTGACGTGCATTCCGAACGGAGTGGAGTGGCCCCGGCATCACGAGCCGCTGGCCGCGGGCCCGTTTGCCGATTTGCCCGAGCGTTACGTGCTCTTCCTCAGCCGGCTGAGTTGGAAGAAGGGCCTCGACCGTCTGATCACGGCCTGGCAGCAGATCCCGGACGTTCCGCTGGTCATCGCGGGTAACGACTACGAGGGATATCGGCCCAAGCTCGAGGCGCTGGCACGGGACCTCGGCGTTGCGGATCGGGTGATCTTTGTCGGGCCCGTGAGCGACGTTCACAAATGGGCACTGTACGAGCACGCGGAGCTGTTCGTTCTGCCCTCCTATTCGGAAAACTTCGGCAACGTCGTTGCAGAGGCGATGGTGATGGAGTGTCCCGTCCTGGTCTCACCCGAGGTTGGAATCGCGAGTCTGGTGCGAGCGGCCGGTGCGGGGGAAGTGATTGACTGTGCCGCCGAAAACCTCGGTCGAGTCATCCGCGAACTACTTGCCGATCCGCTTCGGCGTCGCGCCTTGGGCCGCTTGGGAGGCCGGGCGGTACGCGGCCAGCTCTCTTGGGAGGCGATCGCTGCACGAATGGAGGATCTCTACGTGCATGCGTCGCGCCCCTCGGCCTCGGAAGGCGCCACATCCCGATCGGGGACCGCGTGAGACTTCAGGAGGCCCTTTCGGTTCAACCCGCCGCTTTCCCGGGCGGGCGGTCCCTCGTTCGCACCGGAACGGTGATCGTCGGAAGTTACATCGCAATCGCACTTGTGAATACATTCGCGCTGCGACTCTACACCGAGCTCGCGCCTGCCAAGACTTTCGGTGAGTTCAATCTGGTTCAGACCGCGTTGATGCTGGGAATCCAACTTTTCGTCGCTCCGTTTACCAACACCCAACTGCGCTACCACACGCAGGCGCAAGCGAGCGGCGCGGCTGGCGGGTTCACGCGAGAAGGTCTCCGCTGGTCCCTATGCGGTGCTGGTGTACTCGGCGCAATCGTGTTCCCCACCTGCCTGCTGTGCGGCAGGCTCGGGGGGCCCAAGCTCGGAATCGGCGTCGCGGCGCCGGCGGTCGCATGGGTGTATGCGACGACGCTCCGGAACGTGCTCATGGGCCGCCTGCAAGCTGAACAGCGCAGGCTCCTCTACGGCAGCTTGGCGGTGTTCGAGGCGGTGGCACTGGTCCTCGCCACGGTCGTTGCGCTTCATTTCAGGGCGACCACCAGCTCGTTCCTGATCGGTCAGCTGGTGGCACCCGCCGCGCTGGTGGTCGCCGGGACCTGGGTCCATCCGTGGGTTGATCTATCGGCCAAACCGTCGACCGCGCAACGCGCAGAATTCCGCCGTCGCGCGCTTGAGTACGGGCTCCCGTTCACTCCGCTGGCCATCGGTGCATGGCTCGCGAACCTGGCGGACCGATTCGTGCTTGGCCTGTTCACCGGCGCCGCCGCCGTGGGGCAGTACGTTGCGCCACTTGCGATTGCGAGCCGAGGGATGACCCTACTGAACGGGGCTCTCAACGACTACTTCCGCCCGATGCTGTTCGATGCGGAGAATCGCGACCAGCGCGAACGCGCGAATGGGGTATTCGCGTCGTGGATCGCGGCGAGCGCTACCATCGGCTGCGCAGCCGTAGGGGTGATAGCGCTGGGCGGTGGCCTCGTCGCGCGGATTCTCCTCGCGGCGGCCTACCGCGGCGGCGCCGTCGAGATCATGGTCTGGATCGCAGCGGGCTATGGGATCTACGGTTTGACGCAAATCATCGAGACGCGTCTGCTCTCCTTCGGGAAGTCCGCGCAGCTGCTGCCGACCATGACCACAGGGGCCATTGCCAACGTTGCTCTGAGCGCCGCGCTCATTCCGCGACACGGCACTCTCGGGGCCGCACAAGCGAGTTGTTTGAGCTTTGTGGTCCAAGGCCTCGTTACCGCGACGTTCTGGGCGCGTGCACAGCGCAGACGCTCGGTGCAGTCCAATTGAGGCCCATCGTGTCGGACGTACGCACGCGAGGGAAAGTGGCCGTCAATAGCGTCGCGCGGCTCTTTGGGGTCCGCTTGGTCAACGCGAACTGGGGACCGCGTGGATTCTGCGCTTCTCTCGAGCGAGCGCGAGCGAAGGGCTTTTTGCCTCGAACGGTCATCGACATCGGCGCTGCGACGGGCACATGGACGCGCGAATGTCGGAGCGTGTTCCCCGCCGCACGTTACTTTCTCGTCGATCCACTCGAGGAAAACAGGCCGGCCCTCGAAAGACTCGCATTATCGGACGCCCGTATTTCCGTCTGGACCGGCGCACTCGGGGCTGACCCTGGCGAACAGAAGCTCTGGGCCCACGGCGATCAGTCGAGTTTTCTCCACAGCCGCGACTTTCCCGGCACTCCCAGAACGGTCGAGGTGCGTACGCTCGACTCCTTCATCGAGCCGTTCGGCCTCGCCAGTAAGATTCTACTGAAGGCGGATGTGCAAGGCTTCGAGCTCGAAGTGCTGAAGGGCGCAAGCCGGTGTCTCGAGATGGCCGAGCTCCTCGTGATCGAGGTGAGTTTTCGACAGGTCTACATCGATGGCCCTCTCGCGCACCAGGTCATCGCCTATCTGGGTGCGCACGGCTTTCGGATTTACGACATCTCGTCATTCCTGCAGCGCCCGACAGACGGGGAGCTGCTCCAGTGCGACATCGTCTTCGCGCGGAACGGTTCGCAGCTGTTCTCCCCGGAACGATGGAACGGCTCGCCATGAGCACCTTGAAGTCACGGCTCAAGAGATGGCCGCTAGCTGCCACCGTGAACGCGGCCATCAAGGCGCAGTCAATGGAGCGTCATGTTGCATTCACTCGCAGGAGGCACGAGCGAGCATTGCAGCGCGGCGAACTCATCGTGCCTGAAGGAAGCGCCTTTCGGGACGCATTGAGAATCCGGCTCGGCGATCGGCCGGAGCGTCGCGGCTGGCCCAAGAGATGCGGCGACTTGCATCTTTTTCTGATGTACGCGGTCCGAAACTGGGAGTCTGTTCTTCCAAAGGCGCTCGCGCCGTTCGGGCACGTCTCGACTTTCGAGTGGCGGTCACACGGATTCGACGAGAGCGCCCCGGATTGGCCGAATCGGCGAGAAGAGATGAACCGAGCGTTGCTCGCGGCCTTTCGTGCCGCCACAGCCCGGCGCCCCGTCGACGTGGTCGTCGGGTACGTTTCGGGGGCGACGATCGCCCCCGAGATCCTCGTCGCGATGGCACAAGAGGGCGCCGTCGTCACGAATTTCTGTTTTGACGACAAAGTGCACTGGCCGGGTGATCGAATCGGAGGGCGGTATACCAGTCCCGCCGCCATTGCTCATGCCGTCGATCTCAATCTTACGAGCGATCCGAATGGCATATCGCGTTACGCAGCGCGCCGAGGCCTTGCGATCTTCCACCCCGAGGCGGCAGATCCGGAGGTCTATCAGCCGCTCGAGGTGCCATTCGAGTACGACGTGTCGTTCATCGGCTCCCGTTTCGGGTGGCGGCCGAGCTTCATTGCGCAGCTCGAGCGGATGGGTATCCGGGTTGCTTGCTTTGGTGAGGGCTGGCGGAACGGTTCGATCCGCAACGAGGACATGAGCATTATCTATGCGAAAAGCCGCGTGAACCTGGGATTTGGCGGCATCGGTCACTCTCGCAAGCTCGTTTGCCTGAAAGGTCGCGACTTCGAGGTTCCCATGAGCGGGGCTGTCTATCTGACACAGCACAATCCGGAGCTCGCCCTGGTGTTCGATATCGGGCGGGAGGTACTCACATATCGTGATGTGCAAGACTGCGCGCGGAACATTCGGGAGGTGCTCGCCGACGAGTCGCGAGCCGCGGAGATCCGGGGGGCAGCGCGGGCGCGCTCACTGCGCGACCACACGTACTTCGCTCGATGGCGCCCGGTGCTGGAAACGTTGGGCGCTCTGGCTCCGGAGGCGCTCGAATATTCATTTCGGGGGCCGAGCCAGGCGCTTTGAATCCACGAGCAATCCAGCATGTCCGTACAACCAAAACCCCCGATGCCACACCCGGCCGACCTTGGGTCAGTCGGCCGGCGAGTGCTGGTCGTAGGGTCCTACTGCGCACCGGACTCAATGGAATCCCACGTGCTTGACGGGCTTCGCGAGCTGGGGTCGGTCGCAGAGTTCTTTGCGGCTCTTCCGCCATTTGCTGGCATTCACAGCGTGGGGAAGAAGATCGCCTCGAAGCTGATCGGTGTCGCGCTGCGCGAGCCAGAGCGAACGTTCGAAGGGCGTCTCGTTCGTGCCGTCCAGGAGTTTGCGCCTTCGCTCGTTCTGGTCATCATGGGCAATCAAGTCTCGCCCAAGACGATCGAACGGCTGCGCTCTCATACGCAGGCTCCCCTCGTCTGCTGGTGCCAGGATCAGATGACGACGATCGGCCGGCAATACCTGCTGGGCGCCGAGTACGACGCGGTTTTCGTCAAGGACCGCTACCTGCAGGATTTGTTCGCGAGGATGATTCGCTCAAGCGCATTCCATTACTTGCCCGAAGCCTGCAACCCTAAGGTCCATCGTACGCTGACGCTGTCGTCTGAGGAGCAAGCATACTACGGCTGTGATGTCATGATCGTCGGAAGCCTCTACTACTATCGGCAGGAGGTTTTGAGACTTCTCGACGAGTTCGATCTCAAGATCTGGGGCGATGTTCCGGACTGGCTCGTGTATCGGCTGCGCCAGCCTCACACGCGGCGTGTTCTGTACTGTGACGACAAGGCTCGAGCCGCAAGGGCTGCAGGGGTCGCGCTCAATCCGTTGCATTTTGCCGAAGTCGACGCCCTCAATTGTCGCGCGTTCGAGCTTGCGGGCTGCGGCGCCTTCCAGCTATGCACATACAAACCGGTGTTGAAGGAGCACTTCGTCCCCGGTTCGGAAATCGAAACCTTCGCATCTGTCGAGGAGTTGATCGAGAAGATCAGGCACTACCTGAGGAATCCGGAGGAGGCGGGCCGCATCGCGCGGCGCGGCCAGGCGAGAGCTCACCGGGAGCATGCGTACGTCCATCGGCTTCTCGAGATCTTCCGAACTCTGGATGGAAGTGCCAGTGAACTTGCCGCATCGAGTCGTGTCGCTAGTAATGCCGCGGCCTCCTGAAACGGGCAGCACGCCCTTCCTCATCCGGTACCGCGGCCTCGCGTTCCTGGTCGCGAACGTCGCATTCATGCTGCTGACCTTCTGGGGCGCCTCTGTTTGGGACTCTCCGATGTGGCGGCCGCTCTACCTCTGCGCGCTGTTTGCGCTGTGCTCCGCACCCGTCCTGCTCCTCACGTCATTTAACGACCGCTACGTGCTGCTCGCGCTCTTCATGGCGGAGTACTTCATGATCTATGGGCTCCTCGACTTTCAGTCCCTCCTGCTCGGCGGGCAGTTGTCAACGGATGCGGAGTTCATCACGCCTGCAGAGGTCAGCATCCTCATCGGAGGGATCGCCGTGCTCGCGAGCTACGTAGCCTCCAGCGGCTCGGTTCGGACACCACATGCTCGGCGCGCTCACCGTGACTGGTCTCGACTCACGGTTCTGGTTGTCGGGCTCGCACTCACAGCCGTGGGTAGCGTCGCGTACTGGTACTTCCACCTGGTCGCCGCTACCGTGAGTTCGGATCGCGCAACGGCCGAGGCGCTCGCGGCGATGGGGCCGACCCTGACCTTCATCGTCATGCTCGGCCAGATGGTGAAACCGCTCGGTATCCTCCTTCTCGCATATGGATACGCGAGGTACCGAACATTGTCCTGGCTGGTCTGTGTATTGGCCGTGCTTGCGCTGCAAATCTTTCTGGGCTTCATTGGCGATTCGAAGGGGATCCCGCTGCAGGCGGGGGCGATTGTCGTACTCACGCGGATGCTGGTTGATAACCGCCTACCACGCATCTGGATCGTTACTTCCGTGGCAGTCACGATCATTCTCTTTCCAATTTTCCAGGCATATCGCGCCGATGTGATCGGGGAGCGAGGCCTCAACAGGGCTCAGGCGCTGCAGAACCTGGGCAAGGTGATCCAGATTGCCGTTGGAAACCGCGACAAGGTGAGTCAGGGTTCGCCGGAAGAGCGCACGCAGACGATACTCGAGCGCGCTTCGATCAAGGGCAATGTCGAGATCTTATTCAGCCGCGTGGGCACCGATACGCCGTTCCAGCACGGGCACACGCTGATCGATCTGGCATTCGCTTTCATCCCTCGTTTGGTATGGGAGGACCGGCCCGGGGTTTCAGCTGGACAGCTCTTCAACCACCAGGTAATCCGTGGCGAAGGCGACACCGACGTCTCGCCCTCGCAACTCGGTGAGCTGTATTGGAACTTCGGCTGGCCGGGGGTAGTGGTCGGGATGACGCTCTTCGGAGCCTTGCTCGGGGTCGTGGGCGCAAAATCAAATCTCGCCGACGGACTGTCAGCAACGCGCCTCATGATCACGATGGCCACCGTCTATACCCTCTGCCTGGGGTTCGAGTCGGCCATGGCTATCACGTATGTCGTGTGGTTGCGGTCAATGGCTGCGATTGGAATACTTCACGTCCTGCTCGCCCGTACTGCGACGGCGGTGCCGGTGCCCGTGCAGGCGTCCTGCGGGACGTTGCCCGCGAAACCGCAACAAGAACCTGCTCCAACTGTGCGCTTTCCGAACGTGCTTCGATTCTAAATACTCCGCCGAAGTTCGTTCAACGCGGTTCGCGGGTGCGGTCGGAGCATTCACAGTCGGTCGTGCCGCGACCGCGGCACATGTGCGTCGTGCGCCGGCCGGAGTCTTGAAGCCTGACATCGACGTTTCCGCACGTGTTGTCATATAGCACCGCGTCCCAAACGTTGCGCGCGCCTCCCAGGCGGATGCCCGTCCGCGACTGCTCATAGCCGCAGGCAGGGGGCGGGCGCGGTCCCGCGATATCGCGGATGGTGTTGCCAAAGATGAGCAGGTCGCGGCTCAGCTGCCAGTCGGTGCCTCGCGGACCTGCGAACCAGGTCGGAGTAATGTCGATTGCTCCGCCGCCAAGGCCATCCGCATGCCGGATGAAATTGTGGTCGATCACGATGCCGACACCCAGTATGGGTGGCGGAGACTCCGGAGTGGGGCTTGCCGCCAACGAACCCATGATTCCTGACGCACTACAGGCCGACATCCAGTCGTACTCGCCGTCGATGCGATTGTCGCGAATCTCCAGCGCGGATTGAAAGGCCGAGGAGTTGTTGCAAAAGCGGCACGTTGCGGTCGCGGCGCTGTACTCCTGGTGAAACACAATACCGTCGGTATCGAATTGCGTATTGCCCGCAATGACCGTGTCGGCAGAAGGAGCCCATAGCCCGATTCGCCCACCGTGCGGACCGGACACATTCGCCTTGTTGCACGGCGGGTTCCTCTGCTCGATTTGGTTCCCGAGCACATAGATCTCCCTGAATTCGTGACCGACGATGATGCGACCGCCCGCCCGGGAGGGCACGAGATCCCAGGCCGGCGAGATCTCGAAGGTGACGCTGCCCGTCGCAGCGTCTTCGCGGTATCGGACGATTTTCCTCACCTGGCCCGTCCCCGGACCGGCCACGACCTGCACCCAGTCTCCTACATAGTAGGTTTGCCGATTGATTGGACGGTCATTCTGCATGTCGAGGAGGTGGCCACTCGCCGTGACCGAATCAGCGTTGGCCATGGCTATGGGTCTCGCACCGTTGAATGCGTACGTATTGCCGTTGCCATCGAACGACAGCGCCTCCCCGTCACCCGCCTTGTCTCCGGAGCAGCTGATACGGTTCTCCGAGATCAGCTCGAACACGTGGCTCGCTTTCATGTTCCAGAAGAACGCGGCGCGCCAGCCCTTAGGGTCGGCGGGAGTCTGGAGCGCCTCGGTCGCCGTGCCGTCGGCGACGTTGTTGCTAAAATCGAGTCGGAAGCCCGCTCCGAGCTCGCTGGCGATCGTTCCCTGTCGAATGCTTGCATCCACATAGCTGCCCGGAACAAAGCGGTTCATCCGAATCACCGAGTCGTCGATGCGGTAAGGCTCGGCGACGTCGTACCTGTTACCGGGCAGCTCCAGCGCCACGTAATAGGCCCCGAATTCGTTGTGGGTCACATAGAGCCGGGCGATCGGATGTCCGCCGTCTCTGAGGGCCATGCCGACCCGCAGGAACGCGTTCCCGGAAATGATGATGTCGCTCACGACGTTTGAGACGGCGCCCGGCGGTGAAGCGCCGCCGCTCGCTACAGGGCCAAGCTGAATGACGGCACGGCTCTCGGCGACGGATCGGTAAAGATCGGTGTCGGTGAATCTTATGCCGGTTACGGAGTTTCTGCCGGTGAGAACCAGAAGCGACCCTGGGGGTGAGCTCTTCTTTGCATCATGTCGCAGTATGACGGTCAACTGTGGCCCTGCTCCCACGAGC
>Ga0335074_10006722_pt1 | contig 15939 bp, 15 predicted proteins | sample Lox_Sample_23_FD_206715 | JGI IMG/M metagenome (GOLD analysis project Ga0335074, IMG submission 206715) | Soil microbial communities from Loxahatchee National Wildlife Refuge, Florida, United States - Lox_Sample_2.3 | ecosystem: Environmental > Terrestrial > Soil > Wetlands | place: USA... | reverse complement strand
TGGTTTGTTGATTGCTCAAGGGATCGGCGATCCAGAAAAGTAGGTAGGTATTTCCAGTCAATCGTCTGTGGCATTCGCCTAATCGACTACTGGGCGAAGTCAAACTAACATATTGGCAGTACTAGTATTCCAAGGCCTAACGCCTTCTTGAGTCGTAGGAGAAATGAGCTCTTGTGAATAGATCGCGGATCCGGAAAAAGGCCGTTCAGCAATGTCTGGCTGCGATCTTGTTTTCAGCCCTTGGCAGTGCACAATCCGTTTCACTGAACCTTTCTTCCGGTTCTGGCTCCCCCGGAACGGTTGTGACCTTGGACGTATCGGTGGCATCAACGGTCACGGAACCCGCATCGGTTGAGTGGAGCGTGGGCTACGCGACGAATGACATCTCCTCGGTCAGCGTGACTTCCGCGCTCATGACGTCTTCGATCAGTTGCAACAATACCTCTGGAAGAGTGACCTGTGTGCAGTGGGAAAATAACTCGAACACGTTAGCGAACGGGCCCGTCGCGACCATTGCGCTGACCATTGCTCCTTCGACGACCGACACGTCGTCCTCGGTTCAACTGACCGGCGGCGTGTCCGTTTCTTCGGGGGGGTCGTCAATCCCGACCACCACCACAGGAACCACGCTCACGATTTCGCCCGCGGCGCCGGTGATCAGCAGCGCCACCACGGCCAGCGGGACGGTAGGAAGTGCGTTCTCATATCAGATCACTGCCAGTAATTCGCCTACCAGTTACGGCGCCAGTGGCTTGCCCTCAGGCCTGTCGATTAACACCAGTTCCGGACTAATCTCCGGAACACCAACCGGTGCCGGGACCTCGACCGTGACGCTGACCGCCCACAATAGCGGTGGTACCGGCAGTACTACCCTCACGCTGACCGTGAGTGCTGCTGTGCCGTCGGTTCATTTCCTAGTGACCGCACCCGCAAGCGTCACAGCGGGCGTCCCAATCCAATTTACAGTGATCGCTCTGAATTCAAGCAACAGCACCGTAACCAACTTCTCAGACTCGGTGCAATTCAGCAGTAGCGATAGCATGGCCACGCTGCCCGCAAACGCGACACTGACGAACGGGGTGGGCACATTCACCGCCACGCTGGTAACTGTGGGGTCGCGGACGCTGACGGTGAGTGATGTGATCTCGCCGTCGTTCACCGGCACGAGTTCCACGATCGTGGTCTCGGCAGCAGCGGGATTGCGATATGTCCCGGTCACTCCGTGCCGCGTGGTCGATACACGCAATGCGACTGGCCCGTTCGGTGGGCCCATCATTTCGGCCGGGACCACACGCAGTTTCACAATTCCCAGCGGGTCCTGTGGCATTCCGGCCGCAGCGCAAGCCTATTCGCTCAATGTGGCGGTGGTGCCAACGACCGTTCTTGGTTATTTGACCGTTTGGCCCACGGGTCAAGCGCAACCACAAGTGGCGACGTTGAATTCCCTCGATGGACGTATCAAGTCCAATGCCGCGATCGTTCCGGCCGGCACGGGTGGAGCGGTGAGTGTCTATTCGACTAATGACACGCAGGTAATTCTTGACATCAATGGTTATTTCGTCTCTGCGAACACTTCAGGCGCGCTGCAATTTTATCCACTAACACCATGCCGGCTAGTGGACACGCGCATCAACTTGCTAACCACAGGACCGTTGACTGCCGGGGTGAGCCGGACTTTGCCGATCCTCTCGAGCAGTTGCAATGTCCCTGCATCCGCACAGGCCTATTCGCTCAATGTCACGGTGGTGCCGCCCGGGCCAATCGGATACTTGACCGTATATCCCACAGGTGTGACTATGCCCGTGGTGGCGACATTAAACGACCTCACCGGCACGGACGTAGCAAACGCCGCGATAGTACCTGCTGGAACCGGCGGAAGCATTAACGTGTATTCGACCAATAACACGGACCTGGTAGTGGATATTAATGGATACTTTGCCCCGGCGGGAAGCGGCGGATTGTCACTATACAGCCTGCCGCCCTGTCGCGTGCTCGATACGCGCAATTCGCCCGTGTCGTCTACGATAATCGGGCAGTACAATGTCAACGTGACTGCTAGCGGTTGCGGGGGTACGCCATCAGTTCACGCGTATGTTTTTAACACGACAGTTGTGCCATCCGGGCCGCTTGGATACTTGACGCTATGGGCGGAGGGGACCATCCAACCAGCGACCGCTACACTCAACGCCTTAGATGGTGCGGTCACGAACAACATGGCGATCGTATCGGCGACGAACGGTGAGATCAGCGCCTACGCGACAAATAGCACCGCCTTGATTCTGGATGTTTTCGGCTACTTCGCGCCTTGACGGCATAGGGATGAGGAGTCCGATCAAAGCGCGAAATTCCGATCTTGAATCGACGGTGTTCGGGGCTGGAACACGGACTCACCTTCTGACCGGCGGTCGATTTACGTCTCAGCTCCACGCAACGCTTGTAGCTGCTGCTCCAGGTAGTCTTCGACGGCAGAGCGCCGGTTCTCGATAGTCCGTGATAGAAGCTCCGTCTTCTTTAGATAGTCGCTCCATTGGAGCTCTTGAAAAGCAGCGACAATTTCCGGAAAAAGGTGGGCAAGTACGTTACTCGTGGGGTTTAGGCTAGTAACGAGACAAAGACCAGTCGGCGGGGTTCGAACCATACCGACGCGCAGATCTGGGCGGTAGTCGCTCAGCACCGCCACAACTTTCCATGCGTCCCCACTATAAAATTGGGTTGTACGCACGCGAGCCGATGTCAGATCGTCTAGGGGAATACAATCGTGGAGCATAATTACCGAGGCGCGCCCTGCCCGGCGCTCGAGATGGATGAAATCTCGCAATACCTGTTCAAAAAGATGTGAGCCGTCGATGAATGCTAGGTCGCACCGGCGAGCCTCAAGACAGCGATCCACAAAATTGTTTCCGAAAAATTCATCGCTGGTCATTTGAAAAAGATGCGTCGCCGGACACAGAGGAAAGGTTATACAAGGGTTGGGATCGACCCCCACACATATGGTTTCCGGAAGTGCAGCTGAAAGGGACGCTCCGTGGCGCACACCGATTTCGATATACGTCTTCGGTCTTAAGATTTGGTGAATCCAGCTCAAAACGGCATAGTAATCCGCGCCAGGAAAACGTGAGTACGCCTCCCTTAGCTGCTGCTCGCGTGCGTCGTCGCTCCAGTAGTCCATAAGGAGTCTTCCACCTTACCGATAACACTCGGCATCGATATGCGCTCAGTATACGAAAGCGCGAGGCCCCATGACGAGCGTTCCAGGGCCCAATCCCGCCTCCTGGGTCGGCCATTTCCGCTGGGCGTTGTGTACGGCTGAAAACGCGAGCTGTGCGGCGACCATTCGGGCCGAATCTGGAATCCTAAACGTCATTCGATAGTGTTGGGGCGCCGCCGATCGAACCACCCCTCCGCGATTGGGAAAATATCCGCATCTATTGAGCGGCACCCATGGGAGCTAACCCGTAGAGCGAGCGCCACTGAAAAACCAATTCCGGGTTTAACTCCGAATGCCCGTCATCGAAGTGGAGCTGATCTGGGCGCAATCTTAAGCGGTCTTGCGAAAATAGCATATTCTCGTAATGAAAATTCTTATTTCCGCGCCGCAAGCCGAAGCGGTCGCGCTCCAGTCGTCTGATCATCTGAGCCTGAGACCTCATTGGGTAGTGCCGAAGGTTGAAATAAACTGACGTATATTCGTCGCCGAGGCGCGCCAGGACCTGATCCGCGGCGCGCAATCCGGAAACAGACAGTAATGCCGGACTCTTTTTGGGGCAGATTTCTCGGCGGGATCGTCTGCGCCGGTAAACCAGAAATTATAGTTATTAAAGCGAATCCAGTTGTGCTCCGATTCGAAGACCTCGCGAAGGTAGCCGGCGTAAGACTTTTGACGATTTGGTCCCTCCAGGAACTCGTCCTGGTCGCCCCAAGAAATCCAGTCGTATTTATGAACCAAATTATCGATCAGATACCGAGACATTCTGGGATAAAGCTCGTAAAAATCGAATTCGCGGGGAATATGCTGGACTTCGAGAAGTTCGTTTCGCAGCCGCGCAATGACGTCCGGAGTTTCATCTGTCGAACCGTGATCCCAAAGGATGATGTCATGAGCCTGTTCGCGCAGATAACGGATTGAATCCTCCAACAGGTCAGCATCGTTATAACAGAGTAGTACCCCCAGAAGTCTCATCCCCGCACTCCTTTTCGCCAGTACACGCCACTCCAGTCGATTTCCTGAATCGGCTCTGTGATCCCGTGCCGTTCGCGGAATTCGGATAGGGCTTGCTGGCACATAGGAAGCAAGCGATAGTCGTCAACGATGATGAAACCGCCTACCTCAACCTTCGAATAAAGAGCATTCAGTTCACCACGCGTGGACTCATAAAGATCGCCATCCAGTCTCAAAAGCGATAAGCGCTTGATCGGTGCGCTGTGCAGCGTGTCTTTGAACCAACCCTTGATAAATCGAACCTGTTGGTCCAGCAGGCCATAGCGCTCAAACAATTCCTTCACCGTGTCTTGATCGATTGCCAGCATCGGGAACTTATCCGCGGATAGGTCCAAACCTTCGTCAGGGGCGCACGAGGGGGGCGGCAATCCCTCGAAGGAATCTGCAAGCCAAACGACACGATCGGTCACGCAATGGGCCGCGAAGAACCCGCGCATGTACAGAGCTGCACCACCCCGCCAAACGCCGCACTCAATCGCATCTCCCGTAATTCGATCCCGAAGAATTACATCGAGGCAATAATCGATATTCTCCAGGCGTTTTCGACCGATCATCGTATGTTGAAAACCAAGATTTTCTAGGCTCCGTTTATAATTAATGCCGACTGCCCGGCCCGTGACGTACTCTTCAAAAGCGGCCTCCCTTCGGCGACGTATATCCAGATAGGTGGCCATATCGAAAGCTTGCGTCCCCTTCAGGCAATCTCGTAAGTATAAGAGGCGCAATTCGTTCTCGACATAAAGTTCGCCCAGAATGGCCTTCTTAAGAAGATCTAGATAAAGTGTCGAGGTGAGTTCGTGTCGTTCAATCATCGAGAAACAAAGGAGATCGACTTAAGCGTGAACCGGGTCCAAAAAATCAGTTATGATAATGGTCCCATGCTCGACGAGCGATTGCAAGCCGGCGCAAACCTTTCGGACGTGGTTGAATCGACGCCAAATCAGAATCGCGATTTATCTTGGAAACTCCAATATTTGGAGCGCAATCAGGTCTATATCGAGGGCCGCGTGGAGCGTCTCGAAAATAGTCTCCTGTTCCGTGGTCTTCGTTCGATCGGCCGGATTTTCAACCGATTGGGTTCGCTTATGCGCCGCGGGCCGGATCCACGTACGACGGCTTTGACGTACACGGATTGGGTCAAAGAAACGATGCTCGAAGAAGTCTTTAATCGTGCTCTGAGCGACGTTGCACCTTCCACGCACCATCAACCGGTCAATGTCCTGCTCCCGCTTGGAGGGGGTGGCGCCGAGAGTGTCAGCCGGATGTTGTCCTCGTTGAACGGACAGCGGCACCTCGATTGGCGCCTTTTTCTCTGTACGACTTTGCCACTACCAGAGTGGCTCAAACGTTCTATTTCCGGCGCCGGCCTGGACGATACACGCATTCATGTATTCTCGGCGACAAGCATAAGAGAGGCGATCGCGCGCGCTGTCGAGGAGACCCAGACAGAATTTGTAGCGATCGTCAGCGAAAAGGCGATACTGGAGCCTTGTGCGCTGCAGTCCTGGCTGTCCTCAGTTCGAACGGGCAGCACCGTTGCTTATAGCGACTGGGACCACGTCAGCCGAGAAGGGCTATTTCATACGCCGCGTTTTACACCGGAGTTTTCACCTGAGCTCCTGCGTCACACACTTTATTGGGGCGAGTGCTTTCTCGCGCGGACTGAGGCAATTCGAAAGGTGGGCTGGCCCAGCCACGTGGAAGGGGAGTTTTTGGCTTACCAGCTTGCTCTCAGGCTGTCGGAGGCGACAGACGCGGTCGTTCGTGTTCCTCAGATTACTTGGCACTTACAAGACGAAGTAAGCACGTTACAGGGAAGCCCTTTGGTTCGCAAACCCGCCCCTGGCGAAAATTCTGCCTTCGTTGAAGACGAATCTATTCCTCCCTCGGACGCAAGTGCGTCAGTCATCATTTGCTCACGAAGCGCCAAGCGTTTGGAACGTTGTTTAAAGTCCCTCATGCCGACCCTCGACTCCAGACACGAGGTAATCGTCGTTGCTCATCAGAATGCTGAAACGTCGTTGCTGAGCGACGTGGCCCAAAGATATAAGACCGCCCTGATACCATATCGCGGAGCTTTCCACTTCGGTGTGATGAACAAAAAGGGTGTTCTGGCGTCGAATCGTCCTTTTCTCATTTTCCTGAACGACGACACTAAACCCCTATCCGAAAACTGGGCCAAGCGAATCCTTTCGCAAGCTTCGCGACGCGATGTCGGGGTGGTCGGCGCCTTGTTGCTTTACCCATCAGGAGCCATTCAACATGCTGGCGTCGTAGTGGGTGGACAAATCGTCCCGGCGCATGCGGGTCGTTTCCAGAGGGAATCACCATATTGGCCCTGGCTCCGAATCACGCGGGAAGTTACTGCCGTGACTGGGGCTTGTCTCGCCCTGCGTCGAAATGTGTGGGACGAATTGGGCGGATTTAACCCCCTGTTCCCGTCGAATTTCAATGACGTCGATTTGTGCCTGCGAGCCCGCCAGCAAGGGTATCGCATCATACTTGAAGCAGGTGCTGTCCTCGTTCATGAAGAAGCTGCTACCAGGGTTGCCGCGATTCGGACTGAAGAACGCAAGTTGTTCTACGAGCTCTGGCATGACGTGATCGAACGCCCGGACGATTATTTCAGTCCCGAGATCGAATTATCCGCTGAAACAATTTGTCTCAAGCCGCTGTGGACCCGACTTCGTTAGCGAATCCGTTTCTATCGGTGTCCTACAGCCGCCGGAAGCCGGAGAGAATCGCTCAACGCCGCCCCTGAAAGAACGGACCAACTATGGCTGTGACGTTCCACAATGTGGCAACATTTTAACCAGTAGCAGACCGGAAAAAAACTTGCCTTTTCTCAGGAAGCCACATTCTTTCTGTGCCTTACCGAAAGCTTCAAACATTTTTCCTAGTTGGCAGTTTCGTTGCAACGCAGCCGTTCGGCTGAAACTCAAGCCAATTTGCCTCGGAAGGAATGGACACACGATGATTCCCCGTCTCGCTTTAACCATAGTTCTGGTAAGTTCCGTCGCCGTAGCTAATCCGCTGACGGTCACTTTTGCCGGAACCGCCAGCGGCTCGATTGGCAGCGAACAGCTGACAAATGCGAGCTTCACGATTACTTTAACGAGTGATACATCACTCCTTGCTACCTCCGGAAACGACACTTTCACACCTAGCGGCACTTCGGCAACGATTTCGCTCAGCGGCGGTGTGAATGCAACGTTTACAGATGATCAAGCCGTATTTTTGAATCAGAGTGAAGACAATTTGGGGATATGGCACGGCGGGAGTCCGGATTTTCTCACGATCGGGAACTTGGCCTTTGCCTCGTACAACTTCACGACCAGCCTGCCTGCTACATCCGGCACGACCAACTTTTTGCCGAACACGTTTTCGACGTCAGCCGGAGTATTGGCACTATCGTCGATGAACGCAGTAACCGTAACGGTGACCATCGGCAGCGTTGCGGGTTCCGCCCTTCATTTCGTTCCGATCGCACCTTGCCGCGTCGTCGATACGCGCAACGCCGACGGCCCGTTCGGAGGCCCGATCTTATCACCGGGAACCACGCGTTCATTCACGATCCCGAGCGGATCCTGCGGAATTCCAACTACGGCTCAAGCTTACTCATTTAATGTTTCTGTGGTGCCCTCGGGTGCTCTCGGCTACCTTACCGTATGGCCCGCCGGCCAATCCCAGCCGGTGGTCGCCACGCTGAATTCCCTCGATGGGCGAATCAAATCGAACGCGGCCATTATTCCGGCGGGCACTAACGGCGGCGTAAGTGTGTATTCGACGAACGAGACGCAGGTGATTCTGGATATTAACGGCTACTTTGTTCCAGCCGCCACCTCCGGCACTTTGGAGTTTTATCCGATGACGCCGTGCCGACTGGTGGATACTCGAATTGATCTCCTCACTACGGGAGCGTTGACTGCGGGATCCACGCGAACTCTCCCGCTTCGGTCGAGCAGTTGCAATATTCCCGCCTCCGCACAAGTCTATTCGCTCAATGTCACCGTGGTGCCTCCAAACGGAGGGGTGGTCGCATATCTTACTGTTTTTCCGGCAGGCTCCTCGGTGCCGGTCGCGTCCACGTTGAACGACCTGACCGGCACGGATGTGGGCAACGCGGCTATCGTTCAGGCCGGCACCGACGGCAGCATCGAGGCGTACTCGACGGACGACACAGACCTCGTCGTAGACATCAACGGGTACTTTGCACCCGCGGGCGCCGGTGGGTTGTCACTCTATCCATTGAGTCCTTGCCGTGTCCTGGACACTCGCCAGCCACCAATCTCTTCCGCTTTTGTAGGGGAACTCGACGTAAATGTCTCGGCCAGCGGATGCGCGCCCAGTGCGTCGGCGCAAGCGTATGTCTTCAATGCCACAGTGATCCCATCGGGGGCTCTCGGATATTTGACACTATGGCCGCAGGGGACTTCACAGCCCACAGTGGCGACCTTGAACGCTCTGGACGGGGCGATTACGAACAACATGGCAATCGTGGGGACGAGCAATGGCGAGATCAGCTCTTACGTCACGAACGAAACAAATCTCGTTCTCGATCTTTTTGGCTATTTCGCACCGTAAGACTTAATCGGCGCGGACGCCGGTCGCGGATTTGAAGTTCACGGGACAGGCGTTTTCATGTCCCGAGGTCGGCTTAGGGTTTACCCGAAAGGCGGTATTCTGCTGAGTACGATCTCGGGCTGTGCGTAATTTCGGTAATACGGGCGCTCGGACAAGCAAAGAGGATTCATCTCCAGCTTCCAATTCCACCGTCGAACCCGGAAACGTCGCCGTCTTGCGCTCCGACAATCATAAGTCCGCCATGCGGCAAGAATCGTTGCTTGACCGGCTGCCAGTCACTCAGCTCATCATTCGATCGGTTACCGATTGTTGGAGCACCAACACGACTACTTCGAGGATCACACGACCGTCGCGACTCCTTTTTCCAAACGCCGCACCCCTGCAGGCCAGCTGGAATATCCGACCGGTGGAGCGGGCTGATCGGAGCCCCGTCCCTGGCCATCAACTTCGGGCTTGAAACGTCCTTTCAAGCCATCCAGTGACGGGTAAAGCGAAAAGCATTCACCGTGGAAAGTAAAACAGCGATAAATCCCAGCGGGTTTGTGGGATGGCGTCAGTCATTCATCGAAGCCAGAAGTTCGACGGCGGTGGGTTGCGCGCCTTGATACGCCGTCTCCAGCGTTGAGTACTGGAAAAACCAGTCCATGGCGGCCACCAGGCACAAGAACCGCCCGGCATCCGAACGTAAGGCAATACCGGTGGTCCAGACTTGATTGGGACGCTCCACCACCGCACCGCGCAGGCAAGGATAGATGTCGTAGCCGAGTCCCGGGCGGCTTGAGTGGGATTTGGGATAGTAGCCTTCGAAGCCTAAAAAGCAGCAGCGCCATCACCCGCGGTTGGCCGAACTTCAACTCCGGCGCCTTTTTGCCGTCTTCGGTCACGGCCGGTTGCACCACTCGTTGGATGCTGTCGCCGCTCAAGCCACTGTTGTAACTGACGCGTTCGACTTCCAGCGAGCGCCGATTGATCTGCCGGCCGATCTTTCGCAAGTTCGGCAGATTAGCCAGGCCTTCACTCCAAAGTCGTTGGGGTTGCGGAAAGTGCCTTCCGTCCGACAGCCGCGTGCCTCTTTGAAATACTGCTTCAAATCGAAATTCTTGTAGTTGATATGCACGCTCGGATGGACCCCGTCCTGAACATCACCCGAGTCCGAAACTCACCCGGCGTTTTCTTCGTCACCACCCGATCGAAAATCAACTGCACCCGGTCCGGGCGCCCCAGATCCAGGTTGTCACAAATGATTTCTTCAAAGACGGCCCCGCAACGGCCGGTCGAAAATCTGGGTCAGGCTGACTTCCATCTGCCAGACCGACAGATCCCAAGCATAGCCCGCACGCCGGTCTTGCGGCCGCGGGGGAAGCGGAATACGACCCAGTCATTTCCGGTTCAGGCACAGCTTCATACTCCACGGTGCGTAACAGCAGATCGTGATGTAGAAGTAGTAGGGATTGACGTAGACTGTCTGGTCGCGATTGAAATGGAACTTCCGGTGGACCTTTTTGCCCTGGAAAGCCTGCGCTTTGTCCTGCGCCACCTCAATGAAAAGGATGGCACCGCGCACTTCGCGGCGGCGGCGAAAGCCGTTGGCAATGTCGTCTTTCCTCTCTTTGTGCCGGAACTGACACAGCGGAATGTCTTCCTGTTCGGCCAGGGTCTTCACGGATTCACGAAATTTCTCCGAGATCTGCGCCAATACCACCGGCGACGGAACCGGTTTTCCCAGCTGATCGCGCATAAAAAAGACGATACCCCGGGTCGTCGAACGTGCCGGCGATGAGTCTCTCCCTGCACAAGGTACTGGTCATACCCCCTTGGTGTACTACCAGGAATACAGGAGGTCCCCCTCTAGCGAATCCGCAGAGGCGTCACCTCTCGACAGCGCTGGGTGCGCCGATAAGGTTAGCGCGAGGACTGAATGATTCGCGTTCTATTTTCTATCTCATTGACGCTCTTGACTGGTGGTTTAGCCGAGGCGCAAGTTTCACTCGGTATCGGCTCCGGGTCGGCGAACCCGGGCTCCGTGGTTGCTCTGGACCTGAGCTTAACTGATCCAGCCACCGATCCTCCGGCTTCCGTCGAGTGGAGGTTGAGTTACTCGACAGCCGATTTTTCCTCCGCGACGATTACTGCCGGCGCGGCGGCGACCGCGGCGAACAAAGCGTTAAACTGCAATTCGTCGGCAGGTTCGGTAGTTTGCGTGGTTTCCGGTCCGGACGCGACGACCATCGGGACGGGCGTCGTTGCCACGGTATCGTTAGCTGTATCGAGTTCCACGACAGACCTCTCATCAATGCTGCAACTTTCAAGCCCCGATGCGGCGGACGCAAACGGCTCGATGCTCACCGCATCGACCACCGACGGAACGGTAACGATCACAGCGCTGAGCCTGGACGGGTTCTCGTGTAACTCCGTATCGATTACTCCGCCAGCGACGGCGACCTGCACGGTGGGAGTGACCTACAGCGCCCCCGCTGCAGCGGCGGTTGCCCTCAGTTCATCCCCGGCGGACGCTAACCTGCCGTCGAGCGTCACGATCCCGCAAGGCTCCACCTCCACGACGTTTACGGTAGGCGCAGAATCAGTAACGAGTCCGACGCCAGTGACCTTGACCGCGACGTACAACGGCGAAGGCGAGACGTTCGTCGTAACCATCAATCCGCAAGCTGCCTCCGCGGCGCTGAGCGGAGTGACGGTCAGCTCGAGCACGACCACGAGCGGGCAATCGGGCACGGGCACGGTGACTCTGACCACAGCGGCGCCTTCAGGCGGCGCGGTTGTGTCACTCAGCAGCTCGAACACCAGCGCGGCGAGCGTGCCGGCGAGCGTGACGGTTCCGGCGGGATCAACCTCGGAGACATTCACGATCACCACCGGGGCAGTCACCGCGGCGACGGCGGTGAAGCTGACTGCCTCTTATTCCAATGTGTCAAAGAGCGTCAGCTTGACCGTTGACCCGGTGGCGTATTCGTTGAAGAGTGTGGCGGTAAGCCCCAGCTCGATTCCGGGCGGAGAGCCCGCAACAGGAACCGTGACGCTCAAGGCAGCCGCGCCGACGGGCGGTGTGGTGGTTTCGCTGGCCAGCTCGAATCCGAGCGCGGCAAGTGTTCCCGCGAACGTGACGGTCGCGGCGGGCGCGACAACGGCGACGTTCACGGTCACGCCCGGAATTGTTGCCGATGCGACTTCGGTCACGCTGACCGCCTCCTATGACGGCGTGAACAAAACAGTCAACGCTACCGTCAAACCGCCAGCGGCACTGAGCAGTGTGACAGTGAACTCTAGCACGCTTTCGGGCGACAAAACCGAAAACGGGAAGGTCACGCTGACATCGGCAGCGCCTTCGGGCGGCGCGGTGGTGTCGCTCTCCAGTTCCAACACAAGCGCGGCGAGTGTGCCCGCAACCGTAATCGTTGCGGCGGGGGCTACTTCGGCATCGTTCAAGATTACAGCCGGCACCGTCAGCGCCGCGACTCCGGTCACACTGACGGCCACCTATTCCGGCGTCAGCCAGACAGTCGGCTTGACCGTCGAGTGACGGCCAAACAGAAGTGACCGAGGTTTGGTCAAAGGCTTCGGCATCTCCGCTCAGGCTACGGCAAGCGGGATGCCGAAGTCGACGATCCAACCAGAGCGACGCCAGGAACTGGCGGTAAACGTCTCGCTCATGTGGCACGCGCAAAGTTTGGCCGGCGTGGACTTCTTCATTCACGGCGACGAGCAACGGATAAGTTTTTGTTGCGTCGCATCCGATAAACCGTCCTATCTCGCCGGCAAGCCGCCGTTCCGGGTTCTGCTGAAGTCTACCCGAAACCGCCCTGCAGCGCTTTCATAGCGTGATTTTGCATTCTTTTCGCGTCGAAGATCCGGCGGGGCCTGCTGGGAGTTTTCGCGCCCCGACGAGCGTGAAACGCCCGCGGATTATTGCCGGATGCCCTGGTCGCCGCTCGCATGCCCGCGACGCCTCGAGCATCCCCGGTCAAGGTGGCGTAGATTATCACCGATGCCTATGCAGGGCCGCAGGCGGCGTCGTTTTGCGCAGTTCACGAAAAGATCGAAAGCTCGGCTGGTGGTACTCGACGTTAAAAAGCGGCGACCAAGGAGTGTCGAGGAAAACTCTTACACTCGGTGTTCGGCCGGCCGTTCTTCCGGGTCGCGCTGCTCGTGGATGTCCGCGGAGTGGCTCAGCGGTTTCGTCGGAAAGGTCTTCGGCCTGGGGCCGGTGCTGAAACACCCGAGGATTTTTGGGGGGCGAGGGGCAATTTCCTTTTGGGGGGGAAACCGCGGTGCCGGGGAAATTTCCCGCGTTTTTTGATTTTTTCGGGTTCCACAAAAAAAGCGCACAATTTTTGAGAAGGGCAAATCCTCTCGAAGCGTACTGAGCGGTCTGTGCTATGGGATCTTTCGGGTGGAGTCGCTAAACTGACCCGCCCCAAAGGAATTCCGCCGTTCGAAAGGTGTTCGCGGTCTCAAAAAAACACCCGCACTGCCGCCCCGGATTTGCAATCTTACCGACGCATAGATCCAGCTTGTAGGAACGAATTAATCAAAGATGGGGACACCCGCGCTTATTGTTGAGATATGCTTGACTGGTAGTCGCGCCGGGGCCCCTTTCTGCCCGCCGGCCCATTCTGACAGGTCCGTATCCGCATGCGTAAGCAGAACAAAGTGCCCAATGAAAACTCGCTGAGAAAAACCGGGCTGGTTGTAGATCAGTTTTTGGACGTAATCGAGTTGATGCGGAAATGTTACAAATTGGTCTTTTCCGAGACTGAGTCTGCTAAGATTCTGCAATCTCCCGGTACCGCTGGGGTGATTAGAGGAATCATTCAAAAGGCGATCGAGTGGCACGGCGCCGACTTTAGCTCTACTGCCCACCCGTTGCTCGATGAACTTGGACCAGGCGTTCTTGGCGAATCCGTAGAGACGTGGGGCCTTCCCCGCCAACGAGTTTCCCCGGCCTGGGTTGAGAAGGTCTTGCAGTACATGTTGTTGCTTGGTTTGCAAACGGTCCACCGGCTTCCGTCTCGTGACCCAAAGGACCCAAACGCACGCAAGCAACTGACGTCCTTGGCGCGTGCGTTATCGCGACTGACCGAGCGTATCGAGGCCGCACAAGTGAATCCAGAGGCGCATTGGCGGATCGATCAAGTCTTAGAGGCGCAGCCCGAGACTCCACGGATGTGGAAGGTATGTGAGGAGATGCGCGCCGCAGCCGAGGTGTTAAAATCTGCTGCCGAATGCAAGGTGAAGCGGACCCTCACCGATAGTCCCAATCCACAGGTTCGATGGGCGCTGTCGTTGATCTATTGGGTCGAAAACTGTACCGGTGCACCACATTACGCGGAGATGCAGACTCTTTTTGCGGCGGCTTTCGATGCTGCCGGTAAGGAGTGTCCGAAATGGGTCGACCGACTCGGCATCGAGATGCACGGGAAAAGAACACGTCGGAAAAAGTGGGTGCGAACGATTTCTTCATAACGCTGAATGTTTCCGAACGGCTCCTGCGCCATTAAAAATTAGGGGCGAAAAAAAACCACAGATTCTTAATCGACCTCGCGGCCATTGTCGCATACGCTGGGGCGTGGCGACGCGCGGCGGACAAAGGCCTGGAGCGGGTCGAAAACCCGTCGAATTCGACCTGGTCGAGCTCGAGAAATTGTGTTCGCTCCAATGCACCAACGAAGAACTTGCAGCGTGGTTCAACTGCTCGGTCCGGACCATCGAACTTTACTCTAAGAAACCGGGATTTTCCGAAGTTATGACGCGCGGCCGCGCAAAAGGGCGGATCTCGGTGCGCAGGGCGCAAATGAAACTTCTAGAAGCCGGTAACGCCACGATGGGCGTTTGGCTCGGTAAACAATTGCTCGGTCAGCGTGATGTCACGCCCATCGAGCTGACCGGCGCACAAGGGAATCCTCTTGAGATCTCGCTGGAGGTGATTGATGCCATCCTTACGGGAAAGAAAAAAAGTTGAAGCCTTTCGCCAGGCGATCAAAAACCCCATACAATTTACGGAGCTTTTGCTGAACCAGAGGATTTGGTTTAAGCAACAGGAAATTCTCGCGTCGATACTCCACTCCTACCGCACCGCGGTTAAGGCCTGTCATGCAAGCGGCAAGACCTTCATTGCCGCCGCGGCGGTCCTGTGGTGGATTACCACGCATCAGGAAGCCATAGCAGTAACGACTGCACCAACCTGGACGCAGGTCGAGCGGCTGCTGTGGGGCGAAATTCGCAGCCTGGTCGATCACGCCAGAATCCCGTACCCGAAACCATCGGCGACCTCCCTTCAGTTAAGTCCAGGACGATACGCGATGGGACTTTCCACCAACGAAGGTGTGCGCTTCCAGGGATTTCACGGAAATGTTTTGATCGTACTCGATGAAGCGCCCGGCGTTATGCCTGAGATCTATGAAGCGATCGAAGGCATCCGTGCAGGCGGAAACGTGCGCGTGTTAGCCCTGGGCAATCCGGTCATCGCAAGCGGGCCGTTCTATGATGCTTTTTCAGCAAGCCGGGAAGGATGGAATCTGATCACCATCTCCGCCTTTGATACGCCCAATCTGCAAGGCCTGAGCCTCGAAAATCTTCTGGCCATGTCCGAAAAAGAACTGGATGAGAATCCATTGCCTTACCTCACCACGCGTCGCTGGGTGCGAGAAAAGTATGCGGAGTGGGGTCCAGGGCACCCTCTCTGGGAATCGCGGGTGCTGGGGAATTTCCCGCTCGAGTCAGACGACGCGCTACTCTCTCTGACGTGGCTAGAGCAGGCCAAACTTCGCACCGAAGGAGACGGTGAGCTCACTGCCGGTCTCGATGTCGCGGGACCGGGGGAAGACGAAACGGTACTATGCGTTCGCCGCGGACCGCGCATCATTCTGCTGCGGGCCTGGCCGAGCCACGATCCCCGTGGCGAGGTGGTGTCGGCGCTCCTGCCGTTCCAATCGCAGCTGAAGACCGTCAACGTGGATAGCGTGGGCATCGGATATTACATGGCAAAGCACTTGCAAGACCACAAGTTACCTGTTACCGAAGTCAACGTCGGCGAAGCGCCGCAAGATAAGGAAAAATACTTCAATCGAAAAGCCGAACTTTATTGGAAATTTCGCTTGCGGGCTGCCTCTGGCGATCTG
>Ga0335074_10006721_pt1 | contig 15943 bp, 13 predicted proteins | sample Lox_Sample_23_FD_206715 | JGI IMG/M metagenome (GOLD analysis project Ga0335074, IMG submission 206715) | Soil microbial communities from Loxahatchee National Wildlife Refuge, Florida, United States - Lox_Sample_2.3 | ecosystem: Environmental > Terrestrial > Soil > Wetlands | place: USA... | reverse complement strand
AGAAGGCCGTCACGAACTCCTCGGGCACCTCCAGGCGGGCCGGCTCGAGGTAGTGACCAAGACGCTCGAGGGCGCGCGCCGCGACGGCCACAGCCTCAATGCACTCGGGATCGGTGGGCAAGCCGAAGGGTGCCTCATCCACCAGGGCTATACGCAGGCGCCCGGGGTTGGCACCTGCTTCGGAGAGGAACGGCCGCTCGGGCGGGGGTGCGTTGTACCACTGGTCACGGTCCGGGCCGCAGGTGGCGTCGAGCACCGCCGCGGTACTGGCCACGTCCCGGGTGACGACACCTTCGACGACACCCCCCTCCCAGGGGAAAAAATGGCCCGGGACGCGGCCCCGGCTCACCTTGAGCCCAACGAGCCCGCAGCAGGCCGCGGGTATGCGGATCGAGCCTCCTCCATCGTTGCCGTGCGCGATGCTGAACATGCCCGCGGCCACGGCGGCGGCTCCCCCGGTCGACCCGCCGGCGGTGCGGGCCAGGTCCCAGGGGTTGCGGGTGAGCCCGTACCGGTCGTTTTCGGCCACGCTGATCAGGCCCATCTCGGGCACGTTGGTCCTCGCCGTCAGCACGAAACCGGCTCTTCGGAACGAGCCCACGACGAGCGCGCTCTCGGCCGCGGGAGCCCCGGGCGCGCCCCACGAGCCATAGGTCACCGGCCAGCCGGCTACCGGGGTGACGTCTTTGATCGGGAGGGGGACGCCGTGGAACGGTGGCAGTCCCTCGGCCTTGGACTGCACGACCTGAGCGGCGGCCAGGCGAGCGGCCGCCCGAGCTTCGTCGTCGTTGCGCCAAATTATCGCGTTGACGCTGCCGTCCACCTCGTCAATGCGGGCCAAGGAGGCGTCAAGCAGCTCTACTGGGCTGAGCTCCTTGGCCCTTATGGCCTGCGCCAGAGCGAGGGCGCTGGACCAGAGGATCTCGTCGTCTTGGATGCGCCGACCCTAGCGCCCGCCGTACCCGGGTGTCGTAAAGCCGTAGCCGCGCTCCGTGGCGGATTTCTCGTTTTGCGCCTCCGGCTTGTCATGCTCGCTGGACCAGGCTTGCTCGACGGCCGCAGCCACCTGTTCGTGCACGCGGGGCTGGAACATCGAGGGAACTATTACGCCCAGGCTCAGCTCCTCGTCGCTGACCGAGGCGGCCAGGGCGCGGGTAGCCGCCTGCTTCATGGCCAAGGTCACCCCCGTAGCCCGAGCGGCCAGGGCCCCTTTGAAGAAACCCGGGAAACAGAGAGAATTGTTGATCTGGTTGGGCATGTCGCTGCGGCCGGTGGCGGTGACGGCGTCGGGGCGGACTTCTTCGGCAAAGACCTCTGGTTCGGGGTTGGCGAGGGCAAACACGATGGGGCGGGCCGCCATGGCCGCCAGCAGCGCCGGGTCCACCGAGCCCCGGCGTGCGGTCCCAACGAAGAGGTCCGCCCCGCTCAGGGCGTCGGCGAGGCGCGACACGCCCCTCGGGTTGGAGCGGGCTGCGATGCGGGCATGGTGGGCCAAGGTACCGGCGACGTCCCTGAGCACGCCGTCTTTGTCAAAGACAACGAGGTCGGTCACACCCGCGGCGAGCAGCGATTCCGCCACGGCCGTACCGGCCGCCCCGCACCCGACCAATACCGCCCGCAGGCTGCCCAGCTCACGGCCTGTCAGGCGGCAAGCGTTGAGCACGGCGGCCATCACGACCACGGCCGTACCGTGCTGGTCGTCGTGGAACACGGGTATGTCGAGGCGGCGTTGCAGTTCGGCCTCCACCGTAAAGCACGCCGGGGCGGCGATGTCCTCGAGGTTGATCCCGCCGAACCCGGGCGCCACCGCCGCCACCGCCTCCACCAGTGCCTCAGGCGAGTGGGTGTCCAGGCAGATGGGGTACGCGTTGATGCCTCCAAAGTTCTTGAAGATCAGAGCCTTGCCTTCCATCACCGGCAGCGCGGCCAGCGGGCCGAGCGGCCCTAACCCGAGCACCGCGCTCCCGTCGGTGGCGATCGCCACCGAGGTGCCCTTGGCGGTGAGCGCCCAGGCGTCCGCCGGGCGCCGGGCGATGGCGCTGGCTATGCGGCCGACGCCGGGGGTGTAGGCGAGCGAAAGGTCCTGGCGGGTGCGGACCGCCACCCTGGGCGTCACCTCGATCTTGCCGCCCAGGTGGTACAGGAAAGTGCGGTCCGAGACGTGGCGGACGCGGCACGGGCTGGCTTCGAGCGCCTGAGTGACGGCGCCGACGTGCTCTTCGTTCACCGCCTGCACCGTCAGGTCGACCGTCGTCCCCGCGGTAGTCACTTCGACCAGGTCCATCCCCACGACGACGGCGCCCACCGAGCTCACGGCTTGCCCCAGCCGGGGAAGCAAAGCCGGGTGGTGCGGGGCGGAAACCCGGATCGTCACGGTGTAACTCGCCCCGGGGTGGCCCGCAGCGGGCACGACGTCGCTCACCAGCCAACATTAACCGCCCCGCGGGCTTTGCTGAGCGTTGGCGCGAAAGGGCTTGCCGGGCTTTGGCCCCTCCGGGGCCTAGGGTTATCATTGAGCCGCCGACAACCCAGGGGAGTAGCCATGAGCTTTTTCAAGCGTGCCCACGACATCGTCGAGGCCAAGGCCAACCGCGCGCTGGACAAGGCCGAAAACCCAAGCGAGATGCTCGACCTCAGCTACGAGCAGATGCTCGAGCAGATCACCAAGGTACGGGGTGCCCTGGTCCAGATCGCCGCCGCTCGTAAGCAGCTCGAGCTGCAGGAAGACCAGTTCAAGCACACGGTCGACCACTTGAACGACCAGGCTGCCCAGGCCGTGCAGTTGGGCCGCGACGACCTTGCCCGCGAGGCGCTGAGCCGCAAGGCGGCCGCCCAGGAACAGGTTGACGCGCTCGAACCGCAGCACCAGCAGTTGGTCGAGCAGGAGCAGAAAATGACCCAGACGCTGCAGGCCTTGCAAACCCGGGTGAACCAGTTCCGCACTCAGAAAGAAAGCATGAAAGCCCAGTACGCAGCCGCTAAGGCGACCTCGTCCGTCAATGACCAGATCGCGGGCATCTCGGGGACCTTCCATGACTCCAACGAGGCGCTCCAGCGGGCCAAGGACAAGATCGCCGCCACCCAAGCCCACGCCAGCGCCCTGGACGAACTGCTCCAATCCGGCGTGCTCGAAGACGTCGGCGCCGACCAGGGCGACGACATCGAGAAGCAGCTGCGTGCGCTCGGGTCATCCTCGTCGGTCGAGACCGAGCTGGCTTCATTGAAGGCCAAGGCCAGCCTCGGCGCCGCGCCCGCGCCGGCCGCCCTCGGCCCGGCGACGACCGGCGCCTCTGAGGCCGACGCCGGCGCGCCGGCCTGATCGCGCGGCGGCGAGCGACCATCCATGAGCGGCATCGGCGACCCCGCTGGCCAGATGGACATGCAGCTGGCCGCGGCGGCGTTGCTGGCCGACAACAAGGACGTGAAGATGATGCTCCGCGTGCTGGCCAAGACGCTCCAGGGCACGTTCGGCGAGCGGACCGAAATAGCCCATGCGTCCGGGGGCCTTTTCCACCGGCAGGCCGACGAAATAAAAAGCGTGACCGTGCACTTGGACGATGACGAGTACCAGGCGCAGGTCGACGGCTATGCCGTGCATTGCACCATCGGCCGCAGCTCAGGAGGGATCAGGATACGCAACGAGACGTTGCCCGTCGAAAAATGGCTCGAGCGCCTCCTCATCGCCCTCCAAAAGGAAGCCGCCACCAACCAGAACGCCCGTGTCGCCCTGCAAAACGTGATCATTGGAGGTACCGCGTGAGCAATATCCCTTCCGACCTACCCAAGGATGCCGGCGCCCGGCTCGCCGAGCTCGAGCATGGCCTTTTCACGAGCGACCTGTCGGTCAACGAGTTCCTGTTGGTCAAGCATGTCGGGTTCCACCCGCTCGGGCTCGTCATGGGCAGCTCGATCTACCACATCGGGCTCCAGAAGGGCAGCTGGGGCACTTCGCAGGAGCTGACCAAGCTCACGTCCGCCATGTACAACGCCCGCGAGCTGGCCATGAACCGCATGGAAGAGGAGGCCGACCAGCTCGGCGCCGATGGCGTCGTCGGCGTACGCCTGGACGTCAATTTCTATGAGTGGGGCCACGACTCGGCCGAGTTCATCGCCGTAGGCACCGCGGTCAAGGCCGAGGACGGCAACTCCTACCGCAACAGGTTGGGCAAGCCCTTCACCAGCGACCTGAGCGGGCAGGACTTCTGGACCCTGGCGCAGACCGGGTACATGCCGCAGGCACTCGTGATGGGCACCTGCGTCTACCACATTGCCCATCGCACGCTGGGCCAGGCGATCAGCCAGATCGGCCAGAACGCCGAAATGTCGAACTTCACCCAGGCCATGTACGACGCCCGCGAGTTGGCCATGAAGCGTATGCAGGACGAGGCGAACAACGTCGGTGCCACGGGCGTCGTCGGCATGAGACTGGAGGAGAAGAGCCACCAGTGGGGTGAGCACGCCATTGAGTTCCTTTCGCTCGGCACTGCGGTGGCCCGCCGGCCCGGAGCCGACCACGTGTCACCGCCCCGGCCGACGACGATCATCTCGTTCGACAATTGAGCACGACCCCAGCCGCGCCCAGTGGCGCCGCAGCGCCCCCGGGGGCCGCCTCCCGGGCATTCGACTCGGGGTTGAGCATCCCCGATTTCTCCGCCTGCCTGGCCATGGGCCTCCGGCCGGTGGGGCTCGTCCAGGGCTACTACGTCGGCCAGGTCGCGGGCTGGAACAACTACAGCGCCTACCCGGACATCAACTACCCCTGCGCCTGCAACGAACTCGACCCCCACAACTTCGGTTGGGTCGGGCGGGTCGACGGGCTGGACGCCTCGTGGGCGCAGGCGCACAACACGGCCCTCTCGCGCCTTCTCGCCGAGGCGTCCAACCTCGGCGCGCACGGCATCGTCGGGGTGAAGACCGAGATGAACCACCCCACCAATGAGAACAGCTGCGAAGTCCACCTCTACGGCACCGCCGTGGTGGTCGAAGGAGCGAGGACGCCTAAGGCGCCCTGGACGACGCAGCTGGCAGGGCACAAGCTGGCGAAGTTGGTCGAAGCCGGGATGGTACCGGCCTCGGTGATCTATGCCCGCTGCACAGCGGTCTTGTCGGAAGGCTGCTACATGGAGGCCTACGGTTCAGGTCGCTATGGCACGGGGTACGTGATCACGCCCCTGCGGGATGCTCACGAGCTGGCTCGTTCCGCGGCGATCAACGCTGTGAAACAGGTGGCCGGCCGGTCATCGCTGTACGACGTCCACCTGAACGTGCACGAAAGCGAGCGTTACCGCAGCACCTACGTGTCGTGCTCGCTGCTCGGCTCGCTCGTGCGCCAAGTACGCCAGACCATGCCTATCGCCACGCCCGTGCCGACCCTGAGCCTGGCATCATGAGCGCGGGTGCCCTGCCCCCGGAGGCCACGCCGCTCGAAGCCAGCGGGCACAAGGAGGCCGACCTGGCCGAGCTCGGGCGCTTGCTCGGCGAAGGCCAGGTCGCAGCCACGGTAGGCAGCGGCGGTCATACCTCGGACCTCTCACTTGACGAGATCCTCCTACTGCACGCCGTCGGCCTCGAACCGGCCGAGGTGGTTTTCGGGGTGGGTGCCACTTCCATCGCGCAAGGGGCGTTCACGTGGGCGACAGGGGAGGTGACTGACGGCTACGCGGCGTTCGAGAAGTCCTTCGACAGCGCCAAAGAGGCGATCCGCAGTGGCTGCAACAAGGCCAAAGGTGTGGGCGTCCTCGGTGTCGAGGTGGAAATCGAGCTCACCCACCACCGGGCGATCGTGATCGTGACCGGGACGGCCGTGCGGCCGGTCAGCGATGGTCCCGGCCAGCAGGCGTTCAAGGTCGGTCCCCGTAACCGGGCTTTCCTCTCGGACCTTTCGGCCCGGGACTTTGTGGTCCTGAGCCGGGCGGGCTGGTACCCGCTCGACCTGGTGGCCGGGGCGTCGTTCGTGCATGCGCCCCGCCGCAGCATGGGGACTGCCATTGGCCAGGCCACACAGAACGTTGAGCTGTCAAACTTCACCCAGACCCTGTACCAGGCGCGTGAGCAGGCTATGGAGAGGCTCCAGAGCCACATCACCGCCGCTGGGGGCGCGGGCCTGGTCGACGTCAAGATCATCGACCGGCCTTTGCATTTCGCTTCTCACGTGGTCGAGTTCGTCGCCTACGGCACGGCCATCAAGCTCATGGCCGCGAGCCACACGCACCCGGTGATCTCGCCGGTCGTGCCCGTGGACGACGCCGTGCGCACGTTCGAGGCAAGCTCGCTGGTCGGCTGAGCGGGCCTCAGCTCGCGCCGGGCACTCCGGGCCCGTTAGCGGCTACTACCGCCGGGTTGAGAGCGCTGACGATCTCGGCCAAGCAGCGCGCCGCAGCGTCGTGGGGCACCTGGCAAGTGCCGGCGTTGTGGTGGCCGCCTCCGCCATAGCCGAGCATCAGGGCGCCGATGTCCGCGCCGTTGGCCCGGTTGAGGACCGACTTGCCCACCGCCAGGACGGTGTTCTGTTTCTGGCGGCCCCAAATGACGTGCACCGAGACGCTCGACTCGGGGAACAGGGCGTAGACCATGAAGCGGTTCCCGGCGTGGATGGTCTGTTCGTCGCGCAGGTCGACGATGGCGACCTCGCCCACGAGCCGTGTGCAGCGCAACAACTGCGCCCGGAAAAGCTCGGACTGTTCCCAGTAGAGCTTTACCCGCTCGGCGACATCAGGGAGCGCGAGGACCTGTTCGACAGGGTGCGCCAAGCAGTAGTCGATCAGCTCCATCATCAGGTCGTAGTTCGAGATCCGGAAGTTGTGGAAACGGCCCAGACCGGTGCGCGGGTCCATGAGGAAGTTCAACAATGCCCAACCGCTCGGCGCCAAAATTTCTTCGAGGCAGTAGTGCGCCGAGTCAGCCTGGTCGACGGCGGCCATGAGGTCGGCGGGGATCGTCGAGAACCGCTCGGCGCCGCCCAGGTAGTCGTACACGACCCGGGCTGCGGAGGGTGCCTCGGCGTCTATGACGTAGTTGGCGTGGCCACCCGGGTTACGGATCAGCTCACTGGCGTGGTGGTCGAAAACCAGGTGGGCCTCGGGCCGGTACGGCAGGTTGGTGGTGATGTCGTTACCGGTAATGGGCACGGCGCCGTCCTGGACGTCTTTCGGATGGACGAACGCGATGTCGTCGATGAGGCTTGCCTCTTTGAGCAGCATGGCGCAGACCAGCCCGTCGAAGTCACTGCGGGTCACCAACCGGTACATGTAGCCCTCCTCTTACGCCGCGCCAAAGCCGGTACCTCTGGCATCGGCACGTTGTGGCCCGGGATGAAGGTATTAGCGGCACGGCGCCGCCCCGGAGAGGTGCAGCGCCAGCCAACTGCTGTCAGAAGGTGACCGCCTGCCAGCTGTGGCCACCGTCGCGGGTCATCACCATCGCGGTCTTGTCCGCCGTGAGCGTCCCGACGATGCCCACCCCCTGCGAGGTCGTCGTAAAACCGAGATAATCGAAATATCCGTTGTAAACACTGGCCCAACTGTGGCCGCCGTTGAAGCTCGCCTGCAAGTGGGATGCCCCGCTCGACTGGCTGCTGTCAACAACGAATATGTCACCCGGTGCCGGGCTGGCGACGGCACCGATCGTGGTGCCCATTTTGCCGAGCTCCGAGACCGCTTGGAACGAAGCGCCGCCATTTGACGACACGTAAAGCCAGCTGGACCCGATGGTTGCACCCGCGGGCGCGGATTTGGACAATGGCGAGGCGAAACCACCCATAACGCACACGGCGGCCAGGTAAGTGGTGCTGGCCGCAGCAGGCGTTGCGAGAGTGCCACCGACGCTTGCGCACGGCGGCGCCCAGTCCGACCAGTGCCCATTGACTAGCCGGGCGCTTCCTGTGGTGCCCCGGTCGTTACCTGCCACCAGCCATCCCACGTCGCCTTGGAGCACGATGGCCCCGGTCATGTTGGCGCCGCCGGCGGGTACACCGAGGTGCAGGCCGTTCACCACGGACCAGGCGTCGCGGCCGACCGGCCCGGAGCGCAAGGTCACGGTCGGCCCGTCGTCGCTTAGGAGGTAGTCCCTGTTGGCGCTGGCCTCCAGGTCCAAAATCGCAGCGTCCGGCGACGATAGCCCAGCCACGCTGGCTGCATGCCAACTGGCGCCACCGTCATGTGTTGACCAAAGCGCGGGGCCTTGCGTCGGCCCGAACTTGGTGTTGGTCAGGACCCAGCCGAAGATCCATCCGTCTTGCTGGTTGGCGAAACGCACGTTGAGCCCTGAGCCCGCCACGTAGTTGCTGCTCGCGCTATAGCCGGCCGCCTTTACCAAACTCGTGGGGAGCGCCTGTGCGGCCCAGGTGTGGCCGCCGTCGGAGGTCTTGTACAGCGCCAAGCAGGTTTTGGCCGCGCACGGGGCGGCGCCGAGGGCCCAGCCGGTGCCGCTGGACACGAAGGTCACCGATCTCGGCCAAAAGGCCGTAGAGCCCGTCTGCGCCCGGCCGCTCGCAGCCCAAGCCGGGGCCCCGGCGCTTAATGTCATAAACAGGACCGTCGCACCAGCTGCGGCGGCGAAAACCTTTCTCCGGTTTTTTATGTGGGTCATGCTCTTCAATCTAGGCACCGACCGTGACAGGTGTTTCGCGCGCCTTTGGCCTACCCTTCCCATTAGGGCAGTGTTACCGGGGACGGGAAATATGCCGAAGCGCGTATTGGGCCGCCGTAGCGTCCTATCGTGGCAGCGATGCCCGCAGGCGTACCGAAGGATCCCGGCACCGAACGCTATCGCCGAACGGCGATCGTGGTCGCCGCCATGCTGGCGGTTTGGCTCGCCCTAGTGGTCATTGTCGTGCTCATCGTCCACTGAAAACGAGCCGGGCTCAGGGCTAGTTCCAGGGCGGCTCAGGGCCCTCCCCCATAGCGGGGGCGCCAAAGCGCCATGACAATGAACACATGACTTACGTTCCTCCCGGAGCTCCCATCGCCGGGCCGGCCGACGCCGGCACCACTCGTAGCTTGCGGCGCAGCCGCTCCAACCGCGTGCTGGCTGGGGTCCTCGGCGGTGTAGCCGAGCACATCAACGCCGACCCCGTAGTGCTCCGAGTCCTGTTCATCTGCGGCTCGGTCCTCACGGGCGGTGTCATCGGCCCGCTCGCCTACGTCCTGGCATGGGCGGTGATGCCGGAAGAGGGGGGGTCGACGTCGTTCGCGTCCGAGACGGTGGCCACGTGGCGGGCGCAGTGACGACCGGGCTCGGAGCCCGCCGGCGGGCTAGTCCGCTGCCTCCTTGGTGGCCACGAAGTTGGGCACGACGTTGGCCTTGGGCTCGAAGCGCACCGCCTCGGGAACGACCTGGCCGCTCTGCCGGCTCATGGTCGACCGGAGCTGGTCCCGGCAGTCGGAGCAGGGGCCATAGAAGCGCTCGGTCACTTCTCTACCGCAGCGTGGGCAGGTAAAGCTAGCGGGTCTTTCGGGTGCCATCGGGGTAGCCGTCTGCATGCCCGTCGAGGCTAGCGGTCAGCGACGTCGGTGCCCGCCACCCCGTTGGGGCCACCGTTAGGATCGCCCTGTGGCCGTGACAATGCCTGGGCGGCGGCACTGGCCATGGGCACGTTCGCGGTGGCTGGCGTGTGCCACCGTCGCCCTCGTGGCGCTGACGCTCACCGGTGCGGCACCGGGCAAACATGGGAGACCGCACTCTCGCCCGCACAGTCATACCCAGAACAGTTCTCCCAGGGTCCTCGGCTGGGGGTTGTACTCACCTTCGGCATTGGCCATCGCAGGCGACGACTTGTTCGTGGCGAACGCCGGGTGGCTGACCGAGCTAAATGCGACCACCGGCACGCTTTTGCGGGTGATCGACCGCCCGTCCCCCTTGACAGACCACCCGGTGGCATTGGCCGCAACCGGCAACGATGTCTTTGTAGCGAGCAGCGGGGGCGGCAGCCAACGGCCAGCCGTAACCGAAATAGATGCCGCGACCGGGGCAGCTGTGAGAGTCCTTGCCTCTCCGAGGTACGGCCTGGACGGGCCCGACGCCCTATTGGTGCAAGGCCGCACGCTGTTCGTAGCCAACGGCGAGGCCTCGCTCAACGGCCGAGCGATTGTCGGCGGTTCGGTGACGGAGATCAACACCGTCACCGGAGCGCTCGAGCGCGTCCTGTCCGGTAAGCGCTACGGTTTTGCCGGGCCGGCGGCAATGACCACTGTGGGGGACCAGCTTTTCGTGGCCAGCCCCGAAGGGTCAGGCTGTGGGGCGATCACCCAGGTCGATCTGCCGAGCGGGGCGGCGAAGCTGCTCACCGATGCGGGCTGCGGGCCGACGGTGCTCGCCGCATGGAGGGACAGGTTGTTCGTGGGCAGCAGTGCGGGCGCCTCGGTAGCCGTGCTCAACACCGCCTCCGGCGCGCAACTGGCGCAACTGCAAGATAATAGCTACAACCTTTCCGGTCCCCCCACCGCGATGCAAGTCGCCGGGGACACGCTGTTTATTGCCAGCAGCACAGGGACCGTGGCCGAGGTCAGTGCGCCAAGCGGCAAGCTCGTACGCGTGCTGGCCGCGCCGCAGTACGGCTTCGACGGACCATCTGCGTTCGCCCTCAGCTCTGGTCGCCTGTACGTCGCGAACCATGGCGGCGCATCGGTTACGGTGCTTGCCGTCGCTACCGGCGCCTTGGTCCGGCAGATCCTGGGCTCTCCTTACCGGTTCGAACTGCCGGACGCGTTGGCGTTCGTCGGCAACGACCTGTTCGTGGCCAATGGTGGCGCGAGCAGCGTCACGTTTACCTCCTACATGCGGCGCGTCCGGTACAGCGCGGCCACCTGTGACGGTTGCACCAGCCAGAGCGTGACCGAGCTCGACTCGGCCACGGGTCGTCTGGTGGCGGTGCTCGCGGGGCCGCGCTACGGCCTCTACCAGCCGGGCGGGGAAGCCGTGTCAGGCCACGATGTTTTCGTCGCGAGCGCCTCGGGCCCGGAAGGGCGGCGCGGTGGCTCCGTAACCGAAATCGATGCGAAAACAGGCTCGTTCGTGAGAAAACTGGCCGGCGCTGAGTACCACTTTGACGACCCGGACGGTTTGCTCGTGTACGGGGGCCATTTGTTCGTGGCCAACGGAGGGCAAGGTTACACCTCAGGCGCGGACGACATCACCGAGGTGGCTACGGCGACCGGTGCCCTGGTACGGGTCATCTCGGGCCCCCTGTACCAGTTTTCCTGGCCGGGGGCGATGACGGTCGACGATGGCCACCTGTACGTGGCTAATTCCGGAGGGATCTGCGAGGGTTGTGCGCCCTCGTGGTCCGTCACCGAGCTCGACCCCGCAACCGGCGCCTTGTCGCGCGTCATCACGGGCCGCCAGATTATCGGTCCCAGTGCCATCGTCACCGCCGCCGGTCATTTGTGGGTGGTCAGCGAGTACGGCAAAAACGGCTCGTTGGTTGAGCTCAACCCAAGCACGGGGGCAGTGGAACGGGTCATTGCCCTGCCGGCAGAGGGCTTTGCACATCCGATGGCGGTGGCCGCCAGCGGGCATGACATTTTCCTCTCAACTGGCTACCTGGGCGGGTACGGCTCTGTTGCCGAGTTTTCGGCGGCGACGGGAGAGTTGCTCAGGCAGTACGTCGGCGCCCGGTACCAGCTCGAAGGGCCGGGGGCGCTCGCCGTCCACAACGGCGAGGTCTGGGTAGCCAACGAGTTCGGCGGCTCCCTGACCGAGTTCCCGGCGGGCGCGTCCACCCAGCCCAAAATTGGGTAAACCGCAGCTGCGTCACCGGCTGTCCCCGCTTAGCCCGCGGTCGCCGCCTATGGCCCGGTGGGACGCGTAATAGCGACGGTAATCCACACCGTCGGGACCGCTGTGCGCCCGAATGGCCAGGACCTCGCCACCTAGGCCTTGCAGGCGGCCACAAACCTCGTGCTCGGCCATCGCGGTCATCTTCATCGGGGGGCGGTAACCGCCCCATCTGCCCAAGGTCTGGGCGGGTACTCCGAGCTGGTACAGCAAGCGCCCGAACCTCACCCTGGGCTGGAGCCAGTGCCTGGCCCGCGACACCCAACCCGCTGGTCGTCCCTGCGGAGCGACTTGCGAAGGGATCTCGACCACCAGGAGCCCGCCGGGGCTCAACAAGTGGAACAGTTCGGCCAAGGCGTCGCTGACTTCGCGGGCGCCGTCGAGATGCTGGAGCACCAGGATCGACCAGACGAGGTCGAACCGCGACAGCCCGCGCAGCTCCGGAATGGACCTGATGCAGCGGAACTCTACGTTCTTGCGCTGTCCGTGCAACCGGCGAGCCCGCAGGACCATGGAGGTGGAGACGTCGAGCCCCAACACCCAGTCAAAGTGCGTGGCCAGAGGGGCCGTAACCCTACCCAGGCCGCAGCCGAAGTCCAAGGCGGCGTTCCACGACTGCGGGGCTCCCAGGCTGCGGGCCTCGCCGACCAGAGCCTCCACTTCCTGGGCGCCGGAACGGAAGAAGTCTTGACGCTGCTGCTCCCATTGCCCGCCGGCCATCCCGGGACCGGTGAGCACAGCGTAAAACGGGTCGGTCTGCGCCCAGAACTCCCAGTCCCGCGCCAACTGCGAACGCTGCGACATACGGTGCGCAACCTTACCGGCCGCGTCCCGCGCCTCACCCGGCTGCGGCCCCTCCGGCTCGGGAGCGACGACCGCGGTACCTTCGGCTCATCGCCCTCAGTTCTCGAGGCCCGGGTACGGCAGCACCCCGAGGACGCCCCCGCCGTTGACCGGTGGGCCGAGCAGAGGTGTTTCCTTGGCTGTCGCCGGGTCGAACCAGAAGAGGGACTGACCGCCCCCGCAACCGAGGAGTGCTACCAGGGACAGACGGTCGCCATCGGTGCCCACAACGTGGACGTCGTCCTTTGCCCGTGGTACGAGGACCGGCACCATGTGCCCATCGGCGCTGCGGCGGGCCAGGAACTCGGTCCCGCACGGCCCGGCGGCTTGGGTGTAGATGGTGCCGGCAAGGTCCCAACCGTTCATGTCGCCGAGATCGGGAGCAGAGGGGTGGGTCAACTGGACCGCCGGCTGGCCGTCCAGATGGACGAGCCAGAGCGCAGGAAGGTGCGACCCGGACGCATTGTTGCACGAGGCGACGAAGGCGGTCGCGGTCCACCACCGTTGCGGCGCGCATGGCTCGGCGGGGCCAATGTCCTTGATGAAGGTGCCGTCGTTGGCCACCAGTGCCATGCCGTTCCTCGCTTCCACCACCAGCTCCGCCCCATTTAGCGACTCGAGAACGCCCCCGCCACCGAGCATCCCCGGGGCAATGGCCCCCACGCCTGGGTAGCTCGTCGGGTAGGTGAGCTCCTTGGCGCCAGACAACGTGAGCCGCGCGAGGGTGCCCGCGCCCGGCTGGACGGCCGCCTCCGAGGACGCCAGGATGGCCAGGCCGTCGGGACGCGTGAACTGGTAGCTCGCCGCAGTGGCGGCCGCGAAGTGGTGCAGCAGCCTGCCGGTCGCGAGGTCGACCTCCTCGACCTCGAAGCGGTTACCGGCCGCGGGAGCGAGCATCAGCACGCGGCGCCCATCCCCGGACCAGTCGGCTAAGTCGTAGTAGGAGGGCGCAGGCAAGGTGGCGACGCGGTAGCGGCCGCCGGCGGGGTCTACCAAGTACAGCGTGGTCGGTTGCTTCTGCCAACCGGCGGGCAGCGGGCAGCAGGCACCGGCGGCATGCGGGCCCCACAGGGCGACGAACCACCCGGGCCCAACGTTATGCCATGGTATTGCCGAAGCCGGCTCCCCAGAGCCGCTCGCCGCGAGCGTGCCGGCGGCCGGCACCCCTGCTCCTTGGTGCCAGGGGGCGATCGCCGGCGACGCCGCCGCGGCCCCGCTCGGGGCCAGGCCGACCAGGACTGCGGCTGTGCACAAGATGGCGGTCAGCGCCCGCGTTCTCCGCATGCCCCTCAGCATGACAGGTCTCTGCGGGCGGTGCGCGCATCACGGGTCAAGAGTTCAAGCGGGCACGAACATCGGCCGCGACGGCGCCTTTCTGCATGACAAATAGCGGGTTGATATCCATTTCGGTGACTTCGGGGTGGCTCATGGCGATGTCCGAAACCGTGGTCACCACCCGGCAGAGAGCCTTATAGTCCAGCCGAGGAGCACCCCGGTACCCGACGAGGAGCGGGTAAGACTTGAGCGACTGGACCATTTCCTCGACGTCTTGGTCGCTGAGGGGTGCGACCCGCAGCGCGACGTCACCGAGCAGCTCAACGGACCTGCCACCGAGGCCGACCATCACCACCGGCCCGAGCAAGGGGTCGCGGTTGAACCCGACGATCATTTCCTGTCCCCCACCCACCTGCTCCTGCACCAGGATCTCGTTGGCCAGTTCCGCCATCCCGGCTCGTCCCAGGGCGGCGCGTATGGACACGACCGCGTCCGCCGCGGCCTCTGGGGTGCAAACGCCCAGCCTCACCCCGCCGAGGTCGCTTTTGTGGGCTCCAGCCGCGATCTTGACTGCCACTGGCCGGCCGAGCCGCTCCTGGGCCGCTCCGGCTTCTTCAGGAGATCGCACGATGCAGGAGCCGGGAAGGGCAATGTGGTAAGCGCTCAGGAGTGCTTCGGCATCGGCGGTCGTGAGCCACCCGTCGCGGGCGCGCTGGCGGGCCGCGCTCAACATGGGAAGCGTGCGGTCCACGACCGGGCGCGAGCGGGCGCTCGACCGGACCTCGGCGCAGGTACGCGCGCGCCGGGACTGCCATGCCACACCGCGGCCAAGGGCGCGGGCGGCATCCTCTGGGAACATGAACGACGCGATGCCAGCGTCACGAAGCACGGGGGGAGGGCCGGCGCTGTTCAGGAACACCGCCACGAGCGCCACCGCTTCGGGGATTTCCCGGCGCGCCGCGACCAGCTCGGCGGCGACCGCGGAGGTCGTAGTCAGCACTGGGACGTTGAAAACGACCACGATGGCGTCCACCTCCGAGGACGCGCCGAGGGCCCGGACGACCTGGCCGTAGTGGTGCTCGGTGGCACTGGCGATCATGTCGACGGGGTTGGCAACGCTCGCCTCGGGGGGCAGGAGGCTGCGCAGCGCAGCCACCGTGGGCGGGCTCAGAGCGGGCACTACCAGGCCGTTGCTCTCACAAGCGTCGGCCGCGAGGACGCCGGACCCGCCGCCGTTGGTGACGATGGCCACGCGGCGGCCCAAGAAGCGCTGTTCGGAGCCCAGCATCACGGCGAGGTCGAGCATTTCCTCGAAGGTCTCGGGCCGTACCACGCCGGCTTGGCGCAATGCGGCATCAACCGCCGCGTCGCCCGAAGAGAGGGCGGCCGTGTGGGACGCCGCTCCGCGTCGCCCCGCCTTGGTGCGCCCAGCCTTCAGGACGACAATGGGCACCTCCGCTCCGATTTGCCGTGCCGCTCGGATAAAGGAACCTGGCTCTGGTACCGACTCGAGGTAGAGCAGGATCAGCTTGGTGAGCGGGTCGCTGCCCCAGTACAGGAGCAGGTCCGTGACTGCGACGTCGGCGGCATTGCCGACCGAGACAAATCCTCCGATCCCGAGGTTACGTGCCTGCATCATCTCCAGCATCCCGAGGCCGAACGCGCCCGACTGGCTGAGCATGCATGTGTTGCCGGGTCGCGGGACCGTGCGACCGAAGGTGACGTTGAAACGCCAGTCGCCCCGACCGCTCAGCACGCCGGTGCAGTTCGGGCCGACAATGCGTACGCCGTGGGCGGTGGCGGTCTCGACCAGCGAAGCCTGAAGGCCGGCGCCTACCGACCCTGTTTCGGCGTAGCCGGCTGATATCACGCAGACCGCCTTACTGCCGAGGTCGCCGGCCTGGGCGACTACGGCCGGCACAGCCGGTGCCGGCACGCAAACAAACACGCAATCGGGCACCGTCGGGCAGGACACCAGGTCGGGGTAGGCAGCGACCCCTTGTACCTCGGCGTGCCTCTTGTTGACCGGCAGCGCCACGCCGCGAAAGCCGCT
>Ga0335074_10006720_pt1 | contig 15943 bp, 15 predicted proteins | sample Lox_Sample_23_FD_206715 | JGI IMG/M metagenome (GOLD analysis project Ga0335074, IMG submission 206715) | Soil microbial communities from Loxahatchee National Wildlife Refuge, Florida, United States - Lox_Sample_2.3 | ecosystem: Environmental > Terrestrial > Soil > Wetlands | place: USA... | reverse complement strand
ATCATTCTGACCGCAGCTGGTTTCGCCACGCATGCAGGGGCCTACGGAGCTGTCGCGCAGATGCTGAATCATTCCATCACCAAGTCTCTTTGCTTCTACACAGCGGGCATGGTATTAATGGCGCTCGGAACACGCCAGATCAGCGAGGTGCGCGGGCTATTCAGGCTTTCACCATTCACCGGAAGCGCATTGCTGTTGTGCTCTCTGGCCATCGCCGGAGCTCCGCCGTTTCCAATATTCCTGAGTGAATTCTCGATCCTTTCGGCGGGCCTTCGTGCGGGACACAATGTTGCCGTCGCGATCCTGGCTATCTTCATTGTCATTGCATTCGTCGCGATCCTGTTGCAAGTGAACAGCATGTTGTTTGGCAAGCCGGAGCCATCGTCGCCGGCGGTAGCAGTGCCTGCAAGCTGCCGCACGGCAGTTGTATTGGGCGCGATTCCTGTCGTGGTTCTGGGCGTGTACATTCCCGGTCCCTTGCATTCCCTCTTGACGCTTGCGGCGCAACAGTTAGGAGGACATTGATATGGGAGCCCACTCCTCGTTCATGGATGGCGGCGGAACGACGGGCTTGAGCGATCTGGCTGCGGCGGTCGGGGAGCGCTTCGGCGACGAAGTCTTTCGGATCGCAGCAAACCACGGCTTTGCCCTCTCATTTTCGCTGGCGAAGCCGGACCCGTTGCCCGCGCTCTGCAGTTTCCTGTTTTGGGACCGCGGCTGTGTGCTTGGCGGTCTCATCGCCGAGGACCAATCCAGCCATTGGCAGATGCACTATGTTTTCCTTCTTCCCGCTTCGGGATGGATCGATATCGTGCTTACCCTGCCCATTGCAACGGCAAGTGTGCCCAGCATTGTTGCCGAAGTTCACGCCGCCGATTGGCACGAGCGCGAGATCGAAGATCTTTTTGGAATTCACTTCGAGAAGCATCCCCGGCTAGGCGACTTCATCCTTCACGACCAGGTGTGGCGCGAAGGCATAGATCCCATGCGGAAGAATTTCTCTGCGCGCCGGCCGCAACTGGAACGCCGAGGTGACTTGGAATGGCAGCCTTTGTTGGTTGTCGGAGACCCGGGCTCATTCGCCATGCCGGTCGGGCCGGTATACACGGGAGGCATTGGCGAATCCCTGCATTTTCTGCTCGAGACAGTCGGAGAAGACGTCATCCGTGCCGTTCCGCGGCTATTTTACAACTACCGCGCCGTGGAAAAGATTGCGGAAGGCAAAAGCGCTTCAGACGCTTTGTTGCTCGCGGAGCGGTTCGTAGCAACATCTGCGTTCGCGCATTCACTCGCGTTCTGCCAGGCTGTAGAGAGAATCTATGCGGTCGAAGTGCCCGCAAGAGCCGCGCTCCTGCGAATTCTGTTTTGTGAACTGGAACGGCTCAGGCAACATGTGGCCGCGATTTCGGCCATTTGCGACTCCACCGCATTGGCGGTTCCTGCGGCCCAGACCTCCATCATTACGGAAGAGCTATTGCGCGCCTCTGGCGTTCTCGCCGGGCACCGGTATCTGTTTGGGCTGAATGTTCCGGGCGGACTAAGCCGCGATTTCGAGGTGGAGCAGTGCAGGAAGCTCATCACATCGATCGGTAAAGCGGAAGGGGAGCTGAGGATTTTGGAGAAGCGCCTCCGCTACAGCAGCAGCTTCCTCGATCGTCTCGAAGACGTAGGCGTGGTCAACGGCGAGAGTGCGCGGGACCTGAATCTCGTAGGCCCTATCGGCCGCGCCTCGGGCCAATACTGCGATCTTCGCAAGGCTTGCCCCTATTCCGGCTATGAGCGGCTTACGTTTGATGTGCCTTGTGAGTTCGAAGGAGACGGGTATGCGCGTCTGCGCGTCCTCTTTGCAGAAGCGAACCAGTCAGTGAAGCTGATGCGTCAGGTATTCGACGCTCTGGAACCGGGCCCTGTTTGCGTTTCCTGCGAGGGTGATCATTCCGGTGCGGCGCTCGGATGGACAGAAGCGCCCAGAGGCGCAACCTTGCATTGGGTGAGCATTGGCGACAACGGTTTGATCGAGCGCTACCACGCGATTACCCCCTCCTTCAACAACTGGCTCGGATTTCACGTTGCGGCCGAGAACTTTGCGTTTCAGGATTTCCCGATCATTCTCGCAACTTGGGGGCTGTCGGCAACTGAGTGTGACCGGTAGAGGGGAAATGGCATGAGCTTCTGGTTTTGGCACGGCTTGCGTCGGGGTATTCAATCGACCCGCTATCCACGAAGTGCGGAGACAACCCCGGGAGTCTCTCCAGGGCGTCCGATTAACACCGAATTCGCCTCTCCCGACCAGGCTCAGGTTGCAGCGGCCATCTGCCCTGTCGACGCCATCATCTCGCACGGCAGATCGGCATTCGTCGATCCGGGGAAATGCGTGCATTGCCAGCGTTGCCGCTTGTGTATTCCTGCGCCCATGAATTGGGATGACGGCTACGAATGGACCCGACTACCAGCCGGGCAAAGCGGGTGCGCTTCATTACCTCCGTCATTTTCGAGATCCATGCACGTGATGGTGGTGGATGCCGGGGATTGCGGCGCTTGCCTTCATGAAGTCAAGCAACTCAATAACCCCCTCTACAACATGCACCGGCTAGGCTTCTTCTTTACAGCCACGCCACGCACTGCAGACCTTCTTCTGGTTGTGGGACCGGTTAGTGAAAACATGCGTGGCGCGCTGCTTAAGACTTGGGAAGCAATGCCTGCGACAAAACGAGTAATGGCCGTGGGCGGTTGCGCTATTTCAGGCGGCGTGTTTGGCCCTAGCTTCATGTGCGCAGGTGGTGTGGGCTCTGTACTGCCGGTAGATTTTGAGGTTCCCGGAAATCCACCTCCGCCTCTGGCCGTACTGCATGGCATGCTGGTCGCCACGGGCCGAAAATCTCTCAAGAAATCCGAACCTGCGTTCGAAGGGAAATCGTAGCTTATGCTTTGGGTAACCGGCACATCGCTCATCTTATTCTTCCTGACTTGCGCAGGAGGGATTCTCCTTTCCGCGCTGGCTGGTAGGAGACTCACCTCGTGGGTTATCTCCGTCGCGGGGGCGCTTGCCTCTGGGCTTATGGTGCTTGCCTCCGCGACGGTGCTGATCACGGGCCAAAGCTACGAGTCTTCCTTTTGGACGCTCGACGGGTTCGGCCAATTTACATTGCGCCTGGACGCATTGTCGTCCATCTTTCTACTTACCGCGGGCATCGTCTACTTTTCAATTTCGCTCTTTGTGAGGAACTTTCTCAATCAGCAACTGGCCACGAATCACCCCACTCATCGCTACGGCGTTATGTACTTTGCACTCATGGCTTTCGTTGCGCTGATCCTCATCGCCAATGACGCTCCGCTCTTCCTGATTAGCTGGGAGTGCATGTCGATCTTATGTTTTCTGCTGATCAATTACGATTTACGCCGCCAGGCCGACAAGACAGCAGGCTACATCATGCTAGCGATGAGCGAAGCAGGCTTTCTGGCCGTGGTGATCGCTTTCCTGACTCTGGGACGCACAGCGACCAATCTGTCGTTCGCCGCTTTGAGCGCCGCGTCCGCGGGACTCTCGCCGCAAGCACTCTGGGCCGTGTTCCTGCTCGGCTTTTTCGGGTTCGGGGTCAAGGCCGGTCTGGTCCCGGTTAACTTCTGGCTTCCGCGATCCTATACAGCTGCTCCATCCGTATTCATCCCGGTTTTTGCAGGAGTGACGCTCAATCTCGGCTTCTACGGAATACTGCGGCTGAATGCCGATCTGGTTCACGCCGGCTACGGAACGGGCGTGCTCGCGCTTATCACGGGGAGCATCACGGCTCTAGTCGGAATCCTTTACGCCACCACGGATAGCGACATGAAGACGATGCTGGCACATAGCTCCATCGAGAATGCCGGCATTATCGTGGCTGCTCTGGGGGCTTTCTTAATTTATCGTGCATCGGAACAACCCGTTGCCGCGGCCATTGCCCTGTCGGCGGCGCTCTATCACATGTTGAATCACTCCGTCTACAAGACGCTGCTTTTTCAGGGAACAGCCTATGTGGAAGCTGCGACCGGCACGCGCGACATGGATCAGCTCGGGGGACTCTCTCGCGTGCTGCCAGGGTTATCGATCATCTTTCTTGTCGGCTGTCTGGCAATTTCCGCCGTGCCGCCATTCAACGGCTTTGTAAGCGAATGGTTGACGCTGCAAGCCCTCTTGCGCAGCGCTGTCCTATCCTCCACGTCGATCAGGATTGTCTTTGCTCTCTGCGGCGCAGCGCTGGCGCTGACCGCCGCGCTGGCGGTGACCTGTTTCGTAAAGACATATGCCATGAATTTTCTCGGTGTACGCAGGGGGAAGTGGGAACCGCAATTACATGTCCACAAAGGTGCCCACTTTCCTCTAGCGTTCCTGGCAGTGGTCTGCTTGCTTCTTGGAACCCTCCCAACGTATATCCTTCCGGTGCTTAATCAGTCCGTAGAGCCGCTGGCCGGCTCCAGCGTCACCGCCTCTTTGGTGCAGCCCTTCTTTACAGCAACCGCGGAGAACGGACAGCTTCCACCGGCATTTCTCCAGGACTTCCATAACATCGGGGCGCAATCAGGCAAGGGTTGGCTCCCTGGCCGCGGCCTGGTCGTGCTATTGCGCGGGTCGAAAGCGAATCCGGTCGTCTTCGCCATGTCGCCTTCCTACAGCCTCGCGGCTCTTGCGATCTTGCTCTTGGTAACGTGGTTTGTGATCACGCGACTGATCCGCCGCCGTGCCGTCGTGCGCCGTCCTCTTTGGGCAGGCGGGATCCCGCAACTTCTGCCGCAGATGACCTACACAGCCACGGGCTTCTCCAACCCGGTGCGCGTGGTCTTCCAGGCGATCTTCCAACCCAATATCACGGAAGATACCCGTCAGACGGTCGCGGTGCATTTTCGCACTGCCATCCACCGGCAGCGCGAGGAAACGCATGTTGTGGACCGCCTGTTTCTGCAGCCGATCGGCGCTGCCATGCGATGGATCGCCGAGTTTCTGGCCGGCATGCATCACGGCCGGCTGAATGCGTATGTGACTTATGTGCTCGTCTTTTTCTTGCTTGTGCTCTTTCTCTATCGAGGAACATAAACGGAACGCCCCCACACCGCTGTTCATGGTAGTTTGCGGCAACTTGCCCGTAAGAGGAGGGGTTGAACACAGGCGGAGGCTCCTGAACTGAAGGAGGTTCCATGAATAATGTCGGGCTGGCGTTAGCTTTGCTTTTTCTGGTGTGTGGTGCAGGGGTTCTGCTGGGAACGATTGTTCCCGAAAAGCGAGTTCCGGCAGTAACGGCATGGATCGGCTCGCTCGCCGCGGCGCTGGCGCTTTGGGCCTCCGGGACAGTCCTCGCGTCGGGAAACGAATTCCGCCATTGCCTGTGGACAATTCCCTCTATCGGCGCTCTTACCATCCTGCTTGATCGTGTGTCTGCATTCTTCCTGCTCATAGCGGCGATTGTGGTTCTCGCCAGCTCCATCTTCTCCGCCAGCTATATGAAGCGGTATGTGGGTCACTACAGTCTTGCCGCCTTCAACGGATGGTATCTGGTCCTGTGCGCTTCAATTGTATGGATCCTGATCGAAAATGACGTTTTCGGTTTCTTGGTCGCGTGGGAAGCGATGTCCGTTTCAAGTTATCTTTTGGTCAACTTTGAGCACCAACGGAAGGGAACGAGCCAAGCAGGGTATCTCATGTTGGCCATGGGGGAGGCGGGCTTCATCGCGGTCGAGCTTGTTCTGCTCTTTCTTGCGGTCCGAGCCGGATCGTGGCAGTTTTCAGGCCTCAAGGTGGCTGCAATTGGATTACCTCCTAGTATTCGTTGGATCGCCTTTCTGCTGAGCTTCTTCGGCTTCGGCGTCAAGGCGGGCCTCGTTCCTGTGAATGCGTGGTTGCCCAAGGCCCATCCCGCTGCTCCTGCTAATGTATCCGCGATTCTGTCCGGCGTGATTCTGAATCTGGGGCTTTATGGAATCATCCGAGTAGATTTTCAGCTTGTGCCCGTCGACACTGTCGGCGCGGGATTGGTTATATTGCTCACGGGAACCGTTTCGGCGTTGGTTGGCATTCTCTATGCAACAACTGAAGCAGACCTGAAAGGCGTGCTTGCTCATAGTTCCATTGAAAACATGGGAATCGTGACTCTAGGCCTGGGCGTGGGTGTCATTTTTGCGGCTTTGGGTCTCCCGATGTTGTCGGGCATGGCCCTGATTGCCGCCTTCTACCATATGGTGAATCACTCCTTGTACAAAGCACTCCTGTTCCTGGGCGCCGGGTCCGTGGACGAGCATGCCGGCACACGCGATCTCGATCGATTGGGAGGGCTGATGCGGGTGATGCCGTGGACAGCCGCCGCGTTCCTGGTCGGTGCCCTTGCCATCTCGGCCGTTCCGCCGTTCAATGGTTTTGTTAGTGAATGGCTGACATTGCAAACTCTTCTGCGCGGCGTTGCGATTCCATCGATTCCGTTGCGCCTGGTCTTTGCCCTCTGCGGGGCGGCATTGGCCCTGACTGCGGCTCTGGCCGTCACATGTTTTGTAAAGGCGTTTGCTATGGCCTTTCTTGGATTGCCACGCTCTGAAGGCGCGGCAAAGGCCACTGAGGCGCACGGCGCCGCGATCGTACCGATGCTGCTGCTGGCAATCCTATGCTTCGCGTTGGGAGTTCTACCGACCTACGTTATACCGGCATTGAACAGTGAACTGCAACCCTTGATCAGTCCGGGCGCCTCCGAAACGTTGGTGCCGCCATTCTTTACTGCAAATGCGCAAAATGGCCAACTCCCGGGGCCGTTTCTCCAGGACTTCCATAATATCGGTGCACAATCAGGCAAGGGTTGGCTGCCAGGCCGCGGGCTGGTCGTACTGCTGCGCGGACACGAACAGAATCCGGTGGTTTTCGCCATGTCGACTTCTTATGGCTTGGTGGCTTTGATCATCCTATTACTGGCGGCCGGATTGATTGTAAGGTGGCTTACACGCCGGCGCACTGTCCTGCGCCGTTCGCTCTGGGCAGGCGGAATCCCGAGGCTTCTGCCACAAATGACATACACGGCGACCGGTTTCTCCAATCCGGTACGGGTCGTGTTTCAGGCGATCTTTCAGCCCAATGTCACAGAAGATACACGTCAAACGGTAGCCGTCCATTTCCGGACAGCCATCCGCCGGCAACGCGAGGAGACGCACGTCGTGGATCGTATCTTTCTAAAGCCAGTGAACCAGGCGATGCGAGGAATCGCGGGATTCTTGGCAGGCATGCACCATGGCCGCCTGAATGCCTATGTAACGTATGCGCTTGCCTTCCTCTTGCTGATGCTTCTTATGTTCCGAGCGGCGTAGAGCCGATCTGAGTAACTTCATTTACTGCGGAGTATCGCACACTACTGGGAGCCTGTCCTTCCTTTCCAAATTGTGACTGCCTTTACCATGCTGAGCTGCAGTTTGCCGCGGTCTCGCAAGACGATATGACCGGATCCATGCCCCTCATAGCGATCAAAGATACGTTCGCCATCTCTCAAAATAATACGTAGCGGCGTACCTCGCTTGAAGTGGGTATGAGGCGTTTTCAAGGTGCACACATGGTCTAGGCGGCTCCCGCAACGAAGCGGGCATGACTGGAACGAATGTTTTCGCAGGCAGCTGCGCGGTCTCTCCAGCCCAGTACTCTTGCTCTTTTGCCCCTCGGAGTTCTGTAAATGGAAAGAAAATGCTCGATCTCCCGGAGAGTATTTGGTTGAGCATCCGTGTAATTCCGCAGAGGAGCTAAGCGTGAGTTGCGCGTAGCACACGCCAAAATCTTTCGGTGATGAACGCCTTCGTCCAGCAATTCCAAAAGGCCAATGGGGCGCACTTGAGAGACGCAACCAGGGAAAAAAGAGGCCCCGTCACCTAACAGAAAAATACTCAGCGGATCTCCGTCTGCGCCCGCAGTTTGGGGTATAAATCCATAGCTGCCTGGATAATGAACGGGAGAATCAACTGGTTTAACTGGATGAAAGACGTGCAGACGCCTGTCATACTTCGTAATCTTGCGCTGCGAGGTCTCGATGACGGCAGTGACAATCTCAGGGCAGCGTTCCCCGATAGGCAAGGCCAGATAATCTGTCATTTCGCTCCTTCAGATCCTTGCGACGCAGGAGCAAGACACAATGCTCCTGCGCTTGAAGCAGGAGTCATCAGCCTCTCTTATCAGGGGCGCATAAAGGTGGATTCCTTCACCGCACTCAGTATATCAAACGAGAGACCGACATCACGCGCCCGGAGCGAATGTCTGCCGACCGCCGAACCAACCTACGGCCGCACGAAATCTGTGCATTGAGCCTTCGTCTACTGATGCCCGCCCCGGTCTTCAAGGGGCGGTCTGTAAGTTGCCAAATACGCTTCGGCGAGGTCAGGAAAACGGAGAAGCCAGTGTGTGAGATCAACGATATGGCTTCGTTCAAGTGCAGCGCGTAGCCTTCGGCTTTTCAGACCGCGGGAAAGGATCGCGCGAATCACTTCTTCCTCATCCAGCATTTCAAAGCAGACACGGAACGCGCCTTCGTTCACGATCCGGTCGCGCAGAATGGTCGCGATTGCGTAGCGGATGCGAGAGGAGCGCGCCTCGGGTTCATAGAGTTTTGCGCGATACATCCAAAACCTCAAAGCAAATTTGCGCCCCCAGCCATGAAATTTCTTGAACACTCGCTCCCACTGGACGGTCCCGGAGTTTCCTTCCAGGCAGCGTCTGCCGGCTCAGGCTCAATAACCCTCCACGCGATGAGTACCTAACACCCTTCCACTGTTGTCATACGCAGTGAATTCCTGCCAGCAGTCACCAGAGTCATCGAGGCTGGAAACGACCCACACAAGCCTGTCGATCTTTGCACAGACTTCTTCCGGCCACCACGGGTGAGAATGAACGGGTCGCGAAGATAGGCTTCCATTTCGCGCGAGACGACGCGCTTGGTCTCCTACAATGGGGCTCTGCATGTCAGGCATTGAACGTTCCTCTATAAAAAGACCTAGAGGCTTGCTAACTCTGAGCGATATGACCCACTCAACTCTGGGTTCAGAAGCATGGAGAAGATTTTGCCTTCAAAAGCCCTCGGGATGTTCTGCGGAAGGCCAATTCGGGTAGTTCATTGGCAGTAAGAAGTTCGCCATCATGTCAGTAACCCTCGACACGATGAACTGCGAGCACTCTCCCATGGTTGTCGTACGCTGTGAATTCGTTATATTCGTCGCCGGCCTCTCCCAAGCAGTACACTCGCCAGGTGATCCGGTCGATCTTTTCGCAAATCTCCTCCGGCCACCAAGGATGAGCTTGTGTGCCTCGCCTTGAGAGATTGCCAAATCTGGCGAGCCGCTGAGCGTCTTCCCGCGCATAATTCTTTTGGACATACGGCATTGGAATTTACCTGTTTATCCAACGTTGGCACTCTTGAGGCTTTTCCGTGCCGCACTCGCAAGAAATCTGTTTTTGCTTTCGCCGATTTCAATGAGCAAAGGAAACGCCCGCCGATCTCGTAAAGCCCCTAATGCTTCCAAGGCTGCCCGTTGCACATAGAGATCGGGATCGTCTGTGACCATGCGCATCAAATGCGGAACTGCCATCCTGACTTTGTTCTCTCCAATAAGCCAGCAGACTCTCGCTCGTGCTGCAGGGAGTGGATGTTCGAGAGCGCATACGAGCTTTTCCTCATACGATCGCCGGTCCGCATTCAAGTTCGTCCCGCAATGGAAACACGAAGTATCTCGCGCATCGATCTCAGTCCAGCAATGGGTGCAAAAGGCAATCATCAGGTCACCCCGAAGCAGGAACCCGGCTTGAGTGATTGCGATCGTTCATTGCTACGTCCTTTCCGTACAATTACTTTCTTAAAAGACTCCGCTGAACGAGGTCAGACGAGTGCAGAAATGCTCAGTTCTAATCGGTTGAGCCGTTCAACCGCCGACTGCACCGCCGGAGTTCCTTCTTCTTTGACCTTTCGCGCCCGATCAAGCGCCTGTTCTGCAATGCGGCTGATCTCGTGCAGCAATTTACGAATCTCGACTTCAAAGCGATCTCTGCTTTCCTCGATGCGATTGAGAATGTCGTTTTGGACGCGCGCGCAGTTGACCTCCAGAAGATGCCGCAGAAATTCCCGGGCTTCGTTCGTGATCACTCTGCGTCCACCCACCAATGGCAAAAAGACGTCGGCGAGCCACCGCAGGGGTGAGGGAGGTTCCGCAGTGCCGATGAAGTCTTCAAAAGTAAACCTCGAGCGCACGCGAAAACCTTTTTCCGGATCGAGCGCATGGGGCATGCGCGTCAGTTCGCTCAAGCCCGCATCCGCGAGCTTTTTCAGAAAGTTGTTTCCCATCTCCACAAACCGAATAGCCACGGCTCGATATTGACGTTCGCCCTCTTCCTGCTCGGGTTTGAGCCAAGGCAGGACTTTGCGGCGTGAGATCTCTTGGGCAAGGTGCATCGCGTTGCGCCGATAACTCGGACCAAAGCCGCGGTGGACAAATCGCAACTCCTCGCCAAACTCCTTCTCGGACTCCATCCACGCGGAGCTGAAAAACTGCTTGTGTCTGTCGCCGAACAGGTCCGAAATCCGGTGCTGCTCGGCCATAAACAGGAAGCCCAATTCGCGCATGGAGCGCTCGGCTTCATTGATGGTTTGCTTCATGACCCCGATGCGCCGCTCGGATTCTTCGATTGGCCGCAGAAGCGCCTCACGATCCTCACTGATAATAGCCAGCAGTTGTTCGCTTAAGCGCTGGAGGCCTCGGTCGCAGGCGGCGCGAACGAGATTTCTGCCCGAGTCCTCAACGAGGTGGTGGAAGCTCGTCAGCAGTTTTTCCCAATCCCGCAAAGGACCGCGGTTTTCCATGCGTTCGATCGCACTAACCTCGAAAACCTCACCCATCGGGCGACGCAACCGCTTTTCTAGAATCTCGCGCGTGAACTTAACCGCTGCGGCGCGCTCCGGATCGCTGGTACGGTCTGCTTTATTGATCACCAGAATTAAATCCTGGACTTGCTTGCCGACTGCTTCCACCAGCGCCAACTCCTCACCTGCAATCGGTGGGTCGGCTCCGACCACAACCAATGCCGCGTCAATGTGAGGGATGAACGCCTGCGTGGTTGCCGAATTCCCAGTGAAGACCGATCCCAAGCCCGGCGTGTCCACAAAACACATGCCAGAGGACAACAAAGGGCTTGGCACAAATACCTCTGCACCGTCCACGCCCTTTTTGTTTTCGGGATTCAGTTCTTCCGTCACATACTCCTTCAAGTCGAGCACAGCAACGTCCAACCAGAAGCCGTCATGCATGCGCACTCGCGCGTGAAGCTTCTCGCCAAAGCGAATCACGGTGGGCACTGCCGTAACCGGAATAAACCCGGTCGGAACAACGTCGTGGCCGACCAGAGCGTTAAGCAGGGTCGACTTGCCGCGCTTAAACTGGCCGACGCAAGCCACGTAGAAACGCCCTTCGGCAACCCGCGCCGCGAGTTCCCGCGCTTCCTCGGTGACGGGTTCGGATCCAAGTTCCTGAGCCAAATCACCTAATCGCAACAGACGCGAGGCGCCGTCCATGGACTCGGGCGTCTCAGCTGGAAGACTACAGTAATCTTGCACTGTCGAACTGGCATCGTATTCCTGCATCATTCTTGCTCTCTTCCTGAAGGTGTTTCCGTCATTTCGCCGGCGCCCGTGAATAGCGAATCACTTCCACGCGCGACATGGCGATTAGCCCTTCTTCGACCATGGTGTCCAGGTACGGGAGCAGTTTGCTGATCTGCTCCTCTCTGTCGATGACGCTCACCATGATGGGAGCATCTCTCGAAAACCTCCAATGACTCGCATGGTGAATTCTTGTGCTCGTTCCATAGCCTTCAATCCCGCGGTAGACAATTGCGCCAGCCAACCCTAACTCCTGACACTTGGCAACAATCGCTTCGTGCAGGGGCTTGCCCTTCCATTCGTCGCCCTCACCAAGATGGATGCGCAGCATGCGGGCCTCATATTGTTCCTTCATGGCTTTTGCTCTCCTTGCTCGTGTATATCGGGGGAGGAAGAAACCGCTTCTCTCTGATCGAGCCCTTCAGCACGATAGGCGTACTTGATGATGTCGACGTCGGAAAGAACAATCAGGCCCTCTTCTACCATCTGCTCGGCAATGGGCATGAACGACTGGAGCTTTTCCTCGGAATCGACGGTCGAGAGCATGATGGACGAATCGTGCGATAGGTGAAAGGCCCGATCCTTATGAAGCCGGCGATGTGCTCCATAGCCCAGGATGCCTCGATAGACCGTTACACCGGCAATATCATTCGCGCGCATAGCCTCCATAAGAGCTGTATGGAGCGGCTTGTCTCTCCACCGGTCCGACTCGCCAATGTAGATCCGCATCATTTTGGCCTTACCCTCGATTCTGAGGTGCGCGGGCGGAATGTCGAATTTTGGTTTCGATTTTTGGGCGGGTTTAGCGACTGTGGTCTCCTGCACCTCGATCATCCCCGTCCCGACGAGTTCCTCGAGTTTGCCAAGTAATTCGTTCACCTTCTCTCGCGACTCGATGAACTCGATCTTCAAAGGAAGATGATCGGAGATCTCGACCGATCGCGACGTATGAATATGATGGTCAGCGCCAAAACCGGCGATGCCCTTCGTCACGGTCGCTCCAGACACGCCCCGATAGAATAGAAAATCAAGGATGCTCGAGTACGTTGCGATCCCGTGATGGGTCGATCCTTCGCTGACGTATATTGAGACCTTAAGAGCCTTTCCGGCGTTTAGCATTTTCCCTCCTTATGCTCTGAGACCACGTTGTGAAACCAAGAATTCCGCGGCGCGACCAAGTGCGCCCCAGCCTGAGCGATCAGAACCGGGCTCGTTGCGCAATTGGATCAAATCGTCTTTCAATTGCTCTCGATAATCCCGGATGATCATGTCGATTCTCGCCGTCAGTGTCAGCGGGGCTTTCTGACGCAATTTGATGGCATGCGGAATACAAAAGACTGCTTCCATCCGCAGCCATCTCACAATATCCGGCTTCCCAAGCAAAGTGACCAGCTCACGAATCCTCCGGTCCTCCTCGTCGATTACCTTCCGGCAAACGTCGCAGTCAGTCCCTTGGTCTGCCATCGATCCATTTTCATTCACCAGGGTCAGGAAGACTTCTGCTGCGGCCTGTGCGTCTTGTACTGCAGCCACGCCCCATGCATGAAAGTTGCATAAACGCCGGATGTCCTTTGCCGAATCTCCCTGCAAATGAATCGCCTGGAAATCCTTCAAGAACCGGCAGAACGGACATCCAGGCTCATGCAGGAGTTCTTCGATCGATTCATGAAGTACGATTTGCCGATGTGCTCTCACAAAATCACCTCCGCGAGGACAGCGCCTCCCCACGCGGCCAAAAGCCCCAAGATTAGACTCCCGATCGCATATAGAGCAGCGAGGGAAAAAGCCCCATCTCGAAGGGAGGAAAGGGTTTCCCATTCGTAGGTTGAAAACGTGCTGTACGCGCCCACGAATCCGGTTGGAATCAGATAGCGCCAGGCTGGATTCAGCTCAGCGCGCTTACCAAGATATGTCAAAGAAAACCCGATAATGATGCAGGCACTGATATTAATGACAAATGTTCCATAGGGGAATTTCGTCCCCATCCGACTGGCGACCTCGGAGCCAACCCAATATCGCGCAATGGCTCCGAGCGAACCTCCCACCGCGATGTAGAAGTATTTCTGCAAGATTTCTTCTCCTTATTGGTTTACGGTCAGATTTGTCTTGCCATTTGATTGTCCTTCCGAATTCCAGCGCAGAAGCCGTGTCAGGTCTTGAGCCAGTTCTGGCGATGCCTCGCCTCCTCCGGAAAGACCGCGTGCGCGATTGAGCTGTGCGCGGTACGCATCCGCATAGGAGTTCACAAATGTCACCATCTTTCTGGTTGTTTGTTCGGTCCACAGGTCGAGAGCAAGCTTATACCGATGCAGTTCATCCTTAAGGAGAGGCCCAAGGCATTCGCGCAGACTGCTCCTTACCTGGGCTCGGACCATGATCCTTCCCATCCACTTCCAACGAGCAGCTCTGATCTTCACGGGGACGACCTCAATCTCGAATCGCGGAACCTCCCGCAGCAATAGCTCCGCGTCCTCGTTCGAGGGCACGTCGGAACGAGACATCTCCCTAGCGATCTTTTTCAACGTATCGACTGCTCCCATGATGCCGTTCCTCGTTTTGGCTAGGGCGTCGTCGACTCGCCGCTGCACTGCATTATGCGTCCATTCGGAAATCTCAAACGGGGTGAAGTTCGTCGTCTCGCCGGTGCAAATGCGCATTGTGATCATCTCCGCAAGTTCCGCTACGATGATCTCCGGACGTTCGCCCAACTCAAGAAACGCTTGGCCGAGGATCGTTCGCTGCTCGCCGATTTCACCAATCATCCGGCGAAGCCGATCTTCTATATCTTGAGCATCAATTGCGCTGGTGCCCTCTCTTCCACGCTTTTCACGGTTAAGCGAGGTTTCAAGGGCCGCGATCACCGAATCACGAAGCGCCCCGATCTTTCTGGCGACAGATGCCTCGCGGAGATTTCGGGCCCGCTCAAACCTGGGGTACAACTCCCGTTCAAAGAACTGATCGAGCAGCAGAGAGTATTCGGGCAAGGAACTCACGGGATGAATTTGGGTGTTGATCCGGAGTTCCCGCTGCAATTGCGCCTCGATGTACTCAGTGACCCGGTGAAGATCGCCTTCCCGCAACAAGTCAGCTTTGCTGAGCAACACAATGGAGGGAATGCCTCCCTCGTAAAGCAAGCGAAGTGTTCCGATGTCCTCATCATTGAGAGAGACGCCAGCGTCGATCAGCACGAGAGCTAGATCGCAGGCCGGCAGGTAAGCGAGAGTTTCCGCGGCACCGCGCCGGGCGAGCGAACCGAGGCCCGGCGTATCTACCAGAAGAATGCCCTTCTTGAGGCGCGGCGATGGAACTTCAGCCATCGCGCGAACGACACTGCGAGCGTTTCCTGGATTGCCTTGTTCGCTGATCAATTGCGCGAATTCCTCAAGGGACACCTCCTCCACGCGCCCGCTGGCAAAGGTCACTTCCGCCCGGAGAGAGGTTCCATAACGCAACTTTGTTGGCACAGCCGTGATCGGATTGACCCCAACCGGAAGGACATTCGTTCCAAGAAGTGCGTTCAGGAGTGAGGACTTCCCGCAACTGACCCGCCCAAAAAGAGCCACTTCGAGGTTGTTGTCTTCCAGCCGCTGGGCAAGAGAAGCAATGCGCGACCGGAACTCAACCAGTCCATGCCGGGTGATGACTTCTTCGAGCGAGCGCAGGAGACGGACGTCGTGTCCGGTTTGTTCCAACTCTTCCAGCCTGGCCTGAAGATTAGTCCCAAACTCCTGGCGAATATACCGCTGCATACTTTGAACAACGGATCGAAGTTCGTGTGCAACTCCAGTCAGTTCTTCGACCGCGTCGGCTGGGACCGTTCCCGAACCCCGCATATAACTGGGCTTGAGCTCCTCAACCGCAATGTCAATGAACTCGAGATGAGTCAGCACGGACCTCGTGGCAGGTATCTCCGGGGTCTCGGGCTTCATCTGCTGCCAAGCGAGCGTACGCAGTAGTTGTTCGCGAATCCGGCGAATGTGATCCTCAAGCACTCGCCCCTGCGCGGGGGTTATGTCGATGAGATGACGTGGAAAGGGAGAAGGCGAAGCGGTTTCGTGAAGCACGTCTTCTATTTCAGCGAGCAGCTTGTCAATGTACGAGCAGGTTATGTAGAGGCGGCGCTGTTGAGCCTCATTTAGCTCACCTCGATGCCGTGTTGCAAGGGTTTCTGGTCTGATTTCTGTCATGACTCCTCCAAGTTTTTGCGCTTCGAGGAGTCATTTGCCCGTAAGAGCAGTTCCGGTGGACTCCAACACCTTTTGCGGTTAGGCTTGCACTGCTTTCTTCCAGCGGTCGTAGATGCCGGAACCGGC
>Ga0335074_10006719_pt1 | contig 15946 bp, 10 predicted proteins | sample Lox_Sample_23_FD_206715 | JGI IMG/M metagenome (GOLD analysis project Ga0335074, IMG submission 206715) | Soil microbial communities from Loxahatchee National Wildlife Refuge, Florida, United States - Lox_Sample_2.3 | ecosystem: Environmental > Terrestrial > Soil > Wetlands | place: USA... | reverse complement strand
TCCTGGCTGATTGCGCGCGGGGCGAAGAAGTGACTTGCGTGCCGCACCGTGCCAGTGTGGCAAACGGCCCGCGGTCCTAGGCCGTTCCGGCCCAGCTTAACGTGGAGTTTTACCGCATCGTGGAAGGTTAACCGTCGTATACGTATGACAGACGGACACGAAGCGGTAATCCTCCACGTTATTTTCACGCCGCGCGCCCGGGCCAGCACAAGCCGCACCTTTTCTCGCCTACCCGGTCGTGTCCACCGTCCGCAAATGTCCCCATAAATCGCACCTTAGCCCGTTATTTCAAACGCCGGGCCGCGCGGCCCGGCGGCGCGCGGGCCACCGGGTGCGGCGCGGGCCACCGGGTGCGGCGCGGGCCACCGGGTGCGGCGCGGGCCACGCGGCGGTGCCTGCTCAACGCGCTATGCGGCTGAGGCCGAAATGCAGGTCTAGGGCTTCGTCGCCATATGGGAGTTCGTCGTCGGGGCTGGCCGGGCCGTAATCGGCGGCTAGCACCTCGGCGGCGATTCCCGCCGCGTGTGACTCCAGGACCGCGGCGAGTTCCGGGTCGGCCGCGGACCAGCGGAGCCGGATGCGGTCGCCGACGTCGAGGCCGGAGGTCTTGCGCGCGTCCTGGATGAGCCGGATCACCTCACGGGCCAGGCCGGCCCGGCGCAGTTCGTCGGTCACAGTTACATCGAGCGCCACGGTTTCCCCGCCGTCGCTGGCGACCGCCCAGCCGGCCCGTGGCGTCTGCGTGATGATCACGTCGTCCGCGCCTACGGTGGCCGGGCCGACATCAAACGTGCCGCCGGAAAGCACGGCCGCGGCGATGGAGCCGGCCGGGGCGGCGAGGATCGCGGCCGCGATCGATGGTGTCGACGGGCCGAACCGCCGTCCGAGTGACCGGTACGACGGCTTCACGGAGTAGTCAACGAGCGACTCTCCGCCAAGGTCTGCCACGGAGGCCACATTCAGTTCTTCCGCGATAAGCGCGCGCAGATCGGCGGGCAGAGAGGCAAACCCGGGAGCGCCGATCAGCGCACGTCCCAGCGGCTGCCTGGTCTTGACACCGGCCCCGGCCCGCGCCGACCGGCCCAGCTCCACGATCCGCCGGACCAGTGCCATCTGCTCATCCAGCGACGGGGATATCAAGGCGGGCGAAAATGAGGGCCACTCGGCCAGGTGCACCGAGGGCCCGAAACCGAGCGGCCCGAAACCGAGCGGCCTGGAACCGAGCGACCCCAAACCGAGCGACCCCAAACCGAGCGACCCGAAACCGAGCGAACCCCACAGATAGTCGGCCAGGAACGGCGTGAACGGCGCCATCAGCAGGGTCAGCACCCGCAGGCACTCATGCAGCGTGCCGAACGCTGCCGGGTCCCCGTCCCAGAACCGCCGCCGTGCCCGCCGCACATACCAGTTGGACAGGTCGTCAACGAACGCCGCGAGCCGCCGTCCCGCGCCGGCCGCGTCGAACGAGTCCAAGGACGCGGTCACGTCCCGCACCAGGGCATGCAGCGAGCTCAGCACCCACCGGTCCAGCAAGGACCCGGGGGCGACAGAAAAGCCAGGAGTCCAGCCGGACGCGTACAGAGAAAAGAAGGCAGCGGTGTTCCAGTACGTCAGCAGGATCTTCCTGACGATCTCTCCGAGAGCGTCCAGCGACAGCCGCCGCGTCGCCCACGGCGAGCCGGTCCCGGCGAAGAACCAGCGCAGCGCGTCCGCGCCGTACTGCTCCATCAGCGGCAGCGGGGCGAGCACGTTGCCGAGGTGCTTGCTCATCTTCCGTCCGGACTCGTCAACGATGGTGCCCAGGCACAGCACGTTCTCGTACGACGACTGCCCGAACACCATCGTCCCCACGGCCATCAGCGAGTAAAACCAGCCCCGCGTCTGGTCGATGCCCTCGCAGATGAACTGCGCGGGGTAGCCCGTCGGCTTAGACCGCGAACCGTCCTGCGCGAATGGCATCGAACCCGAGTCGTACCAGACGTCGATGACTTCCGGCACCCGCTGCGCCAGCGCCCCGCACGAGGGACAGCTGATCGTCACCGAGTCGACGAACGGCCGGTGCGGGTCCAGGCCGGCCAGTTCCCGTCCGGCGTACTCGGAGAGCTCGGCGAGCGAGCCCACACAGGTAACATGCTCGTCCGCGCAGGTCCACAGCGGCAGCGGAGTGCCCCAGTAGCGGGTACGGGACAAGGCCCAGTCAACGTTGTTCCGCAGCCACTCGCCATACCGGCCGTCGCGCACCGACGGCGGGTACCAGGACGTCCGGTCGTTCTGCGCGAGCAGGTCATCCTTGACGGCGGTGGTCTTGATGAACCAGGAGGGCAGGGCGTAGTACAGCAGCGGCGTCCCGCACCGCCAGCAGTGCGGGTAGCTGTGCTGGTGCGGCTGTGACCGGAACAGCAGTCCTCTGTCGTCCAGGTCCTCGATCAGCCGCTTGTCCGCCTCCTTGAAGAACAGGCCGCCGACCAGCGGCACGTCCTCCTCGAACCGCCCGTCGGGCCGCACCGGGTTGACCACGGGCAGCCCGTGCTGACGCGACGCCTCCATGTCATCGGCGCCGAACGCCGGCGCGAGGTGGACAAGCCCGGTCCCGTCCTCCGTGGTCACGAACGACCCTGGAACAACCACATGAGCGTCGGGGATTTCTATCAGGCTGAACGGGCGCTGGTACTTCGCCCCGGTCAGTTCCTCGCCGCGGAACCGGACGGCCACGTGCCAGCCGTCGCCCAGCAAGCTGGCGAACAGGTCGTCGGCGATCACCACGGCATCCCCGTCCCGCGACCGGCGGGCCACCGCGTAGATGGCGTCCGGATGGACGGCGACGGCGGTATTGGCGACAAGCGTCCACGGCGTGGTCGTCCAGACCAGCAGGTCAGCGCCCTCCAGCTGGCGGGGGGCGCCGTCCGGGATCCGGGTCAGCGGGAACCGGACGGTGATGGCCGGGTCCGTGACGGTCTGGTAGACGTCGGGCTGGCCCATCTCATGGTCGGACAACGGGGTCCCGCAGCGGGGGCAGTACGGGCTGATCCGGAAGTCGCGGATGAGCAGGCCCTTGCCGAAGATGATCTTCAGTGACCACCACACGGACTCGATGTAGTCGGGATCCATGGTGCGGTAGGCGTGCTCGGTGTCGGACCAGTAGCCCATCCGGCGGGACATCTCAACCCACGCGTCCACGTGCCGCATCACGGACTCGCGGCAGCGGGCGTTGAACCCGGCGACCCCGTAGGCCTCGATGTCCTTCTTGCCGGACAGGCCGAGTTCCTTCTCCACGGCCACCTCGACCGGCAGGCCGTGGCAATCCCAGCCGCCCTTGCGCGGGACGTGGAAGCCCCGCATGGTCCGGTACCGGGAGAACAGGTCCTTGAACGTGCGGGCTGGCACGTGGTGGACGCCCGGCATTCCGTTCGCTGTGGGCGGACCCTCGTAAAATGTCCACTTCTGACCGTTTTTCGTCAGTTCGAGTGACCGCTCGAATATGTGCTCATCCTGCCATCGGCGCAGCACCTCGCGTTCGAGCGCGGGGAGGTCGACCTTGGCTGGCAGCGGTTCGAAGGGCACGGCGCAAGCTTAATCCCGGCTGCCGGCGGCCCCTTGGTTTGCAACGCGTAGCACCGCGAATTATCCTCCGTTGACCGTTCTATTGGAACTATCAGCTGGAGGCATGCCCATGTCCGCCGGTCCCGCTCACTTCCCTGTGCGGCCAGGCGAGGATCCCTGGACCGACGCGGAACTGGCGGAAGTGCGCAAGGAGCTCGAGGAAGAAGCCGCGGGCCTGCGCATTGACCTCGCCAGGGTCGCGTCCGAGATCGCCGAACGGCTAGGCGACGCGGTCAGCGACGCCGGGGATGACCCCGCCGACGCCGGCGCCAAGGCGTTCGAGCGCGAGCAGGAACTCGCCCTTACCCAGAACTCCCAGGATCTCCTGCTGCAGACCGAGCGCGCCCTTGAGCGGATCGATAGGGGAACATATGGGGTATGCGAATCCTGCGGCAAGGCGATCGGGAAGGCCCGCCTGCTGGTGTTCCCGAGGGCGACCCTGTGCGTGGAGTGCAAGCAGCGGGAGGAGAGACGCTGAGCGACGCTACTGAGGCCGGGACGCATGCGACCCAGGCCGGCCCCGGTCCGTTGCCCGCTGGCTCCGGGCGGATCTGGCTGGTCCTGGGCATCGCCGCGTTCGTGATCGCCGCGGATATCGTCTCCAAGGCCATCGTCACCGCGCACATCCGCCTGTATCAAGTCATCCACCTGGCCGGCAACGTGCTCGAGCTCACTCAGGTACGCAATGGGGGAGCCGCGTTCAACCTAGGCGGCACGTCGATGACGATCGTGTTCACCCTCATCGCCGCCGGGGTGGTCACCTACATCCTGCGGGCGGCGCGGAACCTGCGCAGCATCGGCTGGGCGGTCGCGCTCGGGCTCCTGCTGGGCGGCGCCACCGGCAACCTGCTCGACCGGATTTTCCGCGCGCCCGCGCCGTTCCGCGGTGACGTGGTCGACTGGATCGGCGTCGTGCCCAGGTTCTGGCCGTGGTTCAACCTGGCCGACTCGGCGATCTGCTGCGGCGGGGTGCTGATCGCGATCCTCGCGCTGCGCGGCATCCGTTTCGACGGAACGCGGGTCGGCGCCGGTCCAGCCACTGACCCAGCCGCCGGCGGCCGTCAGGGCCCCGATGCCTGATACCCGCATGGTCGACGTGCCGGAAGGGCTCGACGGTGAGCGGCTCGACGCCGCGCTGGCGAGAATGTTCGGGCTATCCAGGTCCAAGGCGGCCGAACTGATCGCGGATGGTTCCGTGCTCGTCGGCGGCCGGCTCGCCGCCAAGTCCGACCGGGTGCTCGCGGGGGACCCGCTTGAGGTCACGCTGCCCGCCCCGCGTCCCGCCGCGACGCCCCGCCCGGTCGAGGGCCTCGTCGTCCTGTACGAGGACGACGACATCATCGTCGTGGACAAGCCACGTGGCGTGGCCGCTCACCCCAGCCCCGGCTGGGACGGCCCCACCGTAATCGGCGGCCTGCTCGCGGCCGGGCACGCGGTAGCGACCAGCGGTGCCGCGGAGCGGCAGGGCATCGTGCACCGGCTGGACGCGAACACCACGGGCGTGATGGTCGTGGCCAAGAGCGAGCGGGCCTACAGCTTTCTGAAGAGGGCGTTCCGTGAGCGGACGGTGGATAAGACATACCACGCGCTCGTGCAGGGACATCCTGACCCGTTGCGGGGCACGATCGACGCGCCCATCGGCAGGCATCCGTCCGGCGATGGCAGGTTCGCGGTGGTCAGCGACGGCCGGCCCAGCATCACCCACTACGACACGCTGGAGGCGTTCCGCGCCGCGAGTCTGGTGTCGGTCAAGCTCGAGACCGGGCGGACACACCAGATCCGCGTGCACATGTCCGCGATCCGCCACCCCTGCGCCGGGGACCTGCTGTACGGCGCAGACCCGGTACTGGCGGCGCGGTTCGGCCTGACCCGCCAGTGGCTGCACGCGGTCGAGCTGTCATTCGAGCACCCGGCGACAGGCACTGAAATAGCGTTTGCCAGTTCGTATCCGGCCGACCTTGCCCGCGTCCTAAATGAGCTGCGAGCCGAGTAGGGGTGCTTTAACCTCGCGGATATGGCTAGGGACGAACGCGGAGTGTCGCCGCAGAGCGAGGATTTCTCCGCCTGGTACAACGAACTGGTCGTCAAGGCGGAGCTCGTGGATCACGGGCCGGTCAAGGGCACGATGGTCATCCGCCCGTACGGGTACCGGATCTGGGAACTGCTGCAGGCCGACCTGGACCGGCGGATTAAGCAGACCGGGCACCAGAACGCCTACTTCCCGCTGCTCATCCCGCAAAGCTACCTGCAACGCGAGGCCGAGCACGTAGCTGGTTTCGCGCCGGAACTCGCCGTGGTGACCTATGCGGGCGGCAAGCCGCTGGAGGAGCCGCTCATCGTCCGGCCCACCTCCGAGACCGTGATCGGCGAGTTCATGGCCAAGTGGATCAGCTCGCACCGGGACCTGCCGATGCTGCTCAACCAGTGGGCCAACGTGGTGCGCTGGGAGCTGCGACCGCGGATGTTTCTTCGTACCACCGAATTTCTCTGGCAAGAGGGGCACACGGCGCACGCGGACGAGGCGGACGCCATGCGGGAGACCATGCTCGCGCTGCGGGAGATCTACACGCGCACCGCTCGTGACCTGGCCGCCATGCCGGTCATCGAGGGTGAGAAGACGCCGGGTGAACGATTCGCCGGCGCGGTCCGCACGTTCACCATCGAGGGCATGATGCGTGACGGCCGGGCACTGCAGGCCGGTACGTCGCACTATATGGGCACGAACTTCGCCCGGGCGTTCCGCGTCCAGTACACGGGCGAGGACGGTCACCTTGCCCACGCGCACACGACCTCCTGGGGCCTGAGCACCCGGCTGATCGGCGGCGTGATCATGACACACGGCGACGACAAGGGCCTGGTCCTGCCGCCCCGGCTCGCGCCTTACCAAGTGGTCATCGTGCCAATCGGCCGCGGCGGGCAGCGTGCCCAGGCCAGTAGCGCCGAGGCCAGTGCCGGCGAGGTTAGGGCGGTCGCGGCGGCGCTGGCCCGGCGGCTGGCGGACGCGGGCCTGCGGGCGCACGTGGACGACAGGCCGCAACTGTCGCCCGGATTCAAGTTCAATGACTGGGAACTGCGCGGCGTGCCGGTCCGGCTGGAACTGGGACCTCGTGACCTGACGGCGCGCAGCGCGGTGATGGCGCGGCGGCTCGGCGAGGCCAAGGAGTCTATTCCGCTGGAAAGCGCGCCGGAGCGGCTGGCTAGTGAACTGGAGACGTTCCAGGACTTCCTGCTGGAGCGCGCCACCGCGTTCCGGGATTCCCGCACCGTCATCACCAATGAGTGGGACGAGTTCACCAAGGCAGTCGCCACCGGCTGGGCCCGTGCGCTGCACTGCGGCACGCCCGGGTGCGAGGCGGAGATCAAGGCGGCGACCACGGCCACGGCCCGCTGCATTCCCCTGGACGGCGAGCCGGAATCTGGCCCCTGCATTCGCTGCGGCTTGCCGTCGGCCTACGGCAAGCGAGTCATCTTCGCCCGCGCCTACTGACGACACCGGATTTGGCGGCGCTGCTGTTCTAGCGATCCGCCGCCGGCCCGGCCACACTGGGAACCGTGGAAATCGCTGAGCACATCGATGAGCTGCGCGAGCAGGGTACGGCGCTGGCCGAGGCGGCCGGCCGGGCCGGCCTGGATGCTCCCGTCCCGCCGTGCGCTCCCTGGCGGGTCAAGGACCTGCTGCGGCACACCGGGCACATCCACCGGTGGGCGGCCAGCCACATCGTCTCGCCGACCGAGCACCTCCGCGACGGCCCGGCCGAGGAAGAGATGCTCCGGTCTGGCGCGCCCGACGGCGAACTGCTCGACTGGTTCCGCGACGGGCACGCCACACTGGTCCGGGTGCTGCGGGCGGCCGACCCAGCGCTCGAGACGGCCACGTTCATAGCCGCGCCGAGCCCGCTGGCGTTCTGGTCGCGGCGGCAAGCGCACGAGACGGCGATCCACCGGGCGGACGCGGATAGCGCGGCTGGAGACGTGCCCGGCTACCCGGCGGAGTTCGCCGCCGACGGCATCGACGAACTGATCATGGGCTTTAGCCGCAGGCGCAAGTACCGGCCGGAAACGGCGGGATGGACCGGGACGCTGGGTGTGCTCGCGACCGACACCGGGGATGGCTGGCAGGTGCGGATGGAGGATGGCCGCGTCCATTCCGAGCGGGAATCGGTCCCGGCTGACTGCATGGTCAGCGGTCCGGCCTCCGGTCTGTACCTGTTCCTGTGGAACCGGGCGGAGGCGGCACAAGCTGGTGTCGCGGTCAGCGGCGATCCCGCCGCCCTCGACCTGTGGAAGTCCAGCGTCCGTGTCCGTTGGGGCTAGCCGAAGCGGCGCGCTGGCCTCACGATCCGCCAGTTCGATGGCGCTTCGCTGTCTCGTGCGTATCGTGTGACGCGTGAGCGGGGAGCGGACATGCTGATGATGGCTAAGTCGGATGCTCCGGCTGGTTTGCTGGAGGATTTTCTTTCCCTCGATACTCCCGAGGGTTTCCGTGCCTGGATCTGCCGGATTTCCTGGACGGGTTGGACTAGCTCCCGGTGAAGCAGGCGCGCAGCGCCTGCTCGGACAGGCGGCGGCCGAGGAAGTCCAGCGGCGACTCGGCCTTCGGCGGATGCGCCGGGATCGCGTTGAAGTCCAGCGACCACACGTACATCCCGGCCATGTGCCGCTGCCTGGTCACCGCGCAGACGGCGGTGTACCAGTTCGCCTGGACGCGCGGATCGGGCGGATTGTTCACGTAGAAGTTGCCCGGTGAGTCGTACGCGTCCTCTTCCGCGCCGATCGCGACCTCGCTCAGCACCAGCGAGCGCAACGGGCCCGTGGTCTTGCGGTCGAGCCAGGCGTCCCAGCCCGCCACCAGTTCCGGCACCGGGGCCGAGTCGGGGGCGTCCACCGGGAAGTAGGCATCCACCCCGAACGAGCGGACCGGCACTTGCACCTGCGCCGTGGTGATGTAGTCAGACCAGTTCACGTCGTAGCTGATCTGGCCGTGGAACACCTGCCGGATCGCGGCGATCAGGCCTGCCCAGCGCGGGTCTCCCTCCATCGAGTCGAGTTCGGTGCCGACGACGAAAGCGGCCGCGCCGTACTTCTGCGCGACCTTCGCGTACGGCAGCAGGAGCCGCCGGTAGCTGGCGAACCACATGTCGCGGTCGTCGGGCTCGATCGCGCCGCGCCACCCGGTCGGCGGGTCCAGCGACGCCTCGTCGAGGATCGGCCGCACGGTCACCCGCAGGCCCGCGCGCCGCGCCTCCTGAATCAAGATCGCGACGCGAGCCGGGCTCGGCGTGGCCGGCTTGGCGCTCACCGTGCTCGCGGTGAGATCGGGCGTGTAGAACGGGAACGAGATGCACAGCGAGTTGGCGTCCAGGCCGACGATGTAGTTGACGATCCGCTGGGCCTTGCCCCATGTGTAGTCCGGCGGGTCGGAGGCGGTGCTCTGCCAGTAAACCTGAATGCCCCACTGGGTCATGCCCGGCCGCCACGGATCCGCCACGGTCCGGACCGGATAGGGATCTGGCTGGTGGTGACGGGCAACGGTAGCGGCCCGCCGTGTCTTGTGCCGCGGAGCCGAGCCGGAGCCGTACCAGTGGACCAGGCCGATCTTCACCGGGTAGTTGCCGAACGCGAGCGGCAGCGTGAGCAGCAACGCGATGACGGCCAGGGGTATCAGGGCCATCTGCCGGACTCTGCTCATAAGTCGGGGCCTCATAAGTCGGGGCCTCATAAGTCGGGCCTCATCAGGCGGGCTTGGCGATGACGGTGAACCGGCGCTCCCTGCGGGTGAGGAACTTGCCCAGGCCGCGGAGTGCTCCGCAGCCCTCGATAAAGGCGAATACGGGGATCATTACCACCACCGCGACCAGCTCCCACCAGCGGCGGCGGGAGTCGGCAGAGGCGCGGACGTTGAGTCGCAGCCCTTCCCAGTAGGTCCCCGCCGCGTACCCGAAGTTGAGCGCCCACAAGACCAGCACGGTCTCGGTCACCGGGGACGTGTTCATGTTCCCGGTGAACCAGGCGGCCAGAAGCACGATCCCGACGTTCTGAAAGGGAGAGATTAGCCAGGTTCCGACGGAAAGGGACAGCAGAGCCCGGTAGCGTCGCGGGATGTCGCGGTTAAAGCACAGTGCGATCAGGCCCCATGCCCAGCGCTCCCGCTGCCTGATGAAGTCGCGCAGGGATGCCGGCGACGCGCCGTAGGAGCGCCCCTCGAACCAGTCGCTGCGGCCCGGGTAGCGCTGACTGAACAGCATGGCGATCTGGGCGTCCTCCACGATCGCCTTCGGCCCGTAGTCCCAGCCGAGGCTCGCCTCCACCGACGCGCGGATCAACAGCAGTTCGCCGTGCACGCCGCCGACCGGGTTGCCGAGGCCGGTGAGCGCGCGGAGCCGCCCGATGTCGTCGGCCGGCCGGATCGCGTCGGCCAGCCAGGTGAAGCGGTTCACCGCGTACTCACGGGGGTAGGTGAGGATGCCCTGGGCCATGTGCTTGCCGTCCGGCCCGGCCCGACGCTGCCGGTTGATGAACTGGGCGAGCGCGGCCGCGGTGTCCGGCCCGACGCCGGTGTCGTCATCCATGTGCAGCACCCACATGTGGTCCCCCGCCTCGCCGCCGGCGATCCGCATCTCATGCGCGTAGTGATTGGCCCGGGCCTTGAACCTGGTCCCGTTCGGGGTCTGATAGGCGGCGGGGACCTCGACAACGCGCACGTTGGGCAGCGACCGGGCGAGCTCGGTGATCCGGTCGTGTGCCGCGCACCCCTCCTCGATGATCACGTCGGTCCGCAGGTGCGGGAAGTACGCGGGCAGGTACGCGGTGTAGGAACGGACAGAGCGCTCCAGCGCCGGGTAGGTGTCGTCCCTGCCGATGGTCGGCACCACCACGATCAGGAAGTCCTGGACGGCCGGGGCCGGCGGGGTCATCCGCGTCCGCCGCCGGTAGCGGCGGCGGATCAGCAAGGTCCCCTGCAGGCTAACCATCGAGGCGTACGCGGGCAGCGACCAGACGACGGTCAGCGTCCAGCCCAGGGGCGTTGGGTTAGGGCGGTAAACCACCAGTGACAGGGCCAGCACGACGCAGAACGTGACGAGAAAGGGCGCGATCCCCGGGCACCATGCACTATGCGCCGAGCGGTTAGCACGGGCGGTACGGGGGGTGGGATCCGCGGACGTGGCCGGGCTGGTGTCGAGCAAGCGTGCGCTCCCTGCCTGCGCGGGTTCGGTGGATGTGGACGCGGGTCACGCGGATCATCCAGAGTATCCGCCGTAACAGGCGCGTACCCGAACGTTATGCTACATTTCGGTCACTACACGCCAAGCCGTGCGCGTGCGGGATCGCGACGGCGTGGCAGGCTGACGGTGGACGCTGACTCCGCTAGGGTAGGTATCACCGGTTTAATGACGACGCGTGCAGCCCGCCTTCCCCCAGACCCCTCAGCGGGCCGGATGACCCCGTTGGGCTGTGCGCGCGGTTCGGCGTGCCCGGAGGAGGCGGTTCAGGCATGACTTCGGACGAGCGGGACAAGCTGGACGAGCGCTCGGGCCACCAGCCGTACGCTCACCTGCATGTGCATACCGAGTACTCCATGCTGGACGGTGCCGCCCGGCTGAAGGACCTGTTCAAGGAGGTCAAGAGCCTCGGCATGACGCACGTGGCGATGACCGACCACGGGAACATGTTCGCCGCCGCCGAGTTCCACCGGCAGGCGACCGCGAACGAGGTCACCCCGGTGATCGGCATCGAGGCATACGTCGCTCCCGAGCACAGGGGAAATACCAACCGCGTCCTGTGGGGACAGCCGCACCAGAAAAAGGACGATGTCTCCGCCTCCGGCGCCTACCTGCACAAGACCATCTGGGCACGGAACTGCGACGGCCTGCACAACCTGTTCCGGCTGACGAGCAGGTCCTACTCCGAAGGCTGGCTGGTCAAGTGGCCCAGGATGGACAAGGAGATCATCGCCCAGCACAGCGCCGGCCTGATGGCTTCCACCGGGTGCCCGTCCGGTGAGCTGCAGACCAGGCTCCGGCTGGGCCAGTTCGACGAGGCGGTCAAGGCCGCGGCCGAGTGGCAGGACATCTTCGGCAAGGAGAACTACTTCCTCGAGCTGATGGAGCACGACCTCGACATCGAACGCAGGGTCCGCGACGACCTGCTCAAGGTCGCTAAGCTCCTGAACATCCCCCCGGTGGTCACCAACGACTCGCACTACACCCGCGAGGACGACGCGACCAGCCACGACACACTGCTGTGCATCCAGACCGGCAAGACGCTGCTGGACCAGGACCGGTTCCGCCTGGAGGGCGGCGGCTACTACATCAAGTCGCCGGAGAAGATGTACCGGCTGGACGGCAGCGACTACTGGCTGGAGGGCTGCCGCAACAGCCAGCTGCTGATCGCCGACCGGGTCGACACCGCCGGCATGTTCGAGTTCGTCAACCTCATGCCCAGGTTCCCGATCCCGGACGGTTACGAGTCCGAGGACGCTCTGTTCGCGGACGAGGTCTGGAAGGGCATGGCCCGCCGCTACCCAGGCGGACCGGACGAGTCCCGCAGGAAGCAGGCCGAGTACGAGATCGCGATGATCTGCCAGATGGGGTTTCCCGCCTACTTCCTGGTGGTCGCGGACTTCATCATGTGGGCCAAGAACAACGGCGTCGCGGTTGGCCCCGGCCGCGGCTCCGCGGCCGGGTCGATCGTCGCCTACGCGATGGGCATCACCGACCTGGACCCGCTGGATCACGGCCTGATCTTCGAGCGGTTCCTCAACCCCGAACGCGTGTCCATGCCCGACATCGACGTGGACTTCGACGAACACGGGCGCGCCGATGTGATCAGGTACGTGACCCAGAAATGGGGTTCGGACCGGGTCGCGCAGATCGTCACCTACGGCACGATCAAGGCCAAGGCCGCGATCAAGGACTCCTGCCGCGTGCTCGGCTTCCCCTACGCGCTCGGCGACCGGATCACCAAGGCATACCCGCCACCCGTGCTTGGCAAGGACATGCCCCTGATCGGCATATTCGATGAGAGCCACGAACGGTACAAGGAAGCCACCGAGGTCCGCGGCCTGTACGAGGCGGAGCCCGAGATCAAGCAAGTCATCGATACCGCGCGCGGCATCGAGGGGCTGATCCGCCAGCCGGGCGTGCACGCGGCTGGCGTGATCATGTCCGCCGAGCCGCTGGTCGACCACATCCCGGTCTGGACCCGGCACACCGACGGCGCGGTCATCACGCAGTTCGACTATCCGACCTGCGAGGGCCTCGGCCTGCTGAAGATGGACTTCCTCGGCCTGCGCAATCTCACGATCATGTCCGACGCGGTCAAGGCCATCAAGGAGAACCGGGGCACCGAGATCGACCTGCTCGCCCTGCCGCTAGATGACAAGCCCACGTACGAGCTGCTGGGTCGCGGCGATACGCTCGGCGTGTTCCAGCTCGATGGCGGGCCGATGCGGTCCCTGCTGCGGCTGATGAAGCCGGACAACTTCGAGGACATCTCCGCAGTGCTCGCGCTGTACCGGCCCGGTCCCATGGGCGTGAACTCGCACACGAACTACGCGCTTCGCAAGACCGGCCAGCAGGAGATCACGCCGATCCACCCCGAGCTGGAAGAGCCGCTGCGCGAGGTGCTCGAGCCCACCTACGGCCTGATCGTCTACCAGGAACAGGTGCAGAAGGCCGCGCAGATCCTGGCGGGCTACTCGCTCGGCCAGGCCGACCTGCTCCGCCGCGCGATGGGCAAGAAGAAAAAGGAGATCCTGGACAAGGAGTTCGTCCCGTTCCAGCGGGGATGCCGGGAACGCGGCTACTCTGACAAGGCGATCCAGGCGGTCTGGGACGTGCTGGTCCCCTTCTCCGGGTACGCGTTCAACAAGGCGCACACCGCCGCCTACGGCCTCATCGCGTACTGGACCGCCTACCTGAAGGCCAACAACCCGGCCGAGTACATGGCCGCCCTGCTCACCTCGGTCGGCGACGACAAGGATAAGTCAGCGCTATACCTGAGTGAATGCCGCCGGATGGGCATCAAGGTGCTGCCGCCGGACGCGAACGAATCGCTGGCGACGTTCGCTGCCGTCGGCAAGGACATCAGGTTCGGCATGGCCGCCATCCGCAATGTCGGCGTCAACGTTGTCGCGGCGATCATCGCCGCGCGCAGGTCCAAGGACGCGTTCACCAGCTTCTCCGACTTCCTCAACAAGGTTCCGCTGGTCGTCTGCAACAAGCGGGTGATCGAGTCGCTGATCAAGGCGGGCGCGTTCGACTCGTTCGGTCACGACCGTAAGGCCCTGGTCGTCGTGCATGAGCAGGCCGTGGACGCCGTCCTCGACCTCAAGCGCAACGAGGCGATCGGGCAGGACTCGCTGTTCGGCGGCGACGACGAATCGTCGGCCGCGTTCGACGTCCCGGTGCCGACCGGTGAGTGGGACAAGACGACCCTGCTGAACTTCGAGCGCGAGATGCTGGGCCTGTACGTCTCCGACCATCCGCTGCTCGGGGTGGAGCACATCATCGCGCGGCACAGCGACTGCTCGCTCGCCGAACTGATGGATGAAGATTCATCAGAACGAACGGTGGCATCACAGCAGGAGCAGCAGATCGTCAAGGTCGGCGGGATCCTCTCCGGGGTGACACGCAAGGTCACCAAGCAGGGAAACCAGTGGGCGGCGGCCACGCTGGAAGATCTCGCGGGCGCGATCGAGGTGCTGTTCTTCCCGCAGACCTACCAGCTCTACGCGACCGCTATCGCCGAGGATGCGGTCGTGGTGGTCAAGGGCAAGGTGGACCGCAGGGACGACGTGCCCAAGCTGATCGCGATGGACCTGACCGTTCCCGATCTGTCGGTGGATGAATCAGGCCCTTTCGTGGTGTCGATGCCAGTGGCGCGGTGCGTCCCGCCGGTGGTGGAACGCCTGCGTGAAGTGCTGATCACCCATCCCGGCCCCACCGAGGTGCACCTGCGGCTGCGCGGTGCCGAGCGCACGACCGTGGTCCGGCTCGATGACAAGCTGCGGGTGGCCGCCTCGCCCGCGCTGATCGGCGACCTCAAGCAGCTACTCGGTCCCTCCTGCGTGAGCTAGTGCCGTGGCAGAGAATGTTGGTCTGGCTCGCATCTCGTGATGGTGTCACTCCCGCCACAGGACGATCACGCAGGCGCTGCGAGGCAGGTGCCTCATACGCGGTCGAAACGGCCGCCTGGCGGCTGATCTCGATTAGCGCGTGTATTTACACCCCTAAGAGGGGGTACTGAAGTTTCGTAGTTATGCGGCGGTTGCTTCCCAGGCTGCGAGACGGCGCGGATTTGCTCGGCTGCGAGCTGACCTGGGAAAGTGGGTCAATATCGGGCCGCGATCATGGTCCGGCGGAGCTTGATGAGCATGTCCTCGAAGGCGGGCTCGGTCTTGGTGCGGTACCGGGGCTGGGCGGCGCGGCGGTCATCGATGTCGGCTGGGTCGTGGCCGGAGCGGGAGTACTAGATGACGATGATTGATGGTGGTGCAGGTGGTGCTGTGGCCGGTGCTGGGCATGAGCGTGCCGCAGATCGCGGGTCTGGTTTCTGCCGGCGAAGACGGGGTCCGGGCCGTGCGGGGCGGGCTGGTGTTGCGGGGCGGGGCCTGGTCGAGTTCGCCGGGGTTGCTGGTGGCCGAGGGCTTTTGACTGCGGCCGGCGGGGGTCGTGGTGGTCTGCGGCCACCGGGGTTAGGTGGGGTAGGTCCGGGGTCAGGTGGGGTAGGTCCGGGGTTTGCTGGTGTAGCGGAGTGCGGCGGGGGTGGTCCAGGTGCGGGTGCCGTCGGGTTTCTGGGTGGCGTGCCAGCGGGGGTCTTGTTTCATGAGGTTGTGCCTCTTGCAGTTCAGGCCGATGTTGCAGGTGCAGGTGGGGCCGTCGGGCCAGGGCTGGCAGTGCTCGCTTTCGCAGCGGCGGGGGCTGCGGTTGCAGCAGGGCAGCATGCAGGTGCCGTCGCGGACTTCGGCCAGGCGGCGCAGGACCGGTCCGGGCTGGTATGCGGTGCCCCGGTAGCGGTGGGTGCAGGGGCCGGGCCCGGGGACCGGGTCGAGCCGGACGGAGTAGGCGGTGGCGCCGATCTGCAGCCGCCACCGGCCGTACCCGCCCAGCCCGCTGCCCTGGCCTGGCCCGCTGCCCTGGCCCGGCCCGCTGTCCTGGCCTGGCCCGCTGTCCTGGCCCGGGTTGCTGTCCGCGTTCTTGCTGCCGGGGGCGGGGGTGAAGCTGGCCAGGGGCGTGGCTGGGTTGCCCGGTGGGTGGCCGGCTGGTTGCGGGGCGGGGAGGGGCAGCGGGGTGCCCCCGGTATCTCGGTCTGCGGGCGGCCGTGTGGCTGGTGTGATCGGTGTTGC
>Ga0335074_10006718_pt1 | contig 15947 bp, 15 predicted proteins | sample Lox_Sample_23_FD_206715 | JGI IMG/M metagenome (GOLD analysis project Ga0335074, IMG submission 206715) | Soil microbial communities from Loxahatchee National Wildlife Refuge, Florida, United States - Lox_Sample_2.3 | ecosystem: Environmental > Terrestrial > Soil > Wetlands | place: USA... | reverse complement strand
AGTTCGGGGCGCTGTTCGGCCCGCTGCTGGTCGCCTTGGTGCTCGCGGTGAGCCATCACGACTACAAGATCGCGTTCGCGTCGCTGGCCGTCCCAGCCGCCATCATGCTGTCCCTGCTCGGGGTGGCCCGCGTGCTGTACCCCCGGCCGCAAGACCTGGCCGCCAGGCCCGCCCCGCCGGCGGGCGACAGGCTGCCGCGCGTGTTCTGGATCTACGTGGGTGCAGCCGCGCTGGCCGCCGCCGGGTTCGCCGACTTCCCGCTCATCGCCTATCACTTCCAGCATGCCGGGACCGTGTCCCCGGCGCTGACGCCGGTGTTCTATGCGGTCGCGATGGCCGTCAGCGGAGCAGGCTCGCTGATCTTGGGGAAGGTTTTCGACCGCGCCGGGATCGGCGTGCTGATCCCGCTGACCGTGATCGCCGCGCTGTACGCGCCGCTGGCGTTCCTGGGCGGGTTCTGGGCCATCCTGGTCGGGGTGTCGCTGTGGGGCCTGGGCATGGGAGTGCAGGAGTCACTCATCCCGGCGGCGGTCGCGCCCATGGTCTCTCCTGACCGCCGGGCCTGGGCCTACGGCCTGTTCACCGGTGTCTACGGCACGGCCTGGGTGTTCGGCAGCATCGTGATCGGGGTCCTGGTCAGCGTGTCGCTGGGCGGCCTGGTCGCGTTCTGCGTGGCCAGCGAGCTGGCCGCGATTCCGCTCATCCTGATCGTCCGCGCCCGCACCCGGCCCGCGGCCTCGCAGACGGGAGACTGAGCCGCTGGTTTCCCGGCGGGAGGAGAGATGAATGAGCTGAGGACCTACGCTGATCGCCGCCTCGAACTCGGCGACATGATCCGGGCCGCGCTGCACCTGGCGCGGGGGTCCGGGGATGAGCAGGCCGAGCACCGGGCCAGGGACCTGCTGGCGCGGCTGGCCGGCGACACGTTCCAGCTCGCCGTGGCGGGCCAGTTCAGCCGGGGCAAGACCACGCTGATGAACGCGCTGCTCGGCGGCCCGTACCTGCCGATGGGGTCGCTGCCGATGACCTCGGTGATCACGACGGTCCGCTACGGCAGCCGCCCGAAGGCGATCGTGCGCCGTCGCGCGTCGGGCCTGGGCGCCGAGGTCGCGCTGGCCCAGGTGGCGGGGTACATCGCCCAGGCCAGCGCCATCCGGGCCGAGCAGCAGGTCGTATCGGCCGAGGTGGAGGTCCCGGCGGAGATCCTCCGGCTCGGGTTCGAGTTCATCGACACCCCCGGCGTCGGGTCGGCCGTCGAGATCAACACCGCCATCACCCGGCGGTTCCTGCCGCAGGCGGACGCGGTTATCTTCGTGACCGGCTTCGACTCCCCGCTGACCCAGGCCGAGGCCGGTTTCCTGGCCGACGCCGCCCGGCACGCTGGCAAGCTGTTCCTGGTGCTCAACAAGCGCGACCTGGTATCCGGCCAGGACGCCGATGCGGCCCTGGAGTTCGTCCGGAACCGGCTGCGCGAGGACCTGGGCATGAGCGGGCTGCGCCTGTTCCCGCTGTCCGCGCTGCACGCGCTGGAGGCCGTGGTCCACGGTGATGACGGGCTGCTGGCCGCCAGCGGCCTGCCGGACCTGCACGCCGAGCTGCGGGAGTTCCTGACCGTTGGCAAGACGCGGCTGTTCTTGCGTAACATCGTCGGCCGCGCTGCCGGGCTGGTGGCCGGGCAGCAGCGCGACTTCCGGCTGGGCCGTCTCGCCCTCGACGGAGGTCCCGGCCCGGAGGCGGTCCTGGCCGCTTTCGATGCGCGCATGGCCGACCTGGACCGCCAGCGTGGCGCCATAGCGGGCACGATCGCCGCCCGGATCGAGGCGGGCCTGCCGGGCCTGCTCTCCGCCCGGAGCCCTGCCTGGCAGTCGAGGCTGCTGGAGCTGCTCGCCCCGCTTGCCGAGGACGCATTGCCTGCCGGGACGATGGACGGCCCGGTCCGTGATCTTCTGGAGAAAGCCAGGCAGAGCCTGGAACGCGCCAGCCGGGAGGTCATCGCCGGCTGGCTGGAACGGCGTACGGGTGAGGTGCTCGAGATGGTCACCGGCATGGTGGCCGGCGAGATCGGCTCCTTGCTGGAGCTGGCCCGGTCTCCCGGCGTGGCGGGAGCCGAGATCGCCGGCCTGGCCGCCGGGGATGACCGCCGTGAGCTGGCAGGCTGGTCGGCTGAAGACGTCCCGGACCTGGCGGTCCGGCCGCCAGCGTGGACTGTCCAGGTTGAGCAGCCGCGACGATCCCGGCGCAGGGCCGGCCCCGGCGACCCCGAGGTCCGCGATCGTCTGGGTACCGCCGTGGCCGCTGCCGTCGGCGCGTACACCGATCGTGCGCAGACGGCGTTCGCCGATGCCGCCCGGGAATGGGCCAAACGGCTAGATGAGCAGGCCGCGCTGCAGATGCGCCAGGCAGCGGACTGGTTCCGCCGGTGCCTGCGCACCCTGCCCAGCGATGAGGACCTGGCAGCGGCCGGTAGCCTGATCGCCCGGCTCGCCGCCTTCCAGGCGTCGCTTGAGGGCGCAGCACCGCCGCCCGCTGAAGCCGCGACCGTAACGCGCGCCGACAGCCCTGACTCCGCCGCTGAGGGCTGCACGGTCTGCAAGCAGATGGAACAGGCCCTGATCAGTCACCTGTTCACCGGCCAGTTCCGGCTCGCCACCCGTGAGGACGAGCAGGAGCGGCACACCCTCGGCGGAGGGTTCTGCCCGCTGCACACCTGGCAGTACGCCTCCGTCGCGTCCCCGCTGGGTATCTCCGCCGGCTACGCGAAACTGGCCGCCTCGGTCGCCGATGCGCTGGACTCGCTCACCGGGCAAGATTCCACCGCCGCGGACCTGGCCCGCCGCGTTGCCGCCCTCACCACCGAGCCGGGAAAGTGCCCGGTGTGCACGTCGCTGGCCGACCGCGAGCGCACCGCGATAGCCGGCCTCGTCTCGCAGATCCGGCCGGTGGCTGCCACGCTGTGCCTGCGGCACCTGGCACTGGCACTGTCCGCGGGCCTGGACGCGGGGGCAGCGCGGGCACTGCTGCACACGCTCTCGGCCACGTTGCGCCGCGACAGCGAGGATATGCGCGCGTATGCGCTCAAACGCGAGGCTTACCACAGCGCGCTGGTAACCGCGGAGGAATCCCGCGCGCACCTGGATGCGCTACGCCGGCTCGCCGGACCGCCGGCGCTCACCCAGCCGTGGACCGATCAGGAATCGCCGCAGGTGTGGTCGTAGCCGCTGAGCGCCTGAGCCAGTTGTCGGCGGGCACACCGACCGCCGCGTCATAGCGCACCAGAAGCAGAGTGCCCCGCCCGGTGATGATCAGCCGGCGTCGCGGCCTCAGCGTCCTGCGGGAATCCGCGGTCGCGGCGAGCCCGTTGCCACTGTCATTGCATCACCAGCCCGGCCAGCCAGGCGCAGCCTCAGGTGACGCATGCTTTACCGGCCGGGAATCGGGATCTATGCTGAGAACTAGGTACGGCGGAGGGGCTCGCCGTAAATTGCGGGTTACCGCCAACGGTCCCTGCCAAGTGCAGGCGGGAGACCGTATGCCCATGTTCGATCGTGCCCTCGGCGCGGCCGGTACCCCCGCTGACGGCACGCCGCCGTCATGCTGGTACTGCCGCGCCGGTCAGGATGCCGCGCTTGCCGGGGACGGGCCGGACCCTGCCCGGCTGGGCCACTTGTACCTGTGCCTCGGGCTGTCGACCTACGCGATCGGCGAGATCACCGGGCTGGACCGGCAGCGGGTGACACGGATGCTGCGACGGGCGGGCGTGCCGCTGCGGCCCCGCGGTGCCGGACGCCTGCGACCGCTGCGCCGCGCCGACCCGCCTGGCCTGCCGCGGGTCCTGGCGGAGTTGTACGAGGCGGGACGGCTCGGTTCTCCGCAGATCGCCGCGCTCACTGGCATGCCGGAGCGAACGGTCCGCGGCCGGCTGCGCCGCTACGGCATCCATGTGCGCACCCGCGGCGGCTGGAACCGCGAAGATCGCCAGCTCGTGGCCGCTGAGGTCCTGGACGACCTGTACACCCGGCTGGGCCTGACCGCCGGTGAGGTCGGCCGGCGGCTGGGCACCTCCCGCGGCACGGTGTTGCGCAGCGCGCACGCCCTCGGTGTTCCCGTCCGGGCCGGCGGGGCGGTCCCGGCGCCGGGCCCGGAAGAGATCAAGCTCGTCGAGGCGCTATACGCCGATCCACTGATCGCCGCGGTGCTAGACGCCCGCGACGTTCCGCGAGTGCCGCCGGGCGGCCCTATATGGCAGCGGTTCCCGGACCCGGTTCCGCTGACCACCCCGCTGGTCAAGGACCTGTACTGGGGCTGCGGCACCGCGCTGACCCACATCGAGCTGCTCACCGGCCAGCCGGCCATGACCGTGCGCGGGTTCATGCGCCGGGCTGGCATCCCGCTGCGCCACCCGGGCGGGCGGACTCCCTTCCTGCGCCGCTGGCGCGCTGGCCTGAAGGCGGCGCAGAAGCTTTCCCGCACAAGCCCGCACACACCCGCGGACCGCACCGGCGATCCGCACAGTAGCTGCGCCGGCCGCCGTGGCCGACCAGGGATAGAGTAGGAGCAATGCGCAATGGCGACATCAGGTGCTATCGGACAGCAGGCCGAGCCAGCCCAGCAGGTCCCGCCGCCGGCCAAGGGGGGGATGGCTAACCCGGCGCCGTGGGCGGTGACCGCGTTCGCCACCACCTCTTTCATGATCGGCATGTATCAGACCCACTTGCTGAACAACGCCGGGATCTCCATCGTCCTGCCGGCGGCGTTCTTCTTCGGCGGCCTGGTGCAGATCATCGTCGCGGTCATGGAGTTCTCCCGGGGCAACCTGTTCGCCGGGGCGGTGTTCGGCACCTACGGTCCGTTCTGGGTGATACTCGGCGCGTTCGACACGCTCTACGCCGCGGGCGTCCCCGCGGTGCAGCTCAACGATGCGACCAGCCTGTTCCTTGCGGTGTTCGCGGTGATCAGCTTCTACCTGGCGATCGCCTCGCTGCGCACCGACCTGGTGCTGACCGTGATCATCTGGCTGATCTTCGTCGGCCTGACCGTGCTGGCGGTCGGCGCCGGGGCCAACAACGTCGACATCACCGAGGCCGGCGGCTGGATCGTCTTGGTCTTCGCCGTGCTGGCCTGGTACCACGCCGCCGGGGACATCATCGAATCCACCTTCGGCCGTAAGGTCCTCCCCTTCGGCCCCCCGCCGGTCAAATAGACCATCACCAGCGGAACCGCGCGGGCGGGTCCGAAGCGCCAGGGCCCGCCCGCGCCCACCGCGCGGCCATCCGGCATTCCCGCGCACGGGACAGCCCCCCGGCACGCGGGCCCGGCGGGATCCACCGCCGCGCGGGGGCGCGAGTTTCCGGCACGCCCAGGGCGGCGGCGTGCCGATCGGCGCCGGAGCCGCCACCCGGGCTAAGATCGGGATCCAGCCGGATGAGGCTCCGGCAGGAGCGAGGATGCTCCAGAACCGCCACCCGGCTAATGGCCTCTCGCCGATCGCAGGATCTGGGAGGGGACATGACCGGGTACGGTCCGCTATGCGCCAGCTCTTCACCCACGACCTGGGCCGTGGGCTGCAAGAGGCCTGGCACCGGATGGGGCGGGCACCTGGACCAGGGCGCTGCGGCGCCGGCCAGCTCTGCGGCTGGTGACGGCAATGATCCCGCCGCCCGGAAGCGGGCACGGCTAGCGCGTAGGACAAGCACACGCGGCCTGGTCGCCACCCGGATTTCCGAACTCACGCAGGGCAACTCCGCCGGGTGCGAAGGTCTCCGGCGGCAGTTGGCTGCCCTGCGGGTTCCTGGCGGCAGCCCGGCCGGCGCCGTGCTTGAGCACGAGACCGTGACCCTCGACCGGATCGTCGCCCGGCAGATCAAGGATCAACGCTGAGACGGTACGGCAGCCAGGCGGCTGCGGCCAGATGGGAGGAGCATGATGGCGGTATTCGATGTCGCGGACCTGTCCGCGCTGGAGATTCTGGACTCGCGGGGACGGCCGACGCTGGCGGTGACGGTGCGGCTGTGGGACGGGACAACGGCCAGCGCCCGGGTGCCGTCCGGCGCGTCCACCGGGTCGCGGGAGGCGGTGGAGCGCCGCGACGGGGACCCGGCCCGGTATGAGGGCAAAGGGGTGCTGGGCGCGGTCGCGGCGGTGAATACGGAGATCGCCGGGCTGTTGCGGGGCCGGTCGTGGGCGTCGCTGGCTGAGGCCGACCAGGCCATGATCGATCTGGACGACACCGCGAACAAGAGCAGGCTCGGCGCCAACGCCACCGTCGGGACCTCGATGGCGCTGGCCCGCGCCCTGGCCGCCTCGGCCGGGCTTCCGCTGTGGCAATGGCTAACCCCGGATGGCGTGACCCCGTCGCTGCCGGTGCCGCACTTCAACGTGCTCAACGGCGGCGTGCACGCCCCCAACGAGCTGGACTTCCAGGAATTCATGGTCGCCCCGGTCGGCGCGCCGTCGATGGCCGAGGCGGTGCGGGCAGGCGCGGAGGTCTACGCCGCGCTGCGCCGCGCGCTGGCCAGCCGCAAGCTGTCCACTGGGCTGGGCGATGAAGGGGGGTTCGCCCCCGAGATTTCCCAGCCCGAGGAAGTGCTCGGCCTGCTGGTCCAGGCCATCGGCGACGCCGGGTACAAGACCGGCGCCGAGGGGGTGTCCATCGCCCTGGACCCGGCGGCCTCAGAGTTCCGCCAGCGCGACGGGCGGTACAAGGTCGCCGGGGATCTGCTGAGCTCCGGCGAGATGATCGACCGGTACGCCGCCATCACCCAGCGGTTCCCGGTGCACCTGATCGAGGACGGCCTCGGCGAGGACGACGACGCCGGGTGGGTCAGGCTGACCGCCCGCCTTGGCAGCAGCACCGAACTGGTCGGCGACGACAACTTCTGCACCAACCCGGCCATCATCACCCGGGCCATCGCCAGCGGGATCGCCAACGCGTCGCTGATCAAGCCGAACCAGATCGGCACCGTCACCGAAACGCTGGAAGCCATGGCCATCTGCCGCCGCGCCGGGTACCGGCAGTTCGTCTCCCACCGCTCAGGGGAGACCGAGGATACCTTCATCGCTGACCTGGCCGCCGGCACCGGCTGCGGCCACCTGAAGTCCGGCGCCCCGGCCCGCGGCGAACGGGTCGCCAAATACAACCGGCTGCTGGAAATCGCAGCCGCCCACCCAGGCCTGCGCTACGGCATGCCCTGACCCAGGCTCGCGTTCGCCGCCGGAGGGCTGCCGTCCGGGTGCTTCGCCGGCCTGACGGCGTTGCCGTGGCTAGCGACCTTGGGCCGCAAGGTCCGCCCGGTCAGCCTCCCACCATGGGTAACCGGCAGAGCCGAGCCTGGCGGCCGACTGCGCGGTCTCCCGCTGGACTCGGCGTGTCGCGCAGTCGTATCGTCAGGTAGTGGCGTGTGCCACTCGGTGATGGATCTCGCCGGGATCGTGCCCGTTTGCGGGTGCGCTCGCTTGCCATACGGCCGATGGGTCCTGCTGACCCGCTTGTGGAGAGGCAGGAGGCCAGGTCGTGGTACCCGATGTGCTGGCACCAGCAGCGCCGGTCTGCGTCGCGCGGCGATCTCGCTCCGTGGGGGCGGGCCATGGACGGTGAGGGCGACCGGATGATCCGGGCGGCTGGCGGGGTGTTGTGGAGATCGCCGGCCAGCGGGAGTGTCGAGGTGGCACTCGTGCACCGGCCGGAATACGACGACTGGTCGCTGCCGAAGGGCAAGCTTCGCCGCGGCGAGCATCCGCTGGTCACAGCGCGCCGGGAAGTGGCCGAGGAGACGGGGATCCGGGCGATTGCCGGGAAGCGGCTGGAGGTCGAGCACTACAGCACAGCTCGCGGCCCCAAGGCCGTGGAGTACTGGGCGATGCGCGGCCCTGACGCCCCCTTCAGGCCGACACGGGAAGTTGACCACCTGGCGTGGGTGCCACTGGCGGACGCCCGGCGGCTTGACTACCAGGGCGACGCCTACGCGATCGGCGCGCTGGCAGCGCTGGCCGGCAGCGTCCGCTCCGGCTCTGCGGTCCTGCTCGTGCGCAACGCCCGCGCCGTGCCTGCCGGGCAATGGCACGGCGCCGGGGGTCACCGCCTGCTGGACGTCAAGGGGCGGGAACAGGCCGAGGCCTTGCGCCGGACGCTGCCGGCCTTCGGGCCGTCCCGGCTGCTTTCGGCATCCGACGCCCGTTTCGTCGACACCATGCGACCGCTGGGCGCGGAGCTCGGGCTGCCGGTCGAAACCGAGCCGGTCTTCGGCGAAGAGGAATATGCCGGACATCCCAGCCGTGGTATGGCCCGGATCGTGGAACTCGCGGCCACCGACGGTACGACGGCCGTGTGCGCACCCGGCGCGGTGATCCGGCACCTGCTCGCCGCCCTGGCGGAGGACGCGGGCCTGGACGTAAGGGAATATCCGGCGGTCAAAGGCAGCGTGTGGGCATTGTTCTTCTCCGGCGGCCAGCTCGCCGCAGCGGACTACTACCCGGATCTCACCAGCCCGCGGCCCTGAGATAGCGGATGACGCGGGCCAGAAGGCGATGTAGCTGCGGCACGCCGGGAGACGCGGCCGCTCGCTGCGGCGAGGCCGGTCAGATGACCCCGGCCAGTCTCTCGGCCACGGCTGCGGGCGGGACCCACAGGCCCGGGCGTCCACGGCAGGGGATGGGAGGGTCAACGGGTGAGGGAAACTCGAACACCCAGTGATACCACCCGTGCGGTCGCCCACGAGCTGGGACAGTCGGTCAGGACGTCCGCCAGGTAGGCAAAGCCGATGATCGCCCTTCCCGTGCCAGCCATGCCGATCGCGGCTGCCGGAAGGCTTCGGGGTCGGGCATCGTCCGTAGCAGCCTAGACGCAGCCTCGGGATCGGGGTCGGCGTTCTTGCCGGCGTGAATCAGCAGCGGGCCCCGGTAGGCAGTTCTCCATCGCCGGTTTTCCACGTCCTTGCCGCCGTAGATGGTGGCCCAGGCCCACGGCTGTCGCACGGTCAGCGCCTTCACGGCCGGAAGCCGGCCGCTGACCTGGTCCCCGCCGGCCAGCGTGTGGGCCGTGCCTGGCGGCGTGCTCACCGATCACCTCCCGGGCAGATTTCCCGGTCGGCCGACCATGCGGGCGGGGCCACGTCCTAGCCGCGCGGGCGCCCGCCGTCCCGGGCCGGCGGGCGCCACAGATTGCCCAGGTATGCGGCCGTGGGCTCGGCGCCGCGAGCATGCAAGGCGCGCAGGTATCCGGCCAGCGGCGGGCGGACATCCAGCCCGGGCAGCAGGCCAAGCGGGACGAACCGGGCTTCCAGATCAGGCTCGCGCGGCTCGGGCTCGCCGTGCCCGTCCGCGGTGGCAAGGAAGACGAGATCGACGGTGCGCCGCGCGGACCCGGGTCCCAGGGCTTCCAGGACGAACGCGACCCGCGCCGGATCCACCGACAGCCCCGTCTCTTCCAGGGTTTCCCGCCTGGCACACGCGGCCATGCTCTCGCCGGGGCGCGGCGAGCCGCCAGGCAGCACCCAGTCGTCTGTGCCGTTGCGGCTGCGGTGAACCAGCAGCACGGTATCGTCGCGGAACACGATCGCCGAGCAGCGCAGATCAGCCGAATCCATGTGCGCTTCCTTCCTGGTCAGCCAGGTCGTGGTCGTGAGAGGCGGTCAGGCGCAGCCATCCCTCGGCGAACAGCCAGCCCGCGGCCACGTCCGCGGGCCAGTGCACGCCAAGGTAGACGCGGCTGGTGCCGACGGCGGCGGCGGCCAGGGCCGGGGCTGCCCAGGCGGCGGCGCCGCGGGCGCCAAGAGCGCGCGCACACGCCCCGGCGGTCAGCGCGGCGACAGTGGTGTGCTTCGACGGAAGGCTGAAGCCTTCCGGCTCGCTCAGCCAGGTCTCTGCCGGGGGCCGCTGCCTGGCGATCACCCGGGACAGGCGGCGCCTGGCGGCCGCCCCGCTGGCCACGACCAGGCACGGCACGCACGCACCGCGCCAGCTGTCCCGTCGCGCGGCACCAGCGGCGGCCAGGAGCGGATAGATCACCCCCGGCTCGGCCAGTGCGCTGACCGCCCGCGCTACTGTCGTTCCCGCCGGGCAGCGGCGCGCCAGGACCGCCCGGAAACCCGCATGATCCGCGCTGGCGGCCCAGCCGCGGCCGACGGCGGCCGCCACGGCCGCAGGCGCGCCAAACGCTACGATCGCCCCGCGCACCCGCCGCGGCCCGGTCACCGCCATGCACGGTCGGCGCGGCGGGCCGCCTCCCGGGCCAGGCGGGGCATCACGGCCACGAGGACCTGTTCTGCCCGGCCGTGGGCGCTGGCGCCGACCCACAGACGGTAGGTCTCCGGCTGCCGTGAGCGGTCCCGCAGCCGGTAACCCGGCGGGTGCGCCGGAGCGGCGTACCCGGGCACCCCGGCGTTCGCGAGCGAGCGGAGAACATCCGGCACGATCTGCTCGCTGACCTCCAGGACCGGTGCCCACGCGGCGTCGAGGCCGTTCCCGTATCCGCCGGCCGGCAGCCACCACAGGCGGCCCAAGCGCGCGGAGTGCTCGACAGGTCGTGATACCGGTGCCGTCATGCCGTCCTACCTCCTGAGGGGAGAGCAGGACCCATCGGCCATCCGGCACGTCCGCGCAGGTGGAGTGCTTCCTGCGCAGACCCGGCGGGGTCCACCGCCGGGTGGATCGAACCACCGGTAACTATCCTACGGCACCGCTCCCGCGGCACCGCGTGGGCAAGCAGCCCAGCAACGGGGAATTAGTCCGCGGGAGCGGAACGACAGCGCCTGAGGTGGCATCCGACGTCCGTCGGTCTGTCTGATATTCTTTTGTTACGCGATGAGGCTCGCGTAACACCCGGGATATCCGCGTCACGGGCTGATGGCCTCTACCCGTCGGTGTCATAGATGCCGAGCATGCAGGTGGAGGCCTTTATGCTGCGCTACGTTCCCGCGCGGATCCGCGCAATCACCCATGCCGGGCCCGTCCATGACGCCGCCACCCAGCTAGGCGCGGTCAGGCAGTGGAGGACCAGCGATGAGCCTTAGCGCATGGGAGCAGCACGCCCTGGACTCGATCAAGGACGGACTTGCCGGATCTGACCCGGACCTGGCAGCGCTGCTGTCTGCGTTCACCCGGCTGACATCGGGCGGGGAGATGCCAGCCGGGGAAAAGCGGGCAGGCTCGCGACGGGCTTGGCGGCGGCTCCGCCGCGCGCGGCGGCGCTCCACCGTGCGCAAGATATGGCAGCGCCTGGGGATCTCGCGGGCCGTGCTGCTGCTGTGGCTGCTAACAACTGCCGCGATGATAGCGGTCGCGCTGGACCTCAACGCCAGCGCCGGTCACGGCACATGCACCGAAACAGCGGCAATGATCTGCATCGGCCCGGCTCCCGGGCACAGCCCAGGCTCCCCTTCGGACCAGGCAACCACCGGCCGGGCACCTCAACAACCAGCAGTCCCCGCCCAGAAAGCTAATCCCCTGGTCCCCCCTGGATGAACCGATAGGGCGCAGGGACGTGACTCACCTGATTTCAGGCCGGCGGCGCGCCGCGCTCACCGCCGCGTCAGGCACGATGCCGGCCACGCCGCAAGCTGATCATGAGCGCACGCTTCGCCTGTCGGAGCTGCTCAAGCGCTCGATCATCGCAGGGGAAGGCGAGTCACCGGTACAGCTCCGCGACGTAATCGTGCGGCTGCGCGGTTCCGAGCTGCCGCTGGTGATCGGCGGAGTGGCCAGCGCCGGCGGCCGGGAGGTAGTCCTGCCGTGGGGGCAGGTGAGCTCATTCCACCGCTTCCTCAGGCTAGCTGACGCGTGGCTTGACCTTCGCCCCTTCAAGCGCCGGGCCGGGGAGGTCCTGCTGCGTGCAGACATACTCAGCCACCGGCTGATCGACGTTAACGTGGGGCGCTTGGCCAGAGCCTCCGATGTCGAGCTAGAGCAGCCAGCCGGCGAATGGGTCCTCACCGGGATTGACACCGGTCGGCGGCGCCGCCTGCCCGGGCTGCCCAGCGCTCGTGAGCCCGCGCAGCGCCGCTTCCGCGAATGGTCCCGGTTCGAGCCGCTGATCGGCCAGATCGCGAGCGCGGGGCCGCGCGGCCCGTTCATCCGCATCCGCAGGCTGAAGCCGGCCCAGATCGCCGACCTGCTCGAAGAGGCGTCTAAGGAGGAAAGGTCGGAAATCCTGGGTCAGGTCCGTACCGACCCCGAGCTCGAGGCGGACGTGTTCGGGGAACTGGATGAGGACCTGGCAACCCGGCTGCTGGCAGCACGGACCGACGCCGCGATCGCCCAGGTGCTGGCCCGGATGCGCGCCGATGACGCCGCGGACGCGGTCGCCGGACTACCCCGGCGCCGCCGGCAGCCGGTGCTCGATCTGATGCCCGCAGGCCAGCGCGTCAAGGTAATGACCCTGATGGGCTTCAACCCCGCCAGCGCCGGCGGCCTGATGGACGTCGACTATCTCTCCCTGGCCGCGAGAACCCCGGCCGGTGAGGCCCTGGCTGCGGTCGGCCGGTCGTGCACCCTTCAGCCGGAAGCGCTCACGAGTATCCATGCCCTGGACGAGGACGGGCGCCTGGCCGGAGTCGCCACGCTTGGCAGCCTCCTGCAGGCCGACCCGCAGGCGCTGCTCGCCGATATCTGTGACGCGGACTCTGTCCGGGTCAGCGCCGACACCGACATGGCCGACGCCGCGGTCTTGATGAGCGACTATAACCTCATCACGATCCCGGTCGTCGACGAGCGCCGTCACGTCATCGGCATCCTCACCGTGGACGATGTGCTCGAAGCGACCCTGCCCGCGGACTGGCGCCACCGCGAGGCCGCACTTCCACCTGACGGCCGTGCCGGGGACGGCCCGTGACCCTGCGTCACGATCTGTAAACCTCACCCGATCCGAATCACCTCCCGTCCGGATCAGCCGCGTCGCCCAGGGCTCGGCGTCCTCGCATGCCGGCTGCCTGCTCGCGGAGGAGGCGGCCTTCGTCTCTGTGCCAGCTGATCGTCTTGGCCTGCCAGGCGATGATCCTGTCGAGCATTTCGATCTCATCGCGTAGAGACGCGCGGGCTGGGGGGCGGCCTCCTCTGGAGCCGTCAGTGAGTTGAACGGCAGGCCGCAAAGAACCGGCCAGCCGTCGCAGGTCCTCGCTTCTTGCCACGTTGCCTTGCATGAGCCCGGAGATCTGGGCCGCCATCCACTCGTGGGCGTTAGCCTTCTGGAGCAACCGGGCCTGAACGGCGCTGCCCTGGCCTTCCTCCCCTGGAGCGGCACTAGCAGGCAGCACCGCCGCGGACGGTTCCCGTGCCGTTCCCGCATTCTCAGCCGGCTGGTGCCGCCGCCTAGGTTGCGCGCGGCGCGCAATCAGCGCCTTGGAGCCCATCAGCAATCTGCCCGCGGCCATACCGCCTCCAGCAGGCCCTCGATGTTGAGAGGCCATCAGCCGTGCGGCGGTTCCGGAGCCCTCGGGCGCTCCGGCCGGAGCCTCTTCCGGCATTCCCAGCCTAGTGTGAGGCCGCGGTCATCGGCTGTGTTCCCGGCCCGCCGCCGCAAGCGGCGATGCAGCCGCAGGGCTTTCATCCCGCTGAGCGTGAACCATCCATTGCTTACGGTCCGCTTGGTCGTATAAGCGGTTAGCCCGGTACCGGCCAGATCTCCTCAGTGGCTTCCCAGCGCGCCGCAGCCTCGGCCGACTCGCCGTCATGCATGGCGCCGCCTGGCATGCCCCGCGTGCCCCCTCATCCACTCACCCGGAACGCTCGGTGAGCACGTACACCTCGACGTTTGCTAGCCTACCCGGGCACAGGCGTGGGACCAGCTGCCGCAGCTGCTCCCGTACCGGCCCCTGCCGACCGAAGCGGAAGACCGACCAACCCGGGCGGGGCGCGCCGGTCCCGGCACCGTCCAGCGTCGGCAAGCGGGCAAGCAGCACGCCGCAGTCCCGGTGGCGGCCGAAATACAGGGTCGGCAATCAGGCTTCCGGATCTGGGCCCGGTACGGTCGGCTGCCGCCAGAGATTGCCTATGTAGGGGGCATGCCCGTGGTCGCCAGAGTCGAGAAGGCGGTTCAGGCTTCCCGCCAGCGAGGGGTGAAGGTTCAAACCGGCCAGCTGACTGGGGGGGAGATAGTGCGGCTCCAGTCCCGGTTCCCGGGAGCTCTCCCTGCCGAGCACCGGTTCGCTGACCGCAAACACGATGTCCAGCAGCCGACGGCTTGACCCCGGCGGCACCGATTCCACCACGAACGCGACGTGGGACGGGTCCGCCGATATGCCGGTTTCCTCGAAAAGCTCGCGACGCGCGCATTTGACCATGCTCTCACCCTCCCGCGGGGTCCCGCCGGGCAGCACCCAGTCATCCAGGCCGTCGTGGGTGCGGTGCACGAGCAGCACGGCGTGCTTGTGGAATACCAAGACCGAGCACCGGACATCGTAACCGCTGGCCACGATGACACCTCCTGCTCATCCAGGACGCAGGACCCATCGGCCAGCTGGCAAGGCGAGCCCCTGCTGGGCGGGCTCTCAGCGGGATCCATCACCGAGCGGCACCGTGCCGCTTCTTAAAGCATAAGGCGGGAGCGGCAGGATCGCAGGGAAGTATCCGGCGGATGCCGGTCACAGCGCCCATCGCGTTGTGTCGGCGCCTTCGATTCGAGCGGCTCGGCGTGGCCGAGCAGGACTGCCAGCGGCCGTTGGCCGAAGTGATCGAAGAGGTGGAGGCATTCCGCCGCTTCGCACGCTTCACCTCCGCCGCCGTGGCCGCATCCCTCCCAGCGGCTGCCCGCCGCCTATCCTGCGGCGACCCTGAGTCGGCTGGTCCCGCACCTCGGCCTGCTGGCCAGAGCCAGGTTGCTCTGCGTGCTACTGGCCCTTCCCCACTTGCGCGCTCCAGCGAGCGGGTCAGGTGCGTCCGCGGGAAGAGGCCGATCCGGCCGCCGCCACCAGCGTTCCCGCGGCCGGAGCGGCCGGCGGTGCGGCCATCACCGGCACTGACGGCCTCGGCTGACTGGTCGCCCAGGGACAGCAGGCCCTGGCCACGGCGGTCCTGGGCCTTCGCGCCAGCGTCATCCCTGCCGGATCATCGAGGAACTTGACGCGGTGCTGGCCATGCGAATTGTTCCGTGCTGCACAACCGTTACGTTCGGTGAAGAAACCTCAGCAGGTCGCAAAGCAGTTACTCAAGGTAACTCTTGTGAGTGGGCTTGCGGCGTTTGGCGTTCCGGGCCGCAGGTATACTTTCATCGGCGATGAAGCTCGCCTGAAACTGCCGTAATGGCTAACGGCTTCTACCGCGTTCCTACCGGTGGAAGCTGATGACGACTCCTGACCTGCCCGGCTCGCCTTTCCCGGCGGATGGCGCGTCTGCCCATGTGACGCCGCGCCCGGAGGCGGCCGCGATGCGTTTCGAGAGCATCCTCTTCGGACAGCCCGGGGGAGGGTCCGGTGTCAGCGGGCTGGAGGAGCCGGACTATTTCCTCGACCTGAATCTCGATCAGGTGCTGGACTCGGTGACAGCAGGGCGCGAGCAGTATGAGCTGAAACCGTTCTTCTATGCGCCGCTGCACGAGCTCGACGCCGTCCGGTACCGGCATGAGGTTCTGCGCGACCTGGACAAGATCGAGGTGCTTGAGCCGGTCAGCAGGTTCGCGGAGGCGATGGGGCGGATGCGCGAGCACCTCGAGCAGGTGCGGAACCTCCACTACCAGCTGCAGAAGCAGGCCTGGTTCCTGGACGCAGCCGAGATCTACTGCCAGGCGGTGCGCGCGCTGGCCGACGAGCTTGCCGCGCACGACGTGACCTCACGCGGCTTCCGCGGGTTCCGCGGCTACCTGGCCGAGTACGCCGGCTCCGACCGCTTCACCTCGCTGGCCGCGGAGACGCAGGCGCTGAAAGACGCGTTCGCGCGGATCCGGTACGCCGTCCGGATCCATGGGCCCCGGGTCACGGTCAGCCGCTACGAAGGTGAGCCGGATTACGGTGCCGAGGTAGAGG
>Ga0335074_10006715_pt1 | contig 15951 bp, 12 predicted proteins | sample Lox_Sample_23_FD_206715 | JGI IMG/M metagenome (GOLD analysis project Ga0335074, IMG submission 206715) | Soil microbial communities from Loxahatchee National Wildlife Refuge, Florida, United States - Lox_Sample_2.3 | ecosystem: Environmental > Terrestrial > Soil > Wetlands | place: USA... | reverse complement strand
CCGGGCGCGGCCGGTCGCCTCGTCAAACGCCTGGATCCGTTGCTCGTAATCGACCCGGGCCCGTTTCCGGCTGCCGGTGCGGCTGAGCACGGCGGCCAGGGGAGAGAGCAGTCCAAGGAAGATGAGCTTCCAGTCGCCGGTGGCCAGGACCGTCACGATCGATCCGACGACCGGCACGAGCAGGATGGTGATCAGCGACAGCGGCTGCTGCGGGGCGTTACCGGGTGGTGACGGAAGGCGGAATCTGGAGGGGGCAACCGGCGGGACGAACCGAGGCGGTCGGTTGAACTCCCGTGAGAACCCGTCCTCGGCGATCGTGACCGAGGCACGCGGACGCGCCACTGCGGCGCTTTCAAGCAGCGTCGTGCCCACGGCTAGCTGACTGCCGATCGGCCAGACGCTCGGCTCCGCTTGCGCGGGCGAGAGCGCGGCGCCGCTCAGCCCGACGCCGGCGGATAGCGCGTGCACGAGAACCGTTCCGTCGACCACGACGGTGACCCGCGCGGCGAGCGGTGGCACTGGTTCGGCCACCCACAGCCGACAGGCCGGCGAGGATCCAAGGTCGTATTCGCCGACCGGGAGGCGGTAGATCGTGCCCGCGCCCGCGCCGCCGACGACGCGGACCTCGGTGGTGCCGACGGGCTCGTCCTCCTCAGGACCCGCGGTCCCGAGACCGACCGAGTAGCCGTCGCGTAGGCCAGCGGCGGAAACAGTCTGCCGCGAGTCGAGTGGCTGTCGCCCGCGGTACAGGTCAGCCGAGCCGGGCAGGCCACGGTCGTGCGCCAACTCGGCCGCGAGCCTGCCCAAGGACAGATCCGGTTCGGTCTCGACGGTGACGGGTGAGGCGACCGTTGAGCCCGAATCGATCAGGTTCAGCGTGAACTGCACAGCGTTTCCTCCAGATCGGTTCCGGTGCGGCGCGGCGGGGCGCGGGGTAGCGCGGGTGGCGCGCCGCACCGGAGAAACAGTCGTCTCGATCAGCCTTGGGGCAGCGACGCGCCGAGCTGGGTGTCGGTGCTTGCGAAGGTCTCGCCGACCTGCTTGACGTAGGTGCTGATGCCCTGCAGCGACTGGTTGATCTGGCTGAAGCCCTTGGCGAACTCCTCGAAGTACGGCTGGAACTTCTGCTGCGCGGCCGGGGTGCTGTAGCCGTCGGCCAGCAGGCTATTGATCTGGTTCTGGACCTGGGTGAGCTGCTCGGTGAGCTGGTTGAAGCTGCTGAGTAGCGAGGCTGAGGTCTGGGCCGTGGTGTCGCTGTTCACATTGAACTCGGGCATCGATTCACTTTCTCTCTGGGCAATGGACGCGCCCCGGGCCCCCGGGTCGCCGCGCCGTCGCAGCCAAGCGTCCGGCCGATGTAGTACGCGCGCCCCGGGGCCGCGGTTCACCCGATTTCTGCGACCGCCGCGCGACGGAGTCGGGCCGGAGCGAACCGAGGAGCCTCCGCGTACGTACGACACCGGTACCGATGCGACCGATAAAGATGGAGACGTCCACCATGACCGAGCGACCGAGTTGCCGAACCGTCCGCGGCGCGGGTCTGCCGCGCGCGGCGGCGATCTTGCTGATCGTCCTGACCGCCCTCGTCACCGGGCCCGCCGTGGGGCGCGCAAGTACGCAGAACGGTCAGGAGACACCGGTCATCCTGATCGAATCCCCTGCGCAGATCGGCGTTGATGACACCACACTTCCGGACGTCGCGCAGCTCACGCTCGGGAACGCGGGCCTCGCTAACGAGATCTTCGAGCTCAACGTGGGCCGCCCGCAGAAGGTGGGCGGGGAACTGACCAGCCCGAACCAGCAGCTTGAGGTCGGTTGGGTGCTCGAGCTGCCCCAGGGTGCGTCGGGGCCTTTGGTGCAGTTCGTCCCGGCGAAGAGTTCCGCCGACTCCGGAGGCCCGGGCTCGAACGGTTCCGGCAACTCCGCTGGCAACTCCGGCACGATCTCGCACGGGTCGACGACCAACACGCAGACCACTCGCGTGGGTGCGGCGCGCGCCGTGACGATCGGCGGACTCAAGCTTCCGGTATTCCTGGCGGTGATCGGCGGCCTGCTGCTGCTCGGCCTGACTCTGCTGATCCTGCTGCGGCGGCGGGCGGCGCGCGGCGCGGGGAAGGGCTCGCTGGCCGGGCGCCTGACCGCATGGTTCACCGGGCCGTCGCGCCGACGACGGGAGCGCGCGATCCGTGCCGCGCTCGGCCGGGCCTGGCGAGCCGACGCGTACAGCACGGGAATGGCCGGGACCGCACTCGCCGAGGCGGGGCAGGCGATCCCGCCCACCGTCCAGGCCGCGATCGCCGCCGACGTGCGCACGGATTCCATCCGCGTGTTCCCGGCGCCCGATATCGCACCTCCGCAGCCCTGGCGGGCCGACCCGGAGGCACCTGGCACCTGGATCAGGCCGCGGTTCTCTGGAGACGCACAGCAGGTCAACGGCGCCATGTGCCGCCCGGTGCGCGTCGGCGGCGATCAGGACAAGCAGCTGTTCGTCGACGTCAGCCACTGCGACGGCACGATTGCGCTGACCGGGGACTCCGCCGCCGCGTCCGAGGTCCTGCTCGCGCTGCTCGGCGAGCTTGGCGCGTACCACCCCGACCTGGACCTCGCCGTACTCGGCATGCATCAGCCCGGATCGGTCAGGGCTAACCTGATGCCGCACAGCAGCCAGCTAGCCGCGCTGGTCGGCCCGGCGGCTCCGGCGAACGACTCCCCCGTGCGGGCCGCCGCCGCGCGCCGGCAGATCACCGGCGTCGTCGCCGTCCCGGCCGACACGCCCATCCAGGAGAGCATGGAGGTGGCGCGGCTGTGCGCGCTGCGCGGCAGCACTTGGCTCGCGCTGGTCGTTGGGGACGTGCCAGGAGCGCACTGGCGCTGGGACGTCAACCACGCCGGCCGCATGCGCCTGTCGGCACTCGGCCGGACGGTCGTCGGGCCGCTGTAAGAATTCGAGTACCCCGGGCAGACCGTTGGCTATGTGGTAAAAAATCCCCCGCGAAAACGATCCGGCCGACGGGGCGCCAGGCAGAACGCGAACCCCGGCCGCACCGCAATTCCCTCACATCACAGGCACGGGCGCGCAGCCCGGCCCGCCGGACACGGATCCCCGCCCGCGAACCGCGCGACTAGAACCGGCATGGCCGCGAATAACCCGCAAACGCCGGTAGCGTGCGGACCTCGAACCGTGCTTCGTGGTGACGGCAAGATCGGCGCTGACGCCTTCGAGCGGGATGAAGGACGCCGGCCGGGTTCATCACAGCCTTGCCGCAGCTCAGCAGGACGAACACCGCGAAGCCGACAGACACACCGGAGCCGAACGACAAGGCGGTAAAGAGATTGAGCAGAGTCGCGCCCGGCGGCGCGCAGGCGCTGGCGTCCTTGGCCACCGCAAGGGCACGACGACACCCGGTCGGCCGCGGCGTCCGCCGCGGCCGACCGGGTGCGCCGATCCGCGTGCCGAATCAGTAGCCGGAACCAGAACCGGACGTGGAACCGTAGGTCGAAGCCGAGCCGGGTGATGGAGAGGAAGGAGAGAGGCCGGTGGAGTTGGGCTGTCCATTGGGCATGACCGCATACCACGTGCCATCGACGCCCTGCCCGTTGGTCTGTCCCGACGCACTGTCACCGCTGAACGTGTACACCGGATGGCCGGCGAGCGTGACCTGTTCGGTGCCGTCGGTGCGCATGATGTCGCCGACGAGCGACTGGTTGACGCCGCTGACGGTGATCTGGGATCCCGGCTGGACCGTGAGCGGTGGCCACTTCAGCGCGCAGGCGCCGTAGCAGGAGCTCTGGCCGGGGGTAGTGTCCTTGGCGAACAGGTAGAGCGTGAAGCCGTCCTGGTTGTTCACGATCTGGCCGAGCGACGCGGACTGGGCGCTGTTCAGATCGTCGGTGCTGACCGGCAGGGCCTTCTGCCCGTTGGACGCGAGGGCGTACCACAGGCTGCTGTTGCCCTCGCCGAGCGCCTGGCCCGGCGCCGTGTCCTCAAAGTAGTAGTACAGCGGGTGGCCGTCGTACGTGAGCTGCTGCGTGCCGTCCTGACGGGTGACCGAGCCGACCAGGCTGGGGGTGACGCCGTACAGGGTCAGGCTCTGGGGGTTACCTGTCGCTGCCGGCCAGGTCGTGGCGCACGAACCGTTGCAGTCTGAGGCCGGGGGTTTGCTGGTGTCCTTGTCGAACTCGTACAGGGTCAGACCGTTTTCGCCAGTGAGGATCTGCCCTAGGCTGCCGACGGCGTGAGCGCTCAGCTCCGTCGTCGGGCCGACCGTCGAGTTGGTCGTGCCGCTGCCGGTTGTGCCGCTGCCGGTGGTAGCCGCCGGGCTCGCGGTGACGGGGCTCGTCGAGCCGCTCGACGCACTGGAGTTTGAAGAGCCGCTGCATCCGGCGGCCAATGCCGCGAGGCCGCACAGGGCCAGGATCGGACCGACTCGCTTAGGGGTTCGCATCGCTGCTGCCTATCTCGGGAGTGGTATGTGCACGTGATGGACTCGCGCGAACGGCCGAAGGATTGATCGGTCCTCGCCGCGCTGGGTGTCTTAGTACGGGATTTCGGCGTCCCGGGTTCACCGGAACTTCGCCGCTTCAGGCCGTCAATGACTCGGCAAGCAGCCGGGCCCGGAGCGCCCGTAGGGCGTTGTGGGTCCGCGATTTGACCGTCCCCGACGGTATGCCCAGTTCCTGGGCCACCTCGGCGACCGACATACCGAGGTAGTGCGTGTAAAGGATTACCTCGCGCTGCGCCGGCGTGAGAGACCTCAGCGCCCTGATCACCTCGTCCCTGGCGAGCACGGCCTCGAAGCCTTCCTCCAAAGACCGGTCCGCGCCGGGGGCCGACGGGTATCCGACCTCGGGCGGCCGCGTATCGCGGTGCCGTTTCGCATCGATCACCAGTCGTCGGGCCACGGTGAACAGCCACGGCCGAATCGGACGGTCGGATCCGCGCAGCGAGTCTGCATTCGACCACGCCCGAAGCATCGTCTCCTGCATGACGTCCTCGGCCAAGTGCCGGTCGCCGGCGTTGAGCCGCATGACGAAGAACTTCAGCGCGACGCCGTGCTCGGCGTAGAGTTCACTGACGAATACCTCTCTTCTTATGATAATATCCTCGATATTACTTTCGATTTGTTGCAAAATCTCTCCCCGAGATGACCCCCGGCGCCGCCTTATGGCGGCGCTTCTCACATGTCCGTGTCCGTCAGCCTGATGTCCACGAGTGGTTGACGGCTTGCTAACGTGGGAGATCTTGCGGGTGCCAGAAACTCTGGCGGCGTGACCGCCTCACTCTCCGGAGCTTGGTGCTGGTCGAAGGTCGTGGCGTGAGGTTGCCTGAGGTATCCCGCGACCGACCGGACCGCGTCCGGGAGCCCGGGGCTGCCGCCGGCGTCCAACTGGCCGATCGCCCGCCGCCGGTATCCCGAGGAGTCAAGGCCGGCGTGAGCCAGCCGGCTCAGCTTCCCCAAACCATCGCTCATGCAGACCAGTAATATCCGGCGGCGCGACGCTGGCGCTTCACCCGTACGGGTCAGCTTCAGGTGCCCCGCAGCGCATGGCCCGATCAGGCCAAGCTCACGCCAGCCCGGTGCGCACCCCCCAGGCCGCGGCCGCCGTGCGCGAGGAGAGTCCGAGCTTGCGGAGAATGTTGGCCAGGTGCCGGTGGACGGTGTGCTCACTCAGGACGAGCTGCCGGGCGATGTCCTGGTTGCTCAGCCCCTCAGTGACGAGCCTGAGCACGTCGAGCTCGCGAGGCGTCAGCACCTTCACGGCCTCATCCGATCCGGCTGCCCGGGGTTGTCCGGCCGCGGTCGGCCGGGTGTGGCCATCTTCGGCCAGCACCCGCGCCGGATCCAGTGTGCGGCCCGCGCCGTACTCGGTCTCGAAGGCCTCGGTTCCCATCGAGGCGCGCAGGTTCTCGCGATCCTGGTCGGCTAGCCGCGCTTCCAGCGGTTCCAGGGCGTGGCCAAGGTCAGCAAAGGCTTGGTCGGCCGCGCCGTGCAGCCGGGCCGACCATGCCTGGTCGGCCCCGCCCGGGCGGGCCAGAGCCAGGCCGAGCAGTGCGTGGGCGATTCCCGATCTCATCCCGGTGCGCCTGGCCAGGTCAAGCGTTTCTGCGAACCATGCCTGGGCGGCCTCGGGCGATCCGCCGAGGAAGTCGACCAGGCCGAGGTTGTGCGTCTGGGAAACGAGGGAGGAGCGGTCGTTGAGCGCGCGGGCGATGTCGAGCGACTCGGCCAAGTGGCGACGGGCAGCATCCAAGGCGCCCGCTGACAGCTCGATGGCGCCAAGGTTGCCGAGCACCCGCCCCAGCTGCATCTTGTCACCACCCTGGCGGGCCAGCCGCACAGACTCGTACGCGTCGCGGCCCGCTCCGGCGGGATCCCCCTGGCCGTCCCTGATGTAGGACCGGGTGGACATCAGAAAGGCGCTCAGGCGGGGTTTCCCGAGGCGGTGGGCAAGACCAAGCGCCGAGTCGATGAGCGGTAGCGCGGGGCCGATCTGTCCCCGGTGGACGAGGACCAGGGCTTGATGGTGCAGCACCTCGACGATCAGGTGCTCATCGCCTGCCGCGCGGGCGATGGCCAGCGCCTCCTCGCAGTAGTCCGCAGCCGTTGCGTAGCCCCCCGTCGCCTCGAGGAGGTAGGCGGCGGCGGCCAGCGCCCGGGCGCGCGGCAGCGTCGCCGGCTGGGCGGCCGACGTGTCAAGCAGCGCCCGCAGCAGGCCGACTCCCTCGGCTCCGTACCCGCGTATTCTCCAGAACCGCCACAGCGAGGCGGCCAGCCGCAGTCCCGGCTCCGGATCTGGCTGGGTGAGGCTCGCGCCGGCCGCGGCGCGCAGGTTGCCCAGCTCGGCATCGAGCCGGTCCAGCCACTCGGCTTGATCGGGCGCGGTGAGCTGCGGGGCTGCCTCCTCGGCGAAGGCCCGGTAGTAATCAAGGTGCGCGCTCCTGGCGGCCTCCGCTACTGCCGGGCCCAGTGCGGTCAGCTGCCCGGCCGCATACTGCCGCACGGTCTCCAGCAGCCGGTACCGGCCCGGTCCGGCGCCGGCGTCGCTGAACTGCACCAGGCTCTTGTCCACCAGGGCGCCAAGCAGCCCTAGCACCTCGGCGGCGGGCACATCCGCACCCGCGGCTATCGCCTCCGCCGCCGCCAGCCCGAACCCTCCGGCAAACACCGACAGCCGGGCCAGTACCGCCCGCTCGGCACCGTTCAGCAGCTCCCACGACCAGTCCACCATCGCCCGCAGCGTTCGCTGCCGTGCAAGCCCCGCTCGCGCTCCCCCAGTCAGCAGACCGAACCGCTGATCCAGTCGCGCTTCCAGCTCACCCGCCGACATCACCCGCAGCCGCGCCGCCGCCAGCTCGATCGCCAGCGGGATGCCATCCAGGCGTCGGCAGATCCGCCCCGCCACTGCGGCACTCGCCTCATCAAAGGCCAGCGTCACCCCCTGCGCCTCGGCCCGGGCCGCTAGCAGCCGCACCGCCTCGCTGGCCTGAACGGCCGCCGCATCGGCATCCTCGCTCGGCAGCCCCATCGACGGCACCCGGTACAGCCGCTCCCCGGCAATTCCCAGCGGCTCCCGGCTGGTCGCCAACAGCACCAGGTTCGGACTGCCCCGCAACAGCGCATCGGCCAGCTTCGCGCAAACCCCGATCACGTGCTCGCAGTTGTCCAGCACGACCAGCAGGCTCTGCTCGCCCACCGCCTCCACCAGCGCCTCAAGCACCGGCCGACCCGGCCCCAGGGGGACCCCAAGCACATTAGCCACCGCCACCGGCACGAGATCCGGGTCGGCCAGCGGGGCGAGATCAGCGAACCGCACCCTGTCCACGGCGCCATTGGCCAGCCCGGCCGCCACCTGCAAGCCCAGCCGGGTCTTGCCCGCCCCGCCCGTACCGGTCAGCGTCACCAGCCGCGACTCGGCCACCAGCGCCCGCACCGCAGTCAGCTCGGCCTCGCGGCCGATGAAACTCGACACCTGCGCCGGGAGGGTGGTCATCCCCGCGACCTGCCCGCCGCCTGCATGTGCCGTCTCCCTGGCCGATCGGCCGTTTACCGACGATGCCCGGATGCGCTGTCAGGTTACGGCACGTGGATGTCATGAACAACTTGGTCCTACTAGCTCTTGTGCCAACAAGGGGACCGGCAGAGAAATTGCCTACCGGCCTATACGGATGCGCGGCCGCGGACTCCACCACGACGGCTCCGACCATCACGCAGATGTGCAAGTGGCTCGGGGTATCGAAATCCGGATTCTACGAATGGCGGGGCAGCCCAAACTCGGCAACCGTGAAATGAACCAAGAAAAAGCTGGACGTGAAAAAGGCGCGCGACGAACACCCACGCGTTTGCCATGCGCCCTCCCGGGCCAGGTCAGCGCCTTAGGAGACGCTGGGTCACACCCGAGTCCAGGTCGACGATTGCCGTCAGGGCGAAAGTAGTGGCGTTGTTAATCGCGCTGGGCAGGGCATTGAGGGCGGCAGTCGCCTCGGCTGCGTCCACGCACTCAAGCACGAGAACCGCACCAGAAACATCAGCCTTCGCCCATCCACCGGTGATCGTGCCAGCCGCTCGAAGCTCGTCCAAGCGCCGGAACTCCGCCACGATGAACGGCGACACGTCCTTCGTGTTGGTCGATACGGCAAGGTACTTCATGATGCTGCCTCCCTCGTACTGACTTCGGTGGCATCGGACAGCTGTTCGCTGAGCTGCCACAGTCGCTCTTGGGCTTCGGAGTCCGTGGCCCAGGGGTTGGGTGAAGCCTGACGCTCTCGGTCGCAAAAGGCACCGGTGACACCTTCAAGCTCGGGATCGACGGCGAGGCGCGTGGTCGCTGCGACGCCTCGTTCGAGCGAATCGACAAGAGGCCTGCCCGCCGTGTAAACGATCTTCGTCGGCATCCCCGATGTGGGGTGCAGGCTCGTGGTGAGCTGACGAGCACGATCCGCGCGGGGGCGGAGGCACGCAGCCGGCCGAGCAGGCGGGTGATGAGCAGGAACTGCGACAGGGAGTTGACCGCGAAGTGCAGCTCGTGACCATCGGCGCTCTCCCGGCGCGGCCCGCCGCCGATACCCGCATTAGCGATTAGGACATCGATGCGGTCCTCAGCTCCAAGCGGTTCCTCCGCCAGGCTCCTGACCTCCTTCAGCGAGGGAGGATCGGCCTGGTAAGTGCGCACCGTGGTGTCCAGCACCCCAGCGACGCCGCGGCCGAGGCCATCGCTCGCGCCAGTGATCAAATTGGTCTTCCCCCTCATTGCTGATCCCCTCCTCACCTCATGAGGCGAGTTGACGGGAACTTACGCAGTCAAGACTGCCTGCGGTCAGGTGACCAGAAGGCCGCCGTCGACGGTCAGGTCCTGACCGTTGACCCCCGTATTGGTAAGCAGGAACTCCGTCGCTCCGGCGACCTCCTCCATCGTGACCAGCCGGCCGATGGGGGTGCGCGGCACGCTGGGGTGATCGGTGAAGTCACGCCATTTGGGGCTGTCGCCCACCGCAGCCGGGTGAATGGCGTTGACCCGGTGTGGCGCGATTTCGATCGCGAGCGTCTTGACCAGCCCCGAGATGCCCTGGTTGAACACCGTCACCATCGTCGACCCGGGGTAAGGCTTGTCCTTTGCCACCCCGCCGAACAGCACCACGGACGCCCCCGGCCGGAACCGCGGCCGCAGCACCCGTACCGTTTCGGTGTAGCCGACAAGCTTGACGGTCACTACCCGTACTGCGGCTTCGACGTCGAACCCGGCCAGCGTGCTCGGCGTCTGGTCGATGCCGCAGACGACAAGGTTGTCCACCTCGCCGACGCCTGCCAGAGCGTCGGCGAGGCCGGCCGGCCCGGACAGGTCGACCGCCAGGCCCCGGGCCGTGCCGCCGATCTTGCCCGCTGCCGCCTCGGCCCGTCCGAGGTCCCGGCTGGTGATGACGAGGTCGTCCCCGCGGTCCGCCAGACGCTGGGCGATGACCTGCCCGAGTCCGCCCGTGCCGCCGATGACTACCGAGTGCGCCACTTGTTGCCCCTTTCAAATTGCCGTGCTGCCAGCTATTCGCTGGAACGGGTTTCAGCCGAACAGCATGCGCTCGATGGTGTTACGCGTCGTGCTGACCACGTGATGGATGCCACCATCGAATGTCATGCCAGCGCCCCGCACCATCCCAGGAACCTGGGGTTATGACCTGCCGCCGGTAGACCGGCGCGGCAATCGCCGACCTCCGCGCGCCGCTGCCGTTCGACGCCGCGTGGTGGTGGACCATCGACCGTACGGCAACGAGTACGGCGACACCGACTATCGAGCTCCGCCTGGGCGCTGAGCGACAACTCCGCCCTGTGGGGCGGTATCGCGCTGCTGCGGGAGCCCGGCGCCTCCGACTTCAGCTCGAAGAACTCACCGACGGCCGCACCGGGCTGCCGGAATCGGTCCGGTCAGTCGCCGCGCGCGTCAGGCAGCTTCACGACAGCGACTACCGCGATGAGCGCCTTGCTCGTGCCAGGGTCCCCGCGGGCCTTCCAGCCGGTGGCTGTCCACCAAGAGGATAAGCGCCGAGATTCATCTTTCGCCTTACATCGTGCAGAACCACCTAAACGTGATCTTCGCAAAATTCGGCGTGCGCTCGCGACGGGAACTCGTCGCAAGGATCTTCGACCAGTCGCGACCGGTCATGGCCTCGCGGCACGCGCCGCGCCTCGCGGCCAGGGTCGCACGAGCCCGCCCCGCCCTCACCCGCCAGCGTCACCAGCCGTGACCCGGCCACCATGGCCCGCACCTGCAGTTCGGCCTCGCGCCTAATGAAGCTCGACACCTGGGTCGGCAGGTCGCCCATCCACGAACTATGCGCCCCACCGAGCCTGGCCCGATCGGGCCATCTGCCGCGACCGGGTGAAGGTGGCCCGCCCGGGCGAAGCGGTAGCGCCGCGCGGCCGGATATTACTGACTCAGGCGGCGGCGCCGGGGCTGCTTTGTAACGGGGTGTGGCTTTGTAACGGGGTGTGGCTTTGTAACGGACTGCGGCCAGACCATCACTTCTCGGAAACTTGCGTTCTTCTTGACTGGCGGCCGAACGCCAGGAGGTCAACTCGCTGTGGAAGGAGAACTTCCGTGATCACGCAGGCACAGGATCGCGACAAAGGCCGAGCACGCGGCGAGGTGATACCGGACAGGACCGTACCTGGCCCGCTGTTCCGTGCACTCAAACATCCACTGTTCATGCATTACAACCGGCTGATCGGCCTGGTCGTGCTTGTCAACGGCGCGCTGCTGGCAGGGCACCTGGCGCGCGGCGACTGGCATGTCGCCGACGGGAGCGCGTTGTCGGGTCTGGTGAACCTGATCGTGGTGAACTTCGCGATCGCGGTGCTGATCCGCCAGCAGCACGTACTCAACGCAATCTTCGCCGCGTCCGGCCGCGGCTCGAGCCGCTGGCCGCTACGACTGCGCTGGCTGATCTCGAAGGTCAACCACATCGGCGGTCTGCATGTGGGGGCGGCACTGGCGGGCACAGCCTGGCTTTGCGCCTTCACCGTGGTCGCCACGATCGCTTACGCCCGCCGTCCCGCAGCCGTGGGTCTCACGACCCTCGCGCTGGCCATAAGCCTGGCGACGCTGATGATCGTCATCGTGCTCGGCGCGTTGCCACCCGTCCGGGCGCGGGCGCACAACGTATTCGAGCTAACCCATCGCTTCGGCGGGTGGGCATCGGTTGGACTGTTCTGGGGCCTGACCGTGCACCTGATGCACGCGGACCTGGGCGCGTGGCAGGTCTGGCTGCTCGGGCTGATCACGGCGAGCATCGTCTGGCCGTGGGTACGACTCCGCCGCGTGCCGGTGACGGTTGAGCGTCTGTCCTCGCATGCCGCGATCGCGCATCTGGATTACAGCAGCACGCCGATCCACGTCTCAGCGGTCGGCATCAGCCGCAGCCCGCTGCGAGAGTGGCACACCTTCGCGACGGTGAGCACCCGCGGCCGATCCGGGTATCGGCTACTGGTCTCGCGGGCGGGCGACTGGACGTCCCGGTTCATCGACGACCCGCCATCGCACCTATGGGTTCGCGGCGTACTAACGCGGGCGCCGGTACCGGCGATCGAGGTCATGTACCGCCGCGTCGTCTACGTAGCGACCGGCAGCGGCATCGGTCCCATGCTCGGGCTGATCCTGAATCCGCGCGTGCCGGGCCGGCTGGTCTGGTCCGCGCGCAGCCCGCGTGCCACCTACGGTGACGCGCTCGTGGACGAGGTGCTTGCCGCACATCCCGACGCGGTCATCTGGGATACCACCATTCACGGCAAGCCCGACTTGCTAGCGATGACTCACTCCATGTGTCGCGACTTCGCGGCGGAGGCAGTGCTGGTAGTCAGCAACAAGGCCGGAACGTGGGCCTTGGTGCAGGGCTTGGAGCGGCTTGGGGTGCCCGCGTTCGGCCCGATCTGGGACTCATGACTGGGGCCGCCGCGGTCAACTGCGCCCCTGGCCGGGTGCCCTATCAGTAGAAAAGAGATCTGACGTGACTGACGGCAAGCCCACGCAAACGTTCGTCCTGATTCCCGGCGCATGGCTCGGAGCCTGGAGCTGGCAGCCGGTAGCCCGCCTGCTCACCGGCCGCGGTTACCCGACGCTGGCGCTGACCCTGCCCGGGCTGTCCTATGACGGCTCCCCTACAGGTCTCGGGCTGGCGGACGCCGTGGATTATGTGGTGGGCGAAATCGAGCGCCGCGGTCTCACCGACGTGGTCCTCGCCTGCCACAGCTGGGGCGGTTACCCGGCAGGCCATCAATGCCACCCCCGACGCCAGCGTCCCTGTCGACCTCGACGTGGTCAAGGGCGTGCTCATGCCGGGAGACCCCGCCCCGCTCCAGGAACTCGTCAGCCGGCTGCTGGTGTCGCAACCGGGCGGTTACGTGACCGGCAGCCTCGATCTGCCGCCTGTCACGGAGATTGGGCTGGACGCAGCCTACGTGCTGTGCGCCGACGACATCGCCCTGGCCCGGCCCGGTGCCCAGTTCGCGGCGCGGCTCGGCACCAACCCGCTGGTCATACCGGGCAATCACATGACGATGCTGACCCAGCCCGCGACCGTGGCCGACGCCCTGCTCTCCGTGCTATAGAGCTGCTTGCTGCCCGGAACAGACGGCAGGCCACCGGGAAGGTGCAGCTGCCGTCGGCCGCGCGAGACTCGGCTGTCTCCGCCAGAGCGGAGGCGCGTGTCACCTGGACCGCACCAAGAATCCCAAGTACTTGGGATACCGGCCGCCAACTGCCTTCACTGCTTCCTCCATGCTCTGGGCGCCGGCCCCCGACCCAGTGCTGGCCACAGCATTAGTGCCGGTCGCCGACCCGCGGCGCACCGGTGTAGCTGGGCAAGCTGGCCCCTGGTGGCGCGACCTGCCCAGGGCCGACCGGGTTGCGCAGGACTCCGACACCGGAGGCCTCTAGCTCCACGACGTCGTCTGGCTGGATCCGGCGGTCCAGTTCCAAGCCGCAGCCGCCGCCGACCGTACCGACCGCGAAGAACTCGCCTGGGTAGACCGGCTCGTCGAGCGACGCCCAGGCCAGCACTTCGGCGAACGAGAACTGGCGGCCCGCGGCTTCGCCTGAGGTGAGGTTCAGGCCGCCGGATGTGAAGAAGCCGAGCTCGAGCTCGAAGTCGAGCTGCCCCGTGTACGAAGGCCACAGCAGCGGGTCATTCGGCCCGACGACCGTCTCGGTGTTGCACTTGTAGCAGATCGGCATCGCGGTGAACGCGGCCGGGACGCCCAGGCCGGAACCGGCCGCGTGCCCGTTGTAGGTGAGGTAGTCACGCATTCTGCGGGGCCGCGGGACCGGCGCCAGCAGCCGTACGGTGTCCGCGGGCAGCACCGCGGACACCCCGTCGGGCGCGGTCAGCTCCGGCCCGTGCTCAGCGACCAGTTCGAGCGCGAGCGCGCCAAGGTCGCGGCCGCACGGGCCGGCTTCGAAGAACGCGACCATCTCGGTGGGAAGCTGCGCAGCCTCGCCGGCGCCCGGATGCCGCATCTCGGCAGCGGCCCGCAGAGCGCGATCGGGATCGACGATGGCCCCGCCCTGCACGATCCCTACCCTGGGGCGCCCGCTCGTGCGGGCGTAGGTGACAAGACGCATGAGTATTCCCTTCGCCCTGGACGGCGTCCTTCCAGTCCAGTGCCCGCCGGGCCGACGAAGGGTGCCGCGTCTCGGGCCCGGTGAGCGCCGTGGACGGTCTACAAACGCGCTGCGGGCGTGGGCAGGCGAAGGCCGGGGACGCGGTTGGCATAGATCTGCTTGGCGGCCTGCGGTCCTACCGTGTCCTCGACCTGCTGGCGCACCGAGGACATGTCGTAGAACGGGTAGTCGGTGGCAAAGACGACTCTGTCGATCCCGTAAGCCTCGACGGCGAGCCGGAGCGCGCCGGGGTTGCCGGCCGCGGTGTCGACGTAGAAGTTGGTCTTGAAGTAGTGCTCGATCGGGTATCTGGCCTTGCTCCCGCCGAGTAGTCCGATGCGCTCGGCCACGTAGGGTAGTACTCCGCCCAGATGCGGATGCACAACGACGAGGTCGGGGACGGCGTCGAGCACGCCTTCGTCGATCAGCCGAACGGCCGTCAGCGAGGTCTGGTACACCCAGGACAGGCCGGCATCCTCGCGGATGGTGCGGGTGCCGAACCGGGTGGCGGAACGGAACCCCGGGTGCATGACCAGCGGAACGCCCAGCTCCGCGATGCGGGCGAATACGCGTAGCGAGTCTTCCGTGACCAGCGGACGCTTCTCGTCGATGGTAGTCACCAGTGAGACGCCGCGCAGGTCGAGCTCACCGACCGCGTGGTCGAGTACCTTGAGTGCCAGGGACGGGTCCTGCATGGGGAGGGCGGCCAAGGCGACCACGTGATCGGGGTGCGCGCGCTGCGCTGCCGCGTACTCGACGTGGACGTGGTCGAGCAGTTCCGCGGCCTCGGCCGCCGGCAGGTGGAAGACCTCGGCCAGCGTCGCCGGGCCGAGGACGAGGACATCGACGCCGGCCGCGGCCGCATGCGCCAGGTGCCCGTCGAGATCCACCGTGAGACGGTCCATCAATGGCTGGCCGACACCTTCGTCGAGCCAGAGGACGTACTCGCCGTCGGCGCCGCGCTCCGCCTTCGGATATGTGGACCTTTCCGTGAGCTGCTCAACGGCCGAAGGCGGGTACCAGTGAACCTGGTAGTCAACCACCGGGCTGTCCGGGCGCAGCAGGCTGTTGTTGGGTTCAGTCGTCATTTCGACCTCCTGGGTCGGACGTCACGTGGCCGCACCAAACGGCCTCATTTGTTGCGTATAGCCGGAGATATCGAAACTGTTAGCGGCTTATATCGATATCAGGCATCATCGAGATCGATCCCATCGGGCTGGCGAGCGTCGCGACCGAGGGTGTCCCAGCACCGCGGATCGTGTCGATCACGGCGACGGGGTCGGCGGGCGCGTCAACGCCTCGCCAAGCGACATAGTGGTCGGGCCGGATCAGCGCCATTGCGGCCCCGTAGGCCGCGTGCGCGTCGGTGCGGCCGAGTTCCACCACCCGCAGCGGCACGCCGCGCGACGCGGCGGCTTCGGCAAGTCCGGTGACCGGCGCCGCAGAGTCGAGGTGAAGCAGCGTGAATCCCTCGTGCGCCACCTCGTCGTACAACGAGGCCCCTTCGCCCAGCCACAGGTGAGGGGCCCGTGATCCCGGCGATGCAGATGGCGTGAACTCTCCGAAGGTCGCCCGCGGCGGTTCGGTGCCGTCAGGCACGACGATCGGAGACTCGAAGTATGCCGCTCCGAACTGCGCACCGAGGCTGATCAGCTCCTTCTCCTTGTCCTCGGCCATTTGCTGCCCGACCTCCGCGCGGATCCGCGCCGCCTCGGCGGTGTCGGCTTCCATTCCTGGCACGGTCCACGACATGCCGACGTGACGTGTGCTTTCCTCGGTGAGGTCACGGATCCACCGCACAACCGG
>Ga0335074_10006714_pt1 | contig 15952 bp, 11 predicted proteins | sample Lox_Sample_23_FD_206715 | JGI IMG/M metagenome (GOLD analysis project Ga0335074, IMG submission 206715) | Soil microbial communities from Loxahatchee National Wildlife Refuge, Florida, United States - Lox_Sample_2.3 | ecosystem: Environmental > Terrestrial > Soil > Wetlands | place: USA... | reverse complement strand
GTACCAGGCTTCATCCTCGGCTTGCGCTTTCCCGTAATCATCAACGAAGTGCTGAGCAGCCTCACCTTCGCGTTGGCTGCAGCGTCCCTGCCTTATCTGATCGTGCGCAAGAAGCGCGCGAAGCGCATGTCCCAACTTGAAGAGGAGTTTCCCGAAGCGCTGGACTTCATGGCCCGCTCGGTGCGTGCCGGGCATGCTTTCCTGATCAGCCTTTCGATGGTCGGCGAACACGTGCCCGAGCCCCTCTCCACCGAGTTGCGCACGCTGTTTAACGAAATCAACCTGGGCGCGCCGCTGGAAACGGCTCTCATGAATCTCACCGTGCGCGTGCCTCTGCTGGACTTCCAGTTTTTCACTTCGACGATTCTGTTGCAGCGGCAGACCGGCGGCAACTTGAACGAGATTCTGGGCCGCCTGGCGCATGTGATCCGCGAACGCTTCCGCCTGAAGGGCGAAGTGAAAGCGGCCAGCGCGCACGGCCGCCTGACAGGTTTGATTCTGACCATCCTGCCGGTGGTCACCGGACTGGCTTTGCTGGCTGTGGCGCCCGGCTATCTGCAAGGCATGGCTAAGGACCCGCAAGGCAAGTACATGATGGTGGGCGCGGGCGTGAGCGTGCTGCTGGGGAATTACTTCATCCGGCGCATCATCAAGATCAAGGTATAACGATGCCCATTTATGTCATAGTCGCGTTTTTTATGGTGCTGATGGTGGCCATCGCCGCCTTCGGCTATCAACGCTACGCGCGGCCGGGCCAGGTCTACGAAAGACTCGGCGAGCCGGTCATCGAAACCCCCACGGCGGGCGCGGCCGAAGAGGCCGAGGTCAAAAAGGTGCGGGAGTTCCGTCTGGTGCAGAAGGTCGGCGAGCTGATGCCGGTCTCCGAGGACGAGAACTCCATGGCGCGCCAGATGCTGACGCATGCCGGCTATCGCTCGGACAACGCCCTCAAGATCTATTTCGGCATCCGCATTCTCAGTACCGTCGTGATGGGTCTCTTTGGCCTGGCTTTTCGGAACTCGTTGGGCGAAAACCAGGCGATGCATATCGTTTTCCCGGCGGCCATGGCGCTGGGCGGGTACATTGGTCCGAATTTCCTGTTGGAAAAGAAAATCAAGAAACGCCTGAATATTCTGCGGTTGGCGTTGCCGGATGCGTTGGATCTGATGGTGATCGCCGTGGAAGCAGGCCTGGGCCTCGATCAGGCTATCTCGTATGTGGCCAGCGAGCTGCGTAACGCGCATCCGGAACTCACCGAGGAATTCTCGTTGGTGAACCTGGAGATCCGCGCGGGCAAGCGCCGCAGTGATGCGCTGAAGAATCTGGGCGAGCGCGCCGGAGAGCCCGAGCTACGCAAGCTGACGGCAATTTTAATTCAGAACGACCGCTTCGGCACCAGCGTCGCCGAGTCGCTACGCCAGCATTCCGATGCGCTGCGCACGCGCCGCCGGCAAGAAGCGGAAGAGCGCGCCGCGAAGGTGGGCGTGAAGCTGGTGTTTCCCATCTTCTTCTTCATCCTGCCGGCCATGATGTTGGTGTGCGCGGGGCCGGGTGTGTTGGGAGTGGTCAAGTATCTGATACCGCTGATGAAAGGATTCTGAAGAAGCGGTAAAGAAGGGTTTTTAGGTCGGTACTTTAGAGAAAGGAGACATGGTCATGAATGGCACGATGATGCAGGTTCTGATCTGGGTTGCGGCCGGAGTCGTACTGTTGCTGCTCTTGCAGCGCCGCCGGCGCCGCAAAGTGATGCGGTAGTTTTGGGGTATTGTTTTTTTGCTGGCTCGCAAGCATTCAGGCGCGGAGCGGCGCTTTCCCGTAGCGCCCCCGCGCCCCATTTATGTTCCGGGCGCCGTGGGTCAGACGATCGTTTTGTGTCGTCTGACCGTGTCTGGGCATGCTAGACAGGCCACCCAAAACGATGGCCTGTCCCACTGTTTTAGGGGGACTGAAGATTTGGAAAGCGCGTTAGACGATATCCGCACCGCGCAAAATCCGGACGGCGGATGGCCGTACCGTAAGGGAGGCTCGTGGACTGAGCCAACGGTCTATGCGCTGCTGGCTTATCATGCCGCCCGCGTGGCGGCCCCGCGCGGCACTGACGCGGTCTCGTGGTTGAACACCGCGCAACGTTCCGATGGTGGATGGACACCGCGGCTGCCGGTGGACGAAAGCACCTGGGTGACCGCGCTAGTCGCGCTGCTGCCCGCCGAAAGTATCGGCAGGGAAAGGCACCAGCGCGCCATTGACTGGCTGCTCGGCCACAGCGGCATGGAGACTTCGGCGCTGGTGCGGTTGAGCCAATTTCTACAAGGCGGGAAGCTGCCCGATGGCCCGGAAGTAAGCGGTTGGCCATGGTACCCGGGCGCCGCGGCTTGGGTGACGCCGACGTGTCTGGGCATCCTGGCGCTGAAAAAATGTTACTGGCAGAAACCATCGGCCAAGCTGCGCGAGCGCATCGGCGAAGCCCAGGATTTTCTGTTTTCCCGCCGCTGCGCCGATGGCGGATGGAATCATGGTTCGGCGCGCGCTCTCGGATACAATTCGGACTCCTACCCCGAGACCACCGGCCAGGCTTTACTGGCTTTGGCCGGCACGGACCCGGCGAAGCTCCCACAGAGTTTCAGCCTGGCGCAGCGGTTTTTGCGGGAGCAACGGTCCTCGGCAGGAGCCGCCTGGTTACGGCTCGGGTTGTTGGCTCACAAACAAACTCCGGCCGCTGCTCCCATTTTTTGCATGCCCTGCCGCACCGTGCCGGACATGGCCCTGACGCACATCGCCGAAGTGGCCGCGCAGGGCTACAACGTTTTTCTGGAATAAACTCATGAAGTTCGCGCGGCTCCCATTTCGTCGCCTAATCGCCAACCTGGCGGGGTCCGCCGCTATTGCTGCGCTATTGACCGGCTTCATGCTGTATTTTCATATTGCCAGCTATCCTTATTTAGCATCAGCACTTGTGGGATCCTTAGTAATCTATCTATGGGGCCGCCCTGGCTGGCCCAGCGGGGCCATCACCGGTTTGCTTGCGGCCGCGTTTGCCGTTGCGTATCACCAGATCAAAGGCGAGCCGGTGTGGGGCTCCTGCCTGGCCTTTGTCGGCTTGGGCGCTATCGCTGCCTTGGCGCTGGCTGTGCTTTGGCAAGATCGGAGAGCGGTCCAGTCGGACCTAGAAGCGCTGCTCATGGCGTCGATGTTTCCGCTATTTCTGGTCGTCTCGGGCCTGTCGCTGGCGGTCACCACCGAAGCCCACCCAAGAACCTACGATCTTTTTCTTTACGCTTTCGATAACCAACTGGGCGCATCTCCCAGCTTTCTTGTGGGCCGGTTCCTGACGCACGCCGGCGTGATACGTGAATTGTGCCGGATCGGTTACGAAGCGCTGCCGTTGGCAATGGCTGTGGCCTTTTCGTTAGACCGCAGGCGGTCCGACGGCCGCCCGTCCGGCATCATGCTGGCATTCACGGTGGCGGCCGCCGGCGGATTCATACTCTACAACTTCTATCCCGCCGCCGGGCCTGTGCATGTGTTTGGCAGTCAGTTTCCCCTTGCTTCACCAGCCGCCCCGCGACCGCCGTTCCCGATGGCGCCCTTAGCCCCAGCCGCGCGCAATGCCATGCCGTCGGTGCATATTGCCATGGCGCTGCTGATCCTGTGGAACTCGCGGCGTTGGGCGGCCGGATGGCGGCTGCTGGCCGGCGCGCTGCTTGCGGCGACCGTGCTCGCGACCCTGGGCTTTGGCGAACATTACCTGGTGGACTTGCTGGTGGCGGTTCCCTTTGCGCTGTTAGCGCAGGGGGTGGCAGCTTCTGGTTTGGCATGGAATAGCCCCGAACGCGTGGCCGCGGTAGCCGGGGGCGGGGCAGCGGTGATGGCGTGGCTATCTTATTTGCGCTTGCCTGCTCCGCCCGCCTATGGCGGCATGTGGGCGTGGACGCTATTGCTGGCGACCGCTGTGGCGGCGATTTACGCGGAATCCAGGCTGCAGCGGGTAGAAGCCGTGGGCCGGGCGGCTGTGCCCCGACGCAAGCTTCAGGTTGAGCCGGTGGCCGCTTTATCGCATGCGGAGGTTCAGCAGTCATGAGACGTCGCGATTTTCTTCTGGCCGCGCCTGCCGCTGCCGCTTCCGTGGCGGCGCTCTCCAGTTGTGCGCGAAAGCCCGCCGTGCGCGCGCGAGCCCGCGTGCAAATTACGCGCGCGGCGGCTTATTCGCAGGATATCTACGAAACCATGCGTGGCGTGTTGGCCGCGCACAAGCTGAATGTCCGCGGGCGGCGCGTGGTGTTGAAGCCCAACCTGGTGGAGTTCGAGCCGGATAGCGTCATCAATACGCATCCCATGCTGGTCCACGCCACGCTCGAAGCCTTCCGCGAGTTGGGCGCATCGGTGGCCATCTGCGAAGGTCCCGGCCATCGCCGCGGCACGCTGGATCTGGCCGATGCGGCGGGCTATTTCGAAACCATCCCGGGGTTCGAAGACCTGTTCACGGATTTGAATCTCGACGAAATTTCGCGCATCGATCTGCGCCATCCGGCATCCCGGCTGCGCTCGCTGTACCTGCCGCACACAGTGCTTTCGAGCGATCTGCTGGTCTCCCTGCCCAAGATGAAAACGCATCACTGGGCGGGCGCCACGCTTTCCATGAAGAATCTGTTCGGTATCGTACCCGGCGGTGTATACGGCTGGCCCAAGAACGTGCTGCATTGGGCGGGCATTCACGAAACCATCGCGGATCTGCATGCGCTGTTCCCCAATCATTTCTCCATTGTGGATGGAATTGTGGGGATGGATGGCAACGGTCCCATACAAGGGCGGCCCAAGCCCGCCGGCGTGATCGTCTCCGGGCGCGATGCGGTGGCCGTGGACGCCACCTGCTGCCGCATTATGCAGATCGATCCGGCGCGCATCGGATATCTGATGTTGGCGGGCGGCGCGGAAGGTATCGCGGAGCAGAATATCGAGCAGATGGGAGAACGGTGGGAAACCGTAAGCACACGTTTTGAATTGATCAAGGAATTGCAGGATTTGCGAAAGGCTTAGAGGTGACGTGATGAGCGATACGAACGCGGTGGAATGCGCGGTGGCCATGGAAGCGCCCCGCGTGGAAATCGACGGTCTGAGCGGAAGGCTGATTCCGCGCGTGAAAACCATCCCGTGGAAACGGGTGCTCGTGGACGCGCTGCTGATAGCGGCCATTGTGCTGGCCTCATCCAGCTTTTTGACGGTGCGGTAAGCGCCGCCGAACCCCGCCATGTGGGACGGGGCGGCGCGCAATCTCACGAAAATTGAGGCGGTGTGGGGCGGGCGATCCTGCCCGCAGCCGCCTTTGCAGGCGGCTATTGCGATCTCCACTTCCGCAGGAGGAGCCGGCTGAAAGCCGGCCGCGGGCAGGATTGCCCGCCCCACAGACGACAAAAAACAATCGTCCGCCCAACGGCGCACTGGAGTACTGGCCCTCAAATTCACTACACTGAAGTCTGATGGACCGCATCGGCCGTTACAAAATCGTGCGCGAGCTGGGGCGCGGCGCCATGGGCGTCGTGTACCTGGCTACAGATCCCACCATTGGCCGTCCCGTGGCCATCAAAACCATCCGGCTGGGCGAAGTCGCTAACGCCGAAGAGCGCGCCCGCCTGCGCGAGCGCCTGTTTCGCGAGGCGCGCTCGGCCGGCGTACTGTCACATCCCGGCATTGTCACCATCTACGACATGGAGGCGCAGGACGATCTGGCCTTCATTGCCATGGAATATGTGAACGGGCCCACGCTCGACCAGTTGCTCTCGGGTCCGCCGCTCGCGCCCGAGCGCATGTTCAGCATTCTGGGCCAAGCCGCCGTGGCGCTCGACTACGCCCACCAGAAGGGCATCGTGCACCGCGATATCAAGCCCGCCAACATCATGGTTACCGACGATAATCTAACCAAGATTACGGACTTCGGCATCGCCAAAATCGCCACCAACGAGCAGTTCACCATGACCGGCGCGATCGTGGGTACACCGCATTACATGGCGCCCGAGCAAGTGCAAGGCCTGGCCGTGGACGGGCGCGCCGATCAGTTTTCGCTCGCCGTGATCGCCTTCGAGATGCTGACCGGCGAGAAACCGTTCACGGGCGAGCAACTGACCACGGTGGTTTATAAGATCGTGGCCGAAGAGCCGGTGCCGGCGCACCGGTTGAATTCGACCCTGAATCAGGGCATCACCAATGTGCTGCGGCGCGCTATGGCCAAGAAGGCCGACGCGCGCTATCCGAACTGCCAGAAGTTCGTGGACGCGCTGGAAGCGGCGTGCGCCGCGGCGAAAGGCTGGAAGCCGGTGCCGCGGGGGGGGAGCCTGAGTTTGCCGACAGCGGCAGACGTGCCGCGTCCGCGGCCGGTGATTGCCGCGCCGCGCGCTTCCAGCGCCGAGGAAACCAAACCCAGCCGACACAAGATGGGAGTGCTGCCGGTGGTGTTGGCGATTCTGGTCGCGGCGGGGCTGGTGGTGTTGATCGCGTGGCAGGCGGCTCCCTGGTTTACGGCGCAGACACCCGCTTCGCCGCCGCCGCCCGCGCAAACTCAGCCGGCCTCGCAGACGGCCACGCAAGCGCCGCCGATAGCCGCGCCGCCTGAAGTGAAGAAGCCCAGTCCGATGCCGCCCGCATCTTCACCCGCGGTCGCGCCGGCGGTCGCTGCCAAGGAAGAGGCGCCGCCGCCCGCGCCCGAGACCACCGATACCGCGCCCGATCGCGGTCCCATCCCCGCGCCCGCGCCGGAATCGCTGACGCCGGTCCACTCGCAGCCGCGCCAGCCCGCGCGGGAATTCTCGGCGAGTCCGTATCTGAAACTTTCGGTGACCACCGTGCCCGCCAACGCCACGGCCATGCTGGACGATCACGCGGACACCGCCTGCACCACGCCCTGCGCGCTGGACGCTACGCCCGGCCAGCACATCGTGACCATCCAGCGCGATGGCTACCAGACGGAACATCGTCCGGTGATGGTGGGCAATGGGCCCGTGGAGCTTCCCCCCATCGCGCTGCGCGTGCCGGGGGGGGTGCTGATGCTGGTCAGCGTGCCGCCCGGCGCGAAGGTTTACGTTAACGGCACGGCGTCGGATCAAGTAACTCCCGCCCGTTTGGTGCTGCGGCCGGGGAAGTACAATATCGCGGTCGAGCGCGACGGCAAGCGATACTCCAAGGAAGTGGATATACAGAACGGGGGCACCAGTTACGAGAAGATTATCATGGATAAGTAACCCGTGCTCCCCTGGTCATAGTCCGATTATAGCTGGCGGCCTTTACGCACGGTGCCCTCAGAGGGGGCAGATAGACAAATCCGGTTTCTGAACTACTCGGCTTCGCCGCAGGCCCGGGCCATGTGAAGTTCTTTGATCGCGAAGCTAGTTGCCATCAGTCCCGGCGGTTCCCGTCTTTCGAGGAACCGGTAGAAGTGGCCTGGCATGGTCTTGCGGTCGTGAGAAATGAGAACGCGACCGGGCATCGCGGCTAGCGCCAATACTTCCGGGTCTTGCAATCAGTGATTATCCCCTGCGCCGCCAACAAGTCAAATGGATGATGCCCGCCTTTGAAGACCGTGGACGATCCGAACCGGAGGTCCGCGTCAGCCAGCAGACGGGCCTTCAAGCGGGTTTGAGATCCCGTTCCTGGCGCGATCTCTCGGCCTTTTCGACAAGATCGGGAGGATTTGCCTCGCGCGCGTGGTCCCAATCGCGGGATTGCTCCGCCAGGTACGCACCAATCTCCTTGGGATGCGAGCGGACGAGGTCAAGGGCCCCTTCCAGTGTCTGGTAGGACTGGAGCGCGGGAAAGTCAGCCAGGATGCCGTCGACTGTCTCGCCGCGGCTGACTGCATAGGCAATGCTGTCGAGCGAAATGCGTGTGCCGGCTGAGCCATAGCCGTCGCCGCTGGCTTCAATGTATTGGCTGACCGGCAGATCGCTCATGGCTGTCTCTAGTTTATTTCTCTGGATGCGGTTGCCGCAAGATAAAGGCCGCCGGGCCGTGTGACCCGGCGGCGATGGAGCGGAGCGATTATTGTACGCTGCCATTCAAAGTCAGCGCTTGCGGACTGCCCGTGCTGCTGTCGTATACGAGGTAGCTGGCGGATTCCGCTCCGCTGGTGGACGGCGTGTAGTACACAGTGAAGCTGCAAGGCGCCCCGGGCGCGAGCGAACCTCCGCAGGGCGGATCGGTGGCGTTGGTACTGAAGTCGGTGGCGTTAGTCCCCGTGATGGTTCCGGCGGTGAACGTTATAGTCGACGTACCTACGTTGATGATGTTCACCGTTGCCGATACCTTTGTTCCGACAGCGGTGCTGACCAGGCTTAGCGTGGACGGGCTGAACTCGAGTCCCGTAGCGGTTCCCGAGAGGGCCACGGTTTGCGGGCTGCCGGTGGCGCCGTCGAAGACACTCAGCGTCCCAGTGGGGAAGCCGACGGACGTAGGGGCGAAATTCACCCAGATTTCGCAGGTTCCCCCGACAGCGACGGTCAAACTGGCGGTGCAGGTGGTGACGCTGGTGCTGATGGTGAAGGGTCCGGTGATCGACAGCGGCGTCTTGTTCAGCGTAAGAGTGGCCGTAGTGTTATTGGTCAGCGTGATCTTCGTCGGACCATTGGTGGTATTTACCGGCGTCGCCGCAAACGCCAGCGAACTGGGTGTGAAGGTTACAGAACTGGTGCCGGTTCCGGTCATACCCACGATCTGAGGACTGCTGGGATCGCTATCATTGATTTCCAGCGCGCCCTTCTTCGCGCCGTTGGCTTTCGGCTTGAATTCCACGCTGATAGTGCACTTGGCTCCGCCCGCCAAGGCGCTCCCCGATGCGGGACAAGTGTTGGCCGAGATAATGAAATCCGTGTCATCCACGCTAACTGCCCCCATGGTGACACTGTCCGTTCCCTTGTTAGTGACGGTAATCTTCTTGGCTGCGCTCTTCGAGCCAACGGCCACGCTGCCAAATGCCAGTGGCCCGCCGGTGACGGAGATGGCGCTGCCGGTCCCGGCCAGCGAGACAGTCGCGCTATCGGCGAAGAAGCCGTTGTCTTCTATGGTGATTGTTCCGTTCTCATCTCCCGCGACGGTGGGCTTGTAGAGGACATACATGGTGCAGGCAGCGGCGTTAGTGAGAGCCGTTCCGCAGTCGTCCTGTTCCGTGAAGGGGCCGCTGATAGAGATGTTACTGAAAGTCAGCGGACCTATGGCGCTGAGCGCCAAGGTTTGGGGGGTGCTCGTGGAGCCGACGGTGACCAGGCCGAAATCGAGGCTGCTGGGGGACGTGTTCAGGGCGGAGAAGACGGAGACTTCGCGAATGCGGAGGTTGTCATAGTCGGCGACCAAAAAATCGCCCGCGGCGTCCTGGGTGATGCCACCGACAAGGTCGAACTCCGCGTTGGTGGCCAGACTGCCATCGCCGAAAAGGCCTGGGCTGCCATTACCGGCGATGGTAGTCATCACGCCGGCGGGGCTGACCCAGCGCACACGCTGGCCGGTGTCGTCGGCGATGAACAGGTTGTCGTTGGAATCCAAGTAGACGCGGTCCGGATGATTGAGTTCGTGCTCCGTCGCGGCGCCATCGCCGTTGTAGCTGCATGTGCCGTTGCCCGCGATGGTTTCGATGATGCCGGTGGCCGCGATGACTTCGCGGATTACACAGTTATCATAATCCGCGATGAACACGTTGCCCGCGCTATCGACGGCTACGTCTGTGGGATCGTGAAGCTCGGCGATGGTGGCTGGGTCTCCGTCCCCGATGTAGCCTGCGGTACCATTGCCCGCGATGGTGTTGATCTTCCCGCCAGTCACTTCGCGGATGCGATTGTTGGTGCTGTCGGCGATATAGAGGTTGTTGTGGCTATCCATGAATATGGCAGTGGGAGCGTCGAGCTTGGCGCCGGAAGGCGAGCCGCCATCGCCGCTGTATCCGCAGCTCACGGGAGTTACGCCCGCGAAAATCGAGATATCGCCGGTGCTTGCGTTTACCTCCCAGACCACGCAGTTTGAAGTGTCGGCGATGTAAATGTCGCCGGAGGTGTCGCGGGCGAGCCCTTGTATATGGCCGAGTTCAGCGCTGGTAGCCAAGCCGCCTTCGCCACTGAAGCCACAGGTGCCCGCCGTGGCGTTCGCCGCAACCGTGCCCGCGAAAATGTTCACCAGTCCGGTGGACTTCACCAGCTCACGGACGATGCAGTTGCCGTTTTCCGAAACGAAGACGTCGCCCGAGGGATCTTCCAATACGTCTACGGGATCGTAGAGCACCACTCCGGAGGGGACCACGCCGCTCACGAGTGTGGGATAGGTGGTGCTGCCATTGCCCGCGACGGTGCTGATGTCCTCTCCGATCGTGAACGCGCGAACACGGTCGTTACCGTTATCGGAAAAGTAGATGAGCCCGGAACTGGCGATAACAATTCCTTCCGGCGTATTCATGCAGGCGCTGGTCGCCAGGCCGCCGTCTCCACAAAACGATTTGTCGTCCTTTCCGGCGATGGTAGTGATCGCGCCGCCAACGGGGAATTGCCGGATCTCGCTGTACGACACATCCCCGATGGTAACCGTGTCGCCCGCGGCGTCTACCGCAATCCCGTCGTAGACGTACCCGATCTCGGTGCTGGAGTTTCCTTGCGTCCCATTCCCACCGACGGTTGTAATAATTCCGGTGGAGAAAGTAACTTCGCGAACTCGAAAATTGTTCTGATCGGCGATGAATAGATCTCCCGCGCTATCGATCGCTAGGCCGGACGGGTAGTTCAGCTTGGCGCTGGTTGCGGGTCCGCCATCGCCGCCATAACCGTCCGATCCGGTCCCGGCGTAGGTGTTGATGGCATCGGTCGAAAGAACCAGCTCTCGAATCCGAAAGTTGTACTCGTCGGCGATGTAGAGGTTCCCACCGTTCAACGCTAAGCCCTGCGGGTGGTACAGGTGATAGCTGGTGGCCGGCTCGCCGTCTCCAGTGTAATTGCACTGTCCAGCGACACCAGCGATGGTGGTGACGGTACTCGTCGCGGTGTCGATCATACGGATAACGCAGTTGTTGTACTCGGCGACGTAAACGTTCCCCGAGCCGTCCACGGCGATGCCAGCCGGTTCGTTCAATTCGGCATCCAACGCGCCCCCTGGCACATTATCGCCGTAATATCCGGCAGCGCCGGTTCCAGCCACAACCGTGAGGATGCCGCTTGTGTCCACCTTGTATACGCGATTGGCGCAACCAGCCGCGATGTACATGTTCCCCGAGGAATCCGCAGCGATGCCGATCGGGCCGCAGATGTCGGCCTGAAGCTCCGGTATATTGTTGGGACCGCCGCCGATGACGGTTGTAATTACATCCTGCTGTGCCCACGCGGGTAGCAGCGAGATCATCATAAGAAGCGCGCAAAACGTTGCTAATTGACGCATAGTCTCTCCTTGTTTTCGATTCGTTTTCCCAACTTGGCAACCAGCCGCGGGCGTTCAAAAAGCCGCGAATGACTCTGGGATCCCGGCGGGGCGGCCCTCACAGCCTGTCTGCGCGGCAACGCGAATTTCCTGCCACAATATTTTGGTGAATAAATTTCCTGTCATGTGCGAGCGGAGTCTACGCAGATGAAGGTTGTATACCTGTTATTGAGATGAACAAGCTCTCGCGCGGCGTATCATGCATCCTGTTCGGGTGGCTGTTAGCGGGCGCCGGCTCGCGCGCGCTTGGCCAACAGTATCCTTTCCTCCCGGTCCCCGGCGCGCCCACTGGCATTACGCTCCTCTTCCAGGACTCCCGCGGACGCCTGTGGCTAGGCGGGTCGGAGTTAGCCTGCTTCGATGGCGCACACATCTTCTTTCTGAAGAACTACGGATTCCCGCCGGTCCAGACTTACGACCTTGCGGAAGATCCCAGCGGCGCTATCTGGATCGGTGCGGAAACGGGCGTATACCGGTTTGGGAACGGCCACGTTGAGCAGATCGCACAGGGTGTTGCCATCAGCGTAATCGCTCCTACGCCGAACGTTGCCATTGCAGCCGTGGGCCCGTTAGGCCGCGGCGTTCCGATCACTACCTCCGCACTGATGCGGATCGAGCGAATCGGGAAAACCTGGAAAAGTGAAACCGTGATGGACCTCCGCTCGCCCGGCCCGCTCACGCTGGCTCACGACGGACAGATCCTCTACCCGTGCCTCGAGAAGGGATGGCATGAGTTGCGCCTGGAAGATGTGATTAGGTGGCGTCCCCCTGGAAGACTGGCGGTCAGCGATCATGCGGTATGGAGCCTTCCGGCGGCGGGACCGGTGCGAATTCTGCGCGACAGTAACGGATGCATGTGGACCGCCAGCATGGGCCAGGATACCTTTAAGTGCGGCGATGGGGCATGGCGCGAGGCGCCGTTTCAAGGGGCAGGCGCAGGCGCGAACCTTCGCGAGACGCCCGGTGGCGGCATGCTGTTGGTGGGCGATAATTTCCTGGCGCTGGGTCGTCCCGGAGCGTTCCGGCTGGCTAAACTGGCGAACGGGCTGCCTTTGACCACGTCCGCGATTCAGGGGCGGGATGGCTCGATATGGCTGGCCGGTCCAACAGGGTTATTCCGGTTCGCCTCACCATTTAGCTTGGAATACTGGTCCCCGCGGGAGGGAGTGGATGCCCCCTGGTGTCTGACACGGAGCGGAGCAAACGTGTACGCGGGTCTCGATCGTAACTTAGCGGTGCTTTCGAGTGACCGGAGCCGCTGGCGGAAGCTGGCTTCTCTAGGATCCAGCAAAATCATGAATCTGCTTCCGGAGACCGGCGGAACCCTGCTGCTGGCATTGAACCCCGGTACGGCTGCCTTGCTGCGCGCGAACGGCACGGTGGTAGCACGCGCTGCCGGCGGCGAGGATTATTACGGTCTTCGGCTGGCCAGGACCAGCGACCAGGGTATTTGGTTGGGCGGCATTTCCCTGGGTCCGGTAAAGCGCGAAGGATCCCGCCTTACCATTCATAACCACAGGTTGGATACGCAACCTGCCGGTAACGTACTGGATGTGCAGTATGAAGAGCATAACAACAAGTTATGGGCTTGTTACATCGGAGGCTTGGCCGTTAGAAGCCAAGATGGTAACTGGAGGGAGTTCACTACAAAAGATGGCCTGCTGGTGAATGCTTGTTGGTCGCTGGCTGCTCTCCCCAACGGGGATGTCTGGTATGGTTACTACAACACACCCGCATTTGCATTACTCCGTCCGAATGCCGATGGGCGTTACACAGTGCGGCAGTTTCGCGCCGGCGGCGATATTCTAGATCCCGAATCCATTACCTTCGATTCCGACCAACGCGGCTGGTTGTGGCGGGGTGGTAATCACGGCATGTCTGTAGCAGACCCGATCGAAGCCGAAGCCGGGACTTGGATTCATTTCGATCAATCCGACGGCTTTCCCGGGGAGAGCGTGAACAGCGGAAGTTACTTCGCCGATTCCGACGGAACATTGTGGTGGGGCAATGATCTTAACATCGTCCACTACACCCCGCCGCCCGACTTAGTTCATCCCCAATTCGCGCCTCAAGTCTTCGTCTCCGCGCTTTCTTATGACAACCATCCGCCGCGCTTGGCCGAAGCCGTCGGGCCGCTGCCGCACGGCTCTAGGATCACCGCCCACATCGGGTCGCTGCAGTTCGACCGGCGCAACGCGCTACGCATCCGATACCGGCTGCTGCCGGATCAACCGCGGTGGCGGGAGTCGAAGAATCTCGATCTGGCGCTGGGCAGGCTGCCCACTGGCGCGCATACCATCGAGGTGCAGGGGCGCGTGTTCACCGGGCCTTGGTCGGCGACGGTGCGGCATACATTCACCGTCATGCGCCCGGCGGCGCTGGCATGGCCGTTTCTAGCCGCCTATTTCGTGACGGCGGGCGGCCTCGCCACCGGCGGATTTCTGCTGCATCGCCGCCGCACAGCCGAGCGCACCACGCTGCTACCGGATCTCTCGGTATGGCGCATGGGCGCGCTGCTGCCGGATGTCCACGATCTCACCGGCACGCTGCTCGACGGGCGCTTCGAAGTGGGCGAATTGCTGGCGCGCGGCGGATTCGCCAACGTGCTTTCCGGCTATGACCGCGAGCAACAGCGGCGCTGCGCCGTGAAAGTGTTTCGCCGGGAGGTGAGCGGCGGCGGCGATTCATGGAGCACGCGCAGTTTCGCGCGCGAAGTGGCCGCTCTGCAAAAAATCCGGCATCCCAACGTGGTCCCGATCTACGCCCATGGCACGGCCCCTTCCGGCGCGCCCTACCTCGTCATGGAATTCATCGAAGGGCGCAATCTGCGCGAAACTCTGGAAGCGGGTGCGCTGGCGCCGCGCCGCGCGGCACGTGTGCTCGGTCAGCTTGCGAGCGCTCTCGATGCCATCCACGCGGCGGGCATCTGCCATCGCGATGTAAAGCCGGAGAACGTCATCATCCGTCACGAAGGCGCGCCGGAGGAAGAGCCGGTGCTTATCGATTTTTCAATCGCCATCGTGAAGGATGCCGATGAGACCTTGCATGGGCTATCGCGCGCAGCGGGTAGCTTCGATTACATGGCGCCCGAACAGGCGGTAGGTTACGCCGAACCGGCGAGCGACATATACAGTCTGGCTAAGTTGACCATCGAGCTACTTACCGGGCGCCGGCTTAAGCAGTTACTACCGGATGCCGCGCTCGACTTACCGGATCGCGCGCGTGAGTTACTGCGCCGCATCGGCATCCACTTATCCGCGGAATCGATTGATAGGCTGGCGGCGGCGCTGGAATTCGATCCGGCCAGGCGTCCGCGGGCGGCCGGTGGGTTTGCCGCGCCGCTCGTTCACGATTTGGAATTGTGATGGCCTTCTTGCCCGGCAGCGTGCAGCGTGCGCTTCAGCCACTTCATGCCGCGTTCCCAACGCGAGCGAACCTGGCGGAACGTCAGTCCGGTTTCTTGCGCGATTTCCTCGAGCGTGAAGCCGCTGAAATAATGCATGTCCACCATCCGGGCGGCGTCCGGGTCCTTGGCTTCCAGGCGTTCCATCAGGATACCGATTTCGACGATCTGCTGTGCGTCCGTGTTGGTTGTGCCGAGCAGCGCGACCGATTCGTCGAGAGGCAGCGCGGCCTCGCCGGAACCGCGGCGCGCGGCCAGGCGCTTGCGAGCCAGGTCGATCAACACGCGCCGCATGGCCAGGCTGGCGAGCGCGTAAAAATGGCCTTGGTCGTGGATCTGCCAGCCGCCTTTCGATAGATTACTCAGCCATGCTTCGTGGATAAGTTCCGTCTTAGTCAGCGGCGCCATGTAACGTTCGCGTTTCAGCTCGCGGATGGCGATTTGATGCAGCTTGGGCAATACTTCGCGTAGCAAGGCATCCGCGGCAGCGGTGTCGCCTTGCATAAATGAGTTAAGGCGCTCGGTCAAGGAGATATTAAGGGCCATCGGCGCGCCTCTGGTTACTTTGCCAAAATATACCTGTATCTGTCAATTATCGGGCGCCGTTTCGTGACCATTTCGTGACGATGGTAAAATGACGAATTATGAAGGCGGCGGCGCGGCGCATGGAGATTCCGGCGGGTGAATTTTAAGGCAAAGTGTTTGAAGCTGCTGGACGAAGTCCAACGACACCATCGCGAAATCGTGGTGACGAAGCGGGGAAAGCCGGTTGCGCGCGTGCTCCCGCGGGCCGCGGAGACGCCCGAAAGTTTCGGCAGGATGAAGGACACCGAGGATTTTGGGTGACATCATCGGCCCAACCGGCGAAGTTTAGGTGCCAGTGGCCTGCACGGGGAACGGTCGGCGGCCGCTGGAGAAATTCGCGCAAAACGGGACGCCCGCGCCGCTCTTTTCAGCGGAGTTCCTTTCCCCTATGGCGGCGCGGGTAACGCGGCCTTTGGGCCGCAGCGCCATGACGCAGGCCGCAGGCGTGCCGCACGACGCCGGTTCCCGGTTACGCTGATTTGATTTCTGTCCACATGCGATCCCGCAATTCCTGCGTCGCGGCGGGCATGGTGG
>Ga0335074_10006713_pt1 | contig 15953 bp, 13 predicted proteins | sample Lox_Sample_23_FD_206715 | JGI IMG/M metagenome (GOLD analysis project Ga0335074, IMG submission 206715) | Soil microbial communities from Loxahatchee National Wildlife Refuge, Florida, United States - Lox_Sample_2.3 | ecosystem: Environmental > Terrestrial > Soil > Wetlands | place: USA... | reverse complement strand
ACTCATTACCTTGAACGCTATTTTAAAATCGGGGAAACCATGGGAAGACAAACTCGCAAAAACCTGTTGACAAACAACACAGCCGCTCTGTGGCGAAAAATAAATCTGCGAAATCTGCGGATTCGTTGTGCCGTTTGTGTTTCGTTTGGCGGTTATTTTTTCGATTTGACAAGATCGGCGACCGACGCTCCTTCGAGCGAGAGCCCGTAGCCAACCTCGCGCACGATGCGCTCTTTCAAAGGCTGAATGAAATGAACACGCGTGTTGCGGCGCGTCACTTCAGGAGCCTTCAAATACAACTCGCCCAACTCCAGCGCCCGACTAAGCGCCTTGCCGTTCGGGACAACCTCGGCAACCACTCCCCACTCGTGCGCCATACGCGCGGACAACGGCTGTGGGTTCATCAGGAACGCCTCCGCTCGTCCCGGTCCAGCGCGATAACTCCAGGTGGTAAAGACTCCGTCACCGGGCGCAATGCCCGCGGCGAAATGGGCCACATCCTGGAAGGTCGCACCCTCCGCCGCCACAATGACACTGGCCAGCAGCGCGTAGTCTGAGTGCACATGGGCACGTCCCTCGATAGCCGCGATGACCGGCACGCGTATGTTGGCTATATTTTCCAAAGCCTGAACGCCTTCATCGTGAACCTGGCTCCAAACGCCGGGATCGGAACCATCGCCGAAACTGGACCAATCGACATTCGTAATGAACTCCCCGCCGGCGCCGGTGAGGATTACGATCTTATTCGCTCGATCCTGCGAAATTCGGTAGAAAGCATCGACAAATTCCGTGTGGGATTGCGCGGTCATAATGAACGGCCCGCCGTTGCTGTGGAATTGGGCGACCAGTATGCCTTTGGCGTCGCGTGTCAGCTTCAGGTTGCCATAGGCGTTGAGGTAGTTGTCTTGAAGTGTGTGCATAGTATTTTCCTTTCATTTTGGTTACTGAACCGAATTGTAGCGCTCCTATTGCTTATCTTTCCACTTTCTAATTTTCCCTGCTCTTTTCGCCTCATTGTCTTGAATCATGCGACCGTCGGGCTGCGCCTGGAAAATAGAAATTAATTAGCGACGCCCACCAATTTCCCGGCCCGCTGAAAATCATTTCATCTTTTGCAGGCATAGTCATACAATGCTTATACATCTTCAGTTTGCCGGCAAGGATGGAAAACGATGCGAAAAATATTCAGTTCTTTGGCCTGTATCCCGGCTTTGATGTTCTTTTTGCTCTTTATGGGCAAAGTTGTCGCGGATTCCGGTCCCCAGCCGTTACCGCCCGAGATAATCATCGCATGGGACAAGGCCGGTGCGCAATCAGAGTGGATAAATATAGTGGAATCGAGAGGGCTTCCTTCTTACGGTTTCTACGGTATCTCAGATTATTCAAATTTTTTCGTTTCGCCTAAAGATATTCAGGCCTTCCAATTTTTATCATGGACGCCCGGTAAAATATCCCAACTCCCTGCGCCGGATCAGGGCTTCGGCCTGGATTTTTATAGTCCGAACCCTGGCTTTGGCAACAGAACTTATTCTGTCATAAATGACTCTGGTCTTAAAGAATTGTCCAGATTTTCTCAGTTGTGGTCGCTCAACCTTTGCTACACCCACGTGACAGACTCTGGCCTGGTGGAATTGGCGGGCCTCACGCAGTTGCGGGCACTGAGCCTCGGCGGTAATCACATAACGGATTCAGGATTGAAGGAATTGGCCGGCCTTAAACGGCTGGAGTTTCTATGGCTTTTCGACACACAGGTGACGGATGCGGGCCTCAAGGAGTTAGCCGGCTTTACGCAGTTACGGGCACTCTGGCTCGATGGCACCCACGTGACTGGCCCCGGTCTGCAATATTTGGTTGGTCTGAAACAGTTGCAAATGCTGGATCTCACTGGCACACAGATAACTGATGCTGGTCTGCATAATTTGGTTGGTCTGGCGCAGTTGCAGATGCTGAATCTCACAGATACCCAGGTGACCGGTGCAGGTCTGAAAAATTTGGCCCAGCTTCCGCGGTTGCAGGAACTGGATCTCAACAACACCCATATAACGGACGCGGGCCTTCAAAATTTGTCTGAATGTACACAATTGCACGTGCTACACCTGATTGGCACCCAGGTGACTGCCGTGGGTGTGGCGAAATTGCAAAAAGCGCTGCCGAATTTGTGGGATATCGACTCTTTTTTCCCCGATGAAATAAAACACGTGAATTGATAGCAGCGCAGCTATTTTCCGCCGTCGCCAATTTCCGCACGCACTCCGCGGCGCGTTCCGCGCCGAGCCGGGAGTTTTTTACCACGACGACACAACGACACGACGATTTTTAACCACGAAAGACACCAAAAGACACGATCTCGATAGGTGAGAACCACACGCCGCCAAGATCATTAATCCAGGGATCAGCCGGACTTCCCGATGAAGATATTTTAACGTGAATAAGTGACGTGGTATAATCCCACCATGAAACAGAAATGCACACGTTCCGGCAGGCGCGGCGATCCAGTTTCGCTTTATCCGTTATCAGCGGATCAGGCGGTACAAGCCCTGTTCAAGATTAGGCCCGATGACGTGAAGAAGATCATCGCCAGTAATCCGGGGAAGAAACGGTAAAAATGAGCAAAAAACCCGTGTCCAAAAAGGCATTACAGATTCCTCTTTCAAATAGAACGAATACCTGTGCCGTTCAATTTAAAAACGACTGGCCGGGTCTTTTTATAAGGGGAGATCATGCTATTTCTCTGTCCTTTTTTATCAGACATTTACAAAAGCAATATACTACTGAATCTGATCCAATAACTGTTCGCGCTTTGCGGATGCTGGGCGAAATTGCCGACACTATAGAGCAAGATGTTAAGGTTTAACGAATTATCCACGATCTGTGTTTGCTTTGTGAAGTGCATAATCCCGAAATGTTTTAATCCCGATCACTAATGATTTCATTTAAGGATATCGGGACACGCTGCAGAGGGCGCAGAGGATTTATCGTGTCCGGTCAAACTGCACATTCGGCACTGCTTGTTGAAACTCTGTCACACCAGCTTCCGTCACTTGAGTGCCATTGAGGCCCAGGAATAATAACTGCGTAAGGTGTTGCAACTTCTTGAGGCCCACATCCGTCACCTGTGTGCCGCTGAGATCCAGATACCGTAAGCTCGTAAGGCTTCCCAATTCATCCATACCCGCATCCGTCACACGGGTGTTGCTCAGATCCAGAGAGAATAACTGCTTAAGGCCGTCCAATGCCTTCAGGTCCACATCCGTCACATTGGCGCCGCTGAGATTCAGCCTCCGCAAAAAAGTGAATTCGGACAATCCCCGGAGGCCGGAGCTGGTTATTCTCGCTCGCTCCATGTCCAAACCAAAACGCTGCTCCGGCTTGGGCAGTTGGGAAATCACCATTTGATTCCATCGCTTAAGGCGAAACGCCGGAATATCTTCCCCCGGGTCTACAAGCGAAGGCCTCCACTCTGTTTCCCCGGTCATCCAACCGACTTGTGCGCCGGCGTCTTTCCACGCGGCCCGAATGTCGGCCGGTAATGGTTGGGAACCAAATGACGCCATGGCAGATGGAGACTGGTAGTTAATCTGCAGCTTCGGCAGTGTTTTTTGCAATTCAGCCACGCCGGCATCCGTCACTTTAGTACCGCTGAGGTCCAGAAACTGCAGGTGCGTCATACCGGCCAATTGTTTCAGACCTGCGTCGGTTACCTGGGTATTGTTGAGGTACAGCTCCTGCAACTGTGTCAGGCCAACTAAGCCCTTCAAATCCCCATCGGTTACTTGAGTATTGTTAAGCAGCAGAGAATTTAACTGCGTCAGGCCGGCCAATTCATTTAAGCCAGTGCCGTTCACCTGAGTGCCGGCGAGCCATAAATCATGCAACTGCGTGAGACGGGCCAGTTCTTTCAGGCCGGCATCCGTTACGTGTGTGCCGTTAAGGTTCAGATATTCTAACTGCATCAGACCAGCCATTTCCTTCAGGCCGGCGTCCGTTACCTGGGTATTACCGAGGTCCAGAAACTGCAGGTGCTTTAATTCCGCCAACTCTTTCAGGCTCGAGTCTGTTATGTGTGTGCCGCCCAGGTTCAGCGACTGCAACTGCGTAAACCCCGCCAATGCCTGCACACCTGTATCCGTCACTTGCGCGCTCATGAGTCCCAGCGTCTGCAAACGTATCAAGCTCGCTAAACTCTTCAGTCCCGCGTCCGATACGTGATCGTTCATGAGTTCCAGCGACTGCAACTGCGTAAGAGCGGCCAATTCCTTCAGACCAGCATCCGTTATGGCGGTATTTCCGATGCTCAGTGTCCGCAACTGAGTAAAATTCGCCAACTCTTTCATACCAGCATCCGTAATACGGGCGCCGTCGAGGTCCAGTTCCTGCAACTGTTTGAAGCCTGCCAATTCGTTGATCCCAATGTCCGAAACCTGAGTACGGTCAAGGTTCAGATACTTCAACTGTTTAAAGTTCGCCAATCCCTTCAGACCGGCGTCCGTTACGGCGGTATTTCCAAGGTTCAGCGACTGCAACTGCGTAAGATCGGCCAATTCCTGCACACCTGTATCCGTCACCTGGTTGTAACTGAGGTCCAGCATCTGCAACTGCTTGAGGCCGACTAATTCTTTTAAACCACTGTCCGTGATGTTGTTATAGCCCAGACCCAGAACACGCAACTGACTGAATCTGGACAACCCCACGAGACCCGAATCGGCTAAGTTCGTATTCTGAAGGTACAAGTACAAGCCAAAGCTCTGCTTTGGTTCTGGTAGTTGGGAGAACATACCGGGCGTCCGCAGGAAACAGAGAAACGCCGGGACTGCTCCGGGTCGACCTGCTAGTGAACCTTCCCAAAAGTTTTCTGGTCCTTGTAAGTCCGTCCAGCCGAATTGGGCTCCGGCCTTTTCCCATGCCGCGACAATATCAGGTGGAAGCGGCTGGGGAAGCGGCGGCGATGCCGCCGAGAGGATAGAAGGTAGTAAGTAGAAAACAGAGCACAATACGAAGCAGACCAGCACTTTTGAAATTTTTCGCATGGCTTTGTTTCCTTGCCGGAATAATATTTTACCACGACGGCACGACGGCTGCGCCGCCCATCGATCTTACTCAGGGCAGACCCTTCGACGTAGCTCAGGACAGGCGGCGGCGTTGCCGCCGAGACGGGAGTTCTGAGTCGGGAGACGGGAGTGGCGGCCCCGGGTTTCCACCACGGGGCTGTATAGCTAAATTCAATTCTCGAAATTTATCGCACGATGAACAGATATTGTTGTTTGGTGATCTCTGCCCCCGGCAAGTCGGGGGCTATGTGAGGCTCAGGCTGGAGAGCCTAAGTTACAATTTTTCATTTGGCGCCTTTGCCGAATCAATAACGATATTCCGCCCGCCGCCAAAATCGCCAGTAAACCCAATTCGGTCGCGATCAAAACGTAAAAGATGCTATCGTCATAGGTATCGTCGTCTTCCGGCGTCGTACCGTACAGATTGCCGTTATCATGAATGATCAGGCCGGCGAGGGGCGTCTTTGCGTCGACACCATTGAACGGAGCCGGCACAATGGGTGCGCCGGTCGTGGGCAATGAAAATATTTCCCCGCCGCCGGCGCTAACACCAAATTCAGTCGTGCCATGGAGCGTGTTACCAGAAAGATTCAGATCGGAGCCACGCTGACCGCCGTAGGAGCCATTGAACTTCGCAAGCATCATGGGTGTTCCGTTGGTTATAGCTTCCGAGAATACATCACCATAGGTAACGCCGTGTTCCGTCGTGCCATACAAGGGTTCACCGGGAAGAGTTAGACCAGCGAGAGGTTCATGCAAGTCTGTGTGATTTAATGAAGCCAGCGCAGTGGGAATACTGCCGGTAACGGGCTCAGAAAACACCACGCCTGCACTGTGGGCGTTGTCTGCGGATGTCGTACCGTACCGGATGCTGCCATCGCCGGCGAGGGTCGGTCCGGCGTAGAAGCTCACGGCGCTCGTGCCATTGAATGAAGCCGGGGCGTTCAAAGTGTAATCTGCGAAAGTTGGCGAAGCGGCGGTAGCAACACAAATCGCCGCGCCGGGTAATAATCGTTTCATCATGGAATTAAGTTTATTAGACATTTTCTCAATTCTATCAACTTGGCTGAAAAGATAAAACGTCTCAAAATATATTATTATGTGAGTATACAACACATTTCCGGGAACGCCAAATTATTTGTTGAACACTTCAGGGCGGCACCCTTCGATCTTACTCAGGGCCGGCGAACATGTTTAACGCAGCCTGCGGTGAGCTCTCTTCGAGCCTGAGCCTCAGAGCCGAAGGCAGTCGAACCGAGTGTGCAGAGTTTTTTACCACCACGACACGACGTGTTTTAATCCCGATCACTAACGATTTATTTAAGGATATCGGGACAGGCTGCAGAGAATGAGAATCAAAGGCAATGATTTCCAGAAAAGTGGTAAGTAGAAAATAGACCAAAGGTGAGGAGCACGGAAGCCGCGGCGGCAGCCACTAGCCACAACATGCTTGCAGGTGCAATCTTCATTTCGTTGCACCTTTGCCGTCCACGCGGCCCAGGAATTCTACCATCAACCGATTCACCTCTGCCGGTGCTTCCTGCTGGGTCCAGTGCCCAACGCCCGGCAGCAGGACCTTGTTCAAGAGATTCGGAACGCTCTTCTGAAGGTTATCAACGTAGGGCCTGGCGAACTCGACCACGGCATCATCTGTTCCTCCGACATACAACGTCGGCTGCAGCATCTTGCGCCCAATCAGAAACGGTGTTTGGAGCCAGAAAATGTCCTGCCCGCGATACCAATTTAATCCGCCTCGAAACCCGGTTCGCGAGTATTCATTGGCATAGTAATCCAGATCTTCCGGTTTGAGCCATGCCGGTAGCTGTTTTGGATCCACGCAGCCGTCCAGCGCTTTCTCATTTACGCCGAACATGTAGCGCCATTTGTGCTCTTTCGGAATTGAGCCGGAACACGAGTAGAGGATCATGCGCAGTGTGCGCTTCGGATCAGCCTCGAACTCCTGTTCAGCCACGCCGGGCGTCTGGAAGTAGGTTTGGTAGAACTGTTGTTCCGCCGGTGCGAACCTGCGCATAAGTTCTGTCGGCTTGATCGCGTCTTGTGTTCGCGCTGCGTATGGAACGCTCAACAGGATCACGGCGTAAAACATGTCGGGCCTTAAGATTGCGGCATTGTAAGCAGTCACCGCACCCCAGTCGTGGCCGGCGATCACCGCCTGTTCGTAGCCAAGCGTATGCACCAACTCAACTACATCGCCAACAAACTGAAATTGCGTGTAATCCTGAATGTTAGACGGAGCATCGGTTTGACCGTAACCGCGCATATCCGGGGCCACTGCGTGGTAGCCGGCCGCGGCCAAGGCGGGCAAGACATACCGCCAGCTATACCAGAGTTCCGGCCAACCGTGCGCCAGCACGATCAACGGCCCTTCTCCTTGTTCGGCAATGTGCATCTTGATTCCATTGACCTGGATGAATCGATGCCTGATGCTGGTAACCCGGGCTGGAATCGCTGACATGGCAGTCAATATAACGGACATACCACACATAATTAAAGAGGGGCACTTTTTTCATTCTGGCTGTCTCCAGACACTGGTCTGGTCAGGAGTGAGGCGCAGAAATCTCGATAGTTCTGTTCTCATCTTTCTGAAGTGTACATACTCTATTTTTCGGACAGGAGTGCTGATAAATCCGGGCGATACAACGCTAAGTTGAACTGTTTTACGGCTGGGCGTGAGGCGTAGGTTTCGATTCCGAGTGCTCCGAAGAACCTCGATCCTGCTTGTGATGCCCTTCGAGCAAGTCATGAAATTCAGGGGAAATCTGGCTGCCTTCAATCAGGTTGACCAGCAGACGGCTGCCGACCGCCGCCGGCGAAAACACCTGATCAGCGCGTGCCAGCTTCAACCGGCGTATAGAAAGACCCGAACTGGCTACGGCCAGGACGCGCACGTTCGGGTTCAAGTCTTTGGCCACCAGGGCAATAAACGCGTTTTCACCATCGTCTTCGCGCGCGGCTATGACCATGCGCGCCTGTTGGATGTTCGCCTGCCGCAATACGGCATCATTGGTCGCGTCGCCTTCGATGATGAACGCGGAATTTTCCTGCTCGGTCTTGTTGGCCACAATTTGCACGAAGGGTACGCCGCGTTGTTTGAGTTCCTCGGCGGTGTTGCGCGCGATGGCGCCTTCGCCGACCAGAATAATATGATTTTTAAGTTCCATTTGTTTTTCCTTTGGATTCAGGAACCGGTTGAGTTCTCCGGAAATTTTCGGCCCCAGCGTCGATGCAATAGCGGTGGCAAACACGCCTAACCCGACCACCAGAAGTGATACCACGAACCAGCGGGTCTCGATAGTCACCGGCACAATATCGCCGAAACCGACGGTGGAGAGAGTGGTAACGGCAAAATAGGCCGCTGTGTTGAGATCATGAATCGGGGGATTAAATCCATCTCCCAGCAGATAACTGCCAAACACGGCATAAGCCAGGACCGCAAAAATGCTGCTTAATGAAAACACAAAGCTGGCCAGAAAGGTCCGGCGTGCGAAGCGATGTTTGGTCAGCAACAGGGCACACAATATAACCGCCTCGAGGACGAAGCCGATGCCCCATTGCGCGCGCGCCACATTGATTCCGATCATGATCGCGAGCAACAGGACAGACAACGTCCAGGCCGAGACCGAACGCCACCACAAGCCGGAGCCTACAACCAGGAGCAAGAGGCCTAAAATCACCTGCATTGTGCCGCCAACGGCCGAGAGCGATTCGCCGATTCCATTAAGTGTGTGAATCCGCCGCAAAACGCTTAATGGCAAATTGAATCCGTTCAATACATTGAGCAGGCCAATCAGAGCCAGACAAACGGCCAGCGGGCCTTGCGGCCAGAGGTCTATCAGACGTTGCCGGAATTGCCGTGTGTTGTCATGACCTTTGGTGTTCATGTGTGGTTAGCTTACATCGTCGCGGAGCATGATGGCAATCGCGGTACGACTGTGATCAATGACTGCGGGGCGAGCGGAGACTCACTGTTTTTTTGCGGCAGATTGCACGGGAATGAGGGTTGCCGGGTTTATTGCTTTGTCCAGGAAATAGCTTCTTCGAGAGAAGCGCTGCCAAAAACCTTGAGTTCGGCTTGAATGAAAAGCGAACTCAATTTCGTTATCCAGATCATCCAGCGCGGACCTCCTACAAGAGCGATGCGCTCAAAATTGTTTTTATACTTCAGACCCATTTTGGCATCGTCCCACATCGCCCCCAATTCCCACCCATCGAATGAGTCATTAAGATAAAATACCACTCTGATCTTTCCGAATTGCCCAATGAACTGATTGAGTTTGGGTATAAAAAACTCTTCATAGTCTTTTGTTGTGAGCTTGTTGGAAGCTTCAATGACCAGGGTATTACCCTTGGTTTCCGGGCGGATAGTAATCATATTTGCCTTCCCACTTTTTGTTTACCGAACCGCGAAGCATCAACGGGCATTTCCATCATCTGCCGTCGTTGAATCATCGGTATAATAATAGCTCGTTTGTCCCGCAAAATTGTACAAAAAAATCGGGGCGGCAGGACACAGATAAGGCTACAGGGGACAGGTTACAGGGAATAGACGAAGGACGAGATTACACCGGTTGAACTATTCACGGCTGTTTGCGAGGAAATCGAGGTTCTTGTTCCAGATGTGATTCATCCCTCTCTGCACTTAGTCGGAACGTGAATATCACTTGATCCTTCTTTGATTCCATTCCGCCCAACGACGAATACAGCCGCATTGCCGATATATTTGCTCGATCAGTAAATACCCAGGCTTCGGAGCAACCAAATGATTTCCCGTTCTCCAAAAGCGCGGACAATAATGCTTTGCCGAGGCCTTGTCCCCGATGCGTTGGAGCCACACCGACCTCATTGATCCAAAGCTGCGGACGCTTATCCGGATGGACGTAATGTACGGCTGACGCCATTCCCACGATCAGCGCATCCTCTATTGCGACCGCAAGATGATGTCGTTTATCTCTGAGGAACTCAGTTGCCAACTGTGCATCTATGGATTGGTCGAACACGCCCGGCGCGACGTTCGCCAGCAGCGCCTCTTCGCCAAGCCGCAAAATCCAAATCTCGACCATCTTAATCCAAGATATTAAGAGCTAATCCGGCCTGACATTATATGATAAGGATTGGGTTCAATTCTTCGTTCATCGAATCGGGACGGCAGGACAATTTTTAATGCAGGGGTCGCAGAGGGAGTAACTTTTACCGTAAAGACGCAAAGAAATTTAATTAATTATTCTTCGTGACCTTGGTATCTTTGTGGTGAACATACCTATCTGAAAATTTCGACACCGCCGCATCAATTCCCGTCGCTTTGAAATTTTTTAGCCTGATTAGCCCAATATTGTGCTTTTTGCTGATCCACAGGTACGCCCAGCCCTTGGCTATACATAGATGAAAGCCACATGCAAGCTGCTGCATCTCCTTGTGCCGCAGCTTTTTGAAAACAGTTAAATGCTTCGGTATAATCCTGCTTCACTCCTTGGCCGTTGTAAAATAGATTGCCCAACCAGTCTTCTGCACCTGGATAATTTTGCGTCGCGGCTTTCTGATACCAATTGAAAGCCTGGGTATAATCCCGCTCAGTGTAATAGAGACTGCCCAACGAGCCTTCCGCATCTGGATCATTTTGCGTCGCAGATTTCTGATACCAATTAATTGCCTGTGTGTAATCTTGTTTTGTTCCCTGGCCATTCTGATACAGATTGCCCAACCAGTCTTCTGCATCTGGATCATTTTGCGTCGCAGCTTTCTGATACCAATTGAAAGCTCGGGTATAATCCTGCTTCACTCCTTGGCCGTAGTAATAGAGACTGCCTAACCAGTCTTCCGCATGTGCATCGCCCTGTTCCGCTGCTTTTTGATACCGTTTAAAGGCTTGTGTGAAATCCCACGGTGTTCCCTGACCCTCGCCATAGTCGCCGTAGTCCATGCCCAGATCATTTTCGGCTTTTGCATTACCCTGTGCTGCAGCTTTCTTTATCCAATTGAATGAATCGACGTATTGGTGGAGTGAATAATAATAATCGCCGAGATCGTACTGAGCTTCTGCATTGCCAGAATTGGCTGCCGTCTGGAGTTGGGACAGCGATTGGCTATTGCCTTTGAGCGCTGCCTGTTCGAGCGCATTGTAATCAGGTGCTGTTGTGGCCTGTGCTTGTGTCAACATCGGCCATACGCTTATCACAAAAGCCATGCATATCAATAAAACTAAATTTTTGCGCATGGCACTTACTCCCGCCGCGCTACTTGATTGATGATGATGCAATTCAGAATCTTCATATTGAACCGCCAGCCTCTATTTGCTCTATGGCTTGAATTTGTTCGCTCTGCTCCTCTAAATATAACACGTCAAGATTATGTTTCTCTTTTTGTACCGCATTCTGACACAGATCCTCTGCCTGGCATACGTATTGGGTCTGTAGATTCTCCGCCCGCTGGAGTTTCTGCAAAGAGATCAGGTACTGTTTAATTGTTTGTTGCGCGGGCTGGGACAGCTTTTTAATTTGTAATTCGCTATCTAACATCGATTTTACCAGGTTCATGTTCATGTACAGCGACTGCTGCTCCTGCCTTAGTAGTGCCAGTTTCCATAGAGCGGCCTGGTTCTGCGCAATTGCCTGTTGCGTGGCCTGGATCTGTTGTTCCAGTGCGTTGTAATCCGGTGCCGTTATTGTCTGCGCATGCGCCAACATCGGCCATACACTTATTGCCGCCATGAACACCAGAAAATATAAAAATTTTCCCATGGCATTGTTCCTTGCCGGAAAACCATAAGTGAAAGAATATTATAACGTGACTGGAAAATTGGCGAATCGGGGCGACAGGACACAGATAAGGTTACGGGGTACAGGTTACAGGGAATAGACGAAAGGCGAATCGGGACACCTATTGAACTCTTCGTCTACGCGGTTCCTGAGATTGAAACTGGGGTGTTTAATCCGGTTCTTCAAGCCAAGCGATGACGCCCGTGAGCTGTTCTGTATGCCGTTTGGCTTCGGGATGCGATTTTCGGACGAGGATGGCCGGGATGCCTGCCTGTTCGGCCCCTTGAATGTCCGCGACAAAGTTGTCACCAACCATCCATATTTTTGAATGCGGTGGCAGTGATCGGCGTACGTTTTCAAAAGCTTCGCGGTGCGGCTTTTCGAAGCCCGTGTCCGCCGAATTAAATATCAATGTGAAATGATCGATCAGGCCCAGAGATTGCACGATGAATCGGAATTCCGGCACATGATTCGAAAGCAGCACATGCCGCCAACCGGCGGCGGTCAGCGTTGCCAGGGTTTCCCGTACGTCTGGAAATAATTGCCATTGGGTAGGTAAGAGGTAAGTGCTGCGCACCAGTTTGGCCAATTCAGCGGCCTGGGGTTGGGAGAGCCCCGCGGCTTCGCGAAAGACGCGTGCGAATAGCGGTTCAAGCTCAAGCCACCATTCGTCGGCGGTACCGGATCGGTGCTGGACATCCGCTCGGTGCCAGCGAAAACCAGACGCGAGATAAGGCCGAATTTGTTCAATGGTCAGAGATGCGCCTACGCCATGAGATTGAAGGACTTCCAAAAGGGTGCCGGACCACATGCCGGTACGATGACCGAGCGTTCCATCAAAATCCCAGAGGATATATGAGCTGTCTGCCATATAGGTTGGATTTATTATGGTCGCGCTTTGGCAAGCGCTCAATTGGCCATCGAGACGACAGGACACAGATAAGGTTACAGAGGACAGGTTACAGGGAATAGACGATGGCCAATCTTCTATAGATAATCTTCCATATCAATTTCCTCGGGATTGATCTGTTCGGGTTTTTTGTTTGAGCTTTTATTTCCCGACGGCCCGGCGATGCCGAACTCTTTTAGCCAAAAGTCGGTTTCATTTATAGCGCCGGCGCCTTGCGTTTTGCCCGGCATCCCAGGGCTTTTAAGAGAATTTTTCTTCGCCTGTGTCCGCAAGCTGAGAAATCGTTCACAAGAGATGCTTTTTGCGCCCGCCCTTCTGGCCTGTGCGGCCACTTGCCGGTCGTTGCTAACCACGATACTTTCCCGACGGCCGGTGCTTTTTTGCAGAATTTGTGCGATCAGATCATCCGCTTTGAGGTTTTTGCCGGAATAGCGCAATTCGATATTGATAAATTCATCCGCTTTTGGCTCATCAGGTTTGGGTAAACCATCCATAACCAGAACAACTTTTTGCCGTGAGCCTGAAACCAAAACGCAAAGTTCGCGCAGGGAAAGGCCCGATATCAGCCCGCTCATGGCACTGGCCGCATGCAGGCAGTTATAAGCATCAATGATGATCATCGATCAGGCCCGGAACATCGCGTCCCCGCCATTTCAATGTTCGGCGGGCCGCTGATAGACCATTTTACCGGCCAGGAGCGTATAACGAACCGCGCCGGTAACCATGCGTCCGGCAAAAGGCGTATTGCGGCCCTTGCTGCGGAATTTGTCCGGTTCAATTTTCCAATGGCGATTCTGATCGACAATTGCGATATCCGCGATGGCCCCTTCCAGCAGGTTGCCACGATCTTTAAGTCGTAGAATGGCCGCCGGTTTGGCGCTCATTTTTTCGATCAATTGCTGCCAATTCAGCAGTCCCGGCTTAACCAGTGCTTCAGCATAAAGTGCCAAAGCTGTTTCCAGACCGACGATCCCAAATGGCGCTTTATCAAATTCAACTTCTTTTTCTTCGCGTGTATGTGGGGCGTGATCGGTGGCCAGGGCGTCAATGGTTCCATCCGCTATACCTTCAAGGCACGCTTGCACGTCGGCCCGGCTGCGCAACGGAGGATTCATTTTAAAGTTGGTATCGTAACCATCACACGATTCGTCGGTCAGCAGCAAATGATGTGGCGTAACTTCCGCGGTAACGTGATGCCCCGATTTTTTTGCCTGGCGGACCAACTCCACCGCGCCCGCCGTACTGATGTGCTGCACATGGTAGCGCGCGTTGATCCTACGGTTGAGCAACAGATCCCGGGCGATTATCAATTCTTCAGAAACGCCGGCAATTCCGCCCAGGCCCAGCCGTAACGCGGTTGTGCCGGCATTCATCGAACCTCCGGAAAGCGTCGGTTCCTCGCAGTGTTGGCTAATCAGACCGTCAAACATTTTTACGTATTGCAGGGCTTTATGCATGACCGAGGCTTCGCCTACGCTGACACCGTCATCGGTAAAACCGATCGCCCCCGCTTCATGCATGAGCATCATTTCAGAAAGTTCCTTGCCCTCGCGATCCTTGGTGATCGCGCCCATCGGCAATACATTGCATAAACCCGCCCGCGCAGCCTGCGTTAGCACAAATTCAATCTGCGTATCGTTGTCGATCGCCGGACTGGTATTAGGCATGCAACAGATCGTGGTAAATCCTCCGGCGACCGCGGCCGCCGCTCCGGTCGCAATGGTTTCCTTGTGCTCCTGGCCCGGCTCACGCAGATGCACGTGCATATCGATAAAACCGGGTGCTACCAGACCACCGGCGGCATCCAGCACGGCGGCATCGGGCGCAAGGCGTTTGAGGCCGGTTCCGACCTTGGCCACCCGCCCATCAACCACGAGTAATTCCGCTTCCCGGAGCTGTGGATGCACCGGATCCAGAATGGTTCCATTGGTAATCAACAACTGGTTCGGATTCATGGTTCTAAAGTATAAGCAGTTGCAGTATTCACGGCGAGTGGAGAATTCTATCCAACTTCATGGAACTGGTTTTCAAAAAGCTGCCGGTAGGTTTCACAAGAATCCAACAATTGGGCGTGCGTCCCTATGCCCACTATTTGCCCGGCTTCCAGGCAAACAATCATGTCCGCTGAAACAACGGTGCTGAGGCGATGGGCAATTACAAACGTCGTTCGATCTTTCACAAATTCTTTAAGCGCCAGAGAAATTTTGAATTCACTCTCCGAATCGATTTGACTGAGCGCTTCATCAAGAATCAAAATTGCCGGATCGCGCAAAATGGCGCGGGCAATGGCGATCCGTTGCCGCTGGCCGCCGGAAAGCCGTATGCCCGACTGGCCCACCATGGTCTCGTATCCTTTTGCCATGTTGACAATGAATTCGTCCGAGAAGCTGCGCCGGCTGGCATCGAGCACCTGTTCGCGGCTGCAGTGCCGGCTGCCATAGGCAATGTTGTTATAGATGGTATCAGCGAAAAGTATCGTTTCCTGCGTCACAAGGCCGATTTGTTTGCGCAGCGAACGCAGCGACACGCCGGCGGTATCCACGCCGTCGATCAAAATCCTGCCCCGTGTCGGTATATACAAACGCGGTAAAAGTGAAAGAAGCGTGGTTTTTCCCGAACCATTGCCCCCCACGATGGCCACTGTCTGGCCGTGTTCCACGTTCAAGTTTAAATTATGCAATACTTCCTGTTCATGGCCGGGATAGGTAAAACTAAGATGTTCAAACCGAATGGATTCTTTGTGCCGAGGCAATTGCGGCAGCTGATGCGAATAGTTTGGCTCCGGCTCCATATCGATGACTTCGAAAATGCGGCTTGCTGCGGCGTTGGCGCGCTGGATGGTGGTGTTGACATCCGAGAGTTTTCGGAACGGTTCAAGAAACGCCAGAAAGCATCCGCCCAGCATGAAAAATGTTTCCCGGTCGACTTTGTTGTTCACCACTAAATATGCCGCAATCATCAACGGAATGCTGACCAGAATGATGGAAAGCGTTTCCACGACCGGTTTGGAAGCGGCCGCATAATGCCCAAGTTTGGCCTGTTGCAGATAAAGACGGCGATTGGACCGGGTGAAGCGTCGGCGTTCATAACCTTCACCCGAGTAAGCTTTCACTATGCGCAAGCCGACCAGCGTCTCGTTGATAATGCCCAGCATGCCGGCCCACTCTTCAAGTCCGCGACGGCTGGCCCGGCGCATGCGATGGGAAAATTTATAAACCGGTA
>Ga0335074_10006712_pt1 | contig 15955 bp, 16 predicted proteins | sample Lox_Sample_23_FD_206715 | JGI IMG/M metagenome (GOLD analysis project Ga0335074, IMG submission 206715) | Soil microbial communities from Loxahatchee National Wildlife Refuge, Florida, United States - Lox_Sample_2.3 | ecosystem: Environmental > Terrestrial > Soil > Wetlands | place: USA... | reverse complement strand
GCCTTTTCGGCGCGGGGTTGCGTCGGTCGTTGCCGCCGCCATCATCGCCTCGGCCGGCGCGATCCATGTGCGTGGCGCCGAGCCGCTCGTGATCCGGGTCGGCTGGGTCGTCACCCCCGGCCATCTTGCGCCGCTCGAAGAGGAACTCGGCCGCCGCCAGCCGCAACTCTTCCACCATCTCGGCAAGAGCTACGTCATGCAGGCGGTACATTTTCAGGGCACGACGCCAGAGATCGAGGCGCAGGCGATCAACGATCTGGAGATCGCCTCGTTTTCGACCGCGGCGGTGGCGCTGGCGATCACGAATGCGCATCTCGATGAGCGCGTCGTCGCCGATGTCGTCGCCGACGGGATGCCGGGCCATTTCAGCGAAGATTTCGTCGTACTGGCGAACGGCCCGATCAAGACGATCGCCGACGTAAAAGGCAGGCGCATCGCCACCAATACGATCGGTTCTGCGAGCGATGAAGCGATGCGCACGATGTTCAGGAAGCACGGCATCGCGGACGGCGATTTTACGACCGTCGAAACCAGTTTTGCCAACATGCCGGCGATGCTCGAGGGCGGCAAGGTCGACATGATCGGGGTCTTGCCGCAATTCGCCCAGGGCATTATCGGCAACCCGAAATACCGCGTGCTGTTCCAGGCGAAGGACGCGGTCGGGCCGACGCAGGCCGTCGTGTGGGCGATGCGGGCCGGCTTTATCGCCGCCCACCGGCCGGCCCTCGTCGATTTCTTCGAGGACCATATCCGCGCCGTCCGCTGGTTCCTCGACCCGAAAAACCGCAAGGAGGCGCTGGCGATCGCGTCCTATGTGACAAAGCTGCCGGAAAGCCGGCTGGCCTTTGCCTTTACGACGCAGGATTTCTACCATTCGCCCGATGCGCGGCCCGACCTTGTCTCGATGCAGCGCGAGATCGACAATTCGGTGAAACTGGGCGTGCTGCCAAAGCCGGTCACGCTCAGCCCCGAATACGTCGACCTGTCGCTGATCGAGGACGCCAAGAAGCGGATCGACGGCGGCGAGTGATCGCCTCGCGCCGCTCAGTCGTTGAAGAACACCAGAGCGCGTACTTCGATGCTCTCGCGCGGCGGCGCGTTCGGCGGGGTTTCGGGGTCGTCGAAGGCGCCATGCGCCGAAAACCGCGCTGCGCCATGGCGCGCCGAATCGAAACAGCGGATCAGGACGCACTCGTCGGCGAGCATCTTCGGGAAATAGTACCAGCGCTGCGCCGGGTTGTACGTGACGCCGTAGATTTCGCCCTTGCGGTCGGGATAGAGCAGATCGGAGGCGATCAGGTTTTCCTCGGCCAATGTCTGGGCGTCGCACAGCGCCAAGGGCGACGCCAGCAGCGGCCCGCGGATCGGCCGCCATAGATTGATCTCGGCGTAGCGTCGGCGCAACAGCGCTTCGGCTTCGGCCCCCATCAGGTCGCGCACCCGCTGCGGCGCCGACCAGGCCGTGTAGTCGTTATGGACGCGGGCCGCCGGCTGCTTGATCTGGTTGCCCTTGGCCGACAGCGCGGCGTTGCGCACGATGTGGTCGAAGGCGAGAACGCGCGCCGCGCCGGTCGCTTCGGCGATCAGCCGCTCGCATTCGGGATAATAGACGCCGGCAATCTCGTCTTCATCGTAAAGACTTGTCGCGGCGGTCGGCCGATGCAGCAGCACGAACCCCTCGCGGTCGAGCGACAACCGATCGGCAAACCGCCGTGCGTCGATTATCTTGACCTGATGCGTCTCGGGGCGCGCATTGCGCAGCACCGTGCCGGGCGGCGGCTCGTAATTGTAGGAGAACGGCCTTTCCGGCATCGGCTCCATGAAGACGAGCGGGGCGAGGACGCCCTGCGCATCGCGCATTGCCAAGCCGTCCATGACATCCTCCGCATCTCGGTCTGCGGCTGACGATAACCGATCTTCGGCGACTGCCATAGTAATGACTGCATGCACAAAAAGACCGCTCGATCGCCTGCTCGATCCCAAGCCACCGCCCTGATCCGGCCATGACGCGGCGCGTGTCACCCCAGTAGGCCGAGATCGCGCAGGCTGGTGTGGCGGCCGCGGCCGATGATCAGGTGGTCGTGCACGGCGACGCCGATCGGCTTGGCGGCGGCGACGATGTCGCGCGTCACCTCGATATCGGCCTTTGACGGCGTCGGGTCGCCCGAGGGGTGGTTGTGCACGAGGATCAGCGCTGAGGCGTTGAGTTCGAGCGCGCGCTTGACGACCTCGCGCGGGTAGACGGGCGTGTGGTCGATCGTGCCGCGCTGCTGCCGCTCGTGCCGGATCAGCGCATTCTTGCGGTCGAGAAACAGCAAATGGAATTCCTCGACCGTGCCATGCGCGATGTTGGCCTTGCAATAATCGATCAGCTTGTCCCACGAGCCGATCACGTTCCCGTGCATCAACTGCGCGCGCGACAGGCGCAGCGCCGCCTCCCGGACCGCCTTCAGCATCGCGATCCCCGCGCTGCCGACGCTGCGGCCTTCCGCCTTGACCGCGCGCACCGCCTCCGGATCGGCGCTCAACACCGCGGCCAATGTGCCGCCGAAATGGTCGATCAACCCTTTCGCCAGCGGCTTCGTATCGCCGCGCGGATTGCTGGCGGCGAGCAGGATTTCGAGGATCTCGTAATCCGGCAGGCTCTCGGCGCCGGCTTCCAGCAACCTGTCGTGCAGCCGCTGGCGATGACCGAGGTAATGCGGTCTGATGCCGACCGCATCGGCCAACTCCTTGAACGGCGCGCCGGTCTTGCGCGGCATCAGCGCGGCTCGCGGCGGCGGGCGCGCATCGCGGCCAGCCGCATGCCGGCCATGCGCCGCGGCTCCTCGCCGTGGTGCGCCTCGACAAACGCATCGATCCCTTGAGCGATCGCCGCGCTCGTCGACAGATCCTGCCAGTCGGCCATCAGCGCCTTCTGGATGCGCAATGCCTCCTTGCCGCCGGCAAGGATCGCGGCCGCGAACTGCTCGACCGCGCCATCGAGATCGGCCGGCGGCACGACACTGTCGACGAGGCCCCAGTGGAATGCCGTCGCGGCGTCGATCGTCTCGCCGGTCAACAGGAGACGGCGGGCGCGCCCCTCGCCAATGAGCTGCGGCAACAGCGCCGCTTCGACGACCGAGGGTATGCCGACCCGCACCTCGGGCATGGCGAACCGGCTGCGCTCGCTGGCGACGCGCAGGTCGCAGGCGGCGGCGAGTTCGAGGCCGGCGCCGAGCGCATAGCCGTCGATTCGCGCAATGACCGGCGCCGGCAGCCGCCGGAAGCCGTCGCAGCAGCGATGCACGAGCGTGATGAAATCGCGCGCCGTGTCACGGTCGAGCGCCGCCAATTCGTTGAGGTTGGCACCGCCGACAAAGGCGCGCTCGCCGGCGCCGCGCAAGACGACAAGCCGGACATCGCGATCTGCTTCCAGCCGCTCGATCGTCTCGACGATTTCGAGCATCAGCATGCGGTGAAGCGTGTTGAGCTTCGTCCGGTTGTCAATCGTGACGCGCGCCAGGCATCCGCCCTCGGCGCGTTCCTCGCGGGCGACAAACACCGGCATCGCACTCTTCTCCGCCTCGACGTTCCCGTGCATAGTAGGCGCGTTGGAGCGCAGGAGGCGAGCGTGGATACGATCGAGAATATCGCCGAGATCCGCGAACTGTACGGCGAGCCGATGGAGCGGGCGGTCAAAAAGCAACTGCCGCGGCTGGAAAAGCATTCGCGGATGTTCATCGCCCGGTCGCCGTTTCTCGTCATCGCCTCGGCCGATGCCGTAGGCCGCCTCGACGCCTCGCCGAAAGGCGATGCGCCCGGCTTTGTCCGCGTCATCGACGACGAAACATTGCTGATCCCCGACCGGCTGGGCAACAACCGGGTCGATACGATTTCGAACCTGCTCGGCGCGCCGGGTGTCGGCATCATCTTTTTCGTGCCGGGCCTGCGCGAAACCTTGCGCGTCAACGGCACTGCGCGCATCACGACAGACCCCACCCTGCTGGAGCCGTGCGCGGTCGGCGGCAAGATGCCGAGGAGCGGCATCCTGGTGGCCGTCGAAGAAGTGTATTTCCACTGCGGCAAGGCGCTGATCCGCTCCGATTTGTGGAACCCGGCAAAGATGTTGAAGCATTCGGATTTCCCGTCATTGGGGCGCATCATCACCGACCAGATCGGGACGGGCGACGCGGCGGCTGCCGAGCGCGCGACCGAGGAGAGCTATCGCACCCGACTCTATTGACGCGTGGACAGCGCCCGCCAGCCGGGCTAATCAGGCGCGATGCCGCCGCGACGCAATCCGCTCAACCTCAACCCGCTGCAGTTGAAGACGCTGACCCTGCTGCAGGAACTGGCAACGCTGACCGGCACGCCGGCGGCCGAGGAGGATGGCGGCGGCGTCGTCATCGACGAGCTTCCGCACGCGCACGGCGATCATTTCCACCTCGGCGAAGCCGTCGTCGCAGCGCGCGACGCGACCGGCTTGCGCAACCCAGCGGTTTGGGCGGCGCTTCACCGCAAGGGTCTCGTCCGTCCAAAACTGCCGGCGATGATCCTGACGCCGTTGGGACAGCAGTACGACACCGGCCTGCGCGACGCGATCCTGCACCGAGGGGAACATTAGCAGGGACGAGGCGCGCCGAACCGGGCGGGCGATCGAGGAGGCGCGTGCGATGAGCGAAGGGTATGGGCCGCTTGCCGGCGTCAAGGTGGTCGCCTGCTCGACGGCGCAGGCCGGTACCGTGCCCTATATGCTGATGGCCGATCTCGGCGCCGAGGTCGTCAAGATCGAGGTGCCGGAGGGCGGCGACAATTCGCGCGGCTCGACGGTCATGCCGGGTTTTCCGTCGACCTATTTCGAGACGAACAACCGCGGCGTCAAAAGCGTGACGCTCAATCTGAAGAGCCCGGAAGGCCGCGAAATCCTGAAGCAGCTCGTCGCCCGCGCCGACATCTTCGGCCAGAATTTCCGGCCCGGCGCCGCCGAGAAGAACGGCTTCGGCTATGACGAATTGCGGCGGGTCAACCCGCGCCTCGTCTATGTTTCGGTATCGGGCTATGGCCCAAAGGGGCCGCATGCCGCGCTTCCCGGCACCGATTCGATGGCGCAGGCCCTCGGCGGCATCGCGCAGGCGTACGCAACGCCGGGCCATCCGATGAAGACCGGCATCGTTTCGGTCGCCGACGAGACCTGCGCGATCCTGGCTTTTGGCGGGGCGCTGGCGGCGTTGACCCACGCCCGCGCCACCGGCATCGGCCAAAAGGTCGATTGCTCGCTGCTCGGCGGCCAGATCCGGCTGATGGGCTGGACGCTGACAACGACGATGTGGCGCGACCGCGACCCGGTTACCGGCCAGGCCCGCATTACCGGCACGCCGCAGCGGCCGGGCATCAGCGCCAGCTTTGACGATTGCGACGGCAAGCCGTTCGTCTTCCAGCTCAACGGCAACCGCGCCTGGGGCACGGCGATCGAGGCGCTCGGGTTCCACCAGGCGCTGAAAGCGGCCGGGTTCGGCGATCTCGGCGTCGTCATCGCCGACGAGGAGGCGCGGGCGCGGCTGCTGCGCCTGCTCGACGAATCGTTCGCCGCCGGATCGCGCGAGGATTGGGTCGCGCGCCTGCGCGCGGCCGACATCGTCGCGGCGCCGGTCAACACGCTGCTCGAAGCCTCGAATGATCCTGACGTCCTGGCCAACGGCTACGTGACCGAAATCGATTATCCGAAATACGGCAAGCGGCTGAAGGTGCACGGCTCACCGTGGCACTTCTCGGAAACGCCGGCGCGGATCGGCATCGCTCCCGAACTCGGCGCCGATACCGATGCTGTGCTGGCCGATCTCGGCTACAGCGCCGCCCAAATCGCGGAACTGCGCGACCGCAAGATCATCTGAACGGGCCGCCGACCGCCGCGACGGGCTGCCGACCACGCAAACTTTCGTTCATCATGTTCCGTCGATCTCGACGGCATGCCGCATTTTATATTTATCCGGCTTCGGCCGGTAACCTGAAAATCTGGCTCTCATCACTTTGTGATCGGCGGCATATCTACATTAATGTCAACTTAACAGGTTTCGGACAAAATGGATGCTGTGGTCGGACTTGCTCTCAACCGGGAATTCTCAGCAATGCTCAACTGGCTCGAACCTTCTGCAATACCCGCTTCCTGGGAGCCGCCTCTCGGTGCATCGCGGCAGCAATCGCAAACAAGGGCAAAGGGGTTGCGCCCCGCGGGTGCGGCGAACATGCCGATCGTTGTCGTGGCGAGCCAGAAAGGCGGCTCGGGCAAGACGACGATCGCCGCGCATCTGGCCGTACAGGCTGGCCTGAAGGGCCACAAGCCCGCCGTCCTGATCGACGCCGATTGGCAGGGTTCGCTCGGTCGGTGGTGGCGGGCGCGCAACGACGACGCGCTGGCGTTGGCAACGCTCAATCCGAGCGAGCGCAGCGCGATCCGGGCGGATGAACTGGTTGCCAGCATCACCGAGCGGGGCAGGGGCGGCTCGGCGATAACGGTCATCGACACGCCGCCGGCGCGCACCGCCGCGATCGAGCAGATCATTGCGATTGCCGATCTGGTCCTGATCCCGGTGCGCCCGAGCCCGCACGATCTGCATGCCGTCGGCGCCACCGTCGAGATGGCGCGGCGGACGGGCAGGCCGTTTTTCTTTGTCATCAACTGCGCGGCTCCGCGCGCCAACATCACCGTGCAGGCAATCGCCGCACTATCCGAACACGGCCCGGTCGCGCCTGTCTTTCTGCATCAGCGGGTCGCCTACGCCGCCTCGATGACCGACGGCCGCACCGTCGTCGAACCACCCGTCTCCCTGAAAGCGGCGCGCGAAATCGCCGAGCTATGGGAGCATGTCGGTTCGCGCCTCAATATCGGGTCGACGAGCCGCGCCGCCGCGATGAGCCTGTCGGTGCAGTGCGGCGCAGCCGGCGGCCTGGCCGCCTAGCCAGGCGGGCGCTGCGCCGGCCTGCCCAGCGTGTCGGCAGACGGGCGCCGCCTCATCCTTGCGGCCGATTGCGGCGGACGGCTTCGGGGTTTGTCGAATCGGCGCCCATGTAAACGCCGCGCTCCCAGGTGCGCTTCAGCGGGTCGACAACGTTGAGCTGCATCCGGCCGATCTTTTCGATCTCGATCGCGACCTTCTCGCCGTCCTGCAACGCGCCCAGTCCTTCGTGGTTGGTGCCGCACGCGATCAGGTCGCCCGAATTCAGCGTCATGATCGAGGAGGCGAATTCGACGAGTTCAGGGACGCGGTGCTCCATATCGTCGGTGTTGTAATGGTGGCGCAATTGCTCATCGTCCCAGAAGCGGACGACGAGGTTGTTGGGGTCCGGGATCTCGTCGGCCGTCGTGATGCACGGGCCGATCGGCGCGAATGTGTCGAATGACTTGCCGAGCCAGCTGCCGGCTTTCCAGGTGCGCCGCCCTTCGCCGCGCGCCGACACATCGATCAGTGCGGTGTAGCCGAACACCGCGCTTTGCCAGTCCTCGCGCTTGACGTTCTTGACCGGCCCCCTGATGACAAGCGCCAACTCGGCCTCGTGCATGAACATCCACGGCTCGGTCAACTCGGGCAGAATGATCGTGTCGCCCGGGCCGACCACCGCCTCGGGGTTTTTCAAGAACATGTTGAGGGGGCGCGGCTCGCGCTGCGCGTGCTCCCAGTAATTGCCGATGCAGCACAGGATCTTGCCGGGACGCGGCAATGGCGGGCACAGGCGTACCGAATCGAGCGGCCGGGCATTGCCTTCGACCGCCAACCCCTCGAGCGCCGGGCGCAGCCGCTCGAAATGGTCGATGACGACCTGCATCGTCAGTTGCGAGGTATAGCTCGGGCGAAACGCGCGGCTGACATTGACGACCCCCCTCTCGGTCAACAGGCCGACCACCGGGGTCATTTCGGAATCGAGTTGAAACAGCACGAGCTTCATGATCCGTCTCCCGATCGAGGGCAGCGATTGTAGCGGGTTGCCGGCATCCTCGCCAATTGCGTGCCGGGATGCGAGATGGCGTGACCCAGTCGCGCAAAATCGCGAATTGCGCATCGCGTCGGGCCGGTGTTGATTGGCCGCGGCACGCAGCGAAGAGGAGCCGACCATGCAGATTCGCCGCCTCGGCGAGAGAATCGGCGTCGAAGTGACGGGCATCGATGTCCGCACGCTCGACGACGCCGGCTTTGCTCCGCTCTACCAGGCTTGGCTCGACTGCAACGTGCTCTGCGTCCGCGACCAGGAAACGCTGACAATCCCCGAATTCCTCGCCTACAGCCGCCGCTTCGGGCCGGTTGTGCCGCACCCGTCAAGATCGACGCGCCATCCCGAATACCCCGAAATAACCGTGCTGGGGGTCGGCAAGTTTGACGCAGCGGGCAACCTGCGGCCGGAGATCTACCGGCGCGGCGCCGAAGGTTGGCATACCGACGGCGCCTACAACGAGGCGCCGTTCAAGGCGACGCAGCTCTACGCGCTTGCGGTGCCGAGCCGCGGCGGCGACACGTTTTTCGCGAGCGGCTATGCGGCATATGACTCGCTGCCGCCGCGCCTCAGCCAGCGGCTCGATCCGCTCGTCGGCGCATTTTCTTATGGCGGGCGGCGCGGCAGATCGAAACTGCTCGACCCGGTGGACCAGGACTGGACGCCGGTCTACCACCCGATCGTCCGCGTGCACCCGGAGACGGGCCGCAAATCGCTGTATTTCGATCCCGGCAAGATCGTCGATTTCGTCGGCGTCGCCCGCGCCGAAGGCGACGCGTTGATCGCCGAACTCAGCGAGCGCATGATCCAGCCCGGTGGCGGATACCGCCACAAATGGCGGAAAGGCGACATCGTTATCTGGGACAACCGGTGTTCCTACCATAAGGCGGCCGGCGACTATCCGCCCGAAGAGGACCGCATCCACTGGCGTGTGTCGATCAACGATTTCGCGAGTGAAGCGCGCGCGGCAGCAGAGTAGGCTCAACTGAAGGGAATATACGAGGACCTGACGCGGCTCATGCGATGATGTCGGGCAACAACTCGCTTTCGATCTTTGAGATCTGGTCCTTAAGGATCAGCTTGCGCTTTTTCAAGCGCTGCAGCTGCAATTGGTCAAACGGCGCCCGCTCGGCGATGCGGGCGATCACATCGTCGAGGTCGCGGTGCTCGGTCTTGAGCGCCGCCAGTTTGGCCTTCAACGCTTCTATGTCGAGATCCATCGCGCAACTGCGCCCGCCGGCGCACCCATCGCGGCGTCCCGCCGGGTGCCGCTGTTGCGTCTAATATAGTATGGCGGGCGGCGGTTACACCGGGGCGGCGATGGCGCAGGACATGAAAGCCGCCGGCGACCGGGATGGTGCGGCATTCTGGCGGTTTTCGCTGGCGCTTTACGCCGTTCCCGCCGTTTCTGCGGCGCTGCTGGAATTGCAGGATCGCGCCGGCCGCGACGTCAACCTGGTCCTGTATGCGCTGTGGCTCGGCGCGGTGCGCGCCTGCCGCCTCGACTGCGCCGCTTTGGCCGCCGTTGCGGCTGAGATCGAACCGATTGCAGCAGTCGTTGCCGAACTGCGCGGGCAGCGCCGTCGGCTGCGGCAGGCCGAAGATCCGCTATTGCAGGGGCTGCGCCGGCGCTTCGCGGCGCTGGAACTGGCCGGCGAGCGATGCGTGCACGATCGGTTGGCGGCCAGCCGCCCCGTCATTGCGGCGGCGGACAACCGCCTGGCGATCGCGTCGGCCAATCTCGCTCTTTATCTCGGCGCCGATGCGACATCGCCGGAGGCCGCCGTGTTGCGAGGCGCTTTGGCCCGCCTGATGCGGCGCGATTATCGCTTGAGATCGATGGGGTGAGGTCAGGGGGATGAGATCAGGGGGGTGAGATCAGGGGCGCGGTTTCTTGGTCGGTGCGGCGTCCAGCGCCGCCTTTGCCGCCCGCAGATCGCCGTCCGAGCGCTCGAGCGCGCGGCGCGCCTCGCCGACTTCGGCGCCCTCCAGCAGCAGCAGTGCCAGCTTGACGCCGCCGTCGGCCTGGCGCAGTGCATCGCGTACTTGCTCGCGGCTGTGCCCGGTCAATTGCGCCAGCATCGTCTCGCTGCGCCGCACCAGCTTCGAGTTGGTCGCCCGGACGTCGACCATCAGCCCCTCGTAGACCCGCCCAAGGCGGATCATGACAAGCGACGACAAGAGCGTCAGCGCGACCCGCTGCGCCGTGCCCGCCTTCATGCGCGTCGAGCCGGCGATCGGCTCGGCGCCGGTGTCAAGCAACACCGGTTCGTCCGCCTCGTCGAGGATCGGCGTCTTCGGGTTGTTGGCGATGCCGACCGTCAGCGCGCCGCGCGCCTTCGCCTCGCGCAGGCAGGCGACGGTAAACGGCGTCGTGCCGCTGGCAGCGACCGCGATCAGTGCGTCGCGGCTGTCGAGCGCGTTGCGCCGTACCTGCTGCGCGGCATTCGCGACCTCGTCCTCGGCGCCCTCGACGGCGCGCACCAGCGCATCGCGTCCGCCCGCCATCAGCAGGACCAGTCGGTCAAACGGCCAACTGAACGTCGGCATCAGTTCGGCGCCGTCCTGCACCGCCAGCCGGCCCGAGGTTCCGGCGCCGGCATAGACAAGGCGGCCGCCGGCGCGCAGCCGCCCCTCGACCGCCAGCGCCGCCTGTTCGAGGGCCGCCCGCGCCGCGTTCACCGCCGCGACCGCCGCGAACTGCCCTTCCAGCATCGCATCGAGGATGTCGGCAGGGCTCCACAGGTCGATCGTCGAATAGCGCGGGCTCGGGCGTTCGGTCTGCATGAGAGTGTCATTCAGCATAACACATCGGGCGCGGCACCGGTTCGCATGGGCGTCGCGGGCCGATGCGGCTGCCCCGGGCGGCGCTTTTGTGCGATGCTGCCCCGCCGCCGCATGTTGAGCGCAACCGATGAATTCCCGATGAACCCGCCGTTGCATGCGCTCGCCGCCGATATCGTGTTCGACGGCGCGCGCGTGCACCGCGGCGGCACGGTCGTCATCGGCGGCGCCGAAATCGTCGCGCTGCTGCCGCCGGGCGAATTGCCGGCAGCGATGCCGGTGCGCCGCCTGCCGGCCGGCGCCTGGCTGGCGCCGGGCTTTATCGACGCGCAGGTGAACGGCGGCGGCGATGTGCTGTTCAACGATGCGCCGACGCCGGAGGCGGTCCTTGCGATCGCCGCGGCGCATCGTCGCTTCGGCACGACCGGCCTGCTGCCGACGCTGATCAGCGACACGCCGGACAGGATGCGCGCGGCGGCCGCGGCGGTGCGTGCGGCGATGCGGCAATGCCCGGGCGTTCTCGGCATCCACTTCGAGGGGCCGTTCCTGTCGCCGCAGCGGGCCGGCGTGCACGACCGGGCGATGCTGCGCGCCCCGACTGACGCCGATCTGGCGTGGCTCGCGGCGCCGCGTCCCGGCCGGACGCTCGTGACGCTGGCGCCGGAATGCGTGCCGGCGGGCTTTGTCGCGGCGCTGACGCGGGCCGGCATCACGGTCGCGCTCGGCCATTCGATGGCGAGCTATGACGAGACGCGCGCCGCGATGGCCGACGGCCTCACCGGGTTCACCCATCTGTTCAACGCGATGCCGCCGATGATGGCGCGCGAACCGGGGCCGATCGCGGCGGCGCTGGAAAGTCCCTCCGCCTGCTATGGGCTGATCGTTGACGGCGTGCATGTCGCCCCGGCGATGCTGCGCCTCGCGCTGCGCGGGGCGGGGCAGGCGATGCTGGTGACCGACGCGATGCCGCCGGTCGGCGGCAGCCGCGACGAATTCATGCTGGGCGGCCGGCGGGTCCGCATGCGGGGCGGGCGCTGCACAACCGACGACGGCACGCTCGCTGGCTCGGCCCTCGACATGGCGAGCGCGGTGCGACATTGCGTGCGCCTGCTCGGCCTCGAATTGCCCGCCGCGCTTAGTCTCGCAACCGCCGCGCCCGCCGCCTTTCTCGGCCTCGGGCATCGGCTCGGCCATGTCGCCGCCGGATATCGCGCCGATCTCGTCGCGCTCGACCCCGACGACATCCGCATCCTCGCCACCTGGCTCGCCGGCCACCCGAACGAGCAAGGCTGACACATGTGCAAAATGCCGTCAGCGGACGCCGACGGAGTGTCGGAATTCTTTACGCTTGCATGAAACGGCTCGGGCCGCGGTGCAGTTCATTGCAGCCGCGGCCCGATGTCGTGGGCGGGACGTTTGACCAACGCCAGCGATCGACCATAGAGAATTCGCCGATCGCGGCTGATCGGGTTTCTTTACGCCGCCTTTTGCTTGCGGCGACGCCGCATCGCACCGACGCCAACAAGCGCGCTGCCGAACAGGGTCAGCGACATCGGCTCGGGAACGGGGGATAGCGTGGTGCTCGTCGAGTAGTTGATCGACGATCCAGCGCCAAGCGTTAGACTTAGCACCTCCGTCAAAGAGAAAGGCGCGGTCAGCGATGGAAGATCCAAGAAGGAGTCCTGCGAGAACGAACCGCTACCGGTTATATTTGGAGCAGCAGGAGAGGTTGCGAAGCCGCTTGTCGCGTTCTGCCCATTGCTCTCGTTTACGTAGCTGACCAAGCTGGCGGTATCAAGAGCGCTTGGGACGACAATTGTCCCGCCGATGTGATTGTTCACGATCACGTCTGGCGGCGTCGTCGGCGCCGTAAAGTTCACGTCGCCGATGTTTATCAGAATCGATTCCGCGGCGCCGGACGTATTCGTGATCTGCAAAGTAGAGGAGACGACATCAGCGAGACTCGCCGTTCCTGGCGAATTTGATCCCGCCGATGACAAGGTCAGCAAAATCCCGTTCGAGGTTGTAATGGACGCGTTGCTGCAGGCTGATCCCGATGGAGCCGAGCAAATCGGGTTGTACGTTGCGCCGCCGTCAACCGAATACTCAGCGATCACGTCTGCGTTGGCAGCTTGCGGAGCAAGGAAGCCGGCGGCACCGATCGCCGCGGCGAACAAAACGGCCTTCGAGGTCCCCCCCAGAAGGCGCCGTGAAAGTTGGCTGGTCATGTCCTACCCCATGAAAGAGCGTTGCTCGCAGCGGACTAAGCAATCGGTGTGCCACATAATAAAATCAATGAGTTGGCATGCTCTGAACGATCTGTCGGCCAGGCGAGTGTAAAGGATCGCGACAGCGGCGGCGGCGATGCGGCCGGCGAATGCCGCGCGCAGCCTGGATTTTCGTCGCGGATTTGGCCGAAAAGCCAGCGATTCGACAGTGTACGCGGCCGCCCGCGCGGGTCGGCGCCGGCGCGTCGGAAAACTTGCCGCGCTCCATCGCCTCGACGGCTTCGCGTAACAAATCCCCGGACAAATCCCTGATTTCCTCGACGCGAGCCGGCCGAATGGGCACCCCTTCGGGCCGACGCGGCGCGGCGCCGCCGGCCGCGACCCGCCGCGACCCGCCGCCCCGGCCGCGCCCGCGTGCGGCGCCGGTCGTCGTTGTCGGCCGCGGAGCCGGCGACGGCGGACCTTTGTTCGACCTGTAAAGAATGCCGACAGGAGCGGCGCGCCTCGCGCAATGCGGGCGGAACGCGTCGATGCGCGCCGTATTGCCGGCCCCTGACGCCCATTGGGGACATGTCGGCAGATTTTACACCCGGTTGACGCCGTGGCGAGGACTGCGCCGCTGCCGGAAAAAAATTGGTTAATGCCGGCCGACCCGGGGCTGCCGCCCGGAGAAGCAGCGGAAATCCTGCCCGCCAGCGGGCCAGGCACCGTCCCGACCGGCGGCGCCGCGCCACCGCCGCGCCGCGATCGAGCGGCGAGGGACCGGCGCACGCAGTTGTCAATAGGTAATCGAATGTCGCGAAAGTTTGCAGAATTGCGGCAAATTTGCGTAGTTCTTCCCGGCCTCCGAAAAAAAACAACGCCGCGTCAACAGCGTAACGGCTTTGGCACCGCTGTTGCTATGCCTCTGTCGTCGCGGTTCGGCGGCAGTGAAATGGAAGCGCGGAACTGTACTTCCCGATCGACCTTCCGGTACTGCACTGAACCTGCATCCGTAACTCGCTTGACCTTGGGGAGAAGGGGTCTCGTCATGAACACGCAAAAGCTCATTGCTACTACGGCCACTGCCCTCCTTTTTATGGGCGCCGTTTCGGCGAATGCGGTCGCCTCTAGCAGCAGCCTCAGTGTCTCCATGAGCTACACCGTCACGCCGCTGACCCCGACCTCCACTGGGGGCGCGCCGACGCCGACAGTCACCAAGGACCTGGCCAGCCCGACGTCGTTTTCGACGAGTTCGCCTTTGTCCACGACGGGCCTCGTGACCGTGAGCCCCGGAAGCTGCTCCGGTTGCAACAGCAGCAGCACGATATCCGAGACGGTTGACGTCGACTTCAGCTTTATCGACGGCAACAACGCCACCGGCAGCTTGAACACGGATTTCGTCTTCACGGATAAGTGGGGCGGGTCGGAGTTGAGCTGCAGCAACAGCGGTACCGGCGACACCGATTGCATCGTCTGGGCCGGCAGCTCAGGGGGCAGCGTGCTTGGCCAAGGCAGCGTGACTGACGACATAGATTTGACCGATGGCGCCGTGGTCGCTCTTACCCTCGACAACGCCCAGGATTGGACGATCACCTCCGACATCAGCGCCACGATGACTTACACGGCGCCGCCGACGGTCCCTGAGCCTGCCTCGATGGTGCTGTTTGCCAGCGGTCTGCTTGGCCTCCCGTTCGTCCGCCGCCGCCTCGGTCGCGGCAAGGCGCAGGCGACGACAGCCGCCGCGTAAGGCGACGTTCGCAAGACCCCTCGCCCGGCCGGCGGCCACCGCAACCCTTCTCCCCGCGCCCCGCCGGCCCGACAGCAGACGCATAGTGAACCAGTAGTGGACCAGGACAGCATCCGATGACCAAGCATCCCCTTCTCCTCACCGTCACCGCCTCGGCCCTGGTCCTGTTCGGCGCCGCCGTCGCCACTCCCCGCGCCGCCGTCGCACAAACCTTGACACTCTCCGGCAGCTTTTCGGTCACGCAGTCGAACGCGACCGGTAACGAGCCGACGATCGAACCGACGAGCGACTCCTTCTCCGACCTCCAGCTGACGACCGGCACCGCGTATGGCCCGGTCGACTTTCTCTCGGTCAGCCCCGCCAGGTCGAGCGGCTGCCGGTACTGCAGCAACACGGCGAGCGACACGATCACGGTGACCTTCACCGGCCTCGACGACGGCACCTCGGCGAGCACCGCGAGCAGCTACAGCGATACCGCGACATACGTCGCCGATTACAACAACGACACCGACTCGGTCACGTGGAATGACAGCGGCAGCGAGCTGGACCCGATCGTCGTCGATTTCACTGACGGAGCGGTGCTTGATCTGACGCTGGGTAACGCCTCGGATTGGACGATTTATCCGACGATCACCGCCGAATTCGTGCAGGGGCCCAGCCAATCGAATAATGCGGTGCCGGGACCGGCGACGATCGCGGTTTTCGGCAGCGATGTTGTCGGGCTCGGGCTGCTTCGGAGGGTTCGCCGCACCGGATAAATCCGAGCCGAAAATTCGTGGTTTAAGGTCGTCGCGCCTGCCGTGGCGAGACGATTTGCCGCATCCACGGGACCCTGCGCGCGGCCCGTGCGATGACCCGTCGTCGGGATTTTTTACACTTTTGCAGCGGCCCGGACTCCGCCCGGGCTGCGACAGGCTGCCGCAGTTGAGCGGGCACGGCGGCCGCGGTTTCGGCTGCTGCGCGGCCGGGCCTGCGATGCGCGCCCCGCCGGATTCGGCGGGAAGAGACGCTTCGCGCCCGATCAGCCGCCGCGGCGGCATGACGCGGCGGCGGGATCGGTTCTGCTGTTGCCGGGGCGAGGCGGGCCCCGCAAAGCGTGTCTGGCGCCGTACGCCGGCTGCGGCTGCGCGACGGCGGCGCTGTGCGAGGCGGTTGAGCCGTTGTGCCGCGTCAGCATGCGTTCAACAAACAGCACACGGGATGGCGCAGGGAGCCGCAGAACCGCCCGATTCTGCCGCCCCACGCCGGA
>Ga0335074_10006711_pt1 | contig 15956 bp, 4 predicted proteins | sample Lox_Sample_23_FD_206715 | JGI IMG/M metagenome (GOLD analysis project Ga0335074, IMG submission 206715) | Soil microbial communities from Loxahatchee National Wildlife Refuge, Florida, United States - Lox_Sample_2.3 | ecosystem: Environmental > Terrestrial > Soil > Wetlands | place: USA: Florida... | reverse complement strand
GCCAGCCCCGCAGGCCAGCCCCGCCGGTCAGCCAGCCAGGTCGCGCGGGCAGTTATGGTAAACCGACAGCCGCCACACGCCATCATCATCGCGGACCAGGATCCACGACGCCCGGATCGCCTCCCGATCCGAATACTCCTTCTCACCCGGCGCGATCACGCCGCCGACAGTGATCAACGCCACCGCATCATCACCCAGCGGCTTGGCCTCCAGCGGCGACCCCGCCACCGTCGTCCCCTTGTACTGCCCCGCATACCCCGCCTCCATATGCCTGCGGATCTCCTCACGGCCCTTCTTGTACACACCGGGCAAGATCATCGACCCGTCCTCGATGAACAGCCGGGAAAACGCCACGGCATCATGCGCGGCCCACGCCGAGACCAGCCGGCCCGGGATCCCGACGATCTCCGCCATCACCCCGTCCGGCACCTTCTTGCTGGTCATACGCGCCTCACTTCCACGGTCAACTGGGTCAGCGACCCGATATGAATGTAGATACGCACAGCCCGGAATACCTCTCCCACACTGCTACACGAAGAAATCACCGGGGCCTGCTGAGGCCGCAACCGGCGAGGTGCGGTGGCCCTCGCGCGCTGCGAGCGTGAGGGTGTGACCGACCAGGAACCGAAGCGGTACCCGCTGTCCTTCACCCAGGAATGGTTCGTCAGCTTCGACAAGGGCGACGACGGCGGGGCGTTCGGCCGCCGGTGGCTGATCGTTTCCGGGCTCCGCGTTACCGGCCACGTGGATCTGGCCGTGCTCCAGGGCGCGCTCGACGACGTGGCCGCCCGCCATGAGCTGCTGCGCACCGTGGTGGTCCGGGACGCCGACCCGCCCTACCAGCAGGTGTTCCCGCCATGCCAGGTACCGCTGCAGGTCAAGGACCTGCCGCCGGATCCCGGCACGTCGCGGGACATGGCCATCCGGAAGCTGAGGCTCGAGGTCGAGGCCGGCACGATGAGCGCGCGCGAGGTGCCGCTGCTGCGCGCCCAGCTGTGCCGGTTCGACGACCGGGACAGCGCCCTGTTCGTCACCGTGCACCACTCGGCCGCTGACAGCTGGTCGGTCCTGGTGATCCTGAACGACCTCGGCGCGTTCTACCAGGCCCGGGCCGGCGGCACCGCGCCCAAGCTGCCCCCGATGCGGCAGTACCGTGAATACGCCCAGTGGCAGCGCGACAGCGCCACCAGCACCGGCGACGACGGGGCACTCAGCTACTGGACCGGCAAGCTCGACGGGGCGCTGGAAACCGTCCTGCCCAACGACCACGGCTACCCCGAGCGCTATTCCAGGCCGTACTCGATGCACGCCTACGCCATCGACGCGGCCACAGCGACCGCCCTGGCCGACCTGGCGACCGCCGTCCGGGGCACCCGGTTCATGGTTGTGCTCTCGGCCATCTACGTGCTCGCGAGCCAGCTCACCGGGACCACCGACCTGGCCATCCGCGCGATCACCGCGGGCAGGAACCAGCTTGAGTTCCAGAACACCATTGGGCTGTTCCTCAACGTCGTGCTGCTGCGCACCGACATCGGCGGCTGCGCCAGCTTCCGCGACATCGTCGCGGAAACCAGGGAGACGTTCATCGACGCCATGGCGCACGAACTGCCGATCGGCATCATCGAGCAGACGTTCCCCGACTGCGTCAAACCGCGCCAGGACAGGCGGATGTCCCACCTGCTCATCTCCGACAACCCGGCTCAGTCCGGCGAGCTGACCATCCCCATCGCCGAGGGGGCCAAGGACATAACCGACCTGCTGGAAGAGGCCGAGACCACCGACATCCCCAGCGGCACGGTCTGGTACCTGGACCCGCGGCCGGACGGCACCCTGAGCGGGGGCATGCATTTCAACCGCGACGAGTTCGAGGAAAGCACGGTGGCTGGCTGGAGCGCCAGGCTCAAGCAGATCCTGGCCGGCGCGATCGAAGACCCTGGCCAGGACTGGCGGCAGCTGTAACCTCAGCACACCCGGCAAAGCACCCCCCGGGCACGCGCGAGGAGTCACTGATCCAGGAACCTGTCGATAGCGCGGACCGTGGGGTTGGCCATAAAGCCTTTGAGGCTGATCTTGATGCCCATCCGCGCCATGAGCCTGGCAACCAGGACGGCAGCGAGCAGCGAGTGGCCGCCCAGATCGAAGAAGCTGTCCTCCACGCCGACCCTATCGATGCCCAGCACCTGCGCGAACACCTCGCACAGTTCGTGTTCCCTGGGGGTGGCTGGCGCCTGGAAGGCCGCTGCGCCGGGGGTGTAATCGGGTGCGGGAAGGGCCCGCCGGTCCAGCTTGCTGTTCACGTTGAGCGGGAGCTTGTTCAGCTTTACGATCGCGGCAGGCACCATGTAGCCGGGCAGGACGCGGGCCGCCGCATCACGTAGAGCGGCCAGGTCGGGCTCAGCTCCCGCCCGCGGGACGACGTATCCGGCGAGCCGCTTGTCCCCTGGCTGGTCTTCCCGTACCACCACGGTGGCCTGAGCCACGCCCGGCAGGCCCGCCAGCACCGATTCGATCTCGCCAAGCTCGATGCGGAACCCCCGGATCTTCACCTGATCATCGGTCCGGCCGAAGTACTCCAGCAGGCCATCCCGGTTCCACCGCACCAGGTCCCCGGTCCGGTACATCCGCTCACCCGCCCCTCCGAACGGGCACGCCACAAACCGCTCCCCGGTCAGCCCCGGCCAGCCCAGGTAACCCCGCGCCAGCTGATCACCGGCCAGGTACAGCTCGCCGGTCACCCCAGCCGGAACCAGTCGCAGCCCCTCATCCAGCACGTACGCCCGCGTATTCCATATCGGCGGGCCGATCGGAGTATCGGCCACGGCCGACTCGGCCGCGTCCTCGACCAGCCACGCCGTCTGGTAGACGGTCGCTTCCGTGGGACCGTAGAAGTTGCGGACCCGGATGCCGGGCAGCGCGGCCCTGATAGCCGCGACGGCGCGCGCGGTGAGCACCTCGCCCGCCGACACGACGGTTCCCGCCATGGCCGTCGCGCCGTATACGCTCAGCACCTCCGCCAGCGCGGACGGCACGGCGCTGATCAGGCTGCCGTGCCAGGGTTCCCCGCCCCTGTCGGTCAGCGTGAGCAGGTTCGGCACGATGTCGATGCTGCCGCCGACGATCAGCGGGGTGAAGATCTCGAAGACGGAGACGTCGAAGCTGAGCGAGGTGGAGGCAAGGACCTTGGCCAGCTCCCCGGCGGTGAGCTCGGCCCGGGCCCAGGACAGCAGGGCGGTGAGGTTGCGGTGCTCGATCATGACGCCCTTAGGGCGGCCGGTCGACCCCGAGGTATAGATCACGTAGGCAGGATGGGCGGGCAAGGGCAGGCCAGGCAGGTCGCTGTCGTCCATGGCGGCGACGGCCGTGACGGTGGCCGGGTCATCGAGGGCGATCTGCGGCGTCCCGGCTGGCAGGCCTGCTCCGGTCAGCACCGTGGTCAGCACCGCGACCGGATCGGCGTCGGCCAGCATGTACCCGATCCGGTCGGCCGGATAGGCCGGATCTACCGGGACATAGGCAGCGCCCGCCTTGAGCACGGCCAGCACCGCGGTGATCATGTCCGCGGACCGGGGCATCGCGACCGCCACCAGCCGCTCGGGTCCCGCACCCAGCGAGGTCAGGTACCGGGCCAGCCGGTTCGCCCGCGCGTTCAGCTCGCGGTAGGGCACCTGGTCAGTGCCGCACAGCACGGCGAAGGCGTCCGGTGTCCGGGCGGCCTGTTCCTGGAACAGCTCCGGCAACGTCGCCGCCGGCACCGGCCTGCCCGTCTGGTTCCACGCCGCGAGGTCCCGCCGCTCGCCGGCGGTGAGCACGTCCAGCGTGCAGACCGGCCGGCCAGGGTCATCCGCCGCCTGGCGCAGCAGCCGGGTCAGCCGCGCCGCCAGGGCATCGACCGTGGCCTGGTCGAACAGGTCCGGGGCGTACTCCAAGGTGGCGCTGATCCCAGCCGGGGCGCCGGCCGCGTCATGGTCTTGCGCGAATGCCAGGGTGAGGTCGAACTTGGCGGCCACGGCGGGCACGGGCTCGGCCTCGACGCGCAACCCGGGCAGCTGCCAGTCCACCACGGCGACATCCTGGTCGGCGATCATCACCTGGAACAGCGGGTGCCGGGCCGGGGACCGGGCCGGGTTCAGCACCTCGACCAGGTGCTCGAACGGGACGTCCTGGCGGGCCTGAGCGGCCAGCACGGTCTCCCGGACCCGGCTCAGCAGGTCAGCGAAGCCCGGGTCGCCGGACAGGTCGGTGCGTAGCACCAGATTGTTCACGAAGAACCCGACCAGGTCGTGCACCGCCTCATCGGTCCGCCCCGCGACCGGGGCGCCGAGCGGGATGTCGGCTCCAGCCCCCATCCGGGACAGCAGCGCGGCCAGGCCAGCCACGAGCACCATGAACAGGCTCGCCTGGTGCTCGCGCGCCAGCTCGGTAAGTTCCTCGTGCAGCCCGGCGTCAGCCAGCTGCCAGCGCACCACCCCGTCGCGCTGCGACAGCTCAGCCGGGCGCGGCCGGTCGAACGGCAGCGCCAGCTCATCGGGGAGCCCGGCCAGGGCTTGCTGCCAGTACCGGACCTGCCCTGCCAGCACCCCGCGGTCCGCCGCGTCCCCGTCGGCACCGCGCGCACCGGCCGGCCCGCCGGTGCCGCCGAGCAGGTCCCGCTGCCACAGCGCGTAATCGGCGTACTGCACCGGCAGCGGCACCCAGTCCGGCACCCGCCCGGCGTGGCGTGCCTGGTATGCGGTGGCCAGGTCGGTCATCAGCACCTGCATCGACCAGCCGTCACTGGCGATGTGGTGGCACAGCAGGAGCAGCACATGCTCCTGCTCCGTGAGGGTGAACAGCCACGCCCGGATGGGCAGCTCGCTGGCCAGATCGAACTCGCGCCGGGCTGCCTCCTCGATCAGCCTGACCAGTTCACCGGGACGAGCAGTGGTGACGGTGACCGGGACAGTGACCTGCCCGGCCGCGATCACCTGCTGGTAGGGCTGACCGTCTTCGGCCGCGAACACCGTGCGCAGCGACTCGTGCCGCGCCACGACATCGCCCAGCGCGGCGGTCAGCGCCGCGGTATCCAGCCGCCCGTGCAGCCGCCACGCGAACGGCACGTTGTAGGCCGTACTGGGCCCGTGGAACTGCTCGAGGAACCACAGCCGCTGCTGGGCGAACGACAGCGGCAGCCGCTCCGGCCGCGACATGGGGACCAGCGCCGGCCGGGCCGCCTCCGCCTCCTCCAGCACCCCTGCGAGCGCCGCCACCGTCGGGTTCTCGAACACCGCCCGGATCGCCAGCTCCGCACCCAGCACCGCCCGTACCCGGGAGACCAGCCTGGTGGCGAGCAGCGAGTGCCCGCCCAGGTCGAAGAAGCTGTCCTCCACCCCCACCCGCTCCAGGCCCAGTACCTGAGCGAACACCTCGCAAAGCGCCTTTTCCTGCGGGGTGGCTGGCGCCCGGCCGCCGACGGCGGCGTAGCCAGGTGCGGGCAGGGCGCGGCGGTCCAGCTTGCCGATCGGAGATAGCGGCAGGGCATCCAGCACTACTACCGCGGCGGGCACCATGTAGCCGGGCAGCACCCGCCCGCACGCCTCCCGCAGGAAGGCCGGGTCCAGCTCGGTCCCGGCTGCGGGGACTACGTACCCGGCCAGCCGCTTATCGCCGGGCCGGTCCTCGCGCACTATCACCGCGGCCTGCGCCACGCCCGGCAGCCCGGCCAGCACGGCTTCGATCTCGCCCAGCTCGATCCGGAACCCGCGGACCTTCACCTGGTCATCGGCCCGGCCCACGAACTCCAGCTCACCGGCCGCGGTCCACCGCACCACATCCCCGGTCCGGTACATCCGCTCGCCGGCCGTACCGTACGGGCACGCCACGAACCGCTCCGCGGTCAGGGCGGCCCGGCCCAGGTATCCCCGCGCCAGCCCCGCTCCCGCCACATACAGCTCGCCCGCCACTCCCGGCGCCACCAGGCCCAGCCACTGATCCAGCACGAACAGCCGCGTGTTCCCGGCCGGACGGCCGATCGTCGGCACCTGGCCCGCCGCACGATCTGAATCCCACGACGTGACATAGACCGTCGTCTCGGTCGGCCCGTAGATATTAACCACCCGCGCCCCCGGCCACGCGGCCCGGATACCGGACAGGGCGCGCGGCGTGAACAGCTCCCCGCCCACCACCACCGTCCGCGCCCGGACTCCAGCCTCTGCCGTGGACAGGACGTGCGAGATCGCCGACGGCACGCCGCTGATCATCCGCTCGTGCACCGGGTCACCGAACCGGTCCGCCAGCGCGAGCACGTTCCGCACGATCTCCACGCACCCCCCCGACGCCAGCGGCGCGAGGATCTCGAACACCGAGAAATCAAAGCTGAGCGACGTCGAAGCCAGCGACCGGGACAGCTCCCTGGCAGAAAACTGCCCAGCCACCCAGCCAACCAGGTCGGTCAGGTTCCGGTGCTCGGTCACCACCCCCTTGGGACGGCCGGTAGAACCGGAGGTGAAGATCACGTACGCCGGGTGCGCCGGCCCGGCGAAGGCAGGCAGGTCGCCCCCGTCCATCGCGGCGACCGCGGCCGCGACCACGGCATCATCCAGGGCCAGCAGCGGCGCCCGGCCAGGCAGGCCCCGGGCGATGTCATGAGTGGTCAGCACCGCGACCGGGGCAGCGTCAGCGAGCATGAAGGCGATCCGGTCGGCCGGGTAGGCCGGATCCACCGGCACATATGCCGCGCCGGCCTTCAGCACCGCCAGCACCGCGGTGACCATGTCAGCGGACCGGGGCATCGCGACCGCGACCAGCCGCTCCGGACCCGCACTCAGCGATTTCAGGTACCGGGCCAGCCGGTTCGCCCGCGCATTCAGCTCCCCGTACCGCACCAGGTCCTCCCCGCACAGCACCGCAACCGCATCCGGGGCACGCGCCGCCTGCTCCTGGAACAGCTCCGGCACCGTCACCGCCGGCACCGGCCGCTCCGCCAGCCCCCACACCGCCAGGTCCCGTCGCTCCTCGCCGGTCAGCACGTCGAGTGCGCTGACCGGCCCCTCGGGGTCACCGGCCGCCTGGCGCAGCAGCCTGGTCAGCCGCCCGGCCAGCCCGTCCACCGTGGCCCGGTCAAACAAGTCCGGCGCATACTCCAAGGTGGCACTGATCCCGGCCGGGGCGCCGGCACTGTCACGATCCTGCTGGAACGCGAGCGTCAGGTCGAACTTGGCCGCCACATCCGGGACCGGCTCCGCCTCGGCCCTCAGCCCGGGCAGCTGCCAGTCCATCACCGCGACATCCTGGTCAGCGATCATCACCTGGAACAGCGGATGGCGGGCCGGGGACCGAGCGGGATTCAGCACCTCCACCAGTTGCTCGAACGGCACATCCTGCCGGGCCTGCGCCGCCAGCGTCATCTCCCGCACCCGGCCAACCAAGGTGGCGAAGCTGGGCTCCCCGGACAGGTCAGCGCGCAGCACCAGCGTGTTGACGAAGAACCCGACCAGGTCATGTACCGCCTCATCAGTCCGTCCCGCTACCGCCGCGCCGAGCGGGATGTCAGTCCCCGCCCCCATCCGCGATAGCAGCGCCGCCAGCCCGGCCACGAGCACCATGAACACGCTTGCCTGCTGCTCACGCGCCAGCCCGTCCAGCATCACATGCAGCCCCGCATCCGCCAGCTGCCACCGCACCACCCCGCCACGCTGCGACAGCTCACCCGGCCGTGGCCGGTCAAACGGCAGCACCAGCTCCTCGGGCGATCCTGCCAGCGCCTGCCGCCAGTATCCGACCTGACGGGACATGATGCTGTCCGCGTCCTGGACGCGACCCAGCAGATCCCGCTGCCACAGCGCATAGTCCGCGTACTGCACCGGCAGGTCCGGCCAGCCCGGCGCCCGTCCGGCGCGGCGCGCCCTGTACGCGGTAGCCAGGTCCGCCATCAGCACCCGCATCGACCAGCCGTCGCTGGCGATGTGATGGGACAGCAAGAGCAGCACGTGTTCGTCCTGACTCAGGGTGAACACCCAGGCCCGCACCGGCAATTCGCTGGCCAGGTTGAACTCGTGCCGTGCCGCGGCATCTATCAGCCCCGGCAGATCGGCGGGCTTGGCGGTGGCGAGGGTGAGCGGCACCGTCACCCGTCCTGGCGGAAGCACCTCCTGGTACGGCTCTCCGTCCTCGGCCGCGAACACGGTCCGCAGTGACTCGTGGCGGGCGACCACGTCAGCGAGTGCCGCGGTCAGCGCGCCGGCGTCCAGGTGCCCGTACAGACGCCACGATAGCGGCACGTTGTATGCCGTACCCGGCCCGTGCAGCTGCTCCAGGAACCACAGCCGCTGCTGCGCGAACGACAAGGGCACGCGCGCCGGCCGCCCTGCGGCCTTCGTCAGCGGAGGCCGCGCCGCACCCGCCCCCTCCAGCACTCCCGCCAGCGAAGCCACCGTGGGATGCTCGAACACCGCCCGGATCGCCAGCTCCACGCCCAGCACCGTGTGGACCCGGGAGACCAGCCTGGTGGCCAGCAGGGAGTGGCCACCCAGCTCGAAGAAGTTGTCGTCCGGGCCGACCTGGTCGACCCCGAGCACCTGAGCGAACACCGCGCAAAGGGCCTGTTCCCGCGGGGTGGACGGGGTTGTCCTGCCCGTTGCGGCGGTGAAGCCGGGGGCGGGCAGCGCCCGCCGGTCCAGCTTCCCGCTCGGGGTCAGTGGCAGCCGCTCCAGGATGATAACCGCGGCGGGCACCATATAGCTGGGCAGGGCCTTGGCGGCGGCGGCGCGCAGCGCGGCCGGGTCGAGCCGGATGCCAGCCGAAGGCACGGCGTAGGCGATGAGTCTCCCGTCGCCAGGCCGGTCTTCGCGGACCACGACCGCGGCCTGCGCCACGCCCGGCGAGCCCGCCAGGACGGATTCGATCTCGCCGAGCTCGATCCTGAATCCGCGCACTTTGACCTGGTCATCGACCCGGCCCAGGTATTCGATCATGCCGCCGGCCGCCCACCGGGTAAGGTCTCCGGTCCGGTACATCCGCTCCCCCGCCGCGCCGAACGGGCACGCCACGAAGCGCTCCGCTGTCAGGGCGGGCCGGTTCAGGTAGCCGCGCCCCAGTTGGGGGCCGGCCAGGTACAGTTCCCCCGTCACCCCGTCCGGGAGCGGGCGCAGCGCTTCATCGAGGACCAGCGCGCGCATGCCGGTGACCGGCCGACCGATCGGCGGAGCCTGCCCGTCGTCGATGTCCGGGGCACGCCACGCGGTGACGTACACCGTGGCCTCGGTCGGCCCGTAGATGTTACACACCTGGGCCCCAGGTAGCGTTGCCCGGATCGCGGTGACCGTCCGCGCGGTGAGGGCCTCGCCGCCTAGCACGACCGTCCCCGCGCTGGCGGTGGCGCCGTGCACGGACAGCACCTCGGACAGCGCGGACGGCACGGCGTTGATCATCGACCCGCGCAAGGGCCCGGCGCCGTCGTCGGCCAGCGCCAGCAGGTCCGCCACGATCTCCACCGACCCGCCGCTGACCAGCGGAGTGAACAGCTCGAAGACAGAGACGTCGAAGCTGAGCGACGTCGCCGCCAGCACCCGCGACAGTTCCCCGGTCGTGAACTCCGACGTCGCATGGGCGAGCAGGCTCGCCAGAGCGCGATGCTCGATGACGACGCCCTTGGGCCGTCCGGTGGACCCGGAGGTGTAGAGCGTGTAGGCGGGATGCGCTGTTACCAGCGGCCGGGTCCGGTCCGCGTCACCCAGATCGCCATCACCGAACCGGGCGACCGCGGCCATCAGCGCCGGGTCATCCAGCACCACCGCCGCGGCACCGTCCGGCACGCCGGGAACTGCCGAGCCGCTGGTCAGCACCGCGACGGGGCGGGCGTCGGCGAGCATGAACGCGATCCGGTCCGCCGGGTACGCGGGGTCGACCGGCACGTACGCCGCGCCGGCCTTCAGCACCGCCAGCATCGCCACCACCATGTCCGCCGAACGCGGCATCATGATCGCGACCAGCCGCTCGGGCCCGGCCCCGAGGCTGACGAGATAGCGCGCCAGCCGGTTCGCCCGCGCGTTCAGCTCCGCATACGACAGCCTCGTGCCGGCTGACGCAACCGCCACGGCATCCGGCGACCGTCTCACCTGTCCCTCGAACAACCCGGGCAAGGTGAGGGGCGGCGTCCCCCTGGCGATGCCGTTGCGTTCCGCCTGACCGAGCAGCCGGTCTCGTTCCCGGGCCGTGAGCACGTCGAACTCGCCCACCAGCCGGTCCGGGTCGTGAACGGCCTGGCGCAGCAATCCGGTCAGCCGTACGGCGAAGGCCTCGATGGTCGTGCGATCGAACAGGTCACTCGCGTACTCGAAGCCGCACTGGATTCCCGCAGGCGTGCCGTCTGCCGCATTCCGCTCCCGGAACATGCAGGTCAGGTCGAACCGGGCGGCGAAGGCCGGAGCCGGCTCGGCAGTGGTGCGTGCACCCGGCAACTGCCACAGCCTGGTGCCGGTGTCGTCGTCGGAGACGATCATGACCTGGAACAGCGGATGCCGGCCCGGCGACCGCACCGGTCTGAGCACTTCGACGAGATGCTCGAACGGAACGTCCTGGTGGGCGTACGCGGCGAGGTCGGTTTCCCGTACCCGGTCCACCAGCTCGGCGAAGCTGGGGTCGCCGGACAGGTCGGCCCGCAGCACCAGCGTGTTCACGAAAAACCCGACCATATCGTACAGCGCCTCATCGGATCGCCCCGCGATCACCGACCCGAGCGGGATATCGGTTCCGGCGCCCAGCCGGGACAGCAGCGCGGCCAGCCCCGCGTGCAGCACCATGAACACGGTCGCCTGATGCTCGCGCGCCAGGTCGGACAGCGCGGTGTGCAGGCTAGCGTCCAGGTCCGCCGTCACCTCGGCACCGAGATACGTGGCGGTGGCGGGTCTGGCCCGGTCCGACGGCAGCATCAGCTCATCAGGCAGCCCGGCCAGCGCCGAGATCCAGTAGCCGGCCTGACGGGACATGATGCTGTCCGCATCCTGGCTGTCGCCGAGCAGGTCGCGCTGCCAGAGCGCGTAATCGGCGTACTGCACCGGCAGGTCCGGCCAGTCCGGCGCCCGGCCGTCCCGCCGCGCCGCATAGGCGACCGCAAGGTCAGCCATCAGCACCCGCATCGACCAGCCGTCACTGGCGATGTGATGGCACACCAGCACCAGCACATGCTCATCCGGGCTCATGCTGAACACCCAGACCCGCACTGGCAGCTCGGCGGCCAGGTCGAACTCGTGCCGCGCCGCCGCCTCCATCAAACCGTTGAGTTCAGCAGAACGAGCCGTGGTGACAGTGACCGGGGTGCTGGCTTGCTCTGCGGGGATGATGTGCTGGTAGGGCTGCCCGTCCCGGACCGCGAACACCGTGCGCAGCGACTCGTGCCGGCCGATCACATCGCCGAGCGCCGCCCGCAATGCGCCCGCGTCCAGAATCCCGTCCAGCCGCCACGCATAGGGCAGGTTGTATGCCGCGCCCAGCTCGTAGAACTGCTCGAGGAACCACAGCCGCTGCTGCGCGAACGACAACGGCACCAGCTCCGGCCGCACAGCCTGGGTAAGCGGCCGCCGCGCCTCCTCCGCTTCCTCCAGCACTCCGGCCAGCGCCGCCACCGTCGGCTGCTCGAACACCGCCCGGATCGCAAGCTCCACCCCCAGCGCTGCCCGGATCCGGCTGACCAGCCGTGTGGCCAGCAGCGAATGCCCGCCGAGATCGAAGAAGCTATCGTCAATCCCGACCTGCTCCAGACCCAGCACCTGGGCGAACACCTCGCATAGCGCCCGTTCCCGCGGCGTGGCCGGGGCCCGGCCGCCGGCCGCGGCGGCATATTCGGGAGCTGGCAGGGCGCGGCGGTCGAGTTTGCCGGAGGGGGACAGCGGCAGCCGGTCCAGCACCATGACCACGGCGGGGACCATGTAGTCCGGCAGCAGCCGTCCGGCCCGCTCACGCAGCATGGCGGCATCAACATGCCCCCCGGAGGCGGGCACCACGTACCCGACCAGCCGCCGGTCACCCGGCCGGTCCTCCCGGACCGTCACCGCGGCCTGCCGCACCGACGCGTCCGCGGCCAGTACCGCCTCGATCTCGCCCAGCTCGATCCGGAACCCGCGCACCTTCACCTGGTCATCGATGCGCCCCAGGTACTCCAGTTCGCCGGCGGCCGCCGACCGGGGGGAATCGTCCTCCCGGACCTCCCCGACCCACCGGGCCAGGTCCCCCGTCCGGTACATCCGCTCCCCCGGCGCGCCGAACGGGCACGCCACGAACCGCTCCCCGGTCAGCCCAGGCCGGTGCAGGTAGCCGAGCGCCAGCCCCGCCCCCGCCACGTACATCTCCCCCGCCACCCCCGGCGGCACCGGCCCCAGCTGTTCATCGAGCACGAACACCCGCAGGTCCGGGATGGCCGTCCCCACCACGCTGCCCGTCTCGCCGGGGCCCAGCACGTGACCGGTCACGTGCACGGTCGTCTCGGTAATCCCGTACATGTTCACCAGCGCCGGCCCGCCACCCGGCAGCGACCGGCGCCACCGGGCCACCTGCCCGCAGTCGAGGGCCTCACCCGCGAACACCACGAACCGCACCGCCAGCCCGGACCCGTCCCGCCACACCTCCATCAGCTGGTAAAACGCAGACGGCGTCTGACTCAGCACCGTCACCCCCTCGGCCGCCAGCAGCTCACGGAACTCTTCCACCGACCGGCTGACCTGGAACGGCACCACCACCAGCCGTCCCCCGAACCCCAGTGCCCCCCACATCTCCCAGACTGAGACATCGAACGCGTACGAGTGAAACAGAGCCCACACATCGTCGGGCCCGAAGTCGAACCAGCCGGTAGTCATCGCCAGCAGCCGCGCCACATTCCGGTGCGACACCACCACCCCCTTCGGCCGCCCCGTCGACCCGGACGTATAGATCACGTAGGCCGCGCTGGCCGGCCCCAGCGGCGCCAGCCGCTCCGTATCCGCCAGCGGCCCGGCCGGCAACCCCGATACCGCCGCCGCCGTCCCCTCGTCGTCCGCCACCACCCGCGGGACGTCTCCCGGCGGCATCCGCCCCGCCGAGCCCCGGTCGCATACCAGCAGCACCGCCCCCGCGTCGTCCAGCATGAAGCGCGCCCGCTCCGCCGGGTACTCCGGATCCACTGGCAGGTAACCGGCCCCCGCCTTCAGCACGGCCAGCAGTACCACGACCAGCTCCGCCGAGCGCCCCATAGCCACTGCGACCAGCCGCCCTGGCCCCGCCCCCCGCGACACCAGGAACCGCGCCAGCCGGTTCGCCCGCCCCTCCACCTCCGCATAACTCCACCGCGTCTGTCCGCATACCACCGCGACGGCATCCGGAACCTGGGCCACCTGCCGCTCAAACAGCTCCGGCAATGTCACATCCGGCGCCGCCTCCGCCGCGTTCATCCCTCGGCTGGACGAGGCTCGTTGATGGAGATCGGCCATGTAATCCTCATTCCCGGTAGGCGGTGCAACAGCACGGCGACACCCCGGTCCGCCCGTCCGCCCCTGATAAAACTCGCGCTTGCGCCGCTCGCCGGCATCTTCGACATTGCGCACGGACCGGCGCGGCCTGCCGAGCCGCAACCGGCGAGGTGCGGTGGCCCTCAGCGCGCTGCGAGCGTGAGGGTGTGACCAGGCAACGCAAGGGAGTTACGGCAATGACCGACACCCCGGTCGCACACGACCAGGAACCGAAGCGGTACCCGTTGTCCTTCACCCAGGAATGGTTCGTCAGCTTCGACAAGGGCGACGACGGCGGGTCGTTCGGCCACCGGTTCCTGATCGTCTCCGGGCTCCGCGTTACCGGCCATGTGGACCTGGCTGTGCTCCAGGGTGCGCTCGACGACGTGGCCGCCCGCCATGAGCTGCTGCGCACCGTGGTGGTCCGGGACGCCGACCCGCCCTACCAGCAGGTGTTCCCGCCATGCCAGGTACCGCTGGAAGTCAAGGACCTGCCGCCGGACACCGGCGAGTCCCGGGACACGGTCATTCAGAAGCTGTACCTCCAGGCCCAGGACGGCACGATGAGCGCGCGCGAGGTGCCGCTGCTGCACGCGCAGCTATGCCGGTTCGACGACCGGGACAGCGCCCTGTTCATCACCGTGCACCACTCGGCCGCTGACGGCTGGTCGGTCCTGGTGGTGCTGCGCGACCTCGGCGCGTTCTACCAGGCCCGGATCAGCGGCACCGCGCCCAAGCTGGCGCAGATGCGGCAGTACCGCGAGTACGCCCAGTGGCAGCGCGACAGCGCCGCCAGCACCGGCGACGACGGAGCGCTCAGCTACTGGGCCGGCAAGCTCGACGGGGCGCTGGAAACCGTCCTGCCCAACGACCACGGCTACCCCGAGCGCTATTCCAGGCCGTACTCGCTGCACGGCTACACCATAGACGCGGACACCATGGCCGGCGTGGCCGCTCTGGCCACCGCCACCCGGGGCACCCGGTTCACCGTCATGCTCTCGGCCATCTGCGTGCTCGTGAGCCGGCTGACCGGCACCACCGACCTGGCCATTCGCGTGCTCACCGCAGGCAGGAACCAGCTTGAGTTCCAGAACACCCTGGGGCTGTTCCTCAACGTCCTGCTGCTGCGCACCGACATCGGCGGCTGCGCCAGCTTCCGCGACATCGTGCTGGAAGCCAGGGAGACGTTCATCGACGCCATGGCACACGAACTGCCGATCGGCATCATCGAGCAGACGTTCCCCGACTGCGTCAAACCGCGCCAGGACAGGCGGATGTCCCACCTGCTCATCTCCGACAACCCAGGTCCGTCCGAGGAGCTGAACCTCCCCATCGCCGAGGGAGCCAGGGACATAGCCCAACCGCTGCTGCAGGAAGAGGTGAGCCACGACATCCCCAGCGGCACGGTGTGGTACCTGAACCCGCTGCCGGACGGCGCCGTGGGCGGTGGCATGCATTTCAACCGCGACGAGTTCGACGAAAGCACGGTGGTCGGCTGGAGCACCGCGCTCAAGCAGATCCTGGCCGGCGCCCTGCGCGACCCCGGCCAGGACTGGCGGCAGCTATAGCCAACTGGGTTCCTGTACCCCAGACCACGTGGACACCGCAGGCCCGGTGAGCGGCCAGAGCGTGGCATAACACCAGCAGATGCGCCGATCGGGCGGCCAGCAGCCCCCGGTTGGAGCGGACCAGGGCCGCTATCCGGGGAAGTCCGGGCCCGGGAGGCCGTGGTCCCCGGTCAGGTTGTCGTAGGCTATGGTCCTCAGCTCGGAGCTGTACCGCCGGCCCTGGCGGTCGGTAAGCCACAGCTGGTCCAGGTCGGGGAGCATCTCGGTGACGGTGTACTGGGCATGCCCGGCGGCCTGGGTCTGGCGGACGTGCTTGGCGAACAAGTTGACCAGCACGATGCTGCGGAAGTCGGCGGCGGTGGGCTTGTGCTCGACCGGGACTCGGTAGAACACCCGCTCGGGCATCTGGTGATCCTGCCGCCAGCGCCGCACGAGATAAAAACGTTCCCGCTCGTCCTTGGCGAACGCCCAGGCGGAGTCCGCGACCTGGACGGTCCACTGCTCCCGGCTCAGCACGAACCGGTCGATCGTGATCCGCGGCCGGTGCGCCGCCGGAGCCACTGGCTGGAACGCGTCGGAGACGACACCCGCCATCTCATCCGCGATGACCTCGAAGAAGTCCAGCTCGGCCCCGGACGGCGCGAGCACGACCAGGTCCTCGCCGCGGCGGGTGACGGTCATCGCAGCGGCGGGCATAACCGTGTCCGGCTCGGCGGGGTCGAGCGAATCGTTGATGGCTGAGCAGCAGTAGACCTGGCCTGGCCCCAGGACAGCTGAGGGCGGGTTGGTCCGTGATGTGACGTTCGGGTGGTCCTTCGCCGGCGGGAGGACGATCCGCTGCGGGCCGCGGTCGGCCTGCTCGGCGGCGATCAGCCTGGCCGGGTCGGGATGCTGCTCGACGAAGCACCGGCCAGACAGCGTGTTGTGCGACAGGTGT
>Ga0335074_10006710_pt1 | contig 15958 bp, 13 predicted proteins | sample Lox_Sample_23_FD_206715 | JGI IMG/M metagenome (GOLD analysis project Ga0335074, IMG submission 206715) | Soil microbial communities from Loxahatchee National Wildlife Refuge, Florida, United States - Lox_Sample_2.3 | ecosystem: Environmental > Terrestrial > Soil > Wetlands | place: USA... | reverse complement strand
AAGGTCGACATCGCGGTGGATGGGCAGCGGCTCGAGAGGCCGCGGACGCACTTCTTCTCCGAGTAACCCGGCTCAGGCCGGGACGGACAGTGACAGGCCGAACTGAGCCGCGGAATCGGTCCACCAGGCGCGCATCGCCAGGCCGGCCGCGGCCAGTTCGGCCTCCACCACGGGGCGACGGAACTTGGCCGACACCTCGGTGCGCATCTCCTCCCCGGCGGCAAAGCTGACGGTGAGCCCGATGGCAGGCAGGTGCACGGTCTGGTCGTCCAGGGAGCGAAGCCGCATCTCGATCCACTCGGCCGCGACGTCCCACACCGCCACGTGCTCGAACGCGTCCGGGTCGAAGTCGGCGCCGAGTTCGGCGTTGAGCACCGCGAGGACGTTCTTGTTGAACTCGGCCGTGACCCCCGACTCGTCGTCGTAGGCGGCGACCAGCGTGGCCGGGTCCTTGACCAGATCGGTGCCGAGCAGGAAGAAGTCACCGGGACGCAGCTCGGCCCGGACCCGAGTCAGGAATGCGGCCCGCTGGTCCGGCATCAGGTTCCCGATCGTGCTGCCGAGGAAGGCGACGAGCCGGGGCGCGGGTGCGTCGCCGTCGGCCGGGAACCCGAGGTGCTCCTCGAAGTCGGACACCACGGCCCGCACGTCGAGCCCTGGGTACTCGGCCGACAGCGCGTCGCACGCCGCGGCCAGCGCAGGCTCGCTGACGTCAACCGGCACGTAGCACCGCAGCGCACCCGCCGCCCGCAGCGCGTCGAGCAGCAGCCGGGTCTTCTCCGACGACCCCGAGCCGAGTTCCACCAGCGTCCGGGCCCGTGTCAGGGTCGCGATCGAAGCCGCGCGGGCAACAAGGATCTCCCGCTCGGCACGGGTCGGGTAGTACTCGCGCAGTTCGGTGATCTTTTCGAACAGGGCGCTGCCCTGCGCGTCGTAGAACCACTTGGGCGGCAGCGATTTCGGGTTCGACGCCAGGCCCGCCCGCGCGTCCGCGCGGAGCGACTCGCCTAGGAAACCTGGTGGCAGCCTGCGGTCAAGTGATGTCAACGGTCGTGATCCTTCCGTCCGGAGGGGTTTCATCTGCGGGCCGGCCCGTGATGATGGCGTTAAGGGCGAGCAGCGGCGTGACGCTGACCTGCCCGGGCGTCGCGGTCACCAGCGCGCCCCGGGGAATCTCGATCCAGCCGGGCTCATCGTCGCCAGGCTCGGAGGCGACGGTGACGCTTTCCGGTGTCCGCCGGTAATACAGGGTGTGGCCCGCCGCGGTACCGGCGATCACCCGGCCGTCGGTCAGCAGGAGGTTGAACCGGCCGGTCACCCCAGCGGCACGCACCGCCTCGGCCGTGTCGGCCAGCGCATCGGCCGGCGCCAGGCCCCGGCGGAGCCGGTCAAGGACCAGCGCCCACACCAGCGCCGAGTCCACCCGGGCCTCCAGTTCGAGCAGCGAGACGGCCGGCAGCGTCGCGGCCAGCCCGCCGACCGACTCCGGCCACCCGTCGACGGCCCCGTTGTGGCTGAACAGCCACTGGCCGTGCCGGAACGGCGCGTTCGCCGCAGGCCCGTGGCTGGCGCCCGGCGTGGCGTTACGGACGGCCGCAAGCATTGCGCCTGACTGCGTCACCCTGGCCACGTCCGCGAAGGACTCGTCGCCCCACATGGGGACCGGCTGCCGGTACCTGGCCGGCTCGGGGCTGGCCCACTTGAGATTGGCCGACTCGAGATTGGCCGCCGGGTACCAGCCCACGCCGAACCCGTCCGCGTTGATTGCCCCTGATCGCTGGAAGCGCGGCGCCCATGCTTGCTTGTACAGCCCGTGCGGGGGGTCGATGATGACCGAACGCAGCGTGGCCGGTGCTCCGATATACGCCAGGTGCCGGCACATAAGGCGCTTTCCGCGACACCGGAACGCGCGGTGCGGAACCCGGCGAAGATCTGCCTCCTGATCGGGTAGTCCCAGTTGCGGAAAGTGCCCCGGCAGGCCACCTGGCTGACCGCGAACGAACCGCCGCGCAGCACCTTGTACTCAGGACCGAAGAACACCTCCGAGTACTCCCTGTAGGGCCAGGCGCTAAACCCCGGGTAGGGCAGGAAGTCCGAGCTGGTCCATTCCCATACGTCCCCGATGAGTTGCCTGGCTCCGCACGGCGCGGCCCCGGCGGGGTAGGAGCCGGCCAGCGCGGGACGCAGGAATTGCTGGCCGAGGTTGGCGTGCTCCCCGTCCGCGTCCGCGTTGCCCCACGGGTACCGGCGTGACAGGCCGGTGGCCGGGTCGAACCTGGCCGCCTTCTCCCGCTCGGCCTCTGACGGCAGCCGCCGGCCCGCCCAGCGGGCGTAGGCGTCGGCCTCGTACCAGCACACGTGCAGCACTGGCTCGGCCGGCCGGACCGGCTCCGTCTGGCCGAACACCCGGCGGACCCACCGCCCGCCGTCCCGGTTCCAGTACATCGGGGCGGCCAGACCGGCCCGCTGCCTGTGCTCCCAGCCGGCGGCGGTCCACCAGCGGGCGTCGTCGTAGCCGCCATCCGCGATGAACTCGGCGTACGCGCCGCAGGTCACCGGCGTTGTGTCGATGAAGAACGGGGCCACGTCGACGGTGTGCGCGGGCCGTTCGTTGTCCAGCGCCCACGGCTCGGTGGAGGTGCCCATCGTGAACGGGCCGCCGGGCACGAGCACCTCGGGCGGCAGACGCAGCGCGTCCGCGGGCGCCGGGCCGGGCGCCGCCGGGGCCAGCACGGGGGAGCCCGCCCGGATCTGGTGGGTGATCAGCATCGTCTCGTCGTGCTGCACCTCGTGCTGAGCGATCATCCCGTACGCGAAGCCGTCGCCGAGCAGCCGCGTGCCCCAGTCCTCGGGAGCACCGAAGCGGGCCCGTTCCAGTAGGTCGAGCACCCGGCCCCGCACCTCGTGCCCGTAGGCCCGCGCCTGCTCCGGGGGCAGCAGCGGCAGCGTCGGGCGTTCGGATCTGGGGTGCTCGAACGCGTCGTAGAGCGGGTCGATCTCCGGGTGCATCGCCTCCTGGCCGCCGACCTCGCGAAGCAGCCAGAGTTCTTCCTGGTTGGCGATGTGCGCCAGGTCCCAGACCAGCGGGGACATCAGCGACGAGTGCTGTCTGACCAGGTCAGGCTCGTCCACGCTGTCGGTAAGCAGCGCCGTCCGCTGCCGCGCGCCGGTCAGTTCCCTGGCGATCACGCCTCGCAGCGTTTCCGTGTCGATCTGCGACTCAGTCATGACACTCCGTCCAGTTGGTCGTTGGCGGGACATCGGTCTTGCAGCACATATCGCTCGGTGAAGTTGGCCACTGCCTGCCGGATCGAGGCGGGTGCGTCCGCACGGGCCAGCGCCGCCTCGGCTGCCTCAAAGCACTGCTTGGCGGCCCGGCTGATCCGCGGGTCGTCCGGCCCGCACCGGGCCGCGCGCAGCCACGGGTCGTGCAGGCGGCGTGGGTCGGATTGCGGGCCAGTTCCGTTCCAGACCGGCTCGGCGGCGGCCAGCGCGGCGTCGGCCGCACGCTCGTCGTCGGCCAGTGCGGAGGCCACGGCCGCGGGCACGATCCAGCCGTCACCTGGCTGCGCGTCGATCATCCGCAACTCCAGGTGACCTCGCGGCCGGACCGGTGGGAACAGCGTGGACAGGTGGTAGTCCAGGTCCTCGGGCGTGGGCGGGCGCAGCGTCCCGGCGCCGCCGTCACGAACCCAGCCGCGGAAGGTCAGCCCCGGGGGAGCGGTCCAGTCGGCCGAGCCGGGCTCGCGCACGCACATGACCTCGGCGTTCATGGCATAGGCGGCCCACGCGTCGCGCGGGTCCCTGCCGTCCTCGGGCACGGCCGGCGCCCTGGTTCGCCTGGGGTCCATGTTGGCCCAGACCTGCTGCCTGGCCGAACGCCAGCCCGTGGGATGCCCGCGCCGCAGCGGGGAGTTGGCGAACGCGGCCACGAGTACCGGCCCGATCGCGTGCAGCAGCCGCCAGCGTGACCGGTACCCGGATTCGCCCGCACCCTCGTCGCCGGCGTCCAGGCAGACCTGGACCGACGCGGTGCCGCACATCATCTGCCGGCCCCACGGGCCGTCGCGGTCGAAGAATTTTTCCATCGCCGCGTATCGCGGCAGGTCAAGCAACCGCCGGGGTTTACGCAGCGGGTCAAGGCCGTATCCGCACAACTCCAGGCCGGCCGCGGCGGCCGCGTCACGCAAGGCGGCCAGGTCCCGCCCGGCCACCTCGACCAGGTCACCGATAGTCGCCGCGGGGGCCGAGCTCAGCTCAAGCTGCCCGCCAGGCTCAACCGTCAGGGTTGCGCCCGATGCAAGAGCGGGAATTTTATACCGAACGATACGGGGTTCTTGCCCCCTGTAGCCCTGCTTGCTGTCCGGGGTACCGGCCCCGAACGGGACCAGGGCGGCGGCTACCTGTTCCGCCCTGACCGGGAGCGCTGGATCGCGCGGATCGCGGACCAGCCACTCGAGCTCGACGCCTATCCGCTGCGGCGGACCAGTCTTGAAGCAGATCCCGTGGACATGCGCCTCGGCATCATCCTCGGTGAACCGAGCCCCCTTGACCACGATTTCAACCCTACCTGACGGGTCTGACAAAACCCGGCGGCCCCATTGCCGGGTACCGTGGTGACACGCCGCGGGCGTCAACGTGGCTATCGCGCCTGGTCGGCTCTGGCAGGATGGAATCCGATGAAGTTGCCGTCCGTGATCGCGCCGGTGTTCCGGGGACGGGCTGGGGAGCCGCCCGGCATCGTGGCCGCCGCGCGCGTGGACCGCCGGACGAAGAGCATCGTCAACCGGCTCAATCCGGGCGAGATCGCCATCATCGATCATTCTGACCTGGACCGGGTGAGCGCAGAGGAACTGATCAGGCGGAAGGTCTCGGCGGTCGTCAACGCGTCGATGAGCATCACCGGCCGTTACCCGAACCTCGGTCCGCAACTGCTGCTCGACGCGGGCATCCCGGTCATCGACGGGGCCGGCCCGGACGTGATGGCCCGGGTCGCCGACGGCACGATGGTGCGGCTGGATGAGGAGACGCTGTATATCGGCGATCAGGTCGTGGCCAAGGGGACACCGCTGACCCGTGAGCTGGTCCAGGCGGCCATGACCGAGGCTCGGGCCATGGTGGCGGTACAGGTCGAGTCGTTCGCCGCGAACACGCTTGAGTTCCTGCGGCGCGAGCACAGCCTGCTCACCGACGGCATCCCGCTGCCCCAGATGGAGACGGAAATGGCCGGGCGGCATGCCCTGGTCGTCGTGCGCGGCTACCACTACCGGGAGGATCTGGCCGCGCTGCGCCCCTACATCCGTGAGTACAAGCCGGTGATGGTGGCCGTGGACGGCGGCGCGGACGCGCTGATCGAGGCCGGCTACCAGCCCGACGTAATCTTCGGTGACATGGATTCGGTGTCGGACGAGGCGCTGCGCTCCGGCGCGGAACTCGTGGTGCACGCCTACCCTGATGGCCGCGCGCCCGGGCTGGCCCGGGTCCGTGAGCTGGGCCTGGACGCGGTCACCTGCCCGGCGCCTGGAACCAGTGAGGACATCGCGCTGCTGGTGGCGGACTCGAAGGGAGCGAGCCTGATCGCGGTGGTAGGCACCCACCGCACGCTGGAGGAGTTCCTCGACAAGGGTCGGCCCGGGATGTCGAGTACCTTCATCACCCAGCTGCGGGTCGGGGGGAAGCTGGTCAATGCCAGGGGCGTACACCAGCTGTATCAAAGCCGGATCTCCGGCTGGTCGCTGCTCGTGCTGGTGCTGGCGGCGGCGGTGACCGTGCTGGTCGCCGTCCTGTTCTCCCCGATCGAACCCGTCCTGGCCAGGTACTTCGAGGCGACCTGGCATTCTTTTACCTACTGGCTGACCGGAAAACTCTAGTGATCGACTTTCGCTATCACCTTGTGTCCATCGTCGCGGTGTTCCTCGCGCTGGCCATCGGCATCGTGCTCGGCTCCACCGAGCTTCAGGGACCCGTGTACAACCTGCTGAACCAGACGACCGGCAAGCTGCAAAACGAGCTGGGCCAGGTGAGCAGCGAGCGCAACGTGGCCCAGCAGCAGGCCACCCTGGGCGAGAATTATGCCCAGGCAGTGCAGCCAGTGGTGCTGCGCAACCTGCTGGCGGGCCAGCGGCTGCTTATCGTCACAGAACCAGGCGCCCCCGCTTCCGTGGTCACCGCGATCAGCAACGCGGCCACGCAGGACGCGGGAGCCACGGTCACCGGGCAGATCATGCTCCAGAACAAGTTCTTCGATAACAGCGACACGACGCTGGACAGCCTGAACCAGATCAACCTGGCCATGGCGCAGGCCGACTCGATCGCGCTGGTCACCGGCACGCCCTACCAGCAGCAGGCCGCACAGGTGATGGCCAGCGAGATCCTCACCCGGTCGGCCGGATCGGCGGCCGGCCGCCAGGGCAGCGCTCAGCCCAGCATCGGCCCGTCGACGGGCAGCGAGCAGAATGCCGACGCGCAGACCATGCTCGAGGCATACGCGAACGACGGGTTCTTGACCACAAGCGGGCAGCCGTCAGCACCGGCCACCCTGGCGGTGATCGTGACCCCGCAGAGCGCCCCGTCCGACGGCAGCGCGGATCCGATTGACCAGCTGCTCGCGCCGGTGGCCGAGGAACTGGCCGCGAGCAGCTCGGCCACGGTCGTCGCGGGCGTCACGGCGGATTCGGGCCCGGACAGTCCGATCGCCGTCCTGCGAGCGAGCAGCGCGGCCGGCAAGGTCTCGACGGTCGATGACGCCGACTTCGTGGCCGGGCAGACCGTGGTGATCCAGGCGCTGGCGAGGCAGCTGGCCGGCGGCAGCGCGGGCAGCTACGGGACCGGCACCGGCGCCGGCTCCGTCGCGCCGAGTCCCGCCCCCACGCCGAGCGCAAGCGCAAGCGCCAGCGCGAGCGCGAGCGCGTCCCCGAGCGCCACGGCCTCCCATGCGGCCATCAGGAAGACGAAGAAATGAGCCGGGCCAGGCGCATTGGGCTGGCCCGGAGGCGGCCAGGAGGGCCAGGCCAGGGATTGCTCTCGGCCGAGATGTCAGGCGCGACCGCCATCGGCGGGGCCCGGCTGGCCTACGCGGTCCTGAACCGGTATCCGCCGGGCGGGACCAAGACCTGGTCTCGAACCAATCACCGGGGTGAGAAGGTCACCTTGCTCGAGGGACCCGCTGTGGCGGTCGGCGCAATCGTCGGCGTGCTGGCTCATGCTGGCCTCCGCTCGGCGACCGGGCAGGCCGCGTGGCGGGTCACATGGCGGGCGGCCGCTGCCGCGGCGGTCGCCGGGGCGGGCGCCGCGGCCTTCGGTGCCTACGACGACCTGGCCGGGTCGGGGGACCGGCGCGGGTTCGCTGGCCACCTGAGTGCCCTGCGGCACGGCGAGGTGACGACGGGGGCGGTCAAGCTGGGTGGCATCGGCGTGGTCGGCATCCTCAGCGCCGCGCTGGCCGGAGGCTCGCCCGTGGACGTCGCCATCAACGGCGGGCTGGCGGCCGGGGGAGCGAACCTGCTCAACTTGTTCGACCTGCGGCCGGGGCGGGCGATCAAGGTCGCGTTCGCCTCCGGCGCGCTGATCGCCGCGGGCGGTTCGCCCGACGCCGGGGGTGCCGACGTCGCGGTTCCCTCGGCGGCGGCGGCACTGCTGCCTGAGGACCTCGCCGAGCGGGCCATGCTCGGCGACTGCGGGGCGAACGCTCTGGGCGCCATGCTCGGCGTGGCCGCGGCGGGAATGCCGCGCCCGGCCCGGATCGCGCTGCTGGCTGGCGTCGTGGGGTTGACCGCGGCCAGCGAAAAGATCAGCTTCACCAAGGTAATCGAGCGCACGCCAGCCCTGCGCTGGCTGGACATGCTTGGGCGGCGACCCGCGCAGCAGGTGCCGAGTGGGCTGATCCCGGCGCAACGTGGGGATCCGAAGAAGTCCGCGGGAGCAGGCACCACGGCTCGTTCGGCCGAAAATACCGACCCACCGCCGCCGGAGCAGTGACCGTTCCTGTAGCCGAGCGGGGGAGTGCTCGGCGACGGGTCGGGGGAATCGGGCGCGCGGCGGTGCTGATAGGCGCGATCACGATGCTGGCGCGGGTGATCGGCTTCGGCCGGCAGGTGGTGTTCGCGCACACCGTGCAGGCGCAGTGCGTCGGCACCGCCTACACCACCGCGAATATGGTGCCGAACATCATCTACGACATCGTGATGGGCGGTGCGCTCACCGCCGTCGTCGTGCCGGTGCTGGCCGGGCCCGCGCGCTCGAAGGCCACGGAGCGCGAGCAGGTCAGGCAGACGTCCGCCGCGCTGCTCACCTGGGCCGTGCTGCTGCTTGTCCCGGTCAGTGCGGTGGTCGCGATCGCCGCGCGTCCGCTGGTGTCGGCGCTGATCGGCACCGCGTCCGGCTGCCCGCGGTCGAGCATGGTCGCCCTGGGCACGCGGATGCTCATCGTGTTCGCGCCACAGATCCTGCTGTACGGCCTGGCCGTGGTGCTCTACGGGGTCCTGCAGGCCCATCGCAGGTTCGCCGCCCCGGCACTGGCCCCCGTGCTGTCCAGCCTGGTCGTGATCGGGGCATACTTCTGGTTTGGCGCGGTGGCGGACGGATCCCAGGACCTGCGCCGCGCGGTGCCCGCCGTCGCCTGGGTCGTCCTGGCCGCCGGGACCACGGCCGGGGTCGCCGCGCTCGTAGCCACCCCGCTCGTGCCGGTCAGCAGGCTCCGCCTGCAATTGCGCCCGGTCCTGCGCTTTCCGCCCGGGATCGGCGAGCGGGTCAGGTCCCTGGCCGTGGCCGGCGTCGCCACGCTCATCGCCCAGGACGCGTCCGTGGCGGTCGTGATCGTGCTGGCCAACTCGCACGGGAGCGGCGGCGCGCTGGTGCTCTACAGCTTCGCCTGGGCGGTCTTCTTCGTGCCCTACGCCGTGCTCGCGGTCCCCGTCGCCACCAGCGCCCTGCCGGAACTGTCCGCCCGCGCCGACACCTTCGACGCCACCACGGCCACGTCGACCCGTGCCGCGACGGTCGCGTCCTGGCTGGGCGTGGCCGGGATGGCCGGCTCATGCATCCCGCTGGCCCGGGTCTTCCAGTCCCACGTCGCACAGGCCGCCGACGCCCGGATGCTGACCATCGCGCTGGCCGCGTTCGCGCCCGGACTCGTCGGGTACGGCCTGACCGCCAACCTGTCCCGGGTGCTCTACGCCGGCGGGCGGATCGCGGCGTCGGCCGCGGCGGTCAGCGGCGGCTGGCTGCTCGTCATCGTGGCCGACCTGCTGATCGTGCCGTTCGTCCCGAGATCACAGGTCGTGCCCTGGCTCGGGGTCGGCACCACCATCGGGCTCACCGGTTCCGGGATCGCCCTGCTCGTACTGGTCCGCCGGTTCCGCGGGCCCGCGGCGCTGCGCGGCTGTGGCCGGGCTACGGTGGCCGGGCTGGCCGGCGCGCTGGCCGGGACGGGCGCCGGGCTGGCCGTGTCCATGGCCGTCAAGGCGACCGGCTTCCTGCCGAACGTGGGCGTCACGCTGCTGGCCAGCGCGGCCGTGGTCGCAGCCTTCCTGGTCGTCGTGTCCATGGCCGACGGCGGAGACCTCTATGCGCTGGCGCGCCGCGCCGCCAGCCTGCGCGTCCGGACATGACCGTCCCTTCCCCTTCAGCCCCGATGAACCTCACGTTCGTGCTCGGCTCAAGCACCGGAGGGATCGGGCGGCACGTCAAGATGCTCGCGGCCGGCTGCGCGGGCCAGGGCCTGCTGGTCCATGTGCTTGGCCCCGCGGGGACCGATCGCGATTTCGCCTTCGCCGCCGCCGCCAGGTTCACCCCGGTAGAGATCGCAAGCCGGCCGCGGCCGCTCCGCGACCTGCGGGCGATCACCCGCCTACGCCGCCTGCTGCGCGCCAGCGGAACCAGCGTGGTACACGCGCACGGCCTGCGGGCCGGCGCTCTGGCCGCGGCCGCGCTCGCGTCGTCCCGCCGGTCCCGCCCGGCGCTTGTCGTCACCGTCCACAACGCGCCGCCGCCCGCCGGCGGCGTGACCGGTGCGGTGTACCGCGTGCTTGAGCTTCTCGTAGCGCGCAGGGCCGACTCGGTGGTGTGCGTGTCCGCCGACCTGGAACAGCGGATGCGCGCCACGGGCGCGCGCCGGGTCGGTCACGCTGTCGTGCCCGCCCCCCACACTGCAATCGCTCCGCAGGACGTTTCCGCGGAAACGCGTGCCGCGACCCGCGCTGGACTCGGCGCCGAGCCGGATCGTGCCGTCGTGCTCGCCGTCGGCCGGCTGGTCGCGCAGAAGGGGTTCGGCCTTCTGCTCGACGCCGCCACCGGATGGCGCGACATCCGACCCGAGCCACTGCTCGTCATCGCGGGCGAGGGACCACTGGCGGCCGGGCTGGAATCCCGGGCGGCCTCGCTCGGGCTTGAGGTTCGGTTCACTGGCCACCGCGCTGACGTCCCGGCGCTGCTGGCCGCCGCGGACGTGTTCGTGCTGCCCAGCGTGTGGGAGGGGCAGTCGCTCGTCCTCCAGGAAGCGCTGCGGGCGGGGATGCCGGTCGTAGCCACCCGCGTCGGCGGAAACCAGGGACTGACCGGCGAGGACGCCGCGATCCTGGTTCCGCCGGGCAACCCCGGCCGGCTGGCCGGCGCGGTCCGGTCCGTGCTCGCCGATCCCGCTCTGGCCGCCCGGCTGGGCAAGGCCGCCGCCGACCGGGCCCTCGCCCTGCCGTCGGAGGACGACGCGGTCGCCGCCGCGCTCGCCGTGTACCGGGCCGTCGCGCCGAGCCGCCGCTCCGGCTAGCCGACTATCACCAGCACCGCGCCCGGTGCGTCAGCTCAGCCACGGCTGACCGTTGCTACTCGGCTCCGGCTCGCCGCGCGCTCGGCGCGGAAGCGGGTCGCGTCAAATGTACGCATGCGACTGATCTTGTTCACGTGATTGCATGAATTCAAACCATCGGGACGAAGCGGGGAAGGGTGATGGAGGATGTTCGGGGTCGTTTTCGTCGGCATTGTGTTCGCGGCGGTCGGCATATATGGGATGGTCTACAACCGGCGGCTTCGGCGGCGGGGAGTGCGAACCACCGGAAGCATCGTGGATGTGGAACGCCGCTTTAATCCCAGCCCGAATGCGGGGACGGAATATCATCCGGTCCTCGAGTTCCGAACCGCCGACGGCACGCAGGTGCGGGCCGTGGCCAGCGGGGGCAGCGGTGCGCAGCCTACGATCGGAAAGCAGGTGCCGGTCCTTTACGATCCCGGGAACCCGAGCGTCGCGGAGATCAACACCATCATCGGTCGCGGAACGTGGCTCGCCGGGCTGGCCGCGGCCGTCGGCCTCGTCCTGATCGTCGGCCCGTTCGTTCACCGGTGACTAGAGCCGTGTTCCGCTCGGCCACGTCGATGGCACCCGGCCGCCTTACTAGGTCAGCCAATGGCAGTTGTTCACCAATGGTGTAGGCAGCACGGCCCGTCCTAACGCAATCAGCTCCTGACAAGCAGGCGGCCGGTCGGCTGGCCATCGGGCCTTCCGCTGTCGGCGTCAAGCAGGGCGGTGCCCCGCAGCCATGTCTGCTTGACCCGGCCGGTCAGGGTCCGGCCCGCATACGGAGTGACCGGGTGGCGGTGCAGCAGGCGGGCCGCGTCGACGACGAGGCTCTCGTCCGGGTCAAAGGCCACCAGGTCGGCATCGCATCCGACTGCCAGGCGCCCCTTGGCTGGCAGGCCGGCCAGCCTGGCCGGGGCGGCCGCCATCCACCGGGCCATGTCGTCAAGCGTCCGCCCCCGGCGCCGGGCCACGGACCAAACCGCGGACAGGCCGAGCTGCACGGACGCGATGCCGCCCCACGCCTGGCCGAAGTCGCCCGTGCCCGGGGCCTTCAGCTCAGGCGGGCAGGGCGAGTGATCGGAGACCACGCAGTCGATCACGCCGGCCTCCAGCCCGCGCCACAGCGCCTCCCGGTTGGCCGCGTTCCTGATCGGCGGGCAGCACTTGAACTCAGTGGCGCCGTCCGGGACCTGCTCGGCGGCGAAATACAGGTAGTGCGGGCAGGTCTCGGCGGTCAGCTGGATGCCCGCCGCTTTGGCCCCTGCGATCATGGCCACGCAGTCGGCCGCGGACAAGTGCACGATATGTGCCCGCGCACGGGTGGCGGCCGCGGCTGCGATCACCTTCTCGATCGCCCGGCGCTCAGCGGTCGGCGGACGCGAGGCCACGAACGCGCCGAAGTCGCGGCCGGACGCGGGCCTGATCTCGGCCTCGTCCTCCGCGTGCACGATCAGCAGCGCGCCCATCGCGGCCAGGTCAACCAGCACCGACCGCAGGTCCGCCTGGCCGAGCGGCGGAAACTCGGGAACCCCGGAGTCGGCCAGGAAGCACTTGAACCCGGTCACGCCGGCCGCGTGCAGGGGTCGCAGCGCATCGGAGTTGCCCGGCACCGCGCCGCCCCAAAAGGCCACGTCGACCCAGACATTCCCGGCCGCCGCCGTGCGCTTTTCCGCCAGCGCGGCCGCCGACACGGTGGGCGGCAGCGAGTTGAGCGGCATGTCGCAGATCGTGGTCACGCCGCCGGCGGCGGCCGCCCGAGTGGCGCTCGCGAACCCCTCCCAGTCGGTGCGGCCCGGTTCGTTGACGTGCACGTGGCTGTCGACCAGCCCGGGCAGCAGCGCCAGCTCGCCCAGGTCGACGTCCTGCTCGGCATCCAAGCGCTGGCCGTAGTCCGCGATGGCCACCACCGTCCCGCCGCTGACCGCGACAGACGCCGCCCGCGTCCCGTTTGGCAGCACCGTCCGCCGGGACCTGACGACCAGGTCGTACCTCATTTCCAGCCGAAACTGGCGGAGCTGTCGGCCGGATCGGACGGCTCGTACTCACAGCCGACCCAGCCCGCGTAGCCGGCCGCGGCGAGCTGCCGGAACAGCGCCTCGTGGTCGAGCTTCCCGGTGCCGGGAGCGCCCCGATCCGGCACGTCGGCGATCTGGACGTGCGCGATGTCGCTGGCATGACGAGACAGCGTGCCTGTCACGTCCTCGCCCATCCGGCTCAGGTGGTACAGGTCGGCCAGGAACGCGATGTTGGCAATGCCGCCGGCGCGGACCGTGTTGATGAGCGCGAAGGCCCGCCGGCTGGACACGATGGCGGCACGCGGGCTGTCAAAGGAGTTCAGTGATTCCACGACCACGGTGGCCCCGGCCCGGTCCGCGGCGTCCGCTGCGAGCGCGAGGTTCTCGGCGGCCAGTTCGTCCTGCTCCCGCTCGGACAGCTCGTCGGCCCGGTTGCCGTACAGCGCGTTGAGCACGCCGCAGCCGGTCCGCGCCGCGATGCCTGCGCACACGTCGATGTTGTCACGGAACACCGCCGAGCCGGCCGGCTGTGCCAGCAGTCCCCGCTCGCCGGCCGCCATGTCGCCAGCGACGAAGTTCAGCAGGACCAGCCGCACCCCCGCGTCGCCGAGCGCCGCGATGAAGGCATCCACCTCATGGTCCGGTGGTACCGGCTCGGCGAACGGCCACCAGAACTCGACCGCCTCGAACCCCGCCGCCCCCGCCGCCGTCGGCCGCTGCAGCAGCGGCAGTTCGGTGAACAATATTGAACAGTTGACGTCGAACCGCAGGCCGTAGGTGTGCACAGCGGCAGTCTCTCATCTCCGGGCGCGCAGCCCTGGGGTCCGCCCGCTCATGCGGATTCCCGCCCGTCAGCGGATCGGCTGGTTCAAGATTTCGGCGTGCAAGATCATTGTGTTGTTCGTTCACCTATGCGCAATGCCGTCGCTAGTTGTACGTTACTGCTGCCCGCTAGAACTGACGACATCCCACAGGAGGGTCAAAAACGATGCATGTGCTTAGTAGGCCTGGTATGGCTAGGCACGTCGCTAAGACGTTCGCCGCCATCGGCGCAGCGGCTGCGGTTCTGGTGGGCATGGCCGCTTCCGCCGGCCCGGCTGCCGCGAAGACGAAGCAGCCCACGCCGACGTACTACGTGAAGGTGATCTTGTCGGGCACGAGCCTGCATCATCACTACACCAAGGCCGGGTCGAACAAGTGGTACTCCGAGCCGCTGACTCAGCCCGACGACATCACCCGGATCGGCAACGACCTGTTCACCACGTTCCAGAACGGCGTGGGTCCCCAGGGGCAGGCGAGCTCGGACGGGAACCGGGACAGCACGATCGTCGAGTACACCCTTTCCGGCGTCCCCGTGAACCAGTGGGATCTCGTGGGAAAGTGTGACGGGCTGACAGCCGATCCGTACAACGGGCTGGTCGTGGCCACGATCAACGAGGACGCGCACTCCAGCATGTACACGATCAACCCGTCCACCAACCAGGTCGTGCACTACGCGTTCTACAAGCCGCTGCCGAGTGACGGCGGCACCGACGCCATCTCGTTCTACAAGGGCCTGATGCTGGTCAGCGCGTCGGCGCCGGGCACCACCGGGAAGGCGGCGCCTCAGCCTTCCTACCCGGCGGTCTACGTAGTGACGCTGAACCCGGCCCAGCGGCTGGCGTATTTCACGGCGCTGTTCTACGACGAGTCGCAGGCGTCCGTGGCGAACGGCGGCCGGAACCTCGGCGCGCCGGTCAGGCTCGGCCTGACCGACCCGGACTCCAACGAGGTCGTGCCGGGCTTCGAGCAGCGATTCCCCGGCGACTTCATGCTGACCAGCCAGGGCGACAAGGAGCAGATCTACACCAGCGGCGGCCCGGATCCGCACCTGTGGGTCCTCAAGCTATCGCAGTCCGTTGACGACACGGCCTGGTCGACGAGCTGGAAAGGCTGGTTCTACACCACCGACAACGGAGCCGATACGGTTAACGCGATCGAGGGCTCGTTCTGGCCGGGCACCGTTTTCGTCGCCGTGACCCCGTGCGACGCGGACAACGCGCCCGCCACCTGCCCGGCTCCCGGGTTCCCTCCTAACTACCTGGGCCACCTGAACATGTACACCGGGCAGATCACCCGGGTGTCCCTGCGCGGCGCGACCGTCCACCCGCAGGGCATGATCTTCGTCCCGTTCTAAGCCAGGCAGGACCGAGGTCGCTGCGCCCGGGGCCCGGCCACCCGGCGGCCCGGGCGCAGCGTCAGTCAGCCGCCTCCGCGATGTGCTCGGGGCGGACCGGGACGCGGGTCAGGTCCCGGCCGGTAGCGGCGCGGATGGCGGCCACCACCGCGGGGGTCGAGGAGATCGTCGGTGGCTCGCCCACCCCGCGCAGGCCGTACGGGGCGTGCGGGTCGGCGAGCTCGAGCACGTCGAGCCGGACCGGCGGCATGTCCAGGATGGTGGGAATCAGGTAGTCGGTGAAGGAGGGGTTCCGGACGACGCCGTCCGTAACCTGGATCTCCTCCATGACGGCCAACCCGAGGCCCTGGGCTATGCCGCCGTGGATCTGGCCCTCGACCGCCTGCGGGTTCATCGCCTTGCCGACGTCCTGCGCGGTAGCGATCTCCACCACCTTCACCAGGCCGAGTTCGGTGTCCACGTCGACCACCGCGCGGTGCGCGGCGAAAGCGTACTGCACGTGCGCCTGGCCCTGGCCGGTGCCTGGATCCAGTGGCTGCGTGGGCCGGTGGCGCCAGGTCACCGTCTGCTCGGCGGGCTCGTCAAGCAGACGGGCCAGGCCGGGGTTCGTGCCTGCGAAGCGCTCACGGGCCCGGAGTTCCAGCTGCTCCCGCACCGCCTGGCACGCGGCCCGCACCGCGCCCCCGGTCATGTAGGTCTGCCGGGACGCCGACGAGGAACCGGCGCTGCCGATGGAGGTGTCGGCGGGCAGGATCACCACCTGCTGCACGCCGAGCTCGGTCCTGACGATCTGGGTCAGCACGGTGACCAGGCCCTGGCCGACCTCGGCGGCGGCGGTGTGCACCTGCGCGGCGGGCTCGCCGCCGACCAGGTCGAGTCGCACCCTGGCCGTGGAGTAGTCGTCGAAGCCCTCGGAGTAGCAGACGTTCTTGATGCCGACCGCGTACCCCACGCCCCGCACCACACCTTCGCCATGGG
>Ga0335074_10006708_pt1 | contig 15964 bp, 15 predicted proteins | sample Lox_Sample_23_FD_206715 | JGI IMG/M metagenome (GOLD analysis project Ga0335074, IMG submission 206715) | Soil microbial communities from Loxahatchee National Wildlife Refuge, Florida, United States - Lox_Sample_2.3 | ecosystem: Environmental > Terrestrial > Soil > Wetlands | place: USA... | reverse complement strand
CGTAAGCCCGATCTAAACGGGGTGATGAGCTCACGACAGCCGCCAAAGCGCTGGATGAATTGGTTGCTGAAGACGCGAAAGCGTCGGCGTGATCTAGCAGGCACCCCGCACCCTCTCCTGCGAAATCCCGTGCGGGCCGAATTTGGTTCGCTTCGTCTGCGGCGCTATAATAGTGGTTACCAACGGGGGCGACACGGTTTCGACGGAAGCTGTCGCGGCTCGAAGGCATGCCGGGTCCCACCTACCCGCAATCGGGTGGAAACAAACTAACTGGCAACTCTCAGTTGGCTCTCGCTGCCTAACCAAAAGTAGGTAGCGCGTCTCCTCAAGCGTCGCCTGCGCGGTTGAGATGAGGCGTCACACAGCAGGCTGGCCGTCGCGTTTCGGTCCGTAATGCGACGGCGAGATCATCGGACTAGTCGGTGGCGCGTCTTGCCCGCTCTGAGTTCCATCGACGAACAAAACCGGAACGGGCTAAGCATGTAGTCTTCGGGTGGCAAGGCTTCTCGGACGGGGGTTCGACTCCCCCCGCCTCCATTTTCTAACATCCCTGTTTTGTTTGCTATAGAGGAATGTAAAAGTTTACGTTCCAGCCGCGGTCCAGTTCTGATAGGATCGCGGCATGCTGAATCTCTACCGCCGCCATCTTTCTTCCTGCAGACACACCCGCCGCTCAGAGAAAAAGTGTGCCTGCCCGGTCTGGGTTCAGGGAACATTACACGGGAAGTGGATGAAGAAGTCGTTGGATGTGAGGAACTGGGAATCTGCGCAGAAAATAGTGCGGGATTGGGAGGGCGGCCAAAACGCGGTCTCGGTCACGATGAAGGAAGCCTGCCGGCGATTTCTCGACGACTGCAAAGCCCGAGGGATCGGCGACGCCCAGTACGGAAAATACGAACTTCTGACAGACGAGCTCAAGGCGGAATTTTCGGACCGGAGCGTCGGGGGGATATCTGTGGATGAGCTGCGGGCCTACCGGGAACGTTGGCTTGTTGCGACGGTTACGGCGCAAAAGAAGCTCGAACGGATGCGGACGTTCTTCAAGTTCTGCCAGGAGTCCGGATGGATCGGGACAAATCCCGCGAAAGTATTGAAGGCTCCGAAAGGCAAATCGAGTTCGACGCTTCCCTTTACCGATTCTGAAATGGAAAAGATCCTCTGGGCGGCCGAACAATATCCCGAGCTCTATCCGATGTCGCGGGAGCACGGGAAAAAAGTGAAGGCGTTCGTCCTCGCGCTCCAATACACCGGGCTACGGATTCAGGACGTCGTCTGCCTCCGCGCGGACGCATTGAAGGACGGGAAGCTTTTTCTCTACACGCAAAAGACAGGGACGCCGGTGTGGCTTCCGGTCCCGCATGCCGTGGTCGAGCAGCTGCAGAATATCAAGACATTCGGGAATTATTTCTTCTGGTCGGGGAACGGCCTACGGAAATCGGCGGTCTCGGATTGGCAAAGGACGCTGGGGAAGGTTTTTAAAGCGGCCGGCGTGAAAGGCCACGCACACCGGTTCCGGGATACGTTCAGTGTGAACCTTCTTCAGAGCGGCGTGTCGCTTGAAACGGTTTCGGTGTTATTGGGTCATTCAAACAGCCGGATTACCGCGAAGCATTACAACCCCTGGGTCAAATCACGCCAGATCGCGCTCGAAGCGGAGATCGAAAAGGCATGGAAACTTTCCTGACGCGGCGACGTGTCAATTTCGGTGCGGGCGCCCGCTTGCATTTCCAGCATAAGGGCGTGGTGCTGTTCCTGCCACACCCGCAGCGGTAGTGACGGGAAACTGGACGGCCGCGCCGCCCGCCCATTTCTGGGTAAGTAAGACGCGGCCGGCGATTTTTTCTTGGAGGGCCACGTAGTAAGTTTATACTTCCGGGCTGAAGTCGTTAAGGAAGGCTTGTGATGTCAGACATTTTCATCAGCTTTATCCACGAAGAGGCTGGGTACGCGAGCGCCGTAAAGTGGTTTCTTATGGACCTTCTCGCCAAGTCTAAGACCGAAGCATTTATGTCTTCAGACCAATTTCAGGTGTATGCCGGCGAAAAGTGGCTGGATCGGATCATGGAAGAACTTGGGGCCGCAAAGGTAGTTCTTTTGATGTTGAGCGAGAAATCGGTTACTCGTCCTTGGGTTAATTTCGAGGCGGGCGCAGCGTGGACGAGGGGCATCGTAACAATTCCCGTATGCTATGGCGGCCTGCGTAAAGAAGACCTTCCGAAGCCGTATTCAAGCCTGCAGGCCGTTGATATCGAGATAGAGGGTGAAGATGAGTACCTCGTTCGATCGGCGGCGCATCATCTAAAAGTTGAAGAGCCAATGCCCCGCTCGCACTTAGAAATTTCGAATCTACTCGGCGATGAAGGCACCCGGAACATGAATAAACTCATCCGTTTTGCTTACGATGTCTTCCGTGCACGTTTGATTAAGCTGAAAGAAGATCCAGCACATGATGCGGACGTAACCGAAATACTCCCCCGGTTTTTCAGAGAGGGACAAGAAGGGTAAGAGCCGTATTCGGTCCCTGGTTTTTTAGCGGCGAAATCGGCTTTTTCATTCGCACTCTGAAAGCTGGACAAGGATTTTAGGCCGGGTTCTTAACGCGTTATCCTCTTCGGGCCTCCCTGCTATCTCGCCCTAGTCCAGCTTTCAAAGAACGACATCGTCCGGCCGCTTCACTTTCCACTCTCGCCCAAAGTTGCTTTCGCCAATGGGGGTACGTCTCGATTCGCCAGAAAGGGACGACGGAGCACGCTCGGTATTTCAGTTGAGGGATTCCCAAATGCTGTCGGGAACGCATCGTGTACCAAGTCCGGGCTATTAATGGCAACCAACGGGAGGTAAATCGCCCGGCCAGCCACCTTCCCCGTCAGAGGACACAAAAAACACATTGGCGAACCGGCGAGTCCCTTTCGGAACTGCACCGATTACCCAATGTGTTCTCGCTTATGTAATCGGCTGGCTCGCCATTCCGTTACGGTCCCGGAATATCTTCATCATAGCTTCATAGAGGATTTTGTCACCGTGGATAACTCGGGGAGTCCCTGTACTGTTTGACTGCTCTGAGTCTGGCCCCGGGGTCAGTAGACAGCGTGGCGGAGTAGGTGAATAATAACGCTGTTGTGCGAAATGTCTTATCCAGTTCGGCGGAGTTTTTAGGAGAACACAAAATGCTCAGTAATTCCTAAAACCGAACTGGAGTAAGACGGAATGAAGACTGAGCTTAGCAAATCCCGCGCAACAAGCGTCGTTTTGGGCCTCATCTTGGGCTGTGCCGTCGTAGCCTTCGTACTGCTCATGCCGATCTGCCCGATCTGCAAATTGACTAAATTTGGGCCAATGGGAGCCACGGTTAATACGCACACGGATCAGCCGTGGCTTCAGGTTGCTGTTAGCTCGGAAGGAATTTGTGGGATCTACTTAACGCTTGTTGGGGTGGAGCTTTGGGGTATTTGGATGATCGTGAAATGGTTTATAAGGGAGCCCGAGCCCGTCAAGGTGAACCTGGTGGATCGGCGGACCGGATCGCGGAAGAGAAGGATAAATTCGGGGGATTTGTGATATTCCTCGGCTTCGCCCAATCGGGCGAACGTCATAGTCCAACGGGGGTCGTGAGGACTCGCGCTCTCCACGACCAGCTGGCTTACCTTGGTGACAGAACGTCAACCAGGAGCGGAGTTGGACGCCCTTGGCTTCGGTTCTCGTCGACAAAGGGGGTGCAAGAGTAGGACTCGACCCCCTAGTAATCTTCCTCAACAATTCGGCGCTGCTTCGTACCAGAGGCAGCGCATCTTCCACGAAGAAAAAACATCGGTATTGCCGGTCGCAATTTGTTGTGCGGCCCAATTCGCGGCAAAAGTGGGGTCTTCCGAGCTTGCGATGGAGATATCAGGGTGTGAGCACTGGTTGATCTGGTAAAGGCCGTAGCTAGGCGTTATTTGGCCGTACAGAGGGCTGTTAGGTAGGTTACAGACGAAGTTCTTGTCTCCGACGGTCGTGGGATCTAATTGGCTCTGGTGCTGGGCGATCCAAACGGCTATCTCTGGATTTGCCCCGGCGCTCTGTGCCGCGGTGCGAATCAAGGAAATCATAGCGTCTGGAGTCGAAGACGCGGGCGTGGAGACTCGGATGACCCGCAACATTCTCAATGTCTGCGCGACATTTCTCACATCTTTAGCGATTCGCTGCCTTGGATGAAAGACGAGAATGAACCCGTTCGACAACGGACTGTGGAATGCGCAAGGTAACGTACCGTCGCCTACGCCGGGAACCCCTTTCACCTATCGCAAGGACGCCCGGCTCATTTACGAACAGATCGCGAACCTTGTCTGGACTCAGATTCCACATCTCGGCGAGTTCGGTAACGGCATAGTGCCGCTCAGCGTGAGTGGGAGTCGGTGTTTGTGATGCCGAAAGCATTGATTCCGTCGTTGACCTAACAGAGTGTCGCTCGAAGACCGTCTTTCTTTGTCATGCTTCTTTTTCTCTGCGCTATAGCTGTGATGAACAGTCTGAGATTATTGCCCTCTCACAGCACGACATCAAATCTTCGGACTCGCTCTAGTACCTTGATTTAGAAGGAGAGAGATTTTCGCCCATCTGAAATGTGGGCGTTGCCCTTGGTGGTGTCGTTGTTGCAGAATCTTCGCGATCTTTTCACCAAATACATTATTTCTAACTAGCCTCCCCTCCCACACCGCGTGGTCTTGGCGGGGACACATAGGATGAACTGTCAGGGCATTCCCCAGCGGGGGTTCTCCGCACCGAACTGTTTTCGCCAATCGGGTCTTTCATGGCTAACTCTCGCTGCTTAGCCGACCGAAGCCTCGGCGTAATCAAGAGATTCACCGACGCGCGCTTTCAGATCCTTCAACCAAGCACCCGGCTTAACACCGTGGATCAAACGGCCCAAGAAACCGAGCCTTTCAGCCACGCTGCCGCGGTTTCGAAGAATGTCTTCCCTGGCGACCCTGCTGTAGATTGCCAAGAACTCAGACATGCTGTCAGGCTTGGAAAAGAGGTATGTGGCATGGCCGAGCTGGGGTGTCTCGACTACTACCATTTTCTCGAGGTCAAAGATGTATTCGGACCGGAAGAGATAGAGAAAACGGGCGCGTCTGCAGAGCTGGTTGTAGAAGAAGGCGTCGTAGTCGGGCTTCCATGTGATCGAAGCAACGTCGAAATCGCCCGGCATGCCTAAACGAGAGCAGAGCTTTTGGAGATCGCTTCTCTCGATCGGTACAGATTCCAGGCGTGCTCGAATGTGATCCAGGGCCTCGGCAAACTCACCGAACCGATGATGGGTTCTTCGGGCTTCGGCGATTTGTTCGGCAATGTTTGACGGCAGCGCGACTTCGAGGCGGCTCGGAAGCGCAGTTTCCCACTTCACTAGGTGCCATGCGCCCGCTCGGTGTTGATACCTACCGCTCTGAATGAAGGGAGTGTTGACTCCGACCCTGGCGCCCAGCAAATGTTTCCATTGATTCCAACTCGAGTCCCACGACAGCGGCAACGACGATTGGTCGAAGAGAACCTCGATCCGGTGCCGCGAGTCCCGGAAGATTGCGTGGTCCCCATAAAACATGATCTTTCGCATCGGCGCTTGGAGCTGTTTGAAGTTTTGCTCGGGCCGAAAGGATAGGATGCGAGACGCATAAAAAGCCTTTCCGTCTTTTGAGAGATTTCCGTCAACAAGCAACGAACCAAAGCCACCATAAGGGAATAGCACAGGGGTTGCGGGATCACTGCGAAGCGCGTCGTAGCAAGCGCGCAATTCTGGTTGCGCGAGAGTGTTGAAGGCGCGCTCCAACGCATGAAGGTGTTCAGTCGCTGCGTGTGCTGTGCGGAGTTCGAGGCTGCGCAATTTGAAAGCGATGCGGAGCTCCGCCGGCGCTACTTTGGGATCGACGTGCAAAAGTTCGTACAACGAGGGCTGGCGGTCCCAAGGGCGGCGGCGATTCCCGACGTAGAAGTAATCCCTCAGCGCCTCACAAGGAAGGTTAATGGCTGTGATACTCAGGCACGAGCCGCGAACTTCAGCGGCAACGAAGAGGTTATCCCGCCTGTCCTTTCTGGGTTGTGAAGCGCAGCCAATCTCAGTCTGAAAGGTATCCCTCCTTCTTTCCTCCGGATTTGTATTGCAGATGTAAATCTGCGTGCCCGCATCCGCTGCTTCAAGCTCCAGAGGGAAAAGTAATTCATCGCCTGCGCGAATGAAGGACGCCAAGAGATTCGAGACCAAGATGGCAGTGCCATCGGCGAAAGCGCATTCAGTCTTGCTGCCTCTTGGATCCGTTCTTAGAACCAGTCGCCGGCACACATTAGGTGGCGGGTTGGTTCGGGCCTCGATTGCAACATCCATAGTGGCGCGGACTCTAGCACTGGCCCATCGTCTTGCCAAATAAGTGGGGCTATTCAGCAATCCTCTGATGCATCGGCTCACGGGATGTCGGGAACACTCGGCTCCAACCCGTGGACCGTCTAGTGCTTCCGTCGTGGGCTCGAAATTTCAGGACACTTTTGAAACGCGCAAACCAAAGGAGGCTTTCCATGCGCCTCGCCGGTCGTGAACGTTTGGGCTTCTACCCTCTTCCAATTGCGGAGGCCAAACGAATTCGCAAGTTCCTTCAATTCCCCGAGCAGGTCTGCTCCGCTCTTGACCCTTGCATAGGAGAGGGCGTCGCGTTCACAGAGATCACCCGCGATGCAAGGACGCTCCGGTATGGGGTCGAGCTTGACGCACAGAGAGCAACACTCGCCCAGTCAGCAGCCGACGAAGTGATTCACGGGAATTGCTTTGATGTGCAGTGCCCAGTCGAGTCCTTTTCGCTGATTTACTTGAACCCTCCCTACGATTTCGAAGTCAGCGAGGAAAGATCGCAGCGCATGGAGAGGCTGTTTCTCGATCACATCTATCGTTGGCTGAAGCGTGCGGGCATTCTGGTGATGGTCATTCCCTCGGACTACATCCGCGACTGCAGCCAGGTCCTGTCGTTCCAATTCAAGGATGTCGACATCTATCGGCTTACCGAACCCGAAAGCGTCAAATACAAGCAAGTGGCCGTGTTCGGAGTCCGCCGCACCCGGCAAGAGAGAGACCGTGTGCAGGATGGCGAGATAACCCGGGTGCGCCTCTGGTGCGAAGGTGTGGCGAGAGACCCGGAGAGACTTTCTCCACTTCCCTCGGAACCAGACCGTCACTACGTTGTTCCGGGCGGTGCAGCGGTGCGGCTGGTGTACCGCGGCCTTCCTCTGGACCAAATTGAAGACCTCCTTGCGAAGTCATCGGCCTATCGTCAAGCCTCTGCCGTGCTCTTCGCCCAACCGTCAGACGTCAACGGGCGGCCACTGACGCCCTTGCATGGCGGGCATGTGGGTCTGCTCTGCACGGCAGGGATGCTCAACGGGATCTTCGGGGAGGGAGAAGCGCGGCATATCGCGCACTGGCAGTCGGTCAAACTCGTCGACAAATCCGAGGAGGAAGAAGACGGAGCCACGGTCATTCGAGAGAAGGAGCGATTCTCGAACGAACTGACGGTGATCTTTAGCACAGGGGAGATTGCCAGCCTCAAGTAAATCTCCACGGGGAAAGGAAGTGCACTATGGGCGATCGATGTTATTCAACCCTCGTCTGTGCGGAACGAGACAAAGATGTTTTCGAGAAGATGGGCTACAAACTACAAGAATCACGGGCCCTGTCGGTGGATGGCGGCGAAATTCCGGGTGCGGTGGTGATGACCGCCGAGGAAGCCAACAACGGAAACTACGATGAATTCACGGCTCTTACCGGTATCCCGTTCATCGTGTGCAACGGACCGTGTCCGGGCGCCTTGGGTACAGCGAGGCCAAGATAGAAAGGCTGCTGGGGCAGCGGAGAAGGAATCCTGTCCGCCTTGAGCGGAAGTTGCGGAACCAACTGGACGAACGGCCGGCATTTTCGCCCGCGCGAAAAACGAAAGCGGATTGTAGTCATACGAAATAGGAATGAGTGACGCTGGCCTTCAGCCAGCATCGGTGGCCGGAAGGAAATAGATGGGACCTGACGGCCTCCGTCCAGCACAGGTTGACGGTTTCGATCGATGGAGGCATGGATGGGCGAACTTGCGCTCAGGAGAAACGCATCGTGGATTCAAGAATTGCGCTTGCCAAAACGCCGTCAACCCGTCTTCGACAGAGAGATTATCGTCCGTGCGAAGCACCGGCCGCGAAAATCGTGGTCGCCGGAATGCTCCTCCCCGCGCAGTCAAAGCGTCGACATGTTATTTGAGACGCGCGACCACGTCCACCAATCGATTGTTTTAGAAAGGAGACGATTGAGCCTGAAAGCCAGCAAAAGTAGCAGCCTCTATTTAACTTGACAATTGATGTTGCGACACGTAAAGTCCCTGCCACTTTCACAGCTAGTACCGATGTGCTGGGCTGTGTCGTTTTTCAAGAGTTTTGAATCGGCAACCATGGCGTGTGCGGCACAGGAACTTTCACGATGAAGAATCCCGTATGGTTCGTGGGATTGGGTCTGAAGGCCTATGATCTGTTTCCGCGCCTGTTAGTTGTCCTTCTTTCCGTGGTGGTTCCGGCGTCGGCTGAACTGGGTGGCGATACAGCCTCTGTTTATCGAGATATGGAACGCATGCATGGCACCGTTCAGTTGCGGAATACGCAGCAGTACACGATCTTCGAAATTAATGGTCCGACCGGCACGACCGTTCGCGAATTTGTCGGGCCGGACGGAATTGTTTTTGGAATCGCATGGGAAGGTCGTTTCATTCCGGAGATGGATCAGGTTTTGGGCACCTACTTCGACCAGTACTCCGCAGCCGTGAAGGCTGTGACAGGAAGGTACTTTGGCCGCCGCCACCTGGACATGCGCCTTCCTAACTTGGTATTCGAGTCTAATGGACACATGGGTTGGTACTACGGCAGAGCTTACATACCGGAAAGTGTGCCGAAGGAAACTAAATTAGAAGACATTCACTGACGAGGACTCCCCGTTGCGTGGAATTTGCGGATTGACGATGGCGGTTGCGGTGGTGCTGCTCGCTGGCTGCACGAGCACGCCGATTCAGCCAGCTGGGATCTCGTTGGCTCCAAATGTTCCTCAAGTTTTGAACCAGGGGGAGGCCTTAACCGTCTCCGCTGTGGTTTCGAATGACCCGAACAAGAAAGGGGTCATGTGGAGCGTGAGTCCGAACATGGGTTCGTTGCTCTATCAAACACCGACTTCGGTGACTTATCTCGCACCAGAAACCGTGAGCAGCAACTTCATTGCGACCTTAACTGCGACTTCGCTCGCAAACCCCATGGAAACGGCGCCGCTGGTGGTAACCGTCGTGGCACCGGGTCAGCAGAATGTCCAACCCATCGCGGTGGATGGTGGACCTAATCCGAACCAAACTCATTTCAACGTTCCATACACTTCTGTTTTGATCTGCGTACCGGGGACTTCGAATTGTCAAACCGTTGATGGCATTCTGGTTGACTCCGGTTCCGTCGGACTTCGGCTCTTTAAGTCGCAACTCAGCATCCCTTTGCAGTCGATTAGCCTGAGTGGGGGATCGTTGAACGCGTGTCAGTCGTTCGCAAACATGCAGTTTCTCTGGGGAGAGGTTGCCCCGGCCGATGTATATATGGCGGGTGAAAGGGCCACTGGTATCTCGATTCAACTGATAGCGGATCCAACAGAATTTTCCATACCGATGGACTGCTCGAATGGTGGCACCGACGCTGATAGCCCACAGATATTCCCGGGAAACGGAATTCTGGGTGTTGGCGATGAACCAACCGATTGCACTCTAGCTGGAGTCAACTATTGCGATCCCAACTCGGCGTCGAGTCCACCCCCAACTTACTTCGTCTGTTTCGGGAGTCAAGGTTGTGCTCCGACACTGCTGCCCAAGGGCCAGCAACTCGCGAATCCTATCGCTGCGTTTGCCACGGACAACAATGGCGAGGTTTTAGAGTTCCCGTCGGTCGGAACTGCAATGACGGCAGTAGGGGGGACGCTAACCTTTGGCATTAACACGCAGCCGAACAACGGTGTTGGCACTGCCACGGTGTTTGCGATCGACAGCAAGAACTCTTTCACGACAATATTCAGTGGCCAGCAGCTCACCATGAGCTACGTCGATAGTGGTTCGAACGAACTCTTCTTCCCAAATGTCACAGGAATTTCATTGTGTTCTGACGACTTCTCCTACTGTCCCACGAACCCGCCGATTCTGCTTTCGGCGATGAACCAAGGAGCAAACAATTTAGGAACCGGAACGATTAGCTTCCAGGTAGATAACTTTGAGTCGGATACCGAGAACAACCCCGGAGCCGCGGCTTTTGGCTTTATTGCTTCGTCCGACGGAAATCCCCCATGCCAGAACGGTCAAGGGGCGTGCACATTTGATTGGGGCTTGCCGTTTTTCTACGGCCGAAGAGTACTGACAAGTATCGATCTCCAAACGGTAGCCGATGAGCCTGAGACTCCCTGGTGGGCCTATTGACTTTCCGTGAGCGCTTAACAGGAGATGACAAATGACCCCAAACAGAAGGCCGAAGGTAACCAAGACATCACCGAAGAAGCAACGAGGTCCGAAACCTGCCTCGGTCATCCGCAAAAGCAACGAATTGCGAATCCGCTTTGCAAACAGCCATCAACTATTAGATAAGCTTCACACTGAAGCACATTCCATTTCTCTTCTACACAGCTACAAGCTGCTCACAAAGGGCAGGGGGAAACTGCAAGCTGCTGCTCGCCCTTTAACGGCCGAGATAGGTGACGGGCCAACGACCCAGACAGCGATTGATCTCGTGACAAATTGCGCGGGTGACACAGACCTAACTGCTACACTCGGCGATATTCCTGGACTCGACCCAGTAGTTTTCCAGAGCTGTGTGCAATCGGCAGCAGTTTCGGCCGGATTTAAGCCTACCAGTATTCCGGCGTCGTCGAGCACAACGCTTTCCGCAGTAGTACAGGCCGTTGTGGGGTCTCCCAAATGAATGAAAAAAGCCTCGCTGGCATGCGCCATCTGTCTCTCTTTGTTTTGCTTGCGGCGAGTTTTGCCGTTTCCCCACCTGTGTGTGAAGCACAGGCTGTTCCCAAGTCTAAAACCCTCCCAATTGGGAGCTTAATAGTCGACCAAACTACACAGGAGGTTACGGTTGTCTTCAACAGCCGGGTTCCGAGTTCAAGATCGCTGGAAGATCCCACTAAATGGACCGTAATCGTTTACGTGAGAGGTATGCCTCCCATTGTGTATCAAGGGTCCGGGGCGCACGAATGGACGGTTACAAGCAACAACGCGGCGAAGTCTGTCACCCCAGAAATCGTACAGGTCGACAAAAATCGGGGATATGTGATCCTAACTTTGCCACCTGCGGCTCTCACCGGTTCTTTGACGTCGTTGCTGGTGTCCTTCGATTCAGGCCCACTCTTTGCCTACAGTGCGACGCCTGCTGGGAAGTTCTCCGCCGCCACAAGCAAAAGCACTTCCGACAACTACATCAGTGCAACCTATAGCCCGGCCTTTCATTCCGCCGCTCAGTATAATATCGATGCTAAAGGTAGCTTTATACATCAATGGGACGTATTCGGCTTGCTGAGCGAATTGCAACGCAAGCCGTACTTCGGCGCTATCGCTACAGTCGAAACCGACAATCGGCCGACGGCGGACCCCGATAGTTTTCTTGTCTCGGGCCTAGTAGAGTGGGTGCTGAGAGACAAACGTTTTTTCTATCAACGTGCCCAAGGTATTTTGGTCAACTGGAACGTTGCGGGACTCGAGTTCGATCGGCAGACGACAACAAAAACGTTCATTTCGAGTCCAATCGCAGAAATCCCTATTCGACTTTCTCCGGTTCCCAAACCCGGTAGCCACTTTTTTCTCGGCATGTTTCCATATTTCGGGATCGAAACCGGAACAAATCTCAGCAACGCTATCAACTCGGGCGGCAGCGGGTTCTTGCTTCGAGGCGTGCTCGGGACATCTATCAGCGTCACTGAAAAGACGAAGTGGAAGTATCTTTCGCAGATTGGAGTTTCGGCAAACTATACTGCACGCATACCTACAACCAACGAAATCTTCACTAACGTTCACTATATAAGCGCAACGGGCAAAACGGTCAGCTTACCTGTCATGTCGAGTCAAGTTCGAAACCATGTCTCAGATGAGTTGGATTTCACTATTGCAAAGCCGTTTAGCATAAGCGTCAAGCACGAATACGGAGAGCTTCCGCCAGGTTTTCGCACAGTTGACAACAAAGTGACCATCGGGCTAACGGTGATGCTTCAACAGAACAACACGCCTCAATCAAACGTGAACAAGAATCTAACACCGCCTTAGGACTGGGCGTACCAGGGCGGCTTGGTTCGAGCGAGGATCAAACTGGGTGCGCCTAGAAGCTGTACGCTCCAATAAACGCGGCCGGCAGAGTCCGTTCTTAGGACTGACCTATGACAATCCCAAAAGGTTCTGAGGGCCCTTCGACACAGACTATCGATTCCGACAGACCAAGTCATTTCCGGGGATGTTTCGCTGCGACTGTGTCGTTCGGCTTGCTTATCCTCCTGATCGTGGGATCCCGGGTTGCCATTGGCAATCAGGCAGGTGGTCCAGCGCGATCGGATCTAGATGCCGCGAATTCAACCGAGCGAGTGACCTTTGTCCAGATGACTGATCCCCATATCTTCGACGCTGGTGGGGCCCGTCATGCCGAAGGTGTTGAAGAGGAGGCCCTAGACAACCGAGAGGCCTTTCACTGGGCAGTTTTAGAAACAAACCGGTTGGTGTTGGCAGAACACCGCACGATTGACTTCGTCGTAATTACAGGTGATTTCGGCTTGGAGAACGTAACTCTCCCTATGATGGACAAATTGCCCGGAGTCCGGAAGTGTGATTGCCCCAAGCGAACCAAGGGAAAGGAAGGGCCGATCGTGGCGGTGCCGCTACGCGAAGCCGCATCCGAAGTTGCGCGGGAACTAGATGCGCTTCTCGTAAAACGTGTATACCTCGTTCCCGGAAACAACGATTTGTGTGATGAGAATCCACGGGATTTGCATCGCTGGGCAGAGTTCGTATTTGCACTAAAGGATGCGTTGAACGACGAACACGATTCGAGGGACGCCGCGCTAAAAGCGAGTTATCCCACTCAAATCGCAGACACCTTGGCTCCCGAGCCACCTGATGTTGTGGATCTCACCTATAGCCTTGAGGAGCTTTACGCCGCGAAAAATCCTCGCATCCTCGCTCTATACCCTTCGAATGAGGGCCCAGGGAAAACACCAGATCCGCCCAATATCCATGGCTTTTACCTTCTGGGACTCGATAGCGCTTTCTTCAAACCCCACAAGGATGCGGCGGTTCAAGCATTGAGTGACAAAGTCAGTTCGGACGAGATCACTTCTCTAAAGAAACGCATTCGACCGGGTGGCTCCTATTTGATTTTTACTCATATCCCAGATGTCGAAGACCCGCACAAGTCTTCGCCGGGATCGACCAAAGATGACGCGTCGACGCCGGACCGCGGTTCTTCCTGGAAGCTTCCGGGAGCCGCACGCAAGACTTGGCACGATCTCCTAGGGGCAAGTGAGGTAATCGCAGTTTTCAGCGGCCATTTTCATGAGAGCAGGCGCGAAATTTATCCTCACAATTTCGACTATGCCAAGGTGAAACCAGATGACGTCACGTCGCAAAAGATGTGGGTGGCACCCCCACTGGCCGCGAAGTACCAATGGAACTCGCCGCAGGGGAAAACGGCACGAGGCATTCTGCTGGTCACCGTCACAGCGAATGGCGCCATCCGTGTTTCCCCGCAGGACGGAGATGGGGTGAAGGCCGAGCCCATTTGGTTTTCAAATCTCGAGCAGAAACCCGCCATCGAAGGTGACGATCAGCTGGCGCAGGCACGCGACGACGAGCGCGACGGCCATTGGGATGCGGCGGCTGCGCTATATGCCAAAGCGATGACTTCAAGCGATCCTCGAACACGCGCGGACGCCGAGCAGGGCTACAGCCAGGATCGGCAGAAGATGCGTACCTGGTGGTGGCAAACCGGGACATATTTCCCACCGCTTCGCTGGTGCTTTAGCCACCCGCTTCGATCGCTCGTCGGTTGGGGAATCATTTTCGTCATTTTGCTCGGCCGGCTAATCCGGAAGCGTGTGGTGATCTACAACCCGGACCAATTAACGACAGACTCACCTGCAATATGGTTGGGGAGAGAGATGCAGAACGCTGGTACGGAACTCGCTCAACGATTTAAGCGCGAAGGCTTGGCGCACCAAGTCGGTGGCCGCTTCCGGGGCAGCTTCGTCCTAGCAGGACCTTCGTCCGCCTTTGATTCCGTAGTTAGCTCACTTCCGGACGTTCATGGAGTTGATGCCAAAGGTTTCGTTAAGTTTGTACTTTCTTTGTGGCAATACTTTGGGTGGCGAGCGGAATCGGGGCTGGCTGTATCAAGCGCGACGCTCACTGGTATGACCGTCCGGCGCTGGGCCTGGGTGACACGTGGCAATTGGAGAGCGAGTGCCGACATGGGCCAACCCCCAGTGGGAGCAGCACCCGGAGCCACCCCGGATGCCACAAAGGCCCTCACCCAGGTGGCACGCGACTTGGCGTACCACCTTGCAGGTGTACCATACTCGAAGGACTTGTGACAGCGGAGCTGGTCGAGGCGATGGCGACTGAGCTCAGTTTGAAATTTACCAACACCGAGAGCTTCAAGCTCTTCGCGGAAGGGCTTCGTTCGCTTCAGATCTTTCAGGACGATGGACGCGCCTCCGACTTGTCAGACTCCCAGCAATACCTTGAGAAATGCGCACGCCGTTATGCCGGTGACGCGCTGCCGGTCTTTTATCTGGGTGTTGTTCTTTCGCTGTTGGGGGAAACAGACCGAGACCACCGCGAAGAAATCTGGAGCCGGGCGATCAACAACTTCGAAGCAGTGGCAAAACGAGGACCTCGGGCGCTGCGTGCTAATGCGACGTACAATAGAGACGCGCTCCAATTGCTACTGAAAAAGTCCTCTCCGAATCGCGTCTCCCATCCAGCACCAACTAAGACTCGCATGAAACGCGCGTTCCAAGACTTCATGTCGAGATTGGTTCTGCGGTTCGTGCCCACCAATTTCCTTCTAAACATCGCGCCGGGCGCAACGGACGAAGATCAAGCTGTGAGTTTGCAGCAAGAGATACTGATTTCTTACTTAAGAGTCCAAGATCTCGCGGAGTACCAACTTTTGCAATTCGAAATTGAGGCATCGTCGATCGAGACGAAACTTGACAACATTAAGGTGGAGATCGAGCACGCGAATGTTTCGGAGAATGCGCGTCAGGACATGATGGCCGATTGGTGGAACATCCGCGGGCTGCTTAGAAAGGCTCAAGATGATCTTCCCGACGCGGAGGGGTCTTTTAAGTCGGCACTCGCCGTCAAACCCGACTGGCTGCCTGCGAAGAGAAATCTACTTGAAACGTTGGAGAAACAGCAGGCCGCGTCTGAGGCCGAAGCTGCGCAGGCCGCGCCTGAGGCCGAAGCTGTGCAGGCCGCGCCTGAGGCCGAAGCTGTGCAGACCGCGCCTGAGGCCGAAGCTGTGCAGACCGCGCCTGAGATCCAACGCCTGCGAGCCCAGATCGATGCCGTTGTGAAGTTGGCAGCGCCGAAACAAGAAGTCTGATAGCTTCGTTGGCATGCGACCTCGGCTCAAAGAATCCCGCAGGCCAATCACGGTTCCGATTGGAGGAGGACCCCGTTCTAGACCCTTTACGATGCAATCGGAGATATGGAAGAAGCCAGCAAACGCTTGGGATCGCTTGTCCGCCGGGTGATCGTCCGGCGTGTCTGTAATTGAGAGCGTTGGTACATGTATCGTAATCCGGAAGCCGGAACGCCGGAGTGCCCTCGGCAATTTTGGGGCACCTTTTACTGGCGGCACATGAACTGATCAATCAGAGGAAATACGGATTTAGGCTTCGCTTTGT
>Ga0335074_10006705_pt1 | contig 15969 bp, 11 predicted proteins | sample Lox_Sample_23_FD_206715 | JGI IMG/M metagenome (GOLD analysis project Ga0335074, IMG submission 206715) | Soil microbial communities from Loxahatchee National Wildlife Refuge, Florida, United States - Lox_Sample_2.3 | ecosystem: Environmental > Terrestrial > Soil > Wetlands | place: USA... | reverse complement strand
ATCGGTGCAAGGACCATCGGCGAGGACATCGCCCTTTTTCACACGCTGGCCTTGGAACACGATGGGCTTCTGGCTGATGCAGGTGTTCTGATTCGATCGTTTGAACTTGGTGAGCTGGTAAATATCGGCGCCCACTTCGCGCGAAAGCTGGCCTTCGTGCGCTCCGCCGCCTTCCACGCGGACGATGATGCGTTCGGAATCCACCGAATCCACCACGCCTGAGCGCTTGCAGATCACCACGGCGCCAGAGTCGCGCGCCGTCACGCGCTCCATGCCCGTACCGACGTAGGGCGTCTCGGCCCGCAGCAGCGGAACCGCCTGCCGTTGCATGTTGGATCCCATCAGCGCGCGGTTCGCATCGTCGTTCTCAAGGAACGGGATCAAACTGGCCGCGACGGAGACCAATTGCTTGGGACTTACGTCCATGTACTCCACTTCGTCTTTATGCTTCAGCACGAAGTTGCCGGCCTGCCGGGCGTTCACCAGTTCGGGAACGATGTGGCCGCTGGAGTCGAGCTCGACGTTGGCCTGCGCGATGAGATATTTGTCTTCTTCCCACGCCGACAGATAGTCGCAATGAGCTTCGAAATCAACCGGTTGTTTCTTGCCGACGAGATCGCGATTCGTCTTGTCGACCTCGGAGCGCGTCATCACGTCGCCGACCTTGAACGAAGAGTCGCCGGGGTTGAGAATCTTGATTTCATCCACCACCGTGCCTTTGACCACGCGGCGATACGGGCTCTCGATGAATCCGTATTCGTTGATGCGCGCGAAACACGAGAGCGATGAAATAAGCCCGATGTTCGGGCCTTCCGGCGTTTCAATGGGGCAGATGCGGCCGTAATGGGTGGGGTGCACGTCGCGGACTTCGAATCCGGCGCGCTCGCGGGATAGACCGCCTGGTCCAAGAGCCGAAAGACGGCGCTTATGCGTGATCTCCGACAACGGATTGGTCTGATCCATGAACTGTGAAAGCTGGCTGGAGCCGAAGAACTCGCGAATGGCGGCCATCACCGGCTTGGCGTTTACCAGGTCGTGCGGCATGGCGGTCGACATTTCCTGGTAGACCGACATCTTTTCTTTAATGGCGCGCTCCATGCGCACCAGGCCGATGCGGAACTGGTTTTCGAGCAGCTCGCCCACCGCGCGAACGCGGCGATTGCCCAGGTGATCGATGTCGTCGACAGCGCCGATGCCGCGGCGCAGCTTCAACAGGTATTTGATCGTATCGATGAAGTCTTTTTGATCGAGCGTGCGCTTGTCAAGCGGCGACTGGTCAATCTTGTCGTACAGCTTGATGTTGAACTTCATGCGGCCCACGCGCGAGAAGTCGTACTTGCGCGGGTCGAAGAACATGCCCTGGAACAGTTGCGTGGCGGTGTCGAGCGTGGGCGGATCGCCCGGACGCAGCTTGCGATAGATTTCAAGCAGCGCGTCATTCTGGCTCTTCACAGGATCCTTCTTGAGCGTCACCGACACAACGTTGCCGGCGTCGTCACGATCGGGGAAGAAGATTTCGAACGACGTAATGCCGTTGTCCATCACTTTGTCTATGTTCGTGAGCTCCTGGTTGGCCTCCACCAGAACTTCGCCGGTGGACATGTCGATCACGTCGGTCGCCACGTAGGCGCCCTGCAGGTCGGTGCGGTCGACTTCAACCTGCTCGATCTTCGCTTTCAGAATCGCCTCGAAAAGGCTCTTGGTGATCTTGCGGCCCTGAGGAACAATGGTTTCGTTCTTACTGGCGATGGCCTTCGACAGCTTCAAGCCGACCAGGCTGTCGGAAACCTTCCAGAACAGCTTCTTGTCCTTGATCGTGATTTCGCTGACGTTGTAAAAAGCCTTCAGGATTTCCGAATCCGTCTTCAGGCCGAGCGCGCGCAGGAAAACCGTGCCGTAGAACTTGCGCTTGCGGTCGATTCGGACATACAGCAGGTTCTTGTTGTCGTATTCGAACTCGACCCAGCTCCCGCGATAGGGAATAATTTTGCCGAGAAAATAGCCTTGCGCCGGAACACGCTCGAAGAAAACGCCGGGCGAACGATGTAACTGCGACACGATCACACGCTCGGTGCCGTTGATGATGAACGTGCCGTTGTCGGTCATCAGCGGAATTTCGCCGAAGAAAACCTCTTGTTCCTTGATGTCGCGCACGGTCTTGGCGCCGGTTTCGGCATCCTTGTCGTACACGGTGAGACGAATCGTAACCTTGAGCGGGGCAGCATAGGTCATGCCGCGCTCTTCGCACTCGGCGACATCGTATTTGAGTTGCAAGCCCACGGGGTCGCCGCAGCGGTTGCAGAAGGTGACAATGTTTTTGTTGAACGTCCCGCAGCGATGGCAGAGCACGTCGCCGACATGGAACGGATCGGTTTGGATGGTGGCGCCGCAGCTTGGATTGCGGCAGGTGGAGCGCAGATGATGCAAGCCCTTGAGGTTGCCGCATTTGCACTCCCAGTTTCCGATGGCGTAATCCACGAACTCGAGTTGGCTCAGTCCGCGGAAATCGGAAATGGGAAATACGGAGTTGAACACGCTCTGCAGTCCCGTATCTTCCCGCTCGCCGGGAAGCAGGGCCATTTGCAGAAACCGCTCATACGATTTCTTCTGGACTTCAATCAGATTGGGAATCGGGATGGAAGTCTTGATGCGGGAGAAATCCATTCGCTCGCGCGTTGCGCCGTTCGTCAGATTTTCCATTTTTACTCCTACGGCCGATGGTCTTGCGACTTATCGAAAGAACAAAACAACCGCCGCCGTCTCCCCCACCTTTAGGGATGCTTCGGCCCGGATAGCGAGCCAAAACTTATCGGGAGAGATCGGAACCAGCGGGACACTAGACAACTGGCATCGAGAGACCATGGCCATACACGCCGGGTGCGGCGAAAATGCGCATGGCAAAGCCCTGCGCCCTCAAAAAGCAAGGGCACACCAAATCCGCAGGATGGTTGGTTCACAAGAGCAAGAATCCGGGTCGGTCTCCGGCCAGTAACTACTTCAATTTAACAGACCGATCTTACTTTCGTCAAATCGGCCCGGCAGCTGGATTGCAAGGCGTTGGGCACCAAGCCCGGAAACCTTACTATCCCAATAAGTTACGGGGCCCCGCCGACAGCCTTGGCTGCGCGAGCCCCGAACCAGGACAAAGCAGGTTTTGGGGTCCTACTTTACTTCGACCGTTGCCCCGGCATCGGTGAACTTCTTCTTGATAGCCTCGGCTTCTTCCTTGTTGACGCCCTCTTTGATGGCCTTCGGCGCGCCGTCCACCAGATCCTTGGCTTCCTTCAAGCCCAGGTTGGTAACCTCACGAACCGCTTTGATAACGTTGATCTTGTTGGCGCCGGCCGCCGTGAGGATCACGTTGAACTCGGTCTTCTCTTCCGCCGCTGGTGCAGCCGCCGCTCCACCGCCGCCCGCCGGAGCCACTGCCACAGCTGCCGCTGCAGCCGAGACGCCCAGTTTCTCTTCGAGCAATTTCACAAGCTGTGACGCTTCAAGCAGCGTCAGCCCCTGAATCTGTTCCGCAATCGCGTTGATGTCCGCCATGGTCTTTCTTCCTTTACCCCTTATCCAAATCTGGTTATTGTGAGAACTTGTTTTCCTTGACCGCCTGATCCACCACCACCGCAAGATTGCGTCCCACGCCGCCAAGCGAGGTAACCAATCGTTGCGCAGAGGCCTGAATCAGGAAAAGAACTTTCGCTAAAATCTCTTCGCGAGGCGGCAGGGCAGCCAGATCATTGATCGTCTTTACGTCGATCGCGCGGCCCTCCACCATCCCCGCCTTGAATGTGAACGCCGGATTCGCCTTGGCGTAACCGGTGAGAGCCTTGGCCAGCGCCACAGGATCTTTAGTCGTATAGGCCATTGACGTCATGCCAGCGAGCTTGCTCATGATGTCCTCGGCCGGCGTGCCTTCCGAAGCCTTCTCCGCCAGGTTGTTCTTGACGACCTTGTAGTTGCCGCCCGCGTCGCGAACCGTCTTGCGCAGCTCGAAATCCTGCTGCACGGTCAGCTTTTCAAAGCTGGTGACGAAGATGTTCTGCGCCTTCTCGAAATCCTTCTTGAGCGCTTCCAGATCCTTCTCTTTATCCGATTTCTTCTTCATGAATTGCCTCTTCGTCAGATTTGCTTGGCATTGAATGCGGTGACGTCCAGGTGGACGCCTGGGCCCATCGTGGAGCAGATGGTCACGCTCTTGACGTACTTGCCTTTGGCCGCGGCTGGTTTGGCTTTGATCACCGCCTGGATCAAACTGTCGGCGTTTTCGAGCAGCTTCGCGGTGTCGAAGCTGACCTTCCCGCATGGCACGTGAATCACACCGGTTTTATCCACGCGAAACTCGACTTTACCGGCCTTCACTTCCTTCACCGCCTGGGCAACGTCAGTGGTAACGGTGCCGGTTTTGGGATTCGGCATCAGGCCGCGCGGTCCCAGCACCTTGCCGAGACGCCCGACCGAGCGCATCATGTCCGGCGTGGCAATCACGGCATCAAAATCGGTCCAGCTCTCGCCCTGGATCTTCGCCACCATATCCTCGCCGCCCACAAAATCGGCGCCCGCTTCGGTGGCTTCGCGCTGCTTGTCACCGGACGCGATCACCAGAACTTTTTTCGACTTGCCTAAGCCATTGGGCAGGACTACCGTGCCGCGGACCATTTGGTCGGCGTGCTTGGGATCCACTCCCAGGCGCATATGCAGCTCCACCGTCTCGTCGAATTTAGTGAACTTGACCTTCTGGACCAGCGGAACCGCGTCGTTGAGGCTGTAGGGGCGTTGCTCTACTTGTTTCGACGCAGCTTCAAACTTCTTTCCGTGTTTCGACATGCTCCCTCATTGGTGCAGACGGCAGCGGAACTCGATTAAAGACCCCTGCCTCCCACTGAGACATTTTAAATTTTTCGCGGTTTAAACGCTCCAACCAGAGTACCAAAGGTGGGTTGATTTGTCCATAGGGCCCGTGATCTAGACCGTGATTGAGCGTTCTCGCCGTTTGAATTCCCCCCGGCGATCGCGCGCCTGCGGGGGATTTAGTTTCCCGACCTATTTCTCCCGCTATCGGGCGGACTCTATCCCGGCCGTCTGCGGCTGCGCGGCGCGATTGCGGCTGGCGAGCTTGTTTAGCCCATCCACATAAGCCCTGGCGCTGGCTTCGATAATGTCGGTGGAAACGCCGCGGCCCACCACCTTCACGCCGCCCTGTTCCAGGTGCACGCTAGCCTCGCCCATGGCCTCCGTGCCGCTGGTGACGGATCGAATATCGTAGCGCAGCAGATGCGCGGCGCTGTCCGTGATGCTGGCAAGCGCCTTATACACGGCATCGATCGGGCCATCGCCGATAGCGGCTGCCTCCTTCGCCTGACCGTTCACGCGCAGGCGCACGGTCGCGGTTGGGATGGACGAAGTCCCGCTGTTGATATGCAGGTATTCGAGCGTGCAGCTTTCCTCCTCGGCTTGCAGTTCGTCGTGAACCAGCGCCAGCAGGTCTTCGTCAAAAACCTCCTGCTTCTTGTCGGCGATGGCAAGGAAGCGCTGGTAGGTTTGGTTCAGCTCTTCGGGCGAGAGCGTGAATCCGAGTTTTTCCAGGCGGTCCCGCAGGCCCGCGCGGCCGGTGCGGGCGGTGAGAACCACACGGCTCTCGCGCAACCCGACATCTTCCGGCTGCATGATTTCGTACGTTTGGCGATCCTTCAGGAAGCCGTCAACGTGAATGCCGGAGCTGTGCGAGAACGCGTTCGACCCCACGATCGCTTTGTTGGGCGGCACAGGAATGCCGAGCATTTCAGCCACTAGCGAACTGGTCCGATAAAACTCGCGGGCTTCGATGCCTGTGGAGAGGTGGAAATAGTCCGCGCGTGTCCGAATCGCCATCACAATTTCTTCGAGCGACGCGTTTCCGGCGCGTTCGCCGATGCCGTTGATGGTCGCTTCCACCTGCCGGGCGCCATTTTGAATGCCGGCCAGGCTATTGGCGACAGCGAGGCCAAGATCGTCGTGGCAGTGCACGCTGATGGTCACGCGATCGACGTTCGGCACATGGGTACGGATGCCGTGAATGAGCGCGCCATATTGTTCGGGGACAGTGTAGCCGGTGGTGTCGGGAATGTTGAGTACCGTGGCGCCCGCCGCGATCACGGCTTCGAGCATTTCGTAGAGATAAGCGGGATCGGATCGGCCGGCGTCTTCGGCGTAGAACTCCACATCGTCAACGAAGGTTTTGGCGAGCTTCACGGCGTCGGCGGCCATTTTCAAAATGGTGGCTTTCTTCTCGGCCAGCGTCCGGCCATAACGTTCGTCGCGAAACTTGCCCATCACGTGGACATCGGAGGCGCCGATGCCGGTGTGAATGCGCGGCCGCTTGGCTTTGGCGAGCGCCTTGCCGCAAGCTTGAATATCGTCCGGCACCGCGCGCGACAGCCCGCAGATCACCGGACCATGGATCTCGAGCGCAATCTGGCGCACGGCTTCGAAATCTTCGGGCGAAGACGCGGGATAGCCCGCTTCGATAATGTCGACCTTCAACTGGGCCAGTTGCCGTGCGATGGTGAGCTTCTCTTTGCTGCCGAGACGCGTGCCGGCTGCCTGCTCGCCGTCTCTGAGGGTGGTGTCGAAAACCGCAACGTGGTCGGAAGACATGATGGGTGCCTCTTTCAATATTCGCATCGATCGGCCAATATTCGCACCGCTCGGCCAATTTTTCACATCGCTCCGCGCGGGAAAGGAATAATGGAAGTAGATGCCGCGTGAGACGCTGCTCGATTTCTTCGACGACTTCGCCCGGCTGGAAGACGAGTTTTTGATCTATGACGATGGCTTCCAGGCCCGGCACTACCGTTATCGCGAAATCGCGGCGCATGCGCGCGGATTTGCGGCTTGGCTCGCCGAGCAGAGGATTGGGCGCGATGACAAGGTCATCTTATATGGCGAGAACCGCCCGGAATGGGTCGTTGCGCTGTGGGGATGTTTGCTGGCCGGGGTAATCGCGGTTCCAATCGATTATCGATCATCACAGGAATTTGTCGATCGCATTCGCGCGATCGTTGCGGCCAAAGCGGTTTTGACCGGCCAGGAGCCGGGTTTGTACGATCGCGAGGCGCCCGGCCGCCCGGCGATTAAGATCACCAAGGATCAGACTGCCGAGATCATCTTCACATCCGGCGCCACCGCCGAGCCGAAAGGCGTCGTCATCACACACCGGAACATTCTCGCCAACATTGTTCCGGTGGAAAATGAGGTTAAGAAATACCTGCGCTACGAACGGCCGTTCGCGCCGATTCGTTTTCTGAACCTTTTGCCGTTGAGCCACATGTTCGGCCAGGCCATGGCGACGTTCATTCCGCCCATGCTGCCTGGCGTAGTGGTGTTCATGCGCGGGTTTCATCCCAACGAGATCGTTCGCCAGATCCGCACACGGCGCGTGTCGCTGCTGGTGTCGGTGCCTCAAATTCTCGAAATCCTCCGCGCGCACCTGATCCAGCTGTTTCCCGAACTCACGAAACTGAAGCCGACCAAGGGCCACTGGCTGCTGCACTGGTGGCGCTATCGCAAGGTGCATCGGCTGTTCGGCTGGAAATTCTGGAGTTTTATCGTCGGCGCGGCGCCTTTGCCGGCCGAACTTGAAGCATTTTTTTCGGAGCTCGGATTTCTCGTGATTCAAGGCTACGGCTTAACCGAGACCGCGCCCATCGTGACGCTGAATCATCCGTTTCACGCGCGCAAGGGCAGTGTCGGCAAACCGATCGCGGGCGTCGAGGTGAAGATTGCCGATGACGGCGAGATTCTGGTGCGCGGCGAAAATGTGACTACCGGGTATTTCGAGCATCCCGAGGAAACCGCGCGCGCCTTTGAAGACGGATGGTTTCATACCGGCGATATCGGCGAGCTGAAAGATAGCGGCGAGCTGACCATCCTCGGCCGCAAGAAGGAAATGATCGTCACGCCGGAAGGCCTGAATGTCTTTCCGGGCGATGTTGAAAACGTGCTCAAGCAGCAGCCGGGCGTACACGACGCGGCTGTGGTGGGGACCGATCGCGTGCACGCCGTACTGATCCTCGAAAACGGCGCGAGCGCCGACGACATCGTGAAGCGCGCCAACGCCCGCCTTGCGGATTACCAGCGCATCCGCAGTTTTTCACTTTGGCCATATGCCGAATTTCCGCGTACGGAGGGTACGGACAAGCTCAAGCGCCTGGAAATCGCCCGCGGCGCGCCACCGCCGGCCCAGGCGTCGTCCGTCGATCTCGATGTTCCGCTGGAGAACCTCACGTCGCTGGAGCGTGTGGAGCGCGTAGTGGCGCTGGGGTTGGATGAGGCGGAGATCACGGGTGCGGCGCCCGAGGAAGTGGCGGACTTCCCTACCTGGAATCGAGGCGTGCTGGCACGTGCCGCCCGCCGCATCTTTCTCCCCGGCTTCTTGCTGCCGCTGAATCGAATCTTCGCGCACGTGCACTCCCATGGACTGGAAAACCTCAAGAATCTTCAGCCGCCGGTGATCTTCGCCTCCAATCACCAGAGCTATATGGACGTGCCTTCGATCCTGGCCGCCCTGCCCGCCCGCTGGCGCTACCGTGTGACGCCGGCCATGCGCAAGGAATTCTTCGAGGAGCATTTTCACGGGCACAGTTTCACCAACAGCCTGAATTACTACCTCTCCACGCTGTTCTTCAGCGCGTTTCCGATCCCGCAGCGCGAACCGGGCGCGCTCGCCACGTTGCGCTATATCGGCGACCTGTCGAACGACAAATGGTGCCTGCTGATTTTCCCCGAAGGCGTCATGACCGATGCGGGCGAGATCAAGCCGTTTCAGCCCGGTATCGGGATGATCGCGTCTAAGCTCGGAATTCCTGTGATTCCCGTCCGCATCCAAGGCATGGACCACGTGCTGCACAAGTCGTGGAAAATGGCGCGGCCGGCGGGCGTGGAGATCACCTTTGGACCGGCGCTGCACTTAGAAGGCAACAACTATCAGGCGCTCGCCAAGCAAGTGGAAGATGCAGTGCGGAAGCTTTGAACCGCGCCTACTCGGAACCACCGAACAGCTCGATCTGTTCTTTCGGCGTTGGTTTGGCCTTGCGAGGCTGGCGCAACGGACTGCCCACCACGCCCAGCACTTGAATCCGGGCAAGCGCGGCTTTCGGTACAAAGATCCGCTGGTTCTGAAAGCCTGGGTCGGGCGGCACCACGGAAAACCCATACGGCTCGAGCTGCAGGAGGTTATTGGAGAGGATGCCGTCCATCGCATCGCCGTCGCGAAAATGCATCCGCAGCCACAGTCCTTCGAGCTTGGGGCGCGTGGTGAACAGGCGCAACTCCTTGCGCGGCTCGCCTTGTTGAAAATCACGCACGAAACAGACCAGCTTGACCTCGGTATAAGGCAAGATGCTGACGGATCCGCTCTGCGTCATCAGCTCCAGCCCTTCGGCCAATTGGTAGCCCTGCGGATTGACGAACCCGGAAAGGGTCTCGCGGTCAAACCGGGAAACCAGAACCTTCTTGTGGGTAGAGACCCCCAAATCCCTCCTTCAGGGTTGAAGCCGGGCGCCTGAAGCGCGCGGGAATCACTTTTCTTCCAAACAAATTCGCGAATATTGTATCATTGGCAGAATGCGATCCGTTGCGTCGATTTCAGCTCAGATCGCCTCTTTTCTGGATTTCTGCCGTATCGAAAAGGGGCTGTCGAGAACCACGATCGCCGCCTATCGTGCTGATCTGGAACGGTTTGCGGCATCGCTCGCGCCCGGAGGCGATCCTGGCACACCGGCTGCGGTCCGCTTCTATATCGATTCACTGTACCAAGCCGGCTTGGCCAGCCGCTCCATTGCCCGCCATATCGCAACACTACGCAACTACTTTGCGCACCTGGTGGAGCGCGGCATCGTGGATAACGACCCAACGGCTCATCTAACCGCGCCGCGGCAATGGCAAAGTCTTCCTAAATACCTTAATAAGAAACAGATTGATGATTTGCTGGCGGCCTGCGACAGTTCCAAGCCGCAGGGTTTGCGCGACCGCGCCATGCTCGAATTTCTCTATGCCACCGGATTGCGGGTTTCCGAATTGTGCCATGTCCGGGTTTCGGAACTCGAAATGAACCTGGGCGTGGTGCGCGTTGTGGGGAAAGGCAACAAACATCGTATTGTGCCGGCTGGCAAATCGGCGCTCGCGGCGGTGGAACGTTACCTGGGCAACGGGAGGCCCCTGCTGCTCAAAGGCAGGCCGAGTCCGTACCTGTTCGTCACCAATCGGGGTGGGGCCATGACGCGCCAGGGCTTTTGGACGCTGCTCGGCGGTTACGGCAGGAAGGCTGGAATTTTCCACAACCTTACGCCGCACGTGCTGCGGCATACCTTCGCCACGCACCTGCTCGAGGGCGGAGCGGATTTGCGCAGTCTGCAGAGCATGTTGGGCCACGCCGACATTTCCACAACCCAGATTTATACCCATGTCGTGCGTTCGCGGCTGCGAAAAACCGTGGACGAGCATCATCCAAGAGCTTGAGCAGATTCGGCGAGTAGTGGAGGAAAGGGAGCACGCCAGCGTTGCGGCCCCTCTTACCGGAGAGATGAAGCAATGAGCGACTACATGTTTATGCTCGATAGCCACCTGAGCGCTGACCAGAGCCGGGCGGTTTCCGAGATCCAGACCGCCGCCACGAACGCCAACCTGAACGTGTTCCTGACCGGCGGAGCCATGCGCGACATGCTGGGCGGCTTTCCGATTGTCGAGATTGACTTCACCATCGAGGGCAACGCCCTCAAACTGGCGCAGGCCGTGGCGAAAAAAAGCGGCGCGAAAATCGTGTCTGAAGATGAAGACCGAAAGCTGGCGCACCTGGTGTTTCCGAGCGGTGTGCACGTCACCGCCGGCATGGCGCGCCAGGAGAAATTTTCGAAGCCCGGCGGCAAACCCTCCGTGCGTCCGGCCACGATTCACGAGGATCTCCGCGGGCGCGACTTCACCATCAATTCCATTGCACTTTCGCTCAATCCGGCGTCGCGCGGGCTATTGCTCGATCCTAACAACGGCGTGGGGGACCTGGAGCGCAAGGAACTGCGCGCGGTAAGCAACTACACCCTGTACGACGATCCCATCCGTCTGCTGCGCCTCTTGCGTTTCAAAGTGCGGCTGGGGTTCGGCATCGAAGAGCGCACCAAGATGCAGTACGACAATGCCCGTGAAGCGCAACTCGAAACGCGGATCGCGGCGGAGCAGTTGCTCGATGAGCTGCGCCACATCGCCAACGAGCCCAATTGCGCCGACGTCGTCCGGGTGTTGGAAGAAGAGAAGCTGCTGCATCTTTTTTCGCCCGATCTGGCGGGCGCCAAGCTGAATCATCCGGGTTTGCAGAAGCTCCAAAAGGCGCGCCAGGTTGTGCCGTTCGGTGTGGATATTCACTTGGAGAGCATGGGGTTGTTCCTGTACTTTCTTACCGAAAAACTGCCCGCCAAGGATCGCGCGGCATTCACGAAAAATCTCGGCGTCAGCCGGCGCGAAGTCGATCAGTGGCAGAAGCTCGAAGCCAAGGCCAAGAAACTCGAGAAGGAATTGAAGTCGGCCAAGCTGGCGAAGCCGTCGAAAGTGTATCAGGCTTTAGTGAGCTCTCCGGGAGATCAGATTTTATTTCTGCTGGCACATTCCAATGAGCGCCTGGTGCACGACCGCATCAAGAATTACCTGCAGAAATATCTGCCCAGCGCGCAGGAAGTTACCGAGCGTGAAGTTGCCGCAACCGGTGTGAAGCCGGGAACGCCCAAGTTCCAGAAGGCGCGCGAGGAGATGATCCTGACCAAGCTGGACGCGCGTCCCAAGAAAATCCCACCGCCGGAAGCGCTTCCGACCGGCCCAAATTCGGCGCCCACAGTAGGGCCCGGTCGCGGGCCAGGCCCAGGTCCAAACCGCGCGCCGGCCATGGCTCGAAAATCGCTATAAGAAGGCGTGCTGGTTCTCGCCTCCAAATCGCCCCGCCGGCAGCAAATTCTGCGCGACGCTGGGATTCCCTTCCTGGTGCGCTCGGCCGATGTGACTGAGCAGCGCGAGCCGCACGAATCTGCCGCCGCTTACGTTCGGCGTCTGGCGGAAGCGAAGGCCTCGGCCGTTCCGATGCAGGCCGGCGAAGTGATCTTGGGCGCTGATACGGTCGTCGTCGTCGATGGCTTGGTGCTCGAAAAGCCGCGCGATGCCGCCGACGCCGCACGAATGCTGGGGCTTTTGTCGGGACGGGAACATGCGGTGATCACCGGGATCTGTCTGCGCAGCGCGGCCGGTAAAATCGTCGACACCGCCACCACGCAAGTGCGCTTTGTTCCGCTCACGCGCGAAGAAATTGAAGCTTACGTGGCGAGTGGCGAGCCGATGGACAAAGCCGGCGGCTACGCGATTCAGGGCCTGGCCTCGAAATATATCGACCGCATTGAGGGAGACTACTTCAACGTGGTCGGCCTGCCCGTGGCGCTGGTCTGGCGGTCCCTGAAAGACATGGCCTCTGACGGCAACGGCCAGTAGGCTTAGATTAAATCTCCACGTTACCCTCCGAGCCCGCGGCGCTTCTGATACGCTTTAAGACGCCGAGGTAATTATTTGATGAAGCTGGTCCGGCCCCTCCTGTTTTTCGTCAGCGTCTCGCTGTTTGCGATGCAATTCGGAGGATTCCCGGGGTTTGGGCGCCGATCTTCTTACGACTACTCGAGTGGACCGAATGTGCCCTCGGAGTTTTATTGGAGCCGGCTGCAATACACCTCCGCCGGAGGAAGCCGCTACGGGTTTCGCTTCTTCGGGGGTGGTTGGTCGCGGGATTATCCCAAGGCCGACAACGATTGCCTCATCGCGTTGCGCCGTCTCACCCGCATCAACTCACCGTCGCCGCTCAACGTCGCCGATCTCGATAGCGACCATCTTTTCGACTATCCCTGGATTTACGCCGTCGACGTGAACACCTGGACCTTCACCGACGCCGAAGCCAAGCGCCTGCACGATTACCTTTATAAAGGCGGCTTTCTGATGGTCGACGACTTTCATGGCACCGACGATTGGCAGCATTTCATGGCCGGTATGCGCCAGGTGCTGCCTGACCTGCCCGTCGAGGATCTCAAGGATAGCGACGAAATCTACCACGTCCTCTATGACATCAACGAAAAGTTTCAGATCCCGAGCGAGGTTTATGTTAACACCGGCCGAACCTATGAGAAGGACGGCTATGTGCCCAAGTGGCGCGCCATCCGCAACGATCGCGGACGTATCATGGTGGCCATTTGCGCCAACATGCATCTCGGCGACGCCTGGGAATGGGCCGACAGCCCGGAGTATCCCGAAAAGTTTTCCGGACTTGCCTTTCGCATCGTCCTCAACTACATTACCTACTCGATGACCCATTAGCACCTCTTTCTACAGTCCTCGAGAAGCCCTGTGTTTGAATTCTTTTTTAAATATCCGCAGTCGGTGTACCAGCGCGGCCAGTTCGCTCTCTTGGGCGCGTGGCCGAAATGGGTGCTGGTACTATTGATCGTCGCCGCGGCCGCCGGCCTTGCGTGGCTGATCCGTTCGCGACTCAGGCAGGCGGCGCCGGTGATGCGGAGCTGGCGAGCGTGGTTGATTTGGAGCCTGCAAACGCTGCTGGCCGCAATTGTGCTCGTGCTGCTGTGGCACCCGGCGATCACGATCGCCCAATTGCAGCCACAAAAAAACATCATCGCGGTGCTGATTGACGACTCGCGCAGCATGGGCATTATGGAAGACGGCGCGACTCGTCAGGCCAAAGCTGTCAAAACGCTTGAGAACGGCGTGTTGGCCAGCCTCGCGCGCAATTTTCAAACGCGTCTCTACCGCTTCGATGACGTGCTGGCGCGCATCGATAGCCTTGACAAACTGAAGCCCGAAGCGCCGTCCACGCGCCTTGGCGACAGCCTGAAGCAGTTGAGCGACGAGACATCCGATCTGCCCATCGGGGCCGTCGTGCTACTCAGCGATGGCGATGACAACACGGGCGGCATTTCGGCGGACGCCATCAACGCACTGCGTGCGCGCCGCATCCCAGTGCATACCGTAGGCTTCGGACGCGAGCACGCGGCGCACGATGTGGAACTGGACGACGCCGTCATCGCTCCGCGCGCGTTGGCCGATTCGCGCCTCGCCGCCAAGATCACCCTGCATCAGCGTGGATACGCCGGCGCCAAAATCAACTTGACGATCCGCGATGTAAGCACCGGTCAAACGAAAACTCTCGCGGCACGAACCATCAGCCTTGGTCCGGACGGAAATTTACAGACCGAGACTTTGATGTTCGATATCGGTGGCGCCGGGGCCAAGACCCTCCAGATTGCGGCTGTCCCCCTCCCTGGTGAGGAGAACACCGCCAACAACGCCTTGACGCGCGTGGTGAACGTCGGCTCCGATGTCCGCCGCATCCTTTATATCGAGGGCGAACCGCGCTGGGAATACAAATTTATTCGCGAGGCCGAAGAGGGCGACCGCATGGTGCAGATCGTCTCCATGGTTCGCACCAGCGAAAACAAAATCTATCGCCAGGGAATTTCCAATCCTCAAGAGCTCGCAGCCGGATTTCCTTCCCGCGCGGAGGACTTGTTCGGTTACCAGGGATTAATCATCGGATCGGTGGAAGCCGCTTATTTCACTCCCGCGCAGCAGGAACTAATCCGGGAATTCGTGGATCGCCGCGGCGGAGGACTGCTGATGCTCGGTGGTCAGTTCTCCCTCGCCGATGGCGGCTGGAACGCAACTAACCTCACGGACCTGCTCCCGACCACGCTGCCAACCCAGGCGAGTACTTTTCATCGGGAGGCCGATCCGCGCAACGGCACGACTCACACATTCGCCGAGTTGGCGCCCGATGGTGTGGACAGCGTCATCACGCGCCTGGTAGACGATCCCGCCGCGAACGCCGCCAAGTGGAAAACGCTGCCCTATTTGATGGACTACGAAGATCCCGGCAGACCCAAGCCTGGCGCAACCGTGCTGGCTAACATGATCACGCCCGAAGGCCGCAAGCTGCCGCTGCTGATCACCGAAAACTTCGGACGTGGACGGACTGCGATTATGGCTACCGGAGGAAGTTGGCGTTGGCAGATGAGTTTGCCGCTTGGCGATACGGCGCACCATTTGTTCTGGCAGCAACTGTTGCGCTGGGTGGTTTCCGATACGCCCGGCCACGTAAAGGCTTCCATCCCCGCCCAGATGCTGCTCGATAACGGCGCCGTTACGCTCACCGCCGATGTTCGCGATCAACAGTACAATCCTGCGCCGGATGCCAAGGTGGAAGCTCATATTCTCGGCCCGAGCGGTGTAAGCGCGCTGGTCGAAATGACGCCCGTGCCCGACAACCCGGGCCAGTTCCAGGCGAACTGGTCGGCGTCCAAGCCAGGCACCTATCTCACGGAGGTGACCGCCCAGCGCAACAAAACGGAACTCGGCCGCGACGTACTCACGTTTCAGCGCATGGATGGCGTGGCGGAGAATTTTCACACCGAGCAGAATCGCGATCTGTTGGAACGCCTCGCGGCGCAAACCGGCGGACAATATTGGAAGCCCGCCGATCTCGGCAAACTCGCCGCCAGCATTCCGTTTTCTGAAGCCGGCGTGACCGTGCGCGAGACCAAGGATCTGTGGGATCTTCCGCTGGTCTTTTTGATCCTGCTCGGCCTGCGCTTTTCCGAATGGTGGCTGCGGCGGAAGTGGGGGATCGTCTGAAAACGCGGCAGCGAAACGTAGTCTATCCAGCACAAAGGCATGCCATGCACGCTACTAATCTGCGCAAAGTCGGCGGCTCGGTCATGCTGGCCGTCCCGCCTGCGCTGTTCGATATCCTGCGCTCGCAGGCTGGAGCCAAGGTCGGCATCGCGCTGGAAAGCGGCGGCTGTCTTATCGCGCAGCCCCAGCCGCAGCGCCGCTACACATTAGGCGAACTGCTCGCCCAATGCAATCCCAAAGCTCGTCGCAAGAATGTTCGGCGCACCAAGC
>Ga0335074_10006703_pt1 | contig 15971 bp, 12 predicted proteins | sample Lox_Sample_23_FD_206715 | JGI IMG/M metagenome (GOLD analysis project Ga0335074, IMG submission 206715) | Soil microbial communities from Loxahatchee National Wildlife Refuge, Florida, United States - Lox_Sample_2.3 | ecosystem: Environmental > Terrestrial > Soil > Wetlands | place: USA... | reverse complement strand
AGCAACCGACTTAGGGATGAACGAACGGTAAACAAGTCGGCAGCTGCGGTCGGCGGCGGTGGGTGAGCGGTAGCGGCACCTTGCGCGCCTTCCCGCCCTGCCGAATACGTGTTTAGCGATGCCCGGGGGGGCCATCGCCTTTCGCGCATGTCTGCCATCCTGCCCCAGATAGTGGTCCTGGAGCGGGGCGTTGTTTCCGCTGGTTTCTCGACTAAATAACGGGTCGATCCCTGGTGGGACTACTGAGCCCCGCGTAGCGTTCGTAGCATGATCTGGCCCGATCCGCAGGAACCCGATCCTATTACTGACGAGCAGGTACGCGTGCTGTTCGAGCTACTCGGCGGGTCTGTATCAGCCGAGGAACTCGAAGGGTTCCTCATTATATGTTCGCGACTCGTGGACGAATTCGGCGGGCACCGAACTCACGAGCTAGCGGACATATTTCGCACCTCAACGCCCGAGGGCCGGGACGTGTTTCGGCAAAGCCTGCGTTACATGAACCGCTGGGTCGGCGGGCTGGCGGGCTATGAGTCGCGCTACCCTGTCACGATAATTCCGGCGAGGCCTGCGTTCCCCTTATTCAAGATTGTTGGTATCGACAGGATCGCGCCCACGCTCTTTCGCGTACTTGATTCGCACGCTACGGTCCGCGGCACCGGCGAACCGGTCAGGCAATTCATCGTCAGAACTGGGCGCTTGCCCGGTGTGCCGCGGCAAGTGCGTCCTGTGCGCCGGTCAAAGCCAAAGTTTCACTGGTGTTCTTACACTCCGTGGGAAAGCCCGTCAGCCACGCGGGAGGCGCTTCAGATTCTATCCGGATGGAAGAGTGACTGCTCGCTCCGAGTGTCGATTCCTGGATCGCACGTTTCCCGCTCCACGTTTCTCACCTTCAATGGAGATGATACCGACCCCGATGACGAGCGCCTGAAGTTCGTAAAGTACTTCTATGAGCCCGTGGCACAGGATCACGAGCCTCTTCCCGGTGGTGGTCTTCAAATTGGTGTCGCCGGAGCCCCGCGTGTTTCGATGCTGGAGGAATGGTCAAAGCAGCAACACAAGTGGAACATTGCCTGGCGCGCAGTCCCGCCAACATAAAATGAACTTCCTGACCGCAGGCCGATCCGGAGTGTTCTGTCCGGGTTCTAGGCCAATTGTGATACATGCCTGTGATCGTCCATATAGGAGTTCTCAGCGGAATCCTCCGGTTAACGAACTGTTGGCCGGCGTCGCCGACGGGTAACAATGCAGTTTGAGGCGGCGAGGGGGAAGGATTGCCTGCGCTATGAACGTGGCAACCAGGCCGGTGTTCCTTCTAGTCGACGATGACCGCGATGCACTCGAAGGATTGCGGCAGGCGCTAGAGCGGAGGTTCGGCGCCGATTATCAGATCGTCGCGGAGAGGCAGGCCGAGCGCGGTCTGTCAGTTCTTCACCAACTGCGGGAGCGTGCCGAGCAGGTCGCGGTCATCATCGCGGCCCGGCAGCTGCAACGGATGGCCGGTGAGCAGTTCTTGGAACGGGCGCACGAACTGCATCCGCTTGCGGGGCGCGCGCTGATCTGTGCTGCCTTCGACCGCGCAGCCGAACAGTCGATACTGCACGCGATGGCACTCGGGCGGGCCGACATGATCCTGGTGCGGCCATGGGATCCGGCCGATCACAGGTTGTATCCGCGCATCGGCATGCTGCTCGACAGATGGGTCCAGGCCACCGAGCAGCCGGGCATGTGGGCGTTGCGCGTCGTCATGGATCCCGACACGCCGTCTGCGCACCGGCTGCGCGATGAGCTTTACCGCAACGCTGTTGCGTTCCAATGCTTCTCGCCGGATTCGCCGCAGGGCCGGCAGCTGCTCGAACTGGCTGGTCAGGACGGAACCCGGCTGCCGGTATGCGTATATTTCAATGGATGCGTCCAAGTCGATCCGTCGATCCCGGAGATCGCGGAGGCGCTGGGGCTACGCAACCGACCCGACGAGCGCCACTATGACGTGACGGTGATCGGGGCCGGCCCGGCTGGTCTGTCGGCGGGCCTGTCCAGTGCCTCCGAAGGGCTGCACACCCTGGTCGTGGAGTGCGCCACGGTCGGCGGTCAGGCAGCCACCACCTCCATGATCCGCAACTATCTCGGCTTCCCGTGGGGGGTCAGCGGCAAGGCTCTGATGGAGTGGGTACCAATCCACGCAGTGCAGTTCGGCGCCGAGATGGTCTTCGACCGTGTCACCGAACTCGGCGTCCGCAGCGGGCAGCAGGTCATCAAGCTGGCCGGCGGCAGCCAGGTGACCAGCGACGCAGTAGTGATCAGCATCGGCGTGCAGTACCGGCGGCTGAGCGCGCCTAGCGTCGACGAGCTGCTCGGTGCCGGCGTGTTCTACGGCGCCTCGCTCTGCGAGGCACCCGCCACCCGCGGCCACAGGGTCTACATCGTCGGCGGGGGCAACTCGGCCGGCCAGGCTGCGGTCTACCTGTCAAGGTACGCCGAGCACGTCACCATCGTGGTCCGCCGTGAGTCTCTGGCAGCGACCATGTCCAGCTACCTGATCGACCAGATTGACGAGCTGCCAAACGTTACCGTCCGAACTGACACAGAGGTCACCGGTGCCGGCGGTACCGGCCGCCTGGAACAGCTGACCCTCCGCAACAAGGCAACTGGCCGCACCGCGGACGTCGAAGCGTCCGCACTGTTCATCCTGGCCGGCGCACAGCCACGGACGGACTGGCTGCCCGGCACGCTGGCACGCGACGACGCTGGCTTCCTGCTCACCGGACCGGACCTTGCCCCGGCCGGCGGGCTGCCCGACGGCTGGCCCCTGGACCGCTCGCCGCTGCCCATGGAGACCAGCGTGCCCGCCGTATTCGCCGCCGGGGATGTCCGACACGGATCAACCAAGCGAGTGGCTGCGGCCGTTGGCGAGGGCGCCAGCGCAATCCAATCCGCACATCGCCACTTCCAGCAGCTCGCAGAGATACAAGTCGTGCGATAGCCAAGGACGCGGCCAGAGCGGCGGGATGCAGGCTTCCCCTTCGGCGGCAAGCTGCCCAGTTCAGGACCGCAGTCGCCGAGCGTGGCCTGCGTTAGCTGGCCAGTGCCCTGTCGACTAGGGCGCGGTAGTCATCGCGCCATGGCAGCAGCCGCAGGTGGGTAATCGTTCACCGAGCGAACCCGGTGCGACCCCGCGTCAGTGCTGGAGGTTCGGCGGCTTGCCGACGAGCTCCGGCATGCTGGCCGGACCCGCGCGGCGGAGTAGAGGTGAGAGGGACCTGGAATCCTTTCATGAGTTTGGCGACCACATATCGGATATAACGGTCGCGGAAGTGACTCAGACCCATGAAGAGTGGTGGCGAATCAATGAAGAGTACTGGCAGGCCGGCCCAGGGAACCGCCGGGCTGCCCGATGCGATCGCGCAGGCCATCACCGAGCTCGATGAACTACTCGCTGACTCGGACCATGCGCTGCAGACCAGATACCCCGGCGACCGGCCTGGCCGCCAGCCGGTACACACCGCGTACGTGCCGGCCGATCAGTTCCAGCCGGACCTTGCCGCCGAGTGGGGCCGCCTGGCCACAGCGGCGCTCGCCGACTGCGTACCATCGCCGGCTGACTTCGGTGCGGCGATGGGCTTGCCGGACGACATCGCCGGCGTCGTGCGCGATCGGGTCACGGCGAAGCTAGCTACAGAGCCGGTCGAAGACTTCCGGCTGGACTTCGAAGACGGCTATAAGCCGGCCGGCGATGCTGACGCCGCAGAGGATGCAGATGCGGTAGCGGCCGCCGGACGTCTGGCTGATGCCGTTGTCAGCGGCTCCGCCCCGCCCTTCACCGGTATCCGCAGCAAGAGCCTTGAGGCGGCCACCCGGCTGCGGGCTATCCGCACGATCACCATCTTCCTGGCGGAGTTGCTGGCCCGCGGTCCGCTGCCCGCGGGATTCGCGCTGACCCTGCCCAAGGTCAGTTCGGCAGATCAGGTGCAGGCACTAGCGCTGCTGTGCGGCCGGCTCGAGCAAACCTTCGGGCTGCCTGGCGGCAGCCTCACCTTCGAGATTCAAGCTGAGACCCCGCAACTCATACTCGGCCCCGATGGCAGCGCGACCATCGCAAGCTGTGTGCGCGCGGGCGGCGCGAGACTTGCCGGCGTCCACTACGGGACCTATGACTACGCGGCAGCCCTGGGCGTTGCCGGGGATTTCCAGCGCCTGGACCACCCCGCGGCCGATCATGCCCGGGAGACCTTGCAGGTTGCCGTGGCCGGAACGGGCGTCCGGCTTTCTGATGGCTCCCATAACGTGCTGCCGGCCGGATCCCGCAGCGAGGTGATCGCCGCGTGGCAGCAGCACTCGGGCCTGGTGCGCCGCGCGCTGGAGCGGGGCTTCTACCAGGGCTGGGACCTGCATCCAGCCCAGCTGGCGAGCCGGTATGCCGCGACGTACGGGTTCTTCGCGGCCGGACTCCCCCGCGCCTGCGAACGGCTGCGTAATTACACCGAGTCGGCCAGGACGGGGACGCTAGAGGAACCAGCCACGGCCCGCGCCCTCGCCGGGTTCTTGCTTCGCGGCCATGACTGCGGCGCGATCAGTGCGGCAGATATCAGCGAACGATGCGGCCTCGACATTGCGGTCCTGACCAGCCTGCGCCAGGCGCGACGTTAACCGCAAAAACTATCAAAGTAAAGCTCGGGTCTCGGCGGCGGCGGGTGATCTTCCCCCCGCCCGATCCGCCGTAGTAAGGTCCCATACGGGTTCCATACGCCCCTTGTTCAGCGCAAAGTTAACCGACCAGAGAGGGCCCGCCAGTGGCCAGTCCGGGTAGGTCGGAGGTTCTGCCAAGCGGCACCGCGCCGTCGGTGACGTCGGTAGAGCATCGCGGCATCGAGCACATACCGCCCTCAGAGCGCTGGGGAAGACCCAGCGGGCTGTTCTGGATGTGGGCGGGCGCAGTGTGGAACGTCGAGTTCGTCGTCTACGGCGCACTCGCGGTAGTCGTCTTCGGGCTCTCATTCGCGCAGGCAGTGGTCGTCATCCTGATTGGCAACCTGTTCTATGTGCTGACCGGGCTGGCGAGCCTGCAGGGACCTCAGGCAGGTACCACGGCGTTCGGGATAAGCCGGGCCTCATTCGGCCCGAACGGCAACCGGCTGCCGTCATTCTTCAACTGGGTCACCCAGGTCGGATTCGAGATCGAGGGCATCGCCCTCGTGGTGTTCGCCGCCATCTTGCTGACCTCGAAGGCAGGGTTCACGGCCGGCGTGGCGGCGAAGGTGATCTTCATCATCCTCGCGGTGGCCATCCAGGCAGTCCTGCCGCTGCTCGGGCACGCAGCTGTGCTGAAGGTACTGCGCTGGCTGACGATCCCGTTCGTCGTCCTGTTCGCGGTGATGGCTGGGCTCACCGCCGGAAAGGTCGACCTCCACGTACCCGCGCACGGGGCAAGCTGGGGTGCGTTGACCATCTTCCTGGCCCTGGTCATCTCGGCTGGCGGCCTGGGATGGACCGAGAACGGCAACGACTACTCACGGTATCTGGCACCGGACTCCAGCAAGGTCCGCATCGTGCTCGCGGTCGCGCTCGGCGGTGCGATCCCGTCCGCTCTGCTCGAAGTACTCGGCGCCGCCATCGCTACCGGCGTGCCGAGCGCCACCACTGTCAACGGCTTGATTTCGGGCTTCCCGAGCTGGTTCATCTGGCCGTATCTGATCTTCGCGATCGTCCAGCTGTTCGCGATCAACACCCTCGACCTGTACTCATCCGGCGTCACCCTGCAAAGCCTGGTTCCGGGCCTGCGCCGGCTGCAGTGCGTGGCGATCGACACCGTGATCGCCGGAGGCCTGACTGCCTACGCGGTCTTCTCGTCGCACTTCTTCACGCTGCTCACTGACTTCCTGCTGTTCATCATCCTGTGGCTGGGGCCATGGTGCGCCATCTACCTCGTGGATAGCTGGCTCCGGCGAAACCGCTACGACCACGATGGGCTGCTCAATGAGCGGGGCCGGTACTTCCGCAACGGCGGCGTGCACTGGCCTGCGATCATCGCCCAGGTGCTCGGCATGGTCTGCGCGGCGTTCTGGCTGAACGCCTACTCGCCGTTCGTCGGCTACTTCGCCAGCCGCAACGGCGGACCGCTGGGCTCGGACTTCAGCGTGTTCATCGGGCTGTTCGTGGGCGGCGTCGTGTACTACCTGCTGGCCCGCAAGTCGGTTCAAGCAGAAGGCGAGGCGACAGCGGCCGCCATCGGGGCCACGACAACGGAGGCCACCGCCAGCTAACCGAGGCCTGATCCGGCGCGCGGCGCCGGATCAGGCAGGCGAGACGCTGGTCAGCGCGAAGTTGTCCACGTCGACCAGGCCACGGTCGGTGATCCTCAGCTCAGGGATTACCGACAGGCCGAGGAAGCTCAGGTGCATGAACGGCGCGCCGATGGTGACACCGAGCTCCGCCGCCGCTACGTGCTCCAGATGCTCGACTGCCGAGGCCACGGCACCCGCCGGCTGGTCGCTCATCAGCCCGGCAATGGGAAGCGCTACCTCGGCGATGACCTTGCCGTTGAGCACCGCTACCTGACCACCACCGAGTTCTGCGAGCCGCGCGACCGCTACGGACATCTCGGCCGGTCCGGCCGGTCCGATCTCGCCGACAACCATGCAGTTATGCGCGTCGTGCGCCACCGTGGAGGCAATAGCGCCACGGGCAAGCCCGAATCCGCGCACGTAGCCGAGACCGATCCTGCCGGTGCCCAGGTGCCGCTCCGCCACCCCGATCCTCGCCACCGCGGCCGCTGGATCGCGCACATCCAGCACTAGATGCCTGGTGGTGAGAGTGTCGGGATCGATGCCGATCACCCTGGCTTGGCCCCCGTCCGGCGGCGCAAGCGTGAAAGCAGCGGCATCCGGCACCCCGGCCAAGTGCACGGAGTCACGCATCCAGTCCGGCGCGGGCACGTTCGGCACGACGCCATCCACGACGCGTCCTCGCTCGGCGACAAGCTTGCCCGACTGATAGACGCGCACCGGCCGCAGCTCATCAACCGAGTCGAAGCAGAGCACATCCGCCTGATAGCCCGGTGCTAGCCAGCCCAGATGATGGAAGTTGTGGTACTGGGCCGGGTTGGCTGTGGCCAGCACGAGTGCATCTTCCAGCCGGACGCCACACGCCACCGCGAGCCGGATGCAGTCGTTCACATGTCCCTGCGACACGATCGTGTCCGGCTCCCGGTCGTCGGTGCACAGCGCGATCCGCTCCGTGCCATGACGCAGCACTGTCGGGATCAGGTCCGCCAGGTTCTTGCTGGCCGAGCCTTGCCGTATGAAGATCCACATGCCCTTGCGGCGCTTCTCCTCGGCCTCCTCCAGCCTGGTGCACTCGTGGTCGGACTCGATCCCGGCGGCCAGGTAGGCGTCGAGCAACGGACCGGACAGACCCGGCGCATGCCCGTCGACGCGCCGGTCACCGGCAGCGGCGATCTTGGCGAGAAGCTCGCCGTCGCCGGCCACCACGCCGGGGTAGTTCATGACTTCGGCGACGCCGATCGCGCCGTAATCCAGCAGCAGCTCACGCACCTCGGCGACGTCGATCTGAGCGCCGGGGCTCTCGAACGGCGACGCCGGGACGCAGCTAGACGCGCAGATGCCGAACGTGAACGGCAGCACCGACGCAGCCTCAGCGAGGGCCGCCACCCCGCGGACGCCGAAGACATTGGCGAGCTCGTGCGGATCGGCCGCAACGGCCGTCGTGCCCGCCGGGAGCACCGTGCGGACGAACTCATCCACCCACAGGCCGGTGGACTCAAGGTGCATGTGCGCGTCGATGAAGCCGGGGGTCAGCGCCGCACCGGATACGTCCACGACTTCGCGGGCCTCCCGCGGCCCCCATCCGGCAATCATGCCGTCGGCAATCGCAAGGTCTTCGCGGAGCCACTCCCTGGTGCCCGGCACGAAGATAGTCCCGCCCGTCAGGAGCACGTCAGCTGGCTCGTCGCCGCGCGCCACGGCCAGCAGATGCGGTGTTCCTCGGCGTGGCGGCATGGCCTTCTCCGGTTCCGGGCCTGTCTGCAGGTCCTGTGGTTTGTCCCGAGTTTACGTCGGCCGCCCCGGGCCGTCATGGTGCCGTGGCTCGCCGCAAAACCGCGCCACCACACGCTTGCCCTGTGCCCGCAGGCAGGAGAGTCTGTCGGAATGGGCAAAGACCAGCTGACCTGGTTCAACCAACTGCCGGCCCGAGCTGCGCAGCAGACGTTGCTCGACTGCTGCTCCGCGCCGGGATGGGCAGACCAGATGACAGCAGGGCGGCCCTATGCCTCGGCAGCGGATGCCATCGAGCGATCCGGCGCGATCGTCGCGGCGCTGTCCGCCGCGGACCTGGCCAAGGCGCTGGCTGGCCATCCCCGGATCGGCGAGCGGCGCGACGCCCGACAGGCCAGTCCCAGCCAGCCCATTACCAGCCACCAGAGGGCGAGGGCGGCCGGCTGGTCCAGGCAGGAACAGTCCGGCGTCGACGCCGGCGATACAGCGACGACGCGGGCGCTAGCCGAAGGAAACCTGGAGTATGAACGCCGTTTCGGGCATATTTACCTCGTGTGCGCTTCGGGGCGGACCGGGCAGGAGCTGCTAGCGCTGCTGCACGGCAGGCTGGGTAACGAGCCGGAGGACGAATGGCAGGTCGTGCGGACTGAATTGCAGAAGATCAACGCCCTCAGGCTGCAGCGGCTCCTGGACGGCGCCTGGTGAGCGCGATCTCCACCCACGTGCTGGACATTGCGGCGGGCTGCCCGGCGGCTGGCCTGGCCGTCCGGCTGGAGCACGTCGCGCCCGCCGGGCCGCAGGAGATAGCCATGGCCACGACAGATTCCGGCGGCAGGATCACCAGCCTCGGGCCAGAGCGAATCGGGCCCGGTACCTACCGGCTGGTCTTCGACACCGGCGGCTACCACGCGCGGCAGAGCCGGCCGGGCACTGACGACCCGGCCGTCCTCCCCGCGGTGCCCTTCTTCCCGGAGGTAACAGTCACCTTCACCGTTGCCGATGACCGCGAGCACTACCACGTTCCGCTCCTGATGAGTCCGTTCGGGTACTCGACCTATCGAGGGGGCTGACGTGGAGTACGTGCTGGGCGCGCACCAATACGGAAAGGCTGAGACCAGGCTGGTCCGCATCTACCGGGACACGGCACGCCACCAGATCCGCGACCTCAACGTCTCGGTGTCGCTGCGCGGTGACTTCGCGGCCGCGTACCTGGACGGCGACCAGGCGAACGTACTGCCCACCGATAGCCAGAAGAACACCGCGTACGCGTTCGCCCTCGCGCGCGGCGTGACCGGCATCGAGACCTATGCACTGACGCTGGCCAGGCATTTCGCCGACGACATCGAGCCGGTGCAGGCAGCGCGCGTCGAGGTCGACGAGTACGAGTGGGAGCGGGTACTCCTCAACGGCGGTGACCACCCGCACGCCTTCGTCCGGGCCAGCCAAGAGGTAAGGACTACGACGGCGACGGTGGAAGGCCGCGGGCCGGAGCAACGTGCCTGGGTCCTGTCCGGACTGCGGGATCTCGTCCTGCTGAAGTCGACAGGATCGCAGTTCGCGGGATTCCTGCAGGATCCCTACACCACCCTGGCCGAGACGGACGACCGGGTGCTGGCCACGTCACTGACCGCTCGCTGGCGGCATACGCGCGCGGAACGCGACGACTGGACTGCGGTGAACGCAGGCATCCGCCAGCTACTCATCGAGACGTTCGCTACCGTGCACAGCCGCGCCCTTCAGCAGAGCCTCTTCGAGATGGGCAAGGCCGTGCTCGCAGCCCACGAGGACATCGCCGAGATCAGGCTCTCGGCGCCGAACAAGCATCATTTCCTGGTCGACCTGAGTCCGTTCGGGCTGGACAACCGCGGGGAGGTGTTCCACGCGGACGACCGGCCCTACGGCCTGATCCAGTGCGCGGTACAGCGAGAGGATGCGCCGCCCGCCGGCCCGGCCTGGGATGCGCCCGGCTCGTTTGCCGGGTAACCCGCCAGGGAGGTCGCAACCGTGGAGTTCATTCAGCCCGGCAGCTGGGCGGAGGCACTGGCCATCCAGGCGGACATGCCCGCGGCGGTGCCGCTCGCGGGAGGCACCGATCTGATGGTCGAGCTCAACTTCGGCGCCCGGCGGCCGCCGGCATTGCTCGATCTCACCAGGATCAGCGAACTCCGGGACTGGGATATCGACGGCAGCCACGTACGGCTCGGCGCCGGCGTCAGCTACAGCCAGCTGATCGCCGAGTTGCGCGACAAGCTGCCCGGCCTCGCGCTGGCCTCGCGAACGGTCGGATCACCCCAGATCCGCAATCGCGGCACGGTCGGCGGCAACCTGGGCACCGCGTCACCGGCCGGGGATGCGCACCCACCGCTGCTAGCGGCGGGGGCCGAGGTCGAGATAGCTTCCATCAGGGGAACGCGCTCGCTACCAGTCGATCAGTTCTTCACCGGCCCGAAGAAGAACGCGCTGGAACCAGGCGAGCTGATCGCAGCCGTCCGGATCCCGCTGCCATCGGGCCCGCAGCAGTTCAGCAAGATCGGTACGCGGAACGCGATGGTGATTGCAGTCGCCGCGTTCAGCCTGGCGCTCCATCCGGACCGGCAGGAAGTCGGCACCGGCATCGGCTCGGCCGGACCGACGCCGAGGCGGGCCCGGCAAGCGGAGAAGTTCCTGGCTGCGGCTCTCGCCGAGGCGGGCCTGTGGGAGTCCCGTGCCCGCCTGCCCGATGCGGTAGCGGCCGAATTCGGCGAGCTGGTTGCAGCCGCTGCCGACCCGATCGATGACGTGCGGGGCACTGCGGCGTACCGGCGGCACGGCCTGTCGGTCCTGGCGCGCCGGACACTCACCTGGGCCTGGCAGGACTATCAGGCGGTCAGCGCAGGCAGCCGATGAGGAGTGCTGACGGCCCCAGTCACAACGCGGGCGGCCACCGCAGTGCTGGCCACAACAGGGCTAGCCACAACAGGGCTAGCCACAACAGTGCCGGCTAACGAGGGAGGCGCGACATACAGTGCGAGTGACCGCTACGGTCAACGGTCAGACCCGGCAGGCTGACGATGTCTGGGAGGGCGAGAGCCTGCTCTATGTGCTGCGCGAGCGGCTCGGCCTGCCCGGCTCGAAGAACGCCTGCGAGCAGGGCGAATGCGGCTCCTGCACGGTCTACCTCGACAACGTGCCGGTCTGCGCCTGCCTGGTGGCAGCCGGGCAGGCCGACGGACGGAGCATCGTCACGGTCGAGGGGCTGGCAAGCGGCAATGACCTGCATCCGGTGCAGCAGGCGTTCCTGCGGACCGGCGCGGTGCAATGCGGTTTCTGCACGCCGGGCCTGATAGTCGCAGCCCACGACCTGCTGACCAGGACGCCCCGTCCGGCTGACTCGCAGATCCGCGAGGCGCTGGCTGGCAACCTGTGCCGGTGTACCGGCTATGAGAAGATCCTGGCCGCGGTGCGCCTGGCAGCGTGCGAGATGAGCGGAGACGCCGAGTGAGCACGCTCGTACTCGACGGCTGCGCGGTTGTCACCATGGATGGCCAGGGCAGTGAATATGCCGCCGGTCACGTTGTCGTCACCGGCAACGTCATCAGCGCGGTCGGCCCCGGCAGTGCAAACAGCAGTGCTGCAAACAGCGGTGTTGCAAACAGCGGTGTTGCAAACAGCGGTGTTGCAAACAGCAGGCGCATCGACGCTAGCGGCTGCCTGGCCACCCCGGGGCTGATCAACACCCACCATCACCTGTACCAGTGGGGCACCAGGGGGATGGCGGCCGACGCAACGCTCTTTGAGTGGCTGACCGAGCTGTACCCGGTCTGGGCCCGGATGGACTACGACGTCGTCCGGCCGCTGGCCACCGCCGCGCTCGCTTGGCTGGCCAGGTCCGGCTGCTCGACCACGATGGATCATCACTACATCTTCCCGAGAGCGGGCGGCGACCTCCTTGGCGCGACCGTTGCCGCAGCCCGGCAGGTCGGCCTGCGCTTTCACCCGACGCGCGGGTCCATGGATCTCGGCGCGAGCGCGGGCGGCCTGCCGCCAGACGACGTAGTGGAGGACCGCGACGCCATCCTCGTCGCCAGCAAGGCCGCCATCGAGGAGTTCCACGACGCGTCGCCGCACTCGATGCTGCGTATCGGGCTGGCGCCCTGCTCGCCGTTCTCGGTGACAAGCGGACTTCTCACTGACGCGGCGGAACTGGCACGCCACGCGGGCGTGCGCTTGCACACCCACCTGGCCGAGACGGCCGACGAGGACGAGTACTGCGCGGAACACTTTGGCTGCACGCCGGTGGAGTATCTGGACTCACTCGGCTGGCTGGGTGACGACGTCTGGCTCGCGCACGGCGTGCACCTGGGGGACGCGGCTATCACCAGGCTCGCCGCGACCGGCACCGGAGTCGCACATTGCCCGTCCTCGAATGGCCGGCTCGGCGCAGGCATATGCCGGACGCATGATCTGCTTGCGGCCAAGGTTCCCGTCGGCCTGGGAGTGGACGGCGCCGCATCCAGCGAGGAAAACTCCCTGATCGGGGAAGTCCGGCAGGCGGCGCTGATCGCCAGGTCAGCTGGCGGACCGCGGGCGATGACGGTCCGCCAGGCACTGGAGCTCGGCACAATGGGCGGTGCGCGGTTGCTCGGCCGGGACCAGGAAATCGGCTCGCTGGAGACTGGCAAGCTCGCGGATATCGCACTGTGGCGACTCGACGGTCTGCCGCATGCGGGCATCACCGACCTGGTCGCAGCGCTGGTGCTTGGCGCTCGGCCGCCGCTGGAGTTGCTGCTGGTCAACGGAGAAACGATCGTTGAGCGAGACCAGCTCGTCACCGTTGACGAGCGAGGAGTAGCCGCGCAGGCGCGCCGTGCGAGCGCCGTGCTCACCGGCCACCGCTGACCGGGGAGGTAGAAATGACCGCTCGGGCGAACGCGGCTCAGGCGAAAACCGGGCCACAGGTAGTCAGCGCCCCTGACCGGATCTCCGCGCCGCCAGCGGGCGGCATCGGCGACAGTCCGGCGAGGCCGGACGGGATACTTAAGGTCACTGGTCAGTTCGCCTACGGCAGCGACCTGTGGATGGACGGCATGCTCTGGGGTGCCACCCTGCGCAGCCCGTATCCATGCGCGCGGATCACGTCGGTGAATATCGGCGCTGCACTGGCCACTTCCGGGGTGCAGGCGGTGCTCACCCACGACGACGTCCCTGGCACGAACCGGTACGGCCTGGAACACGCGGATCAGCCGGTACTCGCCGACGGCGTCGTGCGCTACCAGGGCGAGCCCGTAGCCATCGTCGCTGCCGACCATCCGGAGATCGCCCGGCAGGCGGCAGCGAAGATCAAGATCACCTACGACGTGCTGGCGCCGGTGACCGATGCCGTTGCTGCCCTGGAGCCGGGCGCTGCGCGCGTGCATCCGGACGGCAACCTTGTCCGGCACCTCAAGCTGCGCAAGGGCATGCCAGACGCCTGCGCTCCGGTGGTTGTTACCGGGGACTACCAGGTGGGGATGCAAGATCAGGCCTTTCTAGGCCCGGAGGCCGGGCTGGCCGTACCGGACGGCTCCGGCGGCGTCGACCTGTACGTCGCCACTCAGTGGCTGCACGCGGATCAGCGCCAGGTATGCGCGGCGCTCGGGCTTCCGGCGGAAAAAGTGCGGCTGACTCTAGCCGGGGTTGGCGGTGCTTTCGGCGGCCGCGAGGACCTGTCCATGCACGTGCATGCCTGCCTGCTCGCGCTGCATACCGGTAAGCCGGTGAAGATGAGCTATAACCGCGAGGAGTCGTTCTTCGGCCATGTGCACCGGCATCCGGCCACGATGCACTATGAGCACGGCGCGACGACCGACGGCCAGCTCGTCTACGTCAGGGCGACTATCTATCTCGACGGCGGCGCCTACGCCTCCAGCACCTCAGCCGTCGTGGGAAACGCTGGCACGATGGGCGTCGGCCCGTACGTCGTGCCCAACGTCCGGCTCGACACGTACGGCGTGTACACCAATAACCCGCCATGCGGTGCGATGCGCGGATTCGGCTCGGTGCAAGCCGCGTTCGGGTACGAAGCACAGATGGACAAGCTGGCCGCTGCACTGCGCATGGACCCTGTCGAGCTTCGGTGCCTGAACGGCATGAGCCTGGGCATGCAGGCGCCAACGGGCCAGATCATCGACAGCCCCGCGCCGGTGGCGGAGCTGCTCCGGCTAGTGCAGCGCAGGCCGATGCCCCGATCTCGGCAAACACAGTCTCCGCAAATACGGGACCGGGAGATCCAGGACCGGCACCTACAGCAGGCGAACCCGGAGCGAGAGCCAGCACTGCGGCCGGAACTCCTCGATCTGCCCGGCGGCGCGGCGAACACCACCCACGGTGAAGGCGTCAGGCGCGGCGTCGGCTACGCGGTGGCCTACAAGAACGTCGGCTTCTCCGAGGGATTCGACGACTACTCAACCGCCAGGGTCCGGCTGGAAATCTCCGCCGACGAGCCGACCGTGACGGTGCACACCGCAGCTGCTGAGGTGGGGCAGGGCCTGGTCACCATCGAGCAGCAGATCTGCCGCACCGAGCTGGGCGTGCCGCGCGTCGTGACACATCCGAAGGACACCGCGGTCGGCTCCGGGGGATCTACTTCCGCGTCCCGGCAAACTTACGTCACGGGCGGCGCGGTCCAGGCCGCCTGCCATCGGGTACGCGACCGGGTCTTCGCACTGGCCTGCCAGCGGGCCGGCCGGACCATGGCTGATCTGCGGCTGGCCGACGGGCAGGTGATCTCAGCGAGCCTGGGCACCGTGGCGTCACTGGCAGAGGTGCTTGGCAACCAGGTGATCGAGGAGACCGTGCAGTGGCGGCACCGGCCGACCTACCCGGTTGACCCGGAGACCGGCCAGGGCTTCGCGCATGTCCAGTACGCGTTCGCCGCGCATCGCGCGGTCGTCGACGTGGACACCGAGCTCGGCCTCGTGAAGGTGGTCGAGCTGGCCTGCGCGCAGGACGTGGGCAAGGCACTGAACCCGGACGCGGTACTCGGCCAGATTCACGGCGGCAGCGCCCAGGGGCTCGGCCTCGCGGTGATGGAGGAGATCCAGGTCCGCGATGGCCTGGTGCGCAATCCGTCATTCACCGATTACCTGATCCCCACGATCCTGGACGTGCCGCCGATGCCGGTCGACGTGCTGGAGTACGCCGATCCCAATGCCCCCTACGGCGTGCGCGGCGTTGGCGAGCCCCCGACCATCTCGTCCGGCCCTGCCATCGCGGCCGCCATCCGCGCGGCTACCGGACTGGAGCTTGACCGGATCCCGGTCAAGCCCGAGCACCTGACGGGCACCGGGTGACAAGCGTGCCAGTCGACCAGCACCCGGACCTGCTGCTGGCAGGTCCGGCTGTGACGGCGGACGGCGTCGTTCCCGTCTTGATCGCGGTAACGGGCGGCAAGGTCAGCGCTGTCCACGACCTCAGCGAGCTGCCTTCCCTCTCCACCCTGCCCCCCGCCTTTGCCGCCTTGCCCGCCGTTCCGGTGCACCGGCTGGCCGGCGACGAGGTGCTGCTGCCCGGCCTGGTGGACTCGCACGTGCACGTCAACGAGCCGGGACGGACGCACTGGGAAGGCTTCGCGACCGCGACAAGGGCTGCTGCGGCTGGTGGCGTGACCACGATCGTGGACATGCCGCTGAACAGCCTGCCGCCGACGACCTATCCGGCGGCGCTGGAGATGAAGCGGGCGGCGGCCAACGGGCAGTGCTGGGTTGACGTTGCGTTCTGGGGCGGTGCCGTGCCGGGGAACGTACCCGACCGTGCCGGATTGCACCGGGCGGGCGTGCGCGGCTTCAAATGCTTCCTGGCTGACTCGGGGGTGCCGGAGTTCCTGCCGCTCGATGGCGCCGGCCTGCGCCGGGCCGCGGCCCAGATCGCCGAACTAGGCAGCGTACTGCTCGTCCACGCTGAGGACCCGGCCCGTCTTGGTGAGGTCAGCGGGCCGGACGGCGC
>Ga0335074_10006702_pt1 | contig 15971 bp, 12 predicted proteins | sample Lox_Sample_23_FD_206715 | JGI IMG/M metagenome (GOLD analysis project Ga0335074, IMG submission 206715) | Soil microbial communities from Loxahatchee National Wildlife Refuge, Florida, United States - Lox_Sample_2.3 | ecosystem: Environmental > Terrestrial > Soil > Wetlands | place: USA... | reverse complement strand
TATCCTCAACCTGAAAATCAACCTTGGGGATCCTTTCCTCTCTCTTTAGCCCGCAAAGAACACATGGCTTCGGCGCAGTTAGCACGCCCTCTGTCTTGATAGTCATGGTGTCAGTAATCTCCGGCACCACCAAAAGTGCAGATTGATCACGAAGACTTGAATTTGCAGCCGCGACTGCGGATCGGAGACGGCCGACCTGTTCTCGCCAGATATGGACGAGGTCAGCTGCTTCTCTTTCTTCGCGTGTTGCTTCGGCCTTATCAACACCTGTCAACTTCATACCGCCTTTGCCATGTGGTACCGCAGGACCGATCTTCATCGCTTGTGAGAGATGTGTGTCGCGTTTCCAGCGAAGCTTGCGCCCTGCGATGATCCGGGCGGAAACGGTGGCGAGGAGAATGTAAGCTCTGAGGAAATCAATCGTAGAGGGATCCGATAGTATGCGATTTTTGAGGGCGAACGGCTGATTGGCCACTGCTTGGAACAGAGTAGATTGTGGTAGATTGAACAGCTGCGGGAATATTTCCAGCAACACTGACGGCGGAGGAATATTTGTGGGAGGCGGGGCTTCTGTAAGAGGGGCTGGAACGGGGGCTGGTTTGCTATCAAACGCATCCCAAGCCCAGGCGTCGACTTCAATACCATTTCTAGATGACTCCATGTCTTTTGTGTCTGCTGGTAGATCTTCGAAATCACCCCAATCTTCTTCAGTAGGGTCGTTTACTACTGGCGAGTCATGGTAAGGACCCGCAACTGGAATATTGGCTTCGTATACGGGCCACGCCGTTACAGGAGACTCGGTCTTAGGTGGATCCCCTTTTTTTGCACTTGAAATTGATGGAGTTGTCACAGCCAGGTCTACAAAGGGATTTCTCTCCCTAAAGGATGGCGATTTTGGAGCCTGAGGGTACGGGAAAGAGCTGGTCTTGAGGCTCTTGTCCGTCATTAATAGCTCACTAGGCCGTTTCATAGACTTTTCAGTTTTGACGGGAGACTCAATCTGCAGAAGGTCAATTTGAGGAGTTGGCGAGCTCACTGTCTCGAAATCCCCGAAATCATCTTCATCCCCGTTTCCGATTAACTCGTCAGCGGCATCAAACAAGACGTTGCTACTATCATTAGGTGGTATATTTGTGTGTGTATATTGAGATGGCGTGCGGGTCGATGGATAGCTGGGCAAGACCCTGTTCTGCTGTCGTGCTGGAGTCGACTCGGCCAGGTCGACAATGTTGCTCGAGAAGAGATCTATTGTCGGCCTACGAACGATAGAAGGGTTCGAACTGCGAGTTCCTTCTTTGTAATTGCCTTGTTGATTGCCTTCGTAACCAGTCTTAGACATCGGTTCTCGCTGTCTCGCCACGCTTGAACTCTCCGGGGGGTGAAAGCTTCCCCAAGGATCGGACCCTGATGTCGCAGTTGCATGCTGTGTGTTTCCAACATTTAATGCCTCGAAGTTTCCCCATATGTCGTCTGATGGCCTTGGCGGTTGTATTTTCCATTGTGGCTGTGAATGACTAGGGTTGTTCTGCATGGGATTTGGAGTCCCCAAGAATGAGAGACCTTCGAAGGCTGAAGCCGGCCGAGAAGTCGATGACGCCGATGTATTATTCGGAGTGCCAGTTTGGGGTGCTCGATAAAAGCTATCGAACTCCGCAAGCAGGTCAGAAGACATCACGAGAACGTTGTCAAGGGCAGGAAACTCCTGGAAGTAAAGGCGCCCAATCAGCACCGTATGTACAAATGCATAGGCGCATCCATTAGGATCCAGCGAATCCTAACCTGGTCAGTGAATAATGTGCATGGTTTGCGATAAGAAGTGGGAGTATACCTTGGTCCTGGAAAACGAGCAGGTATGTTGTTGCGAGGCTGAGGATCGAAGCGGAATCGCTCCGCGTCAACTTTGGGACGTCATTCAAGGCTGCGCATCCCAACTCACCAGCAGGCTGACAGCCACACAGAAAGACGATCGTGGTGATGCTTTCTCTAGAGGAATCGAGGTGTGATTACTTATGTGCATGTATTAAGTTTATCCATTCTGACTTCCAATAGGACGCGATGGCAAAACACCATAGAGCGGGCGGGCAACTTGCCGAATCTCAAGCTAGCAGTTAGATCCCAGAGTATTGATAGTCCTTGCGTTTCTGGTCTTCGCTCTGTGTGCTGGAAGGTATCACAGCCTTCTCATCAGTTTTGTCACAGTTCGTTGACTCTCATCCCAGGTCTTTCTACTATTTCATACTACTGACTCATCAAGATGGTCTGCCACCCTGTCAGATTCTCGAAGTGCTTATACTTCTTTGAAAGAGCATTTCTTAAAATACGTTGAGCGGCCGGAGGAACTAGGATCGACAATAGATCCATTGAATGATGACAAGAATGTAGGTAATGACTGTCCCTTACACGCTCTAATCAACAGTCCTGGCAACTAGAAGACTAAACAATGTGCGAAGTCACCTTGGAATATCCTGCGCCAAGATGAGGAGCTACGAGCAGAAATTCAGCAAGATGTTGAACGGTGTATGCCCGAGGAGCCGTATTTCAGACAGGCAAAAACGCAGCGGATGCTTCTCGATATCCTGTTTATATTCTGCAAGATGAACCAGGATGTAGGATATAGGCAAGGCATGCACGAATTATTGGCACCAATTCTATGGGTCGTTGAAAATGACACCCTCAATATTGTAGACATACAGACAGAGCATCTGGGTGTCGATGAGCAGATATTAGACATGCTCAGTGCAAACTTCCTCGAGCATGATGCCTTTACCATCTTTTCCTTACTTATGCAGTCCGCAAAGTCCTTCTACGAACTTGGTGAGCCAGATAGAAGAACTAGTACCATCTCAGGCCTGGAACCCAACCAGAGTGGCACCTCTCCTATAGTCGACAGGAGCAAACGCATACACGAAATATATCTAGCGTCTCTTGATCCCGAACTCGCAGATCACTTGACAGCAATAGAGGTGCTGCCACAGATTTTCCTCATGTAAGTTGATTGTCTTCGCTGCGGCGGTGGTCGTGTTGACGAGGTCATCGACAGCCGTTGGATCAGGATACTCTTCGGTCGCGAATTTCCCTTCGACAGCCTGTTATTGTTATGGGATATATTATTTGCAGAAGATCCCGCACTAGATCTTGTAGACATGATCTGTGTCGCAATGCTCTTGAGAATTCGATGGCAACGTAAGCTCATTCGTCCCGCTTACCTGGCGAATCTGTTTCTAACAAGTTACAATAGTCCTTGAAGCAGACTATTCAGCAGCATTGACATTACTTCTCAAATATCCTGTTCCTGATCGACCGCATGGACCACAATCATTTGTTGAAGATGCCATTTTTTTGCGGGAAAATTTCACCCCAGCAGGTGCGAGAAAGATCATTTCTTCGTACAGTGGAAGAGCTCCACACCATTACGCGTCAACCTCCCGACCAGCAACACCCTCTGGAGCAGCCCCGAATTCAGATCAGAGGATGTCATGGAGACGGTCACCACTCCCTTCGCCAGCCAAGTTTCTGCAGAATCAGGGTGGTGTCGAGGCCCTGTTGCAAGGAGCCGCCAAAGGTGTCTTTGAACGCGGTGAAAGACTCGGAATAAACAAGGCTGTTCGTGATGCTGTTGGTGAGGTGAAGAAAAATATGCAGAATTTACAGACACCTAGCCCACCATCAATCCGCAGAAGCCCAGACGCGGTGAGACGATCTTTGGATGAGAGTAGGGCCGCCTCTTCGACCAGGAAGACCGTTGCTTGGATGGAGCAGAGGAACAAACAATTGAGCCAGATGTTAGACGATGCTCTGAGCGATCTGCGAAATTTATCGGCCGTCGAGATTGATGGCACATCGAAATTTACGGATACGATAGATTTAGCCATCGCCAAAATACAATTCATCCAAGTCTACTTGGAGGATTCCAGTATGCCGCTACCGACCGAGCCTTCCCAGAGCCCAAGTGCAGCTAGGTCATTACGAAACTCTACAACAGATTCGACATCCTTACAAACAAACAAAGATCCCCTTCTCGAATCGGAAAAGAAGGATTTATTGGCTCAGAGCAAGTCTAATATGGATAATACACGGCAAGCAAAAAGCATTGAGGCACCTGAGGTGCCCGGTCCAAGCACATCGCCATCGTCAATAACACCGTCAGAATCAAGTGGAGGGGGTCTGGCTATACCAGCTCGACCTCGAGCACCGATCCCGACACGATCAACGCTAGCACAATCCTCATTTGCATTTATGCTAGAACCAGATGAGTCTTCCGTAACTACTGCCAGATCTTCATCACCAAAGGCTTCATCACCATTCTTAGCATCAGGGAAGCGACCATTGAGCGGCGGGAGCCGGGAAAAGGCATTTCTATTCGGTGGTGAACCAGAAGATGGCGAGAGAAGCTCGTGGAACCGGTCACCGCATAGTGGCGCCGATCAGGAGTATAATCTCGGGACTATTAAAGGCTCGAAAGGTCGATAATGTGATACTGATGAAATACGAGCGACTACTGGATATTGTTCTCAGCACCGGCTACATACGGCCCGCTCCCGTTGGTAAAGGCTTTGACATTTATGTCTACGATATCATATCTTCGGCTGGAATATCTTCATAGCCCAGTCCCAAATGCCGGCCAACAACGGGCAAGTATCTATAATTGGCAGTCTTTCCGACAAGCCTCTGACACCTGTCCCATGGTATGACTTGCAATTATTGAATCCTATTCCAAAAGGGTTAAGCATTAGCGATAGCATCTGCAGTACATGTTTCACACGTTCAGCCCGGATCGATCAGCGAAGTTGGAAACGTACCCGACAGATTGGATGAGAGGATGGCCATTCATCCTGAGAGTGGCGCACTAGGAACTCGCGGGAATTGGCTGCAGATTCCGAGTTCACCGTGCAGGCTCTTGTACTCATTGGCACGAGGAAAGCCTTGGTCGATCATAGCACCGCAGGTTACGGCGCATTCCACTACGATCTAGCCTAATCTGGATATAGATTTCACAATAACCCTTCACTTTTCAAAAAACATATGACGAGAAGTGGAGTGTGATCATCGGTTGATTTGTAGGGCCTGAGATTCCAGGCATGAAAATGCAAGATCCAGCACTCCTCGTCTCATGCAGGAGTGGAAAAGCGCGAATGACAAAGCTGGTTGGTGAAAGCCGTTAGAGCAGTGATAGCAATACCTTAGGTTAGTGATAGCTTCAGTAAGTGATAGCGGCGACATCGCCATCCGAGTGAGACCAGCCATGCAAGTAGAATCACAAAGCATTATGGAGCTTGAGAATTGAGGACGTCCCATATGCAAAGAACACTCCAGTAGGATTGTAGAGGTGCAAACTCGAAGCTGTGATTGAACGACGGGCCCCGTGCAGGCCCTTGACTGAATAGGTGTGTCTAACGCCTTCGCGAATGCCCCTAGCACTGCGCTATCCATTGCTAGGGCCAGTTGCCCCCCCATCCGAATTTTCTAACTCAACTCGCGAAATATAGTGGGGTTCTTTTACTTCACTGCTGCTTCCTGCACCTTAGAAAGCTGGGCTATCCATGCTCCTGCTTTCTTTCTTTGTTCTCTCCCATCACAGTCTGTAAACAACCTCGTCGTCCTCCACCTTCACACTCCGACTATCGCATCAATCTCCTCTTTCTCTCCCTTTCTCACCTACTCTTCCTTCCCTATTCACTCCTACCTCCTCCTTCTCCTCTCATACATCGCATTTCCTGCTTTCGTTAACAACCACCTACTCACCCCGCTATTGATATTTGTCTTCCGAGTGAATACCAAGTAAGTCGCGTAGCGCTAACAGACACTGTTGCTGTGCTGGCTTTATTGCTGCCCATGTTCAAAGCTCTAATTCGCAAAAAAGCCATCAAGCTAACCGTGCGTACAGGTTCGTGGCACAAGACATTGTTAATTTGTCCACGTGGTTATCACCTCTGACGAATATCTTCCGACGTCACCACCATCATAATCTCTCAAACATATTCTCTATAATTTCAAATATGGCTGCTCCCACGGACGGTCGCGACACCTCGGGCGGTGCTGATGATGTTGTGGATGCCATGGATCGACTAAATATGGGCGATGGTGCAGAACGTCTTGGTCCTGATGGCGAGCCGGCACCGAAAACTGAAGAGGAGTATGCAGAGGCTCAGCTCACGCTGCGTGCTATTGTGTCTTCCAAGGAAGCTGGTGTGATCATCGGAAAAGGTGGCAAGAATGTGGCGGATCTTCGGGACGAGACGGGCGTCAAAGCCGGCGTCAGTAAGGTTGTACAAGGCGTACATGATCGGGTCTTGACTATTGCGGGTGGATGTGAGGCAATTTCTAAAGCTTACGCAATTGTTGCAAAGGCCCTATTGGAGGGTGCGCCGATGATGGGCATGGGGGGGGTAGTGTCCAATAATGGCACTCATCGTAAGTGCACTCGAGTCAACCTATGAATCTTCAAATCACACTGGCTAAAAAGAAGTCTAAACTATAGCCATCAAGCTTTTGATCTCACACAACCAGATGGGCACCATAATTGGTCGCCAAGGTTTAAAGATTAAACATATCCAGGATGTATCTGGTGTCCGCATGGTTGCACAAAAGGAAATGCTACCCCAGTCAACTGAGCGCATTGTTGAGGTCCAGGGCAGCCCTGAGGGCATACAGAAAGCTATCTGGGAGATCTGTAAATGTTTGATTGATGATTGGCAACGAGGTACTGGAACGGTTCAGTACAATCCGGTCGTGCGGACACAAAGCGGAGGCCAGGGTGGTCTTGGCCAAGGTGGAGGTAATGCTAGTAGGGGCGAATACAACAATCCACGAGTAATGCGTACTGGTAATGGAGCCGACTTCAGTGAAGGCGCTCCGCGCTCATATAATAACCGCCGATCCGATGGCGAATCTGGTAACCGAGGCATGCCAACTCACGACGAGAATGGAGAAGAACTCCAGACCCAAAACATTAGCATTCCCTCTGACATGGTGGGCTGTATCATTGGTCGAGCTGGTAGCAAAATCAGTGAAATTCGCAAGACCTCTGGAGCACGCATCTCCATTGCAAAGGCTCCCCATGACGATACAGGAGAACGGATGTTCACCATCATGGGTAGTGCGAAGGCCAACGAAACTGCTCTCTACCTTCTCTATGAGAACCTCGAGGCCGAAAAGATGCGCCGAAGCCAGGGCAGTGCTCAGGAATAGACACTTTTTATCATTTCTCATTAACAATCTTTCGGACGACGCTGCGATACCAAATGTCAGGTTTAAGAGAAGATCTAACTTGCCGCAAGGCTCTTGGGTTGGGTGAATCTTGAAGCCTGCTCTCTCTCTGTTACAGAACATTAGTTCCACAAAAGCATCTCCTGGCTCATCAGTTTTCTTTCCTTAATTCGACACGGACATAACGATATTACGGTCACAGCAATAATGGCTTTCAGCGGCCGCCTTCTCATGATCCAGACGATCCGCTATTGACATTTGAAAACTCGAGACACCGACATTTCTGCCTCGACTCTAATGGAAGCGACAGTTCCTTTCGATACCGGCGAGAATCGTCATAATCTCGTCACGTCATCATGTGCTACGACCATAATGCTCTTTCATATCTTACGAATCACGACGATGAATTCTTGCTCCTGCTCTTGCATTGAACCTCAGCTCACTCAAACGTACTTATTCCGACACTCATCTTCGACCCCACTCCCTCCATGGAACTTCATTGACACGTCACTGGCTTGTTCGGTGTAGTCTTAGCATCAAGGACTTCAGATCTTCTGAGAGACGTAGGAATAGGCTATATAGCTGTAGAAAGGTCAACGACCTCGAACTATCCATTCCGGCCAATATTGCATTTTCATTTTTTTTTTTTTTTTGGTTAACATGGCTCGTGAGATCTGGTGACACCGTATCTATGCCCAATTATGAAATATGACGCAGAGCTGCCCAGATCTGTTGATCACGAGGTTCTCATTGTCATCCATTTGCGGCTAAAGTTGCATTTTCGGCCCTTCATTTATCCGAACCTCGGGATGCCACTCACTCACCGCCTTCCTACTTCAGAAATACTACCCCGTTTGCCGTCAAGTTCCGAGACTGTCAGTCTCACTCTTAGAACAATCACAATGTCGCTCAAGACCATTTATGTTACCCGCCACGGCGTAAGTCCCCCAAATATTTTCCATACTCGTATATCTCTAGCACAGTGACATTGACGGTCTCTTTCTTGGCACAGTTCCGCTCAAACTGGGTTGTAGAGAAAGATACCGGGATTTACCACTCGAATATACCGTCTCCTACGGGGATCCCGTCCGATCCAGCGCTTGCGGGATATGGCGCCCTGCAGGCACAAGAGCTCGCTGAGAAATTAGTGACGCTAGACCCGCCTATAGAGAGATTCTACAGCAGCCCTTTCTATCGGTGTATTCAGACCCTCTACCCCACTCTTGAGAAGCTTGCGGAACGGAATGGGGAGGGCGTGGAGGGGAGGGAATTAAAAATCTACGGCGACAATGGCCTAGGGGAATGGTTCGGCACCGCGCGCTTCGATCATCCGAGTCCTGCTTCCCCACAAGTCCTGCATAAACTCCTTCCCAGGTATGAGCTGGAATACAAGCCGACGATCATCCCGGACACGAAAGGGGAAACTATCTCTGATCTCCATGATCGCACGGCGTACGCACTGCATCGCATCGTGGAGGACTGTGATCGTCAGGGCGTCAGGGCTATTGTGATCTGTACGCATGCTGCTACGATGTATGCGGTGGGGCGGGCACTGACGGGACGCATGCCGGGGGATGTTTCTGAAGAAGACTTCCATACGTACACGTGTGGATTGAGTAAGTTTGTGCGGCGTGGAAGCAGCACCGCACAGCATGAGGGAAGAGAAGAGGTGCAGATGTGGAAGGGTATAGGCAGCCCGATCCCGAAGGTGCAATGGAGGGGTGGGAGGGGCGTCGCTGGAAGGTGGGAGTGTGAACTTAATGGGGATTGCTCATTTTTGAGTGGCGGGGAGGAAAGGGGATGGTGAGTTGTTTTTCTCACTTGTTAAATAAGATACGATCTAAACAAATAAGCAGGCGCTTCTCGGGCGACGAGTCATTCATCACCACTTCTGGCAACGCAGCGGGTCTGGACGCTGGCGCTGGTCTTGGTATGGTAGTCGAGAGGAGAGAGAAGAAGAAGAACACTGGAACTGGGGCTCTGTCGTCGAAGGGAGCAAGGCTTTAATCGTGTAAGTGGCTATTCGCTGTATATTGAAGAGCATCAGGGCTGATTGCGCGCTAAAGGCGATGAGGAGCGGCATACTGAGAGATTTTTGGTTTCATGTCTTCGGCAAGTACTCCAAAGTTAGAACTCGTCACACCTCTTTACTACATCGGCGCTTTAGACGTTGGCGACCTAAGCCAAGGTGGTTGCGGAGAGTTTGAGGTTGATTAAGATCCCGTTTTTGGAGGAGCGGAAATGGTTATGATAAGGTAGAAGCCCTGTGCACATTTACTTCTTAGAGTTTTCTTTTCCACAAATGTGGTATAGAACGCATTACTTGGGTCATAGAGACACTGGGATTTCTGAGATTTCATTCAGTGTACAGTACATATAGAGAGATTGATCCATTCGTATCGTCTCATCTAGAATTTATTTCTACTGAAGGTCTGAGGCACTATGTCTTTGTATTCTAGTCTAGACTGCCTTGCTATATGGCCGCTTAAAATGCTATAATCCAGAGATCTTGAAGTCATAAAGAAGAATATCATACTCATTTCACCTCGTCTCATCAACAGATACTTTTGAGAAAAGTTAAAGCTCGTAAAATGACTTCGTAGAGTTTCTTCCTTCATGTACAGACTCCTGCCTTGCTCGTCCCCCTGCTTTCCTGTTAATTTCTGTTCACGATTTCATCTCTAGAACCCCTTCGAATTAGCCATTTCAATACCCAGCTAGTTCAGGCTCCTCCGGGAACGCAGAGGTGTCGATGTTACTCAAGCAGCTCTGCTTCCAGTGCGAGGGGGTGTATTTGTCAACAATGGATTTGAATGCTTTCTGTAATCCAAAAATTCAGCAGACGATCATATGATGAAGTGTCGGTCCATCGTCAATGATGAAACGGGTGTAAACTCACCAAAGTACAAAAGCTCTCGTCACCATCGAGATGTTTACCTTGAGCCTTGCAGCCGGGAACTGTCATGACCTTATCATTATAGCGTATCCTCACAAAGTATCCGTCCAGCTTGCTTCGCTCGGACGTGGGCAGATCATCAACTTTCTTGCGAGCAATACCGAGGGATGTGTTGACGTCTCCCTTCTCATCCGTGGCTTTGCCTGAATTGTAGCCAAAGAGCCGTCTGAACCAGCCTTCTCTCACTGTAGGGTCATTACTTGTTGCTACTAAAGATGTATCTTCCGGCTTTCGCTTTTCCATTGGTGCAGGTTCGGGCATATCGGCTTTTCTGAAGAGCTCGAAAGCGATATGGCTGCTATATGGCGGCCAGGGTTCGTTACCGAAAGCACCGAGACTCACAAGGACCGACGCTAGAGTTGTGTCATGGCATCCACTGAGTCCCAGCTTTATAGCAGTCTCTCCGCCTCTACCTCTTGCCAGTGTTCCATCGGGGCCTCCAACTTCCAGCAGTCCGTCATTTCCGTTTTTCTCCACGCTTCCGACCATTCGGGACACAATATCTCCCATCAAAGCACCAATACCGAGAGACCGATATTCTTGAGACTCATTATAGCCACTGAACCATTCTTCAACTGATATTTTATTTATGATCTCCCTGCCCTTCTGATCATAAAACTCCTTGGGCAGTCGCGTTTCGGGTCCATGAGCAAGTGTGGAATTAATGGTATCCATTATCCCAGATAATCGTGGATGGGAGTCGACCGCCACTCTCTTGCTATTCTCTGGCATCCACTTACTGATTAGGGTATTAAGATAATCCATCTCTTTTGAATGGTTCCACCTATCCGCAGTTCTTTGTGCGAAAGCTCGTGATAGTTGAGCGAACCGCCTGCAATTGCCATCGTTTGGGAAGAGTGTCTCGTCGGCCGGTGCTCGTGTGATGATAGTAGGGGGAGGAAAGGAAGCTGAGCGAGTTTGCGAGGGGTACATGCCCCAGAAAGTTTCTTGTAATGATTCAAGGGCTCGAGGTACCGGCGTAGCTCGTAGGTATATCATATCAGCGTCGCTGATCATAGAGGGCATGAACTTCAATTGATCAACGTAGAGATGCCGAAGACGTCTGCCCAATGCATGTGTGCTTCTCCTCCCCTCATCCGTCAGTTCTCCTAGATTGCACACTGCATCGACCTCTCCTTGAGGGCCCGATGCTATCACAGGGCCGTCATCAAAGCCAAAAGTTTCCAGACGACGACGCCATTGCAGAGCGCCCCAATTGGAAGTATTGTTGTCCATTGTAGCGCTCAGCAACTGTCTTGCTACAGAGCAATATGGCCAAAATGCTGCGAGACCTGCATTCTGAAAGCGTGCGGAGACGGGGGATCGCTCGCCATGGCGGAGGAGGATCTGCACAAGCTGGAGCTTCAAGTTGCTTGGATAAAGTTTCTGCAGCTCTTCCTCTGAATATGGTTCTCGTGGCGTCAACGAAGTCATGTTGACTGAAGTCAAGATTAACGGTCAACGCGTTTGTTGTCCTGTAAGAGGAAAGAGAGGTGGATTTACTTATCTAACTCATAATTTCGTCACTTTCAAGGTCCAGTCACGAGCGATACGGGGCTGCAGCACGTAGCCTTGCATACGGAGGGAGCCGCACGCTAGCTTTAACAACACCGAAAGCTTTCCTTGACGAGCTTCATAAGAGATTTTCTTGCGATCTTCACTTTTCACTTGCACATATCGTGATGAGCACATCTCACATCTGCTCAGCATGTCGTCGCAATATATCGGCAAGCATTCGACATCGCGGCGCTGGCCAATCGCGTTCCCGCTCAACCTTTGTGTCTCTAGCCAATACTCGGAACTCAACAGGTGACACGGCTGGAGAAGATATTCTAACCATTGGGGGCTCCCATGATGCCAAAAATGGACGGCCTAAGCCAAACCATGGCGGGCCAGTCCGGGGGCAAGCCAGAAATTCTCGGGGAGGCCCTATTGATTTTCTGGAATCTCTATTCGAAGAGAGCCGTAGTGCGCCGTCCACAAGCAAAATATTGCCAAATCCAACAAGACAAGCTGCAATCCTAGCGCAATATGAACATACCGAAACGCTCAAGCGGCTATTAGCCAAACCGGATGAGCCTATTAATGATATTTGGCAACACTTCATCTCCCATCTTAATGCCGCAGCGTGGCATTTGAACACCCCCGGAGAGATACCTCGGCCGGTGGCTTTCAAGGCCGTGACAGGTACTTTACTTCATAGGCTACAGAAGGAGAGGATGCAGTCACGTACGGCAGATAATTTACCGACTGTGGCGGAAATAACGAGCGTGTATGCTTCATTGGGTTTGCTGCATCCGGCCGATTGGAAAGCACTGGTTTACGATTTACTCCGCAAACTCTCTGAACAGAAGGTTTATGCGCACATTGAACCTGCTATCGCAAATCTACCGGAACTTTTTAGTGAACACTTAGCCATCTCTGAAGACATACTTGGGGCTTGGAAGGTTCTTTGCAAACACTACAGCTTATATGTGAATCGGAAAGATCCTGGGTTCGGGGATTCACTTGATGATTGGGAATTCCTTGGCTATCCTGGAGAATCAGATCTTAGGCCAGTAAAACTGAAGGGCGGTCTTGATGAGGTCTTTCTATCATTATGGCCTCGCTGCCCTAGACCTTATGTCAGCAGTATGACTTATGCTGCACTTGTTACCTTTTCACTAATTACGAATCTCCTCCCCCGAAGCTTCGCACACGTTGGCAGCAAGAATCCATTTATGTTGACTATAGCGAGATTGCTAGTAGCTGCTCGATGTAATGTCAAAGACATCGTAAAATCACAAGCTGCAGAAGATCTTGCTCTGAAAGGCTTTGTTATAGACTGGCCCTCAGCCTTACGTAGGGCTGAACCTATGGCCAACCGATCTACTTACCGATATCTTGGTGTTCAGCATTCGGTGGTCCGGCCGCTAGATTTCCGCTCAACAACTTTACTTTCTCAGAGGCTCAGTCGTGCCATGACTGAGAGAGATCTCAAACAGATAAATAGCCTTTGGGCAGAGGCTAAAATTTCCGCACAGACCATGACCACTGCTGATAGTGAAAGTGGGCATGAAGAAACTGGAAGTCCAATCGTGACTAGTCCTACTGCAAGACCATCCCATCCGAAGGCCCAGAATTCGCAATTCCCAGAGCTATGTAACCAATTCATTCTAGCTTACATGGGGCTACGGCATCCAGATGGAGCACTTGATATTTGGAACTATATGGTAGAAACATCACGACACCCAGGTCTATCAACGTGGCATGCTATGCTAGAAGGATGCAGAAGAGCCAGGAATCCGACGTCTTTGGAGGCTGTGTGGACCAGACTGCAATCTTCTGTTTTGCAACCAGATGTGGCTTGTTGGAGGACAAGGATCAGCGGGCTCATCGAGAACGGGAAGATAGAACTGGCAATATGTGCGTTGGAGGAAATGGGACGTCATTGGCACGAAGCCGCAAAGAAGCAGCACATCAAATCAAAGAAACCAGGGGATATTAACGGTACTGTCAAACCAACGATTGAAATAATAAACGATGCTATTTCTGGCCTCCTCAACCGCGGACACCACCTTGCGGCGAAACGGATTCTTGCTTGGGGGGACGATTTCGGTATCAAGCCTGATATTGTAACATTCAACATTCTAATCCGAGGATTGATCCGTGACGGTCGCATGGAATCTGTCCCGTCACTACTCGCGCAGATGCAGAAGCAAGGAATCCAAGCCGACGTGGCAACATTCACGACTATTCTCGACGAGATATTCAAAACCTCCGACCCACTATCCCCCGAAGAGCAATTGAAGTTAACCAACCTTGTCTTCGCCGAAATGGAGGCCGCCGGGGTGCAACCAAACCGATTTACATACAATAAAATCATCTCATCACTCCTCCAAACCCAACCAAAAGACATGAAAGCCGTCCAAGCTGTCTTGGCGCGAATGGCAGCCCAGAAAATCGAGCCATCACGAGACATCTATACCATGCTCATTAAGCACCACTTCTCACAAGAACCTCCGAACCTGGAAGGCGTACGCACCCTCCTCGACCGCATCCGCGTCTCGGGCGCGATCCTGGACCACATCTTCTGGGACCGCGTGATCGAAGGCTACGCTTCCGTCGGCGACACCGCGAACGCGCTTGCGGTGCTAGGGCGCATCGATAAGGAGGGTTCAAGAGTGGGCTGGCCGGCGTTGGAAATGGTTTTGCGGGCGTTGGCGGAGAATGGCGAGGGAGAAATGGCGAGGCAAGTCGTGCGGAATGTTAAGATGGATAGGGGCGGGCCGCCGGATATTGATCAGAGGGGGGTGGAGGGGCAGCATAGCTTCTGGAGGGCAGTGGGGGAGTTGGGGCTCATGGATGCTTAGATTTGGAGGGTATGGCGTGTGAACTGTTTTCAGCTATCGAGCTGATATATATTGTACATAGCGTGTACATATTCCTGATCATGATTCATACATACAAGCCTCCATCCTTCCTGACCCTGACCATATACCAAACGCCAATCTCCAAACCTAATAGTACTCATAGACCCATCCACAAACCTAAGCACCCTCGTCCATCTCCTCCCCCTCCCCTCCATTCCCCCCAACCATTCCTACAACCCTCTCCAAAGCCTCCACTTCCCCTCTCCCCACCCTCCTCCCCTCCTCCTGCCACTCCCCATCCCTAACCCGTCCCTGCGGCCCGAGCTCCAATCCACGAACATTCTCATGCAGGCGCCGCGTTTGGGACTCCACGTATTCTAATCTATATTCACGCCAGCCCTTCTCGTCTTCTTTCCCGGCCGCTGACAGGTTAGGATTGGACGCATGGGATTGTGGGCTAGAGAGGGCTTTGAGCGCCAGGCGGAGATCAGCGAGGAGGGCCTTCATAGCCGGTAGTTGGGAAAGTGCGAATGCTGTTGTTGTGCTGAGGGGGGTTGCGGCGCTGGTGGTTGCGAGGTCGCCTTTTTGAGAGAGGAATGCGAACGCTGGGTACGGTTCCTCCTTATTCACGCCCATATCTTTATCTTGCGGCTCGGCTCTAGTGACTATGTGCGACGAGGAGGTTTTGGGGGAAGATGAGAGGAGGGATTTTAGTTGGCGGATGAGAGCAGCGTTCCGCGCGGCTTCGGCTTGTAGGAGGCGGTGCAGGCGGAGGGTTTCTTGGTGTTTGCGGCGTTGGAGGGTGATGGATTCTAGGGTGGGTGCGTCGGGGGAGAGGGAAGGTGCGAAGTTAAGGCCCTGTTGTTCATATTCCATTAACATCCATTCCCAATTTTCTCTGGGAAGGGGAGATGGAAAGGAACAAACTTCATAATGCCGTAATCGGATCCAATCTTTCAGGTCGTCGGGAATAGCAATAATACTCCTCAGCGCAAAGATCTCCATCTTGTCGAAATTCTTGTCTATAGTCGCCTCGAGAAGCGTCTCGAATTGATGGACGCCATTTTCGATTTCGTGCCGGACTTGTGATTCTACGTCTTCTGAGTCTTGATCGCCTTTGCTAGTGGCGATGTTTGCGAAGCCGAGATTCGACAGAGGCGTCCCGAGCAGTCCTTGTTCTACCCAGTCTACTGCTTTGTAGCCGATTGTATTGATGCTATTTATTATATCGTCTATTAAGCTCTGAGGGTGGTCAGTGATGGTTTTGGTGAGTGGGGAAAGGGTGACTCACTACTGGGGTATGTCGCAAATGCTCTGTAAGAAGCGCAGTACTTGAATTGGCATTTTCGCTCATTTTTAAAGCACAATAGCCCTTCACTATTGACTAAGAACGTGTGCGACTATGAAATCGGCGAAGTCTTGGAGGGGAAACGCGATGACACTGTTTACGCGACATC
>Ga0335074_10006701_pt1 | contig 15972 bp, 13 predicted proteins | sample Lox_Sample_23_FD_206715 | JGI IMG/M metagenome (GOLD analysis project Ga0335074, IMG submission 206715) | Soil microbial communities from Loxahatchee National Wildlife Refuge, Florida, United States - Lox_Sample_2.3 | ecosystem: Environmental > Terrestrial > Soil > Wetlands | place: USA... | reverse complement strand
TTCTTGAAAATCCTGTCGGTTTTATCGTACTCGATCAGCCGGCCCAGCAGAAAAAACCCCGTGTTATCAGCCACCCGGGCGGCCTGCTGCATGTTATGGGTGACAATCACCATAGTGCACTGGTCTTTCAGATTGAACATCAGCTCTTCGATTTTGGCGGTGGCGATGGGGTCGAGCGCCGAGCAGGGTTCATCCAGCAGCAGCACCTCGGGATCCACCGCCAGGGCGCGCGCGATGCACAGCCGCTGCTGCTGGCCGCCCGAAAGCGCATAGGCCGATTCGCTGAGCTTGTCTTTCACCTCGTCCCACAGCGCCGCCCGCCGCAGCGACTGCTCCACCCGGTCGCGCATCTCGCTGCGTGAGGCCATGCCGTTGATCTTCAGGCCATAGGCAATATTGTCGGCAATCGACTTGGGAAACGGATTGGGCCGCTGGAATACCATCCCCACGCGGCGGCGCAGGCTGGTGATATCGACGCTTTGCACGTCTTCGTTGTCCAGCAGGATCTGGCCTTCCATGCGGGCATTGCGGATGGTTTCGTTAATTCGGTTGAGATTGCGCAGGAAGGTGGACTTGCCGCAGCCGGAAGGGCCGATCAACGCCGTGATGCGTTTATCCTCCATGTCCAGCGAAACATCGTGCAGCGCCTGGAAGGACCCGTAGAAGAAATTGATGTTGGAAGCCCGCAGTTTGGGGGTGGCTCCGGCAGGTGGTCTAGGCAAGGATGTGTCTCCCCCTTTCAAGTACTGGCCAGGAGCTGGGGATTTCGGTACGGTGCTCATGGAAACCTCATTTTCATCCGCGTGGAACCGAGACGCCTCGCGCCAACACCAGGCGGGCCGCGACGTTGGCGATCAGCACGAGGGCGATCAGAACCAGCCCGGCGGCCCACGCCTGGCGGTGCCAGTCGTCGTAAGGAGACATCGCCCGCTGGTAAATCATGACCGGCAGCGCGGCGGTCGGCTGGGTAAGGCCGCCCCAGAACTGGTTGCCGAGGGAGGTGAAGAGCAGCGGCGCGCTTTCCCCCGCAATCCGCGCGACGCCCAGAATCATGCCGGTAACGATGCCCTTGCTGCCCGCCGGAACCGCCACCGTGGCAATCATTCTCCACTTGCTGGCGCCCAGTGCCAGAGCGCCTTCGCGCAGGGAGTTGGGCACCTCGCGCAGAAACTGCTCCGTCTGGCGGGTGACGATGGGGATCAGCATGACGGCCAGGGCGATGGCGCCCGCCAGGGCTGTGAACTGCCTCATGGGGACCACCACCAGCGCCCAGGCTACGATGCCTACCACGATAGAGGGCACGCCATTCAGCAGGTCGGCCACGTAGCGTACCACGGAAGCGAAAGCCTTGTCCTCGAACTCGGAAAGGTACACGCCGGCCAGAAATCCCACGGGAAGCCCGATCAGCGCCGCCAGCCCCACAATCTGCACGCTGCCAACGATGGCATTGGCCATGCCTCCGCCCAGTTCGCCCGGCGAAAGCGGCAGCTTGACGAAGAAATTCCAATCCAGCGATTTGCTGCCGTTGTACAGCAGGTATCCGAGAATCACAAACAGCGCGGCTACCGTAATCACCGTACAGACCGCGGTGAGCGACAGCATTACCGCGTTGACCGTTTTCCGCCACACGAGGCGCGGTTTCATGATCGTTTGGAACCCTTTCGCGTGGTGGCCACGATCATCAGGCGGGCGAAGCCGTTGATCACGATGGTCAGGCAGAACAGCACCAGCCCCAGTTCAATCAGCGCCGCTGAATAGATTTTACCGCTGGCTTCCGTAAACTCGTTGGCGATTACGGCGGCAATGGTGGCGCCGGGCGCCAGCAGGGAGACGTGAATGTCGGCCGCGTTGCCGATGACCATGGTGACCGCCATGGTCTCGCCCAGGGCGCGAGCCAGACCAAGGAAGACCGACCCGAGAATACCCAACTTAGCATACGGCACCACCACTTTCCAGGTGGTCTCCCATTGCGTGGCGCCCAGGGCCAGGGAGGCTTCCCGCTGCTCGCGAGGCACCGCCAGCAGGGCTTCCCGCGAAACCGAAATGATGAAGGGGAAGGTCATGATGGACAACACCAGGGCGGCCGGCAGGTAACCGACTCCATAAGATCTTCCCTGGAAGAACGGCAGAAATCCCAGGGTGGCATTTAAAAACGGGCCGACGTACTCGCGCATCAGGGGCACAATCGTGAAGAGCGCCATCAGGCCATAGATCACGCTGGGAACGGCGGCGAGCAGTTCCACCAGAAAAGTGAGGCCGCTGGAGATGCCTGCGGGCGCCAACTCCGAAAGGAAAATGGCGGCGCCCAGGCCCAAGGGAACCGAAATCAGCAACGCCACGAACGCCGTCACCACGGTTCCATAGAGGAAAGGCAGCGCCCCGTATTGGTCCGTGACCGGATTCCAGTCGCTGGAGACCAGGAAATTCCAGCCCAGGTGGCTGCGAGCCGGGGCGGAACCCTGCCACAACTCCAGCACAACCAGGCCCGCCAGCAACAGGATGCAGCCGGCGAAAACCAGCGTCACCAGGCGGGCGATGATGTCGCCCGTCTGGCTGGGGGATCGAACCGCGGTTACCTGGGCTGCTACGGGGGTGGCCATGCGGCGGCTTCCGCGATAGTCTACTTCACCATCGCAAGTTGCTTTAGCTCCTTGTCGACGACTTCTTTCGGCAGCGGAGCGTAATCCAGAGCCGCCACTTGCTTCTGGCCGTCAGTCAGCATCCACTGCAGAAACTCTTTCACCACTTTTGCCTTGGCCGGATCGGCGAATTTGCTGGGGATCAGCATGTAAGTGAAGGTGGAAATGGGGTACGCGTCCTTGCCCGGGGCGTCGGTAATGGAGACCCGGAAATCCGGCGGCATCTTGGCGGAAGCGGCCGCCGCGGTTACCGATTCGTTGGTCGGTTTGATCCAGTTCCCCGCGGCGTTCTTAATCTCCGCATAGGGCATCTTGTTCTGCACGGCAAAGGTCAGCTCGATATACCCGATCGAATCCGGAGTCTCTCTGACCAGCCCCGTGACGCCGGGGTTCTGGTTGCCGTTCAAGCCCTCCACAGGCCAGCGGACCTTGGTATCCGCACCCACCTTCCGTTTGAATTCCGGGCTGATCTTGCAGAGGTAGTCGGTGAAGACGAAATTGGTGCCGCTCGCATCGCTGCGGTGCACGGGAACAATCTCGTCGTTAGGAAATTTCACCCCCGGATTATCCGCCATCAATGCCCTGTCGTTCCACTTCTTGATGGTGCCCAGAAAAATGCCCGCGATCACCTGCGGGGAGAACTTGAGCGTCGTGTTCACTCCCGGGATGTTGTAAGTGAGGACCACCGCGCCCAGCACGGTGGGGAAATGGAACGCCTTCACCTTGAGCGCGGCGATCTGCGCGTCCTTCATGGGCATATCGGAGGCCGCGAAATCCACGGTGCCTTCGGTGAGTTGCTTAATGCCGGCGCCGGATCCCTGAGGGGCGTAGTTGATCTCCACGCCGGAGTGCATGTTGTGCCATTCACCGAACCATTTCTGGTAGATGGGACTGGGGAACGATGCCCCGGCCGCATTCAGTCTTTGCGCAGATCCGGCGGGAATCGTGGCCACCAGGACCGCGATTGCCGGAAGAAGAACTTCCAATCTCTTCATACAGTTGTTTACCTCAATTTTCGCACTCGATTGTTACAAAACGGTTACCGTTAGGGGAAGCTTTGGCGCGACCGCACAACGTCCTCACGGTCAAATCCCTAGTGCCAACTCGGCGCGCTGCCGGGCAGGGTATACCGTACGTCCAGGAAGATGGTGCTGTTATGCGCATCCTTCGGCTGCCCCGCCAGCACCGCCCAAGGATACCGGTTGATCCACGAATACTGGAAGATCGTCTGCAAAGCGCCCCATCTCGGATCCTTCCAGAGGGTCTGGATCCAGCCGAAAGTGGGCTCCTGCATGATCCGGTTGTTGCTGTTCGCGGACCCGGGGAATCCGTAGCCCACGAACTTGCCGTTGGTGTCCACGATCGAATCCTGGCCGCCGTAGTAGATGCCGAAGTAGCCGAAAAGCAAGCTGTTTTTGAAGGTGGCCTCGAAACCATCCAGCGTCGCCCAGGTATGGATCGGGGAAATGCTTCCGTCCGGGCGGATGGCCAGGTCTGGAATGGTGCCGAACATATAGCGCCCTTCGCCATCGCTCCAGAAGGTATTGATGATCGGATGGAAGTTTTTCGCGACCTCGAAATTCATGTTCACCGAGCCGCCGGCCGCGGGCGAAGTGTAATGGTTATTAGTCAGTTGGTTATAGGTCTTGAACTCGCTGTATACTCCCGCGATTTCGATGTGCTGGTGCAGCGGCCCGGTCTTCGGGTCGAACGCGATCTTGGCAATGATGTCGGGAATCAGGTTGGGCGTCTGGCTATAATTGCTGGCATTGTCCAACTGGTTGACGAAAGTGCTGGGCAGGCCGGAGGGCAGAGTGGGACTGGCGCCGCCGCCGGAGCCGCCAAAATACTGGTCCGCATTCTCCACCGACACGGCCATGGCCACGGTGTCGGACGGGTGATACACAAAGCGGAACCCCGGAATCCGTCCCCACACTAAGCCCGCGTTATAATTGACGTCCATGTCTTGCGTATAGAAGACGTCGCCGGGCAAGGGAGAGATCCCGTTACGCCCAGGGGTCATCAGACTCCACGATTGGCCTGCCAGGAATTCGAATTTGTCCTTCCTTACATCCACCCAGTACAAACGCGCGCGCAAGACGAAGGCATTGTTGGTCACGGAGAGGGCGTTGGAGCTGGAGCCGCCCAGAAAGTCCGATTCCCAATAGCCCGTGATCTTGGCGCCGTGCACGGTCGTGTCGAAGCGCGCTCCGATCCGCGAGTTCTGAATGTTGAAGCGGCTTTCCGTCAGCCGGGCATTGGGGAAATTGTTGTTATAGACAATCGACCCGAAGTTGGTCCCGATACCGCTGCCCGAATCGGCCGAGCGGAACACCTCCGTCATATCCATAAACCCGATAGGGGTGATGGTGGTCTCGCCAATCTTCAGTTGCAGCGGCGAAGCCGGCTCCCCGGCGGGGCCCTGCAGCGACGCCGGAGACCGCGGAACCGGTGTAGAGAAAGGCGAATTGTCGGCAGGCGGCGCGGGTTGCACGAACGGCACGGTGGACGCAGTCAGGCTGCCCACGTAGGGCTTTTTCTGGGGCGTGCCGGAAGCGGCGGTAGGCGCGGGTGCCGCAGGCGTCGCGGAAGCCGAAACCGCCGCCGGCGCAGAAGTGGAAGCAGCCGGTGCGGCAGGGGCCGCTGCTCCGGCCTGCTCCAGCATCTTCAACTGCTCTTCCAGCTCGGCCTTGAGTTTCTCCACCTGCTTCTGTTGCTCTTCCAGCTTGGCCTTCAATTTGGCGATATCCACCGCAGTCGGCGCCGCCGCCGGTGGAGTTTCCGGGCTGGCCGGGGGATCGCTGGCCCAAACCACGGACGCCACGCCTGCGGTCAGGCACACTGATAGAAACAGCTTTACTGCCGATCGAATCATTGGGATTTCCTCGTTCGTGAGATTGAATCTGCTTTTGAGTGGAGCGGTTTGTGGGGCAAAGGTAGCAAATGTTCTTCCCGGCAAAATGCAGTGCCAATTCGGATCCGGTGAGACGCGCCCGCTCGCCCGGGCGCAGGCCTCCGCTCTGCGGCGAGAAAGACCGAACGCCGGTTGCCTAAGATGCGGGCCAATCGACGAGGATACGCGAGCTGTGTTAGGATTCGATGAAAATCGGATTAAGGAGTCGCCAACCCAATCTTACAGTTCGGTAACGTCACGGTAAAGGTGGTCCCCTGGCCGAGTTGGCTTTCGACCGAAACCGTGCCGTGTACCTGCTCGATGGCGTGCTTCACAATCGACAGCCCCAGCCCCGTTCCGCCCACCTGCCGCGAGCGCGCCTTGTCCACCCGGTAGAAGCGCTCGAAGATGCGGCTGAAGTCGGCCGGCGGGATGCCGATGCCGGTGTCCGAGATGCGAATCCGGATCTGCCCGTCGCCCTGGTCGCACACCGAGATCTCCACCTCGCCGCCGCTCTTGTTGAACTTAACGGCGTTGTCGAGCAGGTTCAGAAAAGCCTGCTCCAGGCGCAGGCGGTGCCCCGAAACCCACAGCACCGGAATCGGACCGGCCAGGATGCGCACCCCCATCAGGCTGGCCGCCGGCTCCACGGCGCGAATCGCGCTGGTGATCACCTCGCCCAGCGGGACCACTCCGGGCTGCGCCTCCGGACGCCCGGTTTCCAGCTCCGAAAGGGTCAGCAAGTCGGCCGCGATATTGTTCAGCCGCACCCCGTTGGCCTGAATGATCTCGACGAACTTGCGCCGGTTCTGGCTGTCTTCGAGACCCCCGTCCAGAAGCGTCTCGGCGTAGCCCCGGATGGTGGCCAGAGGAGTGCGGATCTCGTGCGAGACGTTGGCGATGAAGTCGCGCTTCACGCGCTCCAGCCGCTCGGTGGGCGTGATGTCGTGCAGGATGGCGATGGCGCCGCGCGAATTGGTTCCGGCCAAGGGAACCGCGTGCACGTCGAAGGTGCGCGCCTGCGCCGTGGGAAGCTGCAGCCGCTGGGTGACGGTTTCTCCCGAATCCACCACCCGCTTCAAAATCTGAAACAGGTGTGGATCGCGCAGAATCTTCAGCAGCGGTAGGCCTTCCACGGCCGCGTGGTCCCCAATGGCGCTCAGAAAAGCCTGATTACAAAATGTCACATTCAGGCGCGCGTCCACCGCCAGCACCCCTTCGGTCATGCTGGCCAGAATGGCTTCGCGGCGGGCCAGCTCGGTGGTCAGGCGGTTAAACAGCTCGTCGATCTGCGGCGCCACCCGGAACAGCGACCGCGCCAGTTCGCCCAATTCGTCGTTGGCGGCGTTCAACCGCCCGCGCGGGGCCCGCTGGTCCACCAGCCGGTCGACGAACATCGTCAGTGCGTTGATGCGGCGGATCAGCGATTGCGCGAAGAGCCACGCCGCCAGCACGAATCCGATCGCCGCAATCAGCGAGGCCATCCGCACCACCGCGCTGCCGGCGTAAATGTAGAGTGCCAGCACCGGGGGAGCCGCGACAATAATCGCCAGCAGTACCGCCTTGCGTGAGATCGAATCCCTCATTCGATGGCCCAATCTTAGCATGGGCCGAGGGAGCAACCGGTTCGGAAATGGTCACCTCGCGGGCAGTCGCGAGCTTACGCGGAGGCCGTCCTGGCCTTCACTGCCTTGGCCTGCTCCAGCGAATCGGCCATCACCAGCAGGCCGGTTACCCCGGAGACCCGGAACAGCGTTTTCAGGCGGTCCCCCACGCCCAGCAACACGTACGCCCGCTGGTCTCTCTGACAGGAAACGTGCAGCCCCAGAAGCGATCCCAGCGCGGCGGAATCCATCAAGGGCACCTCGGTCAGGTCAATGATCGTGGCCCCTTGCCACGGTTGCCGCACCGCCGACTGGAAATCGAACACCGCATTTAAGGTGAACGGGCCGCTGAGCTTCAGTACGCGGATCTCCGGCTCGTCGTCTGGCAGCCATTCCATCCGGAATTCGAGCATAGCCCCGAGTCTATACGGAAGAGCTTGTCGCTGCAAGCCGGCCGGGTGTCACGCCGCCGTACGGGACAGAGATTTCGCAGCCCACTGCGCCCGCGCCACGGGCCACTGCGGCTCATTGTGCCCCGCGCCGCGTCTCATTGCGCCCCGCCTCGCGCTCGTTGCGGCCGGCGCGCCTTACTGCGCCGAAAGATCCCGGAGATAGATGTCCTTGAACCGCATGTTACCTTCGCCGCCGGAATGCAACTGCAAGGCGATGTAACCATCGAATGACTTGGGAGTAGGATCGGTGAAATCCAGTATGGTGATACCGTTCAACATGGCCACCATGTGGTTATCCTCCACCTTGAGCAGAAACTCGTTCCAATCGGTCGGGCGGATCACCTGCTCGTACTCCGGCGAGGGCCAGGCGATCCAGCCCCGGCCGTCCCCGTACAGCCCGCCGGTGTGATGGTCCAGCGTGCGGTCGATTTCAAACTGCATGCCCTTGGCGATATCTACCGTGTCGCCTTTGAATTCGGTATGAAAATAAATTCCGCTGTTGCCATCGTCTTCGCACTTGAAGCGAATGGCCAGCCAGAAATTGCGGTACTTCTTTTCGGTGCGCAGGTAACCGTATTCTTTGGTAACTCCTTTGCCGTGGATGGTGCCCTCTTCCACGGTCCACTTCTCGTGCCCCACGGGGACCCAGTTCGTCAGATCCTTTCCGTTGAACAGCCGCACCCATTGCTCATTAGGGTAAGGCGCTCGGTTGGTGGGCACCTGGGCAGCCGCCGACGGGATCGTCAGCAGGGCGATCAGAAGAATTCGGCGCATGGGGATCTCCTCAACTCAGACCGCTGACTCTCCAGTGGAAGCGGTATTTCCGGCGGATCAGGCGATTGGCCTCGGATGAGTTCTTGAACCGCAGTTGGTCCGTGTCCCATTCCAGGGTGGTTCCGGGAAAACGCGTGGCCAGCGGCCCCATCAGCACCGCCTCGGTAAGCGGGCCGGAATAGTGGAAGTCCGCCGAGGCCTTCCCGCCGCTCAGCACGGCATCCACAAACTGATGATAGTGGTTCTCGGATTCGGTTTGCGGCATCGGGAAATCGCGGAATTGCGCTTCCGGGAAAAGCACCGGCGCGGCCACGTGCGGCAGCAGCATCACTCCTTTGCTGCCGATGAAAATCGAGCCCTGGTCCGGCAGCGCATGCCCTCCCAGGTATGCCTGCACATCCTGCCCGGGGCGCCGGTCGCCATCGTACCAGGTCACCGCCACGCGGTCGCCTTCGGTGTAGGGCGTTCCCGGGAAGAGGAAGTGGACCGTATTGTCGAGACCCCAACTGTGCTGCCCCGGAGCCGCGCCATCCGACCGCACCCACAACGGCGCGGTGAGCGACAGCGCCCCGAACACCGGGTCCAGAATGTGGCAGCCCATGTCGCCGAAAGTGGCCGTTCCGAAGTCGATGCGCTTGCGCCAGTTGACCGGATGATAGTAGCCATCGATATACGGCCGCGGCGCCGTCACGCCCAGCCATAGGTCCCAATGCAGCGTAGGCGGCACGGGATCGGAGCGATCCGGCATCACGGCCGTGTCGCCCCATTTCTTATTGCTCCAGGAGTGGACTGCGGAAACTTTCCCGATGGCGCCGCTTTGCACAATCTGCACGGCCGCGCGGTATTCGGCGCGTGAATGAATTTGGATGCCCATCTGCGTCACCAGGTTTTGATGGCGCGCCAGCGTGGTCATGGTGCGGACTTCATAGAGATCGTGCGCCAGGGGCTTCTGCACATACACCGGCAGTCCCCGGTTCATGGCGCTGACGGCTATGGGAGCGTGCATGTGGTCGGGCACGCCCACGCAGGCGATATCGATATGGCGGTGCTCGCGGGCCAGCATCTGGCGCCAGTCGGGGTATATCTTGGCCGCCGGATACTTCTGTTTCAGGCGGTCCAGCAGCGATGGGTCCACGTCGGCCACGCAGGCCAGCGCCACCTTGGGATGCGTGGCGATGCCGTTGAGGGTTTCAAATCCCATGTTGCCGCCGCCGAACGCGGCCAACCGCAGGGTGCCGCTGGGCGGGGCGGACATCATGCGGCGGACAAAAAACGGCGCGGCGGCGGCCTGGCGGAGAAGCGAGCGGCGGTTGAGTATCATGCAATGAATATTGTAGTCCCGCGTCGAAGTTTGCGGCGGGTGGCGCCGGCGGCATAGGATGGCGGGTAAGTCAGCACTAAGTTAGCGCTATCGGGATTCACCGCCTGCGTCACGGGGCTGCAGCGCCCATAGAATCGGGCCTTTCGTGCCGGAAAATACAACACTCTGCTCCTTGCACTTAGCCCAACTTCCGTAATACCGGTCGGGTTATCAATTTATATTGACAAATCCGGTCCTTAAAGCTTATAAAAAAGGAAAGTAAACATTTTTTCTCCTCTCAGCCCAGGTGGTCTCGGGGGAACATTCAACGGGCAACCCAACACCGCTTATCACTTGGCTTCACCGCCAGGGAGGTTGTATGAATTGTGGGCCGAGAGCGGAGACCGGCAAGGTCGCGCCGCACACCGCCACCGTCGTGTTGGCGGGATTCGTCAAACAAGATCAGGATATCCTGCAGGAGATTCTGGATGATTCCGAATGCCCCATCGGTCCCGAGTGGAGGTGGTCCATCCAGCCCAGGGACAGCGTTGCCGGGGCTCTGGCGGTGCTACGCCGCGACTCGGTTCCGGTGATCCTGTGCGACAAGGACCGGATGCCCGAAGCCTGGAAAGAGATCCTGTCCCAGTCCGCGTCTTTATCCCAACCGCCCTGCCTGATTGTGATCTCGCGCCTGGCCGATGAGCATCTCTGGGCGGAGGCGCTGAACCTGGGCGCCTACGATGTGCTCTCGCGGCCCTTCGACCGGGCGGAGGTGGTCCGTTCCATCAGCCTCGCCCGATTCCATTGGGTCAACCGCGAAGTTTCCGCTCCTGCCGTGGCGCGCGCCGTGGCTTGAGCCGGGCGCCTGTGACGGAAGTCACTGCCGCCGGCGGGGTGCGATTCTACCCTCAAGACAGAGGTAGCTATGCCCCTCGCCGCCGCGGCCCGGCCGCTCATCCACGCCAGCTCGAAGAGGCCCATTCGCCGGGCCGGCCCTGACCATTCGCGGAGCCTTCGCCGCTTGTTCCAGGGCCTCTTTCTGGGGCTCAATCTGTGGATCGGCATCCAGTTTTACGGCTTCTTCCGCTACTACGAAACCGGCGGTACGCACTTCTGGCCGTCGCGGCCGCCGGGCGTGGAGGGCTGGCTGCCCATCGCCTCGCTCATGAACCTGAAGGTGCTCGTGGCCACCGGCGCGGTGCCCCGGCTGCATCCCGCGGGAATGTTCCTGCTGCTCGCCTTTCTGGCCATCTCCTGGGCCTTCCGGCGCAGCTTCTGCAGTTGGCTCTGCCCGGCCGGAACCCTTTCGGAATGGCTGTGGCGCCTGGGACTTTCCACCTTCGGCCGCACCTTCCGCCTGCCTCGCGCGCTGGATGTAGCGCTGCGCGGGGTGAAGTATGTGCTGCTGGCCCTGTTTCTCGCGGCTGTCGGTTCGATGACGGTGCCCGCCATCCACGCCTTTCTGGAAGGCCCCTACGGCATGGTGGACGACGTCAAGATGCTCAACTTCTTCCGCACCCTCGGCTTGGCCGGAGGGCTGGCGATGGCGATTCTGGTGATCGGCTCGGTGTTGGTGCAGAATTTCTGGTGCCGCTATCTATGCCCCTACGGCGCGCTGCTGGGTCTGGTTTCGTTGGCCGGCCCGCTGCGCATCCGGCGATCCCGCGAGCGGTGCATCGATTGCGGCAAATGCGCCCGGGCCTGCCCCGCGCAGTTGCCCGTGGACCGGCTGGTCACCATCCGTTCGGCCGAGTGCCTGGGCTGCCTGGAATGCGTGGCGGCGTGTCCGGTGGAGGGCGCCTTGCAGATGGCCGCGCCCGGCGGAAGGCGCGTGCCGGCATGGGCCGTGGCGGTCGGGACGGCGGTGCTGTTTCTGGGAATCACGGGCTACGCGCGCTGGTCCGGCCACTGGCATACCGACTTGCCGGCGCGCGTGTACTTCGAGCTGGTACCGCGGGCCAACGAGTTCAGCCACCCGTAACCGGTCCGTAACAGCCGCGGTCCGGGCGGCGGGGCCGCGTGCGATAATCGAGGTTCCCGATGACCGCTCGCGTTTTCGTTTCCTTGAAGTCCACCGTTCTGGACCCGCAAGGGCAGACTATCCGCTCGGCTCTCCAGGGCTTGGGCTACCCCGAGATTGCAGAGGTGCGGCAAGGCAAGTTCTTCGATATCGCCATTGCCGAAGGCGCCAGCCCCGAGCAGGCGCGGCGGGATGTCGAAACCATCGCCCACGAGGTGCTGGCCAACCCGGTGATCGAAGAATACCGCGTCGAGTTTCTGGACTGAATCAGGCGCCCGGAGCGAATGCCCGCAAAGCCGTAGCCATGTGAAACCGCAGTTTGGCGTGCGCCTGCCGTAAGGCCGCTTCCACCTGGGCAGGTGACGGGCCGCGCGCGAAGAGGAATCCGGGATAGCTGGACTTGTCCGGCAGAGCCAGAAACTCCTGGCCCGGCTTGGCCGTGATGATGACGTCTTCGATGCCCGGCACCGCGGCGGCCTCTTCCACGCCCTCCACCGACTGGAAGACTCCGGCCTTCGCCAGCGGGATCATCATGGCGCCGGAGGCCGGCCCTTCCAGGCGCGCCTGGGAAACGTCCTCGCCCACCGCGTGGCGCAGGATGATTTCTTCGAGCGGCACGCCGCCCTCGAAACGCAGCGCCTTCGCGCACAGGCCGCCAATGGGGCGGGCGTGGGTCTCCAGAATCCAGGCGCCCGAGCGGTTGTAACGCAGCTCGGCGTGGACCGGCCCGTGGGCGAAACCCAGCGCCTGCACCGCCTGCCGCGTGGTGTCGAGCAACTCGCGCTGGACGGATGCCGGTTCGCGCGACGGCGTGATGTAGAGGCTCTCCTCGAAGTAGGGCCCCTCCAGCGGATCGGGCTTATCGAAAATCGCCAGGGCCTTAAAACGGCCCGCGGTGACCAGCCCCTCCACGGCGAACTCGCGCCCTTCGATGTAGGCTTCGATTTGCAGGTAAGGCTCGCCCAAGAGGCGGATGCGCGCGAAGGCATCGGCGAACTGGGCGGGGTTGTCGGCGCGAATCACCCCCACGCTGGCGGAAAGCCCCAGCGGCTTGAGCACGCAGGGGTAGGACATGCGCGCCGCCAGCGCGGCCGGATCTTCCTCAAAAGAAGCGCGGTGAAAGCGCGGCAGTTTCAGGTGCGCGGCGCGGTAGAGCGAGCGGGCCAGGTACTTGTCGTGGCCGGCCCGGGCGGCTTCCGGAGGGTGAAAGGGAAGCCCCAGCATCCGGGCGGCCTCGGCGGCCAGCACCGCGGGCCGGTCGCCTACCGCGGCCACTCCATCGAAACGCACCGCCATCCCCCGCAGGGCATCGAGCGATTCGGGAATGTGGTCGAACTTCACGGCGATGGCGCGGTCGCCCCAGGGGTCGTCCAGGATGTGGCAGCGGTCGGTGGCCAGGGTGAGATGCATTCCCAGACGCCGGGCAGCATCGGCGAAGACTCGGATTTGATAGCCGGTAGTGGCGGCGAAGAGCAGAACGTGCTTGCCCACATGCACTATGTTGGCACAGCCCATTGCGAGTGGCTGTTACTTTCCCTACCTTTCGGCTTAGCCGTCCTTGGGAAGGAAGAGGGCCAGCAGTTCACGGCTGGCGGCAAAGGGGGTGGCGCGGCCGCGGCGGACGGCGTCTTCCAGGGCCGGCAGGCGGGTGGCGATGGCGGCATCGCGGCGGAAAGCGTCCTCCAAACCGAGGGCCACCAGCTCGTGCATCCATTCCAGGGCCTGGCGGCTGCGGCGCGCGGCGAAGTGGCCGGAATCTTCCATCAGGCGGCGGTGCTCCAACACCATCTCCCAGACCGCGGCGATGCCGTCGCCGGTGAGCGCCGAGCAGGTGAGCACGCGCGGGGTCCAGCCATCCGCCGGAGCGGGAAACAGGTGCAGGGCGCCGGCGTATTCCACGCGGGCGCGCTCGGCCTGGAGCTGGTTGTCGCCATCGGCCTTGTTGATGGCCATGCCGTCGAGCATCTCGATGATGCCGCGTTTCATGCCTTGCAGCTCGTCGCCCGCACCGGCCAGCATGAGCAGCAGGAAGAAATCGGTCATCGAGCGTACGGCGGTTTCGGATTGGCCGACGCCCACGGTTTCCACCAGGATGTTACGGTAACCGGCAGCCTCGCACAGCAGCATAGTTTCGCGGGTGCGGCGCGCCACCCCGCCCAGATGGCCGCGCGCGGGAGACGGGCGGATGAAGGCGCGCTCCTCCACGGCCAGCCGCTCCATGCGGGTCTTGTCGCCCAGAATGCTGCCGCCCGAGACGGGGCTGGAGGGGTCCACGCTGAGGACGGCGAGGGATTCGCCCCGCTCATGGACCAGGTGCATGCCCAAGGTATCGATGAAGGTGCTCTTGCCGACGCCCGGCACGCCGGTGATGCCGACGCGGTGGGAATGGCCGGCATGCGGCAGGATGGCATCCAGCAGGCGGGCGGCCAATTCGGCATCGCGCGGCAGATCGCTTTCGATGAGGGTGATGGCGCGGGCGAGGATCACACGGTCGCCCGCGAGCACGCCTTCCAGATAGCGATCGAGCGGGAGCCGGCGGTTGCGGGCGTGGGTCATAGGGAAGTCGGACCGGCGGCGCGTGCGCCGCGGCGTGCGCCGGCGAGGTGTCCCGGCCAGGAATGGACAACCGCTCTGCGGTGGCAGCTCCGGGTACCAGGTCTCTGCCCGCGAGATGTTGTGCGGTTGCGGGCCGGACCCAGACTGACGGTCGCGGGTCTGATCGGGGCCACCAGCGTGGACGACGGGTCGTTAATGGGGACAACTTTCGCGGTCATCGCAAAAGTTTCGGGGCCTGGCCTGCGCCGCTGCACTGCCCAGAGGCAAGCCTGCCTTACCTGGGGACCCCTAGGCCGCACGAATGCTCCCGATCAGCTCGTGGAGGATTTGCTGGGCGCAGAGCGGGATCACCGTTCCGGGGCCGAAGACGCCGGCAACGCCTGCCTTGTAGAGCATCTCGTAATCCTGCGGGGGAATCACGCCGCCGACAAAGACCAGGATGTCTTCGCGGCCCAACTTGCGCAACTCGGCGATCAGCTCGGGCACCAGGGTTTTGTGGCCGCCGGCCAGGCTCGAAACGCCCAGCACGTGGACATCGTTTTCGGCGGCCATGCGGGCGGCTTCGCGAGGGGTCTGGAAGAGCGGGCCGACATCCACGTCGAAGCCCAGGTCGGCGAAGGCGGTGGCGATGACCTTGGCGCCGCGGTCGTGGCCGTCCTGGCCCATCTTGGCCACCAGGATGCGCGGGCGGCGGCCATCGGCGTGGGTGAACTCTTCGGCCATGGCGCGGGCCTTCTGGAATTCCGGATCGCCCTGGCTCTCCGAAGAATAGATGCCCGAAATCGTGCGGCTGACGGCCTGGTAGCGTCCGAAGACTTTTTCGAGCGCGGTGGAGATTTCGCCCAGGGTGGCGCGCGCGCGGGCTGCCTGGATGGCCAGTTCCAGCAGGTTGCCGTTGCCGGACTGCGCCGCGGCGGTCAGCGCGGCCAGTGCGGAATCCACGGCGTGCGGATCGCGCGCGGCACGCACTTGGGCCAGGCGGTGCAATTGCGATTCGCGCACGGCCTGGTTGTCCACTTCGAGCACTTCGATGTGCTCTTCGGTGGAGGGCTTGTACTTATTCACGCCGACGATGGTCTCGCGGCCGGAATCGATGAGAGCCTGGCGGCGGGCGGCGGCTTCTTCGATGCGCATCTTGGGCAGGCCGGTCTCGATGGCCTTGGCCATGCCGCCCAGGCTTTCGATTTCCTGAATGTGCTGCCACGCCCGGTGCATCAGCTCGTGGGTGAGGCTCTCCACATAATAGCTGCCGGCCCAGGGGTCCACCGCGCGGGTGATGGCGGTCTCTTCCTGGAGATAGATCTGGGTGTTGCGGGCGATGCGCGCGGAAAAATCGGTGGGCAGCGCGATGGCCTCATCGAGAGCGTTGGTGTGCAGCGATTGGGTGTGGCCGAGGGCCGCGGCCAGCGCTTCGACGACCGTGCGCGGCACGTTGTTGAAAACGTCCTGCGCGGCAAGGCTCCATCCGGAGGTCTGGCAATGGGTGCGCAGAGCCATGCTCTTGGGGTTCTTGGGGTGAAAGCCCTGGATGATTTTGGCCCAAAGGACGCGCGCGGCGCGCAGCTTGGCGATCTCCATGAAGTGGTTCATGCCGATGCCCCAGAAGAAGCTGAGGCGCGGGGCAAAATCGTCGATATCCAGTCCAGCGGCAATGCCCGTGCGGATGTATTCGATGCCATCGGCGAGGGTGTATCCCAGCTCAATATCGGCGGTGGCCCCGGCTTCCTGCATGTG
>Ga0335074_10006699_pt1 | contig 15973 bp, 12 predicted proteins | sample Lox_Sample_23_FD_206715 | JGI IMG/M metagenome (GOLD analysis project Ga0335074, IMG submission 206715) | Soil microbial communities from Loxahatchee National Wildlife Refuge, Florida, United States - Lox_Sample_2.3 | ecosystem: Environmental > Terrestrial > Soil > Wetlands | place: USA... | reverse complement strand
ATTCTCAAGCAGCGCTGGCATTTGGATTCGTTTGGCGCGCGCACCGAAGAGCTGCTGAGGAATTCGCTTTATGTCCTGGCAGAGAACCGGCTGACCTTGGTCGAGATGAGCCCGCTGCTTACGAATGCTGAGTTTCGCGCCGCTTGCCTGCAAAGAGCCGCAAACGGGGAAGTGGAAACGTACTTTCGCGACCGCTTCGAAACGGCCAGCGAAGCCATGCAGGCGACCATGCGCGAACCGATCCTCAACAAGATTTCCACCTTCACGGCCGACCCGCACTTCCGGCACATCGTCGGCCAGCAGCATTCGACCATCTCGCTACAAGAGGCCATGGACCGGGGCTGGTGGGTGATTCTGCACTTAAACAAAGGGCGACTTGGGGAACAGGCAGTCACCTTGGGCGCGCTGCTCTTGGCCAAACTGAAAAACGCGTTGTTCTCGCGGCAGCAGCGTTCGCTGTTCACCCTTTACTGCGACGAGATCCAGAACCTAGTCAGTATCGACAGCGGCCTGGACACGGTGCTCTCCGAAGCGCGAAAGTTCGGCGTATCAGTGGTCTCCGCCAATCAGTTTCTGGCGCAGTTTCCAGCAGCCATGCAGGCAGCCATCCTGGCGGTCGGAACCCAGATCTTTTTTCAGCTCTCGAGCGGCGATGCCGACAGGATCGCTTCGGCGCTCGACGGCGGCAAACGCCTCGGCGAGTTGCTCAAAAATCTTGCCAGGCGCCACATGGTGCTGAAAACCGGATCGGAGCGTTGGCAGGAAGTGGTGGTCGGCGAGGTGGCGGAGCTTCGGGCTGACTTCTCCGATCTGTACCGCCGGGTTCAGATGCGCTGGACGCGCCGGCGCACTGCCGTCGAAGAACAAATTGCCAGCCGTCCGCGGCCGTTTGCTGCACAGGGCAGGAGGGCCGCAGGAGGGCTGGATGACTGGGAATCATAAAGCAGGAATCGTTCTTCAGCCCCGCGATCACCGGCTGCTCGAAGCCGTTGGCCAGATGCGGCTCATCGATCGTGAGATGAGCAAAGTCCTTTTCAACCTTGCGGCAACGAGGAATACCAATAAGCGACTGCTTGAATTAACGCGCGCCGGTTTGCTCCAGCAATATTTTGTCGGCACCGTGGGCGGCGGACGCAGAGCCGTCTACGGGCTTTCAGAAAAAGGCGCAGCGCTTACTAATTCCGAGTTCCGGCCCCTCAAGCGCCGGGTCGGGGAAAATCTCGTCGGCGACTTGTTCGTTCACCACCAACTGCAAGTCAACGCGGTTTTCCTCCTGGTCCGCTGCCAAGAAATCTCGGCTGCCGGCGTTCAATGTCTGCGCTGGGTGAGCTTTCAGGAGCGGCCCTTCCGAACTGCTGCTGTGATTCCGGACGGGTATTTCGAACTCGCAACCTCAAGCGGCATTCGCGCCATCTTTCTTGAGGTTGACCGGGGAACAGAAACGCTAGGCATCTGGCAGAAAAAGATTCGCGAGTACTTGCAACTCGCCGTTTCAGGCGAGTTCCCACAGAAGTTTCAGCAGCAGCAGTTCCGGGTTCTTATTCTGACCAATTCCGAGCGGCGGCTGCGCAACATCCGGGCGCTTATCGCCAAGGCCACCGACAAAGTATTCTGGCTTTCCACGTTGGAGCTCATTCATCGCGAAGGCTTCTGGTCTCTTGTCTGGTTTCGACCGGCAGGCGATCAGCGCAGGTCCCTTCTTTGAAACTTTATGCGCTATTGCAACTTTTGTCACCGCGTGACCACGGGTCAGCCGCTGTTCTGCAATTTCTGCGGACGCTCCTACGACGTGAAGCTCTGCCCTGCCCGCCACGTCAACCCGCGGGTCGCGACCGTATGTTCGCAGTGCGGCTCACACGATCTCAGCACACCCGAGCCGCCCTCGTCTCTGGCCAAGCGAACGCTCTTTCTCGTTCTGCGGGTTCTTCCTGGGTTCTTACTGCTGTTGATCACGATCTCTTTCTTTTTGGCGCTCGTGAGGGCTTTTCTGCAAAGCCCTGCTTTGCAGGCTCAGCTCTTTTTCATCGGATTGTTCCTCGGTGGCTTGTGGTGGCTCTATCTGCAGATCCCGGCCTTCATTCGAAGCCGCATTGGAAGGCACGGAACGAAGCGGAAGAAGGGCGGACATGAAGGGCATTGATATGCGGCAACGAATGAGTATGGACAGGGGCCATATAGTCGGGAAGCGGCAACGGCGCAAACTGCCCGTAAATTGGCCGTTTTTGGCCCGCAAAGTGGGTCCAGTGCAGGCCCCGGCATTGGTCCCAGCGGGGGACCCGGCCGGCGAAGGCACAGCTTCCCGTGAAGCGGCAAGCCGGCTCGGCGCTCCGCTCGGCATCGCCGAAACCGCAAGACTCATTGGCTGCTCGCCGTGGACCGTAAGACAGACGCTCATCCCTCAGGGGTTGCCTATTTTCCGGTCCGCGGCCAGCGGCAAATTGATCTTCTACACCAATCAGGTTGTGCGCTGGATCGAACGAAAACAACAAGGAGGTTTGTAATCACATTGGGTTTATGGAAACGAGGGAATGTCTACTGGGCTTACTTCTACGTGGATGGCGTCCGCCGCCAACAGTCCACCGGGACCACTAACCGGCGGAAGGCGGAAACAATTCTGCAACGGCTCAAGGAAGAGGCCAATGACCGGCGCTTTCAGGTCGTCGAGATGGACCCCAATATCACCTTCGGCGAAATCGCGGCGCGGTTTGTCGGCAGCGGCATCGCCCGGCCGCATCATCTTTATCACCTCAAGATCCTGCTGCCGTACTTTGAAGGTTATCCGGTCCTGCAAATCACCAAGAATCTGGCAGCCGAGTACCGCAGGAGCCGCATGCGGCACAAGAAGATCAAGGACGCCACGGTCAACCGGGATCTGAGCGCCCTTCGCCATCTTCTTTATTGGGCCGTCGATGAGAATCTGATTGCCGCCAATCCGCTGGCCCGCCTTCGCATGGAGCGGGAGCGGAAAATCAGGCGGCCGGTTATAAGCCTCCACGAAGAGGAACAGCTGCTTGAGGCCGCGCCCCAACACCTCAGGCGCATCATCATCGCGGCGCTCGATACCGGCATGCGCCGCGGCGAGATCACGCACCAGCTCTGGGAAGACATCGATCTTTCCCGCAGGCTCTTGTTTGTGACCAAATCGAAGACTCCCGAAGGAGAAATGCGGGAGATTCCGCTGACAACCAGGCTGACCGAACTGCTCAAAAGTCTTGAGCAGCCATCAGGCCTGGTCTTTACCTACCGCGAAGAAGCGGTCTGCATCATCAAGCGGTCGTGGAAAAGTGCGCTGCGGCGGAGCGGAGTCCGCCCGATGCGTTTCCACGATCTCCGCCATGCCTTTAACACGAGGCTGATGGAAGCCGGCGTCATTCAAGAAGTCCGGATGGCGCTTATGGGCCACTCCTCAGGCCACTCTATCCACTCCGTCTATACCCACATTGAACTGCCGATCAAGCGCGATGCCATTGTTCGGCTCGAAGCGTGGGTCAAAAACCAACCCTCGCAAAAACAAATACAAGGAGGCAACAATGCCAGCACCCAAATTCCCTGAACCACCTTCAGGTAAACCAGCAACCAAAGACACGGAACGAAAGCCCTGGAAAAAGAAAACCCCGGTCGAAGTTGTGCTTGACCAGGAGAAGAAGCTGCGGCAGGAGATCGCCGAAACTGAGAAGGAGTTGCAGCAGAAGCGCGTACAACTTCAGAAGTTCGAACAGGCGCGCAAGATTTTTGAGGGGAGCTAACTATCGAATAACTACCTGTCGCACACCCGGCCTTTCTTCCCTCCCTCTGCCTTGAAATTCAATGAAACTGCTGACGGAAGAACTGCGCGCTCGCCTGCCGCCTTTGTACTCGCAGGAGCGGGAAGCCGATCCTGTGGTACACGCCAAATTCTTTACGCCCGATTCGAACTGGACCTGGTGGGTCACGGAAGGACAAACCGAAGGCGATGATTTTCGTTTCTTCGGCTTTGTCCAAGGCTTTGAGGCGGAATGGGGCTATTTTCTCCTTTCCGAACTCGAGTCTGCCCGCGGTCCGCTCGGCATGGTCATCGAACGCGACCTGTATTTTGTGCCCGGCCGGTTTACGGACGTGGTGCCTGCGCCGGATGTATAACTATCCGGCATCCCTGCCCTGATCATTCCGATCAGGGCCTTTTCTTATCGCCTGGCTTCAGGCGCCTACTTACACCCACTCGCTTTACTTATTTGTGAGAGCAAGATGCTCTCAAATCCAGTAAGTGAAAGGAAACAACAGTTAGATATGAAGCGATTATCGGTTGTGATCGCCGGAACCGGGCAGATTCGTGACATCGAGATCCAGCCTGGAACCACGGCAGGGGATGTCTTGCAGCAACTCAGCATCCCAGATTACCTGCTCAGCAAAGGACCGAATGAACCGTTTTTTGCGAGTCGCGAAGCCATCTTCGACAAAGTCGATGATGGCAGCAAGATCTTCGCCTCTACCAAAGCGGAGGTGGGCGTCGCGGCATGAACGTCAAGCTTCTTCAAACGCGGCAAGCTCCCGAATCCCTTCGCCAGCTCTGGCAAAGATTTCGGGGGCACGCCCCCGCAGTCACGGTCAGCCGCCAGCAGATTCCCTACTGGCAGGAGCGCGGCTGGACCAGGTCCGGCAACCGCTATACCGGCAACTACCAGACCGGCTGGGGGGCTTTTCAAGGCTATGCCGAGCAGCGCGGCTCCTCCTTCTTTCGTTTCTATATCCTGCACCCACCAGAGCAGGTATCTCGGCACAGTCACTGGACGTGCTTCATCTCCAGGGGCGGCGGTACGTACGAGATTCACCTGTCGCGTCAACCCGCCGATGTGGGATCGGGCATTCTGGCGATCGAGCGGCTTCTGACCGAGGCCTTCAGGCAGGCGTAAAAGGAGACCAATGAACAATCACCTCACCATCTCCCAGCCAACGACGCTTGAGACCAAGCGGGCCGCACTCCTGATCCGCCGTAGCCGGCTGGTTGACAGCTTTGTTCAGGCGGCCAGCGCCCAAGGCAAGCTGGGCCGCTTTTACCGGGAAATCAAGCGCACGAACGAATTTATCGGCACGCTCGACCAGATCGCAGCCGAGATGCAGCCCAAACGGCAATCCGGCGTGCCGAGATTTGTTGTCAGTTCGTTCTTCTTGCATGAGTGCTTCAAAAAGTTGACTGCCGATAACAGCGAGCAGTTCTCTTTCATCACGGGCGTAGAGGTTGACGGCGCCCTGGTGCTCAACCAACTCATTGAACTGGAGCACGACAAACGCACCCACCTTGGGGTGACCGCCAACGCTGGCTTTACGCACCGGCTGCTGATTCGGCTGGAACAGTTCGGGCACCGGCTGCTCCCCATTTTCACAGCCATCCCGGCAAAGGGCCAGATTCCACCCGCCCGTCAGGAACTGACCAGAGCTTTCAAAAGCGCCTGGAGAGTGCCGGCCACCAAGCAGTTGCCGCCATCTTCAGCCGGGATGGGTTTGTCCGGTTCTTTCGCATGGACGGCAAGTTCGAGATCGAAGTCTTCGGGGAAGGAGTTAAGCAGCATGAAGCTCACATTTTCAAAATCGCCCCAGTCGGTTGAACTTCGCGGCAAACGCATTCCCGGTGCCGAGGATCGGCATCGCGGCATTCCCGGATGGGACCAGGAGAAATATTCCAAAGCCCACGTCCTTTGCATCGGAGCAGGCGGGCTCATCAGCAACATCGCGCCGACGCTCTGCCGCAAAGGTATCGGCAAGCTCACCATTCTGGACGATGATACGGTCGAAGTCTCGAATCTGAACCGGCAGCGATTTTATGAGGAGGATGTGGGACGCAACAAGGCCATTGCACTGATGGAGAACTTGCGGCGCGAGTGCATCTTCTCCACGGATTTGATTGGATACGCTGTGCGGCTGGAGGCGGCGATTGAACGGCGTTTGCCGCTAGAGTGCGATGTGGCGGTGTGCGGGGTAGATAATAACCCGGCCAGGGTGGTCGCCTGCCGATGCTTTCGGCAAAAACACATTCCGGTCATCTTTACGGCAGTCAGCGCGGATGGCGACCACGGATATGTCTTCGTCCAGGAAGAGACCGGTCCATGTTTGGGCTGTTTGTTCCCCGATGTCATGGATGATGCCCATTTTCCGTGTCCTGCAACACCGGCGATGAGCGATGCCTTGCAGGCTGCCGGTGCATTTACGGTCTACGCGCTCGATTCGATCCTGACCGCTCGTCCGCGCGTTTGGAACTACCGCGCAATTACACTCTCAAACGGCTTGTTCGATGGTGGCGTGTGCCTCTCGGTTCGTGAGATATGTCATAACGTGCATTAATCGTCTATTCTAAAGGCGATTTCGCTCCAAATCGCACTTTGCGTTCTCGGTGTAAGCTCACGCATCACTTGCCGGAATCGGACCAGCGAAACATGTAGAAATCGTTCACACTATGATCTCGAAGGGCCATCAGGGAACCATCCGGCAGCAAACTAAACCATCGTCCATAGCTCGACGGTGTTCCGATCTTGGCAATATCCAGGATCGGCTCGACCCGCAAAGTGTCCCGAGCGATTCTGATGAGCGAACTTGACTTGGGAGAGGTAAGCGCACAATAGATCCAGCGGCCATCTCGAGACCAGATTGGGTAGACTACCCGCTGATTCAAAACATTGCGCCACGTCCGGGAAATAAAGTTGTATATAAGAAGATTTTGAGTGTCAGCCTCGACGGCAGCAACTTCGGTCCCACTCGGCGAGAAGGTCGGTTCGTATGCACCCGCTCCATATTTGAGCGTATCGAGACGGTGGTTCCGCGTATCGTAAACCCGAATTTGGCGTGCATTCGCGTCCGGATCCGGAATGGTCGGGATTCCGCCGAAAGCGATCAGGTTGCCATCGGGAGACCAATCCGGGTCAATCTGATTGGGGCCCTGCGGGTAGACTTCCTCGGCCCTTCCGGTTTTCCAATCCGTTAAACAGATACGCCACGGTTGACCGGGGAGACGACGCGAGAATGCGACCCGACGACCATCCGGCGACCATTTGGGTGAGACCGCTTGGGCCGGCGAGGCGACGATGCGTTTCTCTTCTCCGGTTTCAAGTTGTTTAAGGATAAGTTCACTGCCAGGAATGGTCGAGATTGCCAAGAACTTCTGGTCTGGGGCAAAGTCAAAAGCTCCACTCTCATCTGGAAGCACGACCGAATAGTTTCCGCTCGTGAGGTCGAGCAGAACTGCCTCTACCCGTGCCGTGATGCCTCGCGCAAAAATCTCCTGCCCAGTTGGGCTCAGACTTGGGCTGCGGAAGCCCTTTATCAGCAAAGCGGTTTTGCCGCTGGCTAACTTTGGCCAGCGGTCTTCGCTTGCCACCCACAGCTGAGTATCATCACCAAGCTTCGTCTGGAAAACGTACAAACTGCCCTCTGGTGTCCAAGACCCGCAGCAGGGATTCGTGATTTGTCGATCGTCAGCGAAGACTTGCCTGAGCGTGCCTTTCTTCACCTGTAGCTCCCAAAGCTTCCGAATTTGGCTTCGCGGCACGTTTTCTGTAAAGCGGATCCGTGCGCCGTCCGGGCTCCAACGGGGCCACCAAATGGAGCCCGACACACGTGCCAAAGTTCGCATAATTGCGGCGTTGTCATTAACGAGTAGCAGGTCGTGTTCCGAGGAAATCGCTAACGTACCCCCCGAAGGCGACCATGCGCCATCGAATCCAGCGACACGACCTAGCCGACGTGTGCTCCAATTGGTGGTATCTGCGATATAAAGCGGTCCAAGCTGGTCGAACTCACCGGGAACGCTCCTCAACAGAAGATGTCGCTTGTCTGGGGAAAGGCCGCAGGCATACGGATTGGGAACGCCCAGTGGCAGTACGGTTTCCGCAGTATCGTCCAGGCGCTTGCGAATGACGAAGTAACGACCAGCTTCTGTTTCCGTAAAATAACCCCAAGAGCCGTCGCTCAGAAACGGTGCTTGCTTGGCGCGTCTTGACGCCGTAATTCGCTCCGCTCGGGCCAGGTGTCGAGCCCTTGGATGCAACACTCGAATGAGAATGACCAGGGTCACGGCTATGGCGCTCACAATGGCGAAGAGCGACGACCATCCCAGTCGGTGAGGCCGACGGCTGGCGACATGAGGGATGGAGATCGGCACTTCCGCCTTCTGTGGTGGTTCAAAAAAGTGGCTGTTTAGCTGATAGCCGACGCCTGGAAAGGTGCGAATCACGTCCTTGCTCCCGAAAGCGGCCCTGATCGTGCGGATGTGCTGAGCGATCGCATTGTCCTCAACGTGTGGTCGCGCCCAGACTTTTTCTGCAAGCTCTCGTTTTGTGAGCCGCTTGTCCCGGTTCGATGCCAGGCAGAGAAATAACTCGAGGGCGCGGCCCGAAAGTTGGACTTCTTGATCGCCTCGGGTAATGCGGCCACTGCCTATCCCGATTCGGGTTTCGCCGATGACTATCTCATCTCGTTCAGCGGGTGGTTGGTACTGCTCCATTTGCAAAAGTACTAATGATCTAGGTATTCACTGCAAATTCAGAAAATTTCAGACCGATTCAGGTGCAACTCGGCTATTTTAACCCGGAGGGTTTGTAGCCTAGTCCTCTTTTGTAAGGCGGGCGAGCCCGGGGGGATTGTCCGTGTCACTTCATATCAAGAAACGATCGCCTGCTTTGGCGCGTGGTGTGCAGTCGGGGGCAGCGGTTGTGCTGCTCCACTTGGCGGCGCAGTGCCTCCTCTGTTTCACCGCAGCAGCGCAGACGGACGGTCCCCCAGGTCTCGCAAAAGAGTACGTGTACGTGAACGGACGCATCATCGCCGTTGAGATCGCTCAACAACAGTCGACACTGACTTGCACGTTTACGCTGGATCACTCCGAAAAGAACTTTCCGGCGAGGGGTGGCAGCGATGCGGTCGTGGTTTCAACAACCTCCGGGTGCGACTGGGTCGCTGCTACCTCATCTGGCTGGGTAACGTTAATAAGCAGTCCAGTCGGCACGGTCAACTATACGGTAGCGGCAAATCCAACCGGGCAATCCCGGACGGCATCGATCGCTATCGCCGGTCAAATTTTCACGGTCACGCAATTAGGCGCTACCTCATGGCAACCAGTACCTGGGCAGCTACAGGAAATCGCCGTCGGAGCCGATGGCGCGGTTTGGGGCCTTAACAGCTTCGGAAGCATTTACTCCTACAATTCGGGCACTCAGAGTTGGCAACAGATGCCAGGCAGTCTGGCCCACATCGCGGTGGGGAATAGTTCAGCCGTTTGGGGAATCAACGCAGACGGTGCGATCTACCGGTGGAATGCCGGCAAGGGCGGCTGGGACTCGATTCCGGGTGAGCTGGCTCAGATTGCAGTCGGCGCGGACGGAGACGTGTGGGGAGTGGACAACGGGCATGAAGTCTACCACTTTGAAGTGCTCGGTCAAAGCTGGCAGTGGATTCCCGGCAGCCTGAAGCAGATCGCGGTCGGGTTCGATGCTGCGGTTTGGGGCATTGACGACAGCGGAGCCGTGTTCAGATTGAATCCAGCCCTCAAAATCCTTGAGCCAGTATCCGGCACCCTAACACAGATCGTGGCGGGAGCAGACGGCGAGGTCTGGGGATTGAGTGGCGGAACGCCGGTCCATTTCAACCGGCTGGCGCAGAGTTGGGAGACCGCGCCCGGAAACCTAGCGCAGATAGCCGTGGGTTCAGGAAGCAATGTCTGGGGCCTCGACCTCGGCGGGAATGTCTATCAGTTCAGTGCCCCAACCCAGACGTGGAACCAAGTGCCCGGCAATCTGACAAGAATAGCGGCAGCCAAGAACGGGGCCGTGTGGGGCCTGAACAGCGCAGGCTCGATCTTTAACTCATCCCCGACGAGCCAGACGGTATCGGCATGGCAGCAGGTCGCGGGGAATTTCGACAGCATTTCCGTCGGCTCCGACAACAATGTCTGGGCTATCGATGCTTTGGGACTGGTTTGGACCTTCGACGCGCTGCACCAGGCGTGGAAACAGGTTCCCGGAAGTCTTTCGCAAGTCGCTGTCGCATTTGGCGGGGTCGTCTGGGGGATCAACGCTGATGGTCAGGTCTGGCGTTATAACTCATCCACACAAACTTGGACCTGGATACCGGGTTCGCTTACTCAAATTGCGGTGTCCGACGACGGGTCGGTGTGGGGCCTGAATGCCGAAGGGCAAATTTGGCGGTACGACTCGTCCGGTCAACTGTGGGATTATGTTCCGGGCACGCTCGTTCATCTCTCACTTGGCGCGGACGGCTCCGTTTGGGGTCTCAACAGCGTCGGCCAAATTTGGCGCTTTGACGACTTACGAATGGGTTGGGATTGGATTCCGGGAAGCTTAGAGCAGCTTGCCGTCGGCTCCGCTGGCAACGTCTGGGGATTGAACTCCGCCGCTCAGATCTGGCGGTTCGAACAAGCTAAGAATTCCTGGAGCTATGTCCCTGGAACCCTGACATCCCTCGCAGTGGCTTTCGATGGGACTGTGTTCGGGATTAACTCGGACGATCAACTCTGGCAATTCGATCAAGCAAGGCAGGCCTGGAACTATGTACCGGGCACGTTCGCGCAAATCGTCGCTGGATCTGACGGCGCTATTTGGGCGCTTGATCCGGCGAACTCGGTTTTTCATTTCTAAATCAACATTTGTCTCGCACGCATACTTCTGAGGAATACTGAGATGCACATCGGTAAGCAATTCGCCGCACTGGCTTTGACCGGATCACAGGTGATGATTGCCGCGTTGGCTCTTCTCGACCAGCCAAGGGCGCAAGCGCAAGCTGTCACATCAACGGCGGGTTCAACGCCGCCCGCGGTTGCAGGCGGAAGCCCAGCGGGATCCTACACCTTGAGTGGACTGGACACTGTCGACCTCTATAGCGGCACCTTGAGCTTCACCGTTCCTCTGCTGCACGTCGGCGGCCGGGGTGAGGCCGGTTATACGGTATTGCTCTCTCCGGGCCGACGTTGGGATGCCGAGTATCAGTCGTCCACAAACACGGTTGTGCCGTACGATCATTTCTGGTACGCGCAGCTGCCGGATTACGCGCCAGGATTGCTGGTCAATCGCGAAGAGGGGACTCAGCCAATAGACTGTCCCCAGCAGCCCGGCCAAGTCACGTTTCCCCACTATCAGGTCACCGTGACTCGGTTGACCTTTGTTGCAGCCGATGGAACCGAGACCGAATTTCGCGATGAGGCGTATAACGGTCAACCACAGACGAATTCCTGCTCGGGAACGGGACCGTCCAGGGGCAACTTGTTCGCCAGCGATGATGGATCTGCCGCAACATTCGTATCGGATGACACGATTTACGACACGCCTCTCGAGGCTTCTTCTATCGACAGCCAGACGTATCCTTCCGGATACCTCTACTGGAGAAACGGTGTTCGGTACCGGATATCGAACGGGCTGGTCACCTCAATTCGGGACAGGAACGGAAATCTGATCACCATCAATTACGATCAGCTTGTTCCAAACGTCTGTCACGTGATCTCGATCGTCGATTCGCTTAACAGACAAATCACTATCTCCTATATCCGCGTTGGCACACCGTATCAAGACAACCTTACGTTCAAAGGATTTGGTGGCGCACAGCGCACCTTGACCGTTTACAGGGATCTGCTCAGTAATCGCCTTCGAAGCGGTTATGTGCGAGAAAACTACAACCAGCTTTTCCCTGAGCTGAGCGGCAGTCCGGCATCGCCATACGACCGGAATGATATGCCTTCGGTCGTCCAACTTCCCGATGGCCGTCAATACCAGTTCCTCTATGACAGTTATGGCGAGATCGCCCGAGTTGTTCTTCCAACTGGCGGCGCGCTCGAATATGACTTTACGCCGGCCGGGACCAATGGCTCAAACGTCATTGGCACATCGCCTAGCCAATTAATTTATCGTCGGTTGCAGGAACGGAGGGTTTACCCTGACGGGAGCACTCTCGAACAAAGGACGGACTATACGCCTGCCTATGCGGGCACCTCAGCGGCGGATTTTCAAACTACCGTGACCGAAAATTCGCTCGACAGCAGCGGAAACCTGCTGGCCCGCGCCATTCACGTTTTCTACGGCAATCCGTTCCTGAATCAGACATCGTTCTATCAATCCCTGGGATTCTTCTCGTGGAAAGAAGGACGTGAAACTCAGACCCAGTACTACGACGTTGGCGGCAATAGGCTGCTTCGGACCTTAAATGACGCTATCGCCCAGCGAGCCCCGGTTTCCTGGTGGACGGACTCGCCGGATCTGGCGCCCCCGAACGATCCTCAGCTGCTGGCCGAATACACCATGCTTGAGACGAACCAGGTCTCCGAACGTTCGTACGCCTACGACCAATTCAATAACCGGACGGATGTCTGGGAATACGATTATGGCCAAAGCGGCGCTGGCGCTCTGTTGCGGCATACCCACACGAATTTCCTGACCTCAAATCTGGGAGTCGATTATACTTCGCCCGCAGGTCCGCACCTGCGAAGTCTACCCCTGCAGGAATTTGTGTATCAGGTGAGCCCCGGTTCGGCGAACGAGTCGCTGACGAGTCAAACACTCTACACCTACGATGTTGATGCCACGACTGATCGTCCGGGAATCGTGAACGTCGATCCCGCCTTTACCAGCGGTTATCGCCCGCGTGGAAACGTCAGTTCAGTGGCCCGATGGCTGAACCAGACGAACGCGTATGTCACAAACAGCTATGAATACGACGTGGCCGGCAATGTGACGAGCGCAACCGATCCCAACGGCAACGTGACCGGGTACGACTACTCCGATCGGTTCGGAAGTCCCGACGGTGACGCCTCTTCCAACAACGCCCCACCGGAACTGGAAGGTGGGTCCGCGTTCGCATTTCAGACTCTGACCCGCAACCCGCTTGGCGAGACGACCTTATCGCAATACGACTTCTATATCGGGCAAGTTGTCGATGCGCAGGACGAGAACGGAACGGTCACGAGCCGATACTATAATGATGCGCTGGATCGCGTCACCCAGATCATTGCCGCTGCCAATCGGTCAGTTCGCAGCCAAACGAGCGTTGCCTATGAGGATTCGGTCCACATGACTGTCACCACGGCTGACCAGTATTCGTACGGGGATAACGTGATGCGCCGCGAGTTGCTGTATGACGGCCTGGGCCGGACCGTTGAAACTCACTTGTACGAAGCTCCAGGGGCGCCGATCATCACCTCCAAGGTGCGGTTTGACGGATTAGGCCGGATCAACTCGCAGTACAATCCTTTCCGGCCCAGCGATCCGCAATACGCTACCGTCACGGCTTACGACGGATTGAGCCGGCCCACGTCAATCACCGCGACCGACGGATCGGTCACCTCAATCGCGTATGTTGGCAACGCCAAGACTACCACCGACCCCGCAGGCAAATCCAAGACCCTAATCACCGATGGTTTGAACAGATTGGTCCAAGTCACCGAAGATCCGGCCTCTGCCGCGTATGTCACTTTTTATAACTATGATGCGCTGGATGACCTGACTCAAGTAAATCAAGGCAATCTGCAGCGACTTTTCGTCTACGACTCTCTAAAGCGTCTTACCTCCGCCAATGAGCCTGAATCCGGAACAACGACCTATGCCTATGATGGAAACAACAATCTTGTTCAGAGAACCGACGGTAGGCTAATCCAGACGGCGTACGCCTACGATGCGCTGAACCGCATAACTCAACGCTCATACTCGGATCAAACTCCCATGGTGACGTATGCGTATGATAACTCTTCCGTGGCTTTTGCAACGGGGCATCTCACTGCGGTTACGTCAAGCGTCTCGACGTACCGCATTTCGCAATACGATCCCTTCGGACGCATTCTGGGCAGTTCTCAAGCAACCGGCGGCCAGACTTACTCGTTCGGTTATTCATACAACCTCGCAGGCGCGCTCACCAGCGAAACATACCCGTCCGGCCGAACAATTACGACAATATATGACGCTGCCAACCGAGCAGCTTCCGTGAACGGCTCTTACGGAGCGACACCGCTGCTTTATGCGGGAAGCATCCAGTATGCGGCCCACGGGCCGGAAACATTTATACAGCTCGGCAACAATCTTGTCGAGCAGAGAACATTCAACAACCGTCTTGAACCGACTCAGATTTCGCTGGGCGCATTTCAGAGCCCCACAACTCTGTTTGGCCTTAACTTCTCCTTTACATTGAACGGGACGAATAACAACGGAAACGTCTATAGCCAAGTCATATCCGCTCCTGGGATGACTACACCGTTGAGCCAGAGCTACTTGTACGACAACCTAAATAGATTGGGCCAAGCGAGCGAAACATCGGCAATGGGTCTTTCGTGGTCCCAAACTTATGACTATGATCGAAACGGCAACAGGGCGGTAGATCCCGTCAGCACGTACGTACCGCTGCCCAGTCTAACACCGCAATCTCTGGCTGCTTATGACAGTACGAGGAATCGCTGGAATCATGCTGTTTACGACGGAGCAGGAAATATCACCTCCGATCTGCTACGCGTGTTCACCTACGATGCAGATGACCATCAAACCAGTATCGCCGTGCCAGGAATCGGAACGACGACGTATGTGTATGAGGGCCTCGGTCACCGCGTTCAGAAGATCGCGGGTGCTAATGCAATCACTTATGTTTATGATGCTTTTAGTCACCTCACGGCAGAGTATTCCGCGAACGCAGCGACAACAGCGGCTACGAACTTCTTGACGGCCGATCATCTTGGCAGCATCCGTGTTGTCACTGATAAGAGTGGGAACGTCGTTTCGCGGCACGACTACTTGCCCTTCGGAGAGGAAATCGATTCCACGCTTTCAGCGCGCAATCAGATCACAGGTTACGGCTCATCAGACGGAGTTGACCAGCGATTCACGGGCAAGGAGCGGGATGCAGAGAGCGGACTTGATAATTTCCTGGCCCGGTACTTATCTGGACCTGAAGGCAGATTTACATCACCCGACCGGGCACATGGAGAACAGAACAATCCGCAAAGTTTTAATAAATATTCGTATGCTTTCAACACCCCTGCTTCGTTGGTGGATTTGGATGGTTTGAGCCCTGTTCAACCAAGAGGTCCCGCGTCTTCTGTCGAAATACGTGGACCTGCAGTTCAGATCAGAGGTCCACAGCCAAACAACGCGATCAGGGGACCTGATCCTCAGTCCCAGAAATCTCGTGTTACGGCGAGTTCACAGCACTCAAAATCACCCGCGAGCACTTCAAGTGTCGAAGTAAACACTCATGTGGCGGCTGAAGGACTTTCGGCTGGCCTGCACAGTGCCGTCACCGAACCAACCGAAGACTTTTTGCAAGGGGTTTACAAGGGAGCGTCAACGGCTTTCGATCTGTATGGGAACAGCCTTCCTGAGATCGAAGGTGGAATAAAGGCGGGTATCGCGTCAAACTTGGCTGGAACACAGCTCTATATATCCGCCGGGAAGGGTTTTATCAGTGGAATTGCGCTGCATTATATTCTCGATTATGTTTATGGGGAAAAAGGCAAGGTTCCCGTAAGTGATGTACCCGGTTGGAGCGATATACCATTTGTTGGAAATTTCTTCGACGCAGCTCCGAGCGCGGGCGAACGGATTGATAACCATGGAGCTTGTACGGTTAACGGAGTAAGCTGTGGAACTTTGCCGTGATCTATTTGGGCCGACGTTTGTATTTCTTGAAAAAACTTGAGACCACAAGGCTTACCCCTGATACATACATGGCTACCGCAAAGACGTTGTATCCAAGCTCTTGTGCGTGATTGTTTGGCATCTGAGGATTTGCGGAAATGCCTGAGAATCCGTGACCCGGCACAGCTAGCTCAGTAGCGATTAGCACTATTCCAGCCAGGAGTTTAGCAATACTAACTCGTACTCGCTTTGAGTGTCGGTTTGACGTGACCCCGGTTTCCGTCCACTAAGTTATACGAAATCTCGCAGCATAGTTATCCGCATCGCCTTCTTGATGGAAGGTGTGACCACGCAGCCGGGGCTGGGTCAAGGCCGCCGCAGGCGCCCGG